>Ga0315556_1000934_pt1 | contig 17997 bp, 18 predicted proteins | sample SalMarSW160310MG_FD_202112 | JGI IMG/M metagenome (GOLD analysis project Ga0315556, IMG submission 202112) | Salt marsh sediment microbial communities from the Plum Island Ecosystem LTER, Massachusetts, United States - Salt Marsh Sediment SW1603-10 ...
GCGCGGCCGGCATCTTCGCGCAAAGCATCGGCGGCGGCGGCAACGGCGGCTCCGCGTTCGCGGGCAGCATCGGGGTTGCGTCCGTCACGACCACGGTCGGCGGCGCCGGCGGCGCCGGCAACGACGGCAACCTGGTCGATATCACGAACAGCGGCCTGATCGCGACGCAGGGCAACAACTCGGCCGGCGTGTTCGCGCAAAGCGTCGGCGGCGGCGGCGGCGCCGGCGGCAATGCGACCAACTTCTCCCTCTCGCTCACGCCTCCGCCCACCGCGCCCGAGGATTTCGTGCCGTCGACAAGCGCCAATATCGATGTCGCAGTGGGCGGCAACGGCGGCAACGGCGCAATTGGCGGCGAGGTCGCAGTCAGCAATCACGGCAGCATCCGGACCGACGGCATATTCGCCGCGGGCGTCATGGCGCAGAGCGTCGGCGGTTCGGGCGGCACCGGGGGCGACGCCCGCAGCATCCAGGTCGAGCTCACTGCCGACCCGATGGACTTCCTGCCGCTGACCTCGCTCACGAGCCTCGACATGACGATGGTCTTCGGCGGCACCGGCGGCAGCGGCAGCCACGGCGGCAAGGTCACGGTGAGCAACGAAAGCAGCGTGACGACGACCGGGGCCTTCTCGCATGGCATCGTCGCGCAGAGCGTGGGCGGCGGCGGCGGTTCGGGCGGCAGCGCCATGATGTTCCAGTTCTCGAACGCGAACGCCGTGCCCGAGATCCCGGTGCTCGACGACATCTCCGGCCTGACCAACCTGTCGATGACCCTGCAGGGCAGCGGCGGCGCGGGCGGCAACGGCGGCGACGTGACGCTCAACAGCACCGGCAGCGTCAGGACCTCCGGCGCTTTCGCCATGGGCGTGGTCGCGCAAAGCGTCGCGGGCGGCGGCGGTCTGGCCGGCTTCTACAACCCGCAAGGCATCACCAACAACGAGATCGTCGATTCGATCTTCAATACCTTCGTCGACACCGAAGCCGGCCTCAGCTTCGCCGGCAGCGTCGGCGGCGCCGGAAACGCAGGTCACGTCATCGTCAACCACACAGGCGATATCCTGACGCTGGGCGACGGCGCCCACGGCCTGTTCGCGCAGAGCGCGGCCGGCCAGGGGCGCGCGGGGAACGTCGACGTCACGCTGAACGGCTCCATCATCGCCTCGGGCAAGAATGCGGACGGCATCTATGCGCAGAGCGGCGGGGGCGGCGGCAACGGCAACATCACCATCGCCGTCAACGACGGCATCGTCTCGGGCGGCAGCGGAACCGGCGCGGGCGTCGCCTTTTCGGGCGGCGCGGCCAACAGCCTGGTCAACCACGGCAGCATCACCTCGGTTGCGGGCGTTCAGGGCCGCGCGATCGTCGCCGACAGCGGCAACGAGAGCATCGACAACTACGGCACGGTGACCGGTTCGGTCGGTCTCGGCGCCGGGGCCAACGCACTTCACAACCAGAGCGGCGCGACGCTGAATTCCGGCGCGACGCTGAGTCTCGGCGCCGGAAACGCGTTGACCAACGAAGGCGTGTTTTCGCCGGGCGGCTCGGGCACCATCCTCGCGACGGCGCTCGCCGGCAACTTGCTGCAGACGCCTTCGGGCACCTACCTGGTGGATCTGAATCTTCAAACGAACAAGGCCGACAGCACGAGCGTCAGCGGCGCGTCGGGCCTGGCCGGCCGCGTTCAGGTGGCAACCCTCAACCCGGAGCTCGTGGCTCCGGGCGACCACAGAGTCACCATCCTGTCGAGCGCGGGCGGGGTCGCGAGCTCCGGTCTGAGTCTGGCGAGCCCGACATCGGCCATCGTTCAGTACCAGCTGCTCTACCCTGACCCGACGAGCGTGGTGTTGGGCTACGGCGTGGATTTCTCGCCTGCGGGGCTCAACGGCAACCAGGGCACGATCGGGAATTACCTCAGCGGCGTTCAATCGGCGGGCGGCTACCCGGGCCTGGCGCCCTTGGTCGGCGCGCTGGTCGGAATGCCCGACGCCCAGAGCCTCGCCTCCGCTTACGATCGCTTGAGTCCCGAGCCCTACATCGGCGCGGCGACCGGAACGCTGTTCTCGAACATCGGATTCAGCGACGCCATGCACAGCTGCGGAGCCCCGGGCGGCGCCAACCGCTTCGTGCGCCAGGGCGAGTGCGACTGGTTCCGCTTGATCGGCGGTGAGGCCAACCAGGAGCGCACCGCTTCCAACATGGGCTCCGACCGCTGGTCGCTCAGCCTGTCCACCGGCGCGCAGCGCGCGGTCGGCGACGGCAGCTGGCACGCGGGATGGGGCTTCGCCTACGAGTACAGCATCCTGCGTACGGACCCGGTTTCCAATACGTCCGGCAACCAGCTTCAGGTCGGAGCGATCGTGAAGAAGGAATACGGCGCGACCTCGCTCGCGGCGGACCTCAGCGTCGGCTACGGCGACTACGACAGCGACCGGTTCGTCAACCTTCCCGTGCCGAACGTCACGGCCCACAGCACTCAGGACGTCAAGTTCCTCTCCGGCCACCTGCGGCTCGCCCATGCCTTCGAGCGAGGGGCGAACTGGTACCTCAAGCCGATGGTCGACCTGGGCGCGACGCACTCCTGGTTCGCCGGATTCCAGGAGAGCGGAGCCGGCGCGGCCAATCTCGATGTGGCGAGCCGCACGGAGACCTACGTCGAATTGACGCCGGCGCTGGAAATCGGCGGCGAGACCCACCTCTCGAACGGGCTACTGCTGCGACCTTACGTCAAGCTGGGCGTCACGCATTTCCTCTCCGGCGCCTCGCCCGAGATCACGGCCACGTTCCAGGGCGCGCCGGTGGGCGTCGCGCCCTTCACGGTCAAAGGCGAGATGGACAAGACCTACACCAACGTCCACATCGGCTTCACGCTGCTGAACAAGAGGGGCCAGATTCTGCAAGTGGGTTACTTCGGCAGCTTCTCCGATCACCTGAAATCCAACAGCGGCATGGTCAAGCTCTCCATCCCCTTCTAAGAAAAAACCGGGGACAGACCCCGATTTCCCTCCCGCAGATCAAGGCGTTGGAGGGGAAATCGGGGTCTGTCCCCGGTTTTACTACCGGTCCTGGTTCACTGTTACAGCCGCGCGAACTCCTTGCCCTTGTTGCCGGCGACGACGCTGTTGAAGACTTCGTTCACCTTGCCCCAGGTCTTGAGCTTTTTCATGTTGCCGAGCCAGCGCTGGACGTTGGGGTAGGCGGCGAAGTCGATGCCGATCAGCTCGCCGATGGAGACCAGGCCGGCGCCGAAGTAGTCGGCGATGGTGATCTCGTTGCCGCACAGGTACGCGTTCTTCGGCCCGATCCAGTAGTCGTTGAGCACCGGCAGCCAGCGCTCGAGCTCGTGCTGGCCCCAGGCGATCGTGCCGGCGTGGGCCTCGTCGCTGCGGCGCTTGTGGTGCGGGAAGAGCTGCGGGTAGATCAGGTTGTAGCCGAGCGCGCGATAGAGCTGGGTGTTGAGCCAGTCCATCATCTCGTTGACCTTGGCGCGCTGCTTCAGGTCCTTCGGGTACGACGGCAGGTCGTACTTGTCGGCGAGGTATTTCAGGATCGCCGAGCCTTCGGTCAGGCGCAGGTCGCCGTCCTCGAGCATCGGCACCAGTTTGTTCGGATTGAGCGAGGCGTAGGGCTCCTTGTGGTGGTCGCCCTTCAGGATGTCGACCATCACGTCCTCGTACTGGATCCCGTTTTCCGCGAGGAACAGCCGCACGGGGCGGGTCGCGGTCGATACCGGGTGCATGTAAAGCTTCATGGTGTTGCCTCCTCCCTTAATTTGATCATTCTAGATCAGAGCGCGACGGCGAGTCCGTGGCGCGCGCCGACGCCGACCAGCTTTTCCAGGTCGGGCTGGGTGGGCGAGATCTCGCGGTCGATGTCGGTGAACATCTGCGAGGCGCCGAGGCGCGAGGTCATCGACACCATCTGACCGCCGCGTTCGCCGAAGCGGAACCAGTGCGTGGTGCCGGCGGGCAGGTGCACCAGCGTGCCCGGCACCGCGACCAGCTTGTCGGCGCCGATGCCGAACTCGATCCTGCCTTTGACGACGTAGAACGACTCGTCCCAGGGGTGGCTGTGCGGCGGCGGGCCGCTCGCTTCCGGCCCTTCCTGGAAAAAGATCTCGTAGCTGCCGGTGGCGGCGCCCGAGGCGAGAACGGTGATGTGCTCGCCGACGACGTTGAGCTCCTGCGGGCGGTTCATCGGGGTGACGACGAAAGCTCTGGCGTTCATGTGAAACCTCCATTTGGTTGGTTGTATTTGTGGTGCGACGCCATTTCACCAATTGCCTTAAAGGAAATAAACCAGCAAAATACCAATTCACTGTCTACGAAAAGTAAACAGTCATGGCAATCGATGTCGTCGCCGCGATGCGAGTGTTCACTTCGGTGGTAGAGGCTGAAAGCTTTACCGGTGCCGCCGATAAGCTGGACCTTTCGCGGGGCATGGCGACGCGCTACCTGGCGCAGCTCGAGGCGCACCTCGGGGTGCGGCTGCTCAACCGCACCACGCGCCGGCTCTCGCTCACCGAGGCGGGCAGCGACTACTACCAGCGCGCGACCCAGGCGCTGGCGATGATCGAGGAGGCCGAGGTTTCGGCGGCGCAGAACGCCTCGGTGCCGCGCGGTACCCTGCGCGTGACCTCGTCGGTCATCTTCGGCGCGCACCACCTGGGCGCGGCGGTAAGCGCCTACTTGAGGCGCCACCCCCAGATGCAGGTCGAGCTCTCGCTCAATGAGCGTGTGGCCGACCTGGTCGACGAGGGCTTCGACCTCGCGATTCGCGTCTCGGCGCAGGTCGACCCCGGGCTGGTCGCGCGCCGGATCACGCCGATGCGGCTGCTCGCCTGCGCCTCGCCCGCGTACCTGAAGACCCACGGCACGCCGAAGGAGCCCGAAGACCTCTCCGGGCACAACTGCCTGGTCTACGCGCATCGGATCCACCTGGGCGGCTGGCACTTCAAGCGCGACGGCGAGGAGCGCACGATCCCGGTGAGCGGAACCCTGCGCAGCAACAACGGCAACGCGCTGGTGAGCGCGGCGATCGACGGCCTGGGCGTGGTGCTGGAGCCTTCGTTTCTCGTCTACGAGGCGCTGCGCGAGGGAAAGCTGGTGCGGATTTTGCCGGAGTGGCGGTGCGCGGAGGGCTGGGTGTTCGCGGTCTACCCCAACCGCAAGTTCCTCGCCCCCAAGGTGCGCAGCTTCATCGACTTCCTCATCGAGCGCTTCGGCCCCGAGCCTTACTGGGACGCCCCCGCGGTAAACTAGCCGCCCGGGTTTTCGCGGAGAACTTGACATGATTCGCAAGCTCCACCACGCCGCCTACCGCTGCCGCGATTCGGAGCAGACGCGGCGCTTCTACGAGGACTTCCTCGGCCTGCCGCTGGCCGGAACGCTCGAGATCAAGGAGACCAAGTCCGGCCGGGCGACGAATACGCTGCACACCTTCTATCGCCTCGACGACGGCTCGCACGTGGCGTTTTTCGAGGCGCCCGACATGCCGTTCGAGTTCAAGCCGCAGCACGATTACGACCTGCACATCGCGCTCGAGGTGGAGCCGAAGGTGCTGCCGCAGATGATGGACAAGGGCCGCGCGCAGGGCATCGAGGTGCGCGGCGTGTCCGATCACGGCTTCATCCACTCGATCTATTTCCGCGATCCCAACGGCTACGTGGTCGAGCTGTGCGCCAAGCAGCCGAGCCACGACAGCGCGATGGACCCGGCCGTGAACGGCGCGCGCGACAAGCTCGACCGCTGGACCGAGGCCAAGACCGCGGCCGCAACGCCGCAATAGCCGGCGCGACGCGAGCCGGGGCGCTGCGATGAAACGCGACGGCACCAGGGCTCTGGTCGACGCCATCGCTTTCGCCGCCGACAAGCACCGCCGCCAGCGGCGCAAGGACGCCGAGGCCTCGCCCTACATCAACCACCCGATCGCGCTGGCGCGGGTGCTCACCGTGGAAGCGGGCCTCAGCGACCCGCTGCTGCTCGCCGCGGCGGTGCTGCACGACACGCTCGAGGACACCGAGACGACCTACGAGGAGCTGCGCGAGCGCTTCGGCGCGACGGTGGCGTCGGTGGTGCTCGAAGTCACTGACGACAAGACGCTCGAGAAGGCGGACAGGAAGCGGCTTCAGATCGAGCACGCGGCGCACATCTCGCGCCGGGCGAAGCTGGTCAAGCTGGCGGACAAGATCTGCAACGTGCGCGACGTGGCGAGCAGCCCGCCGCACGGCTGGCCGCTCGAGCGCCGGCGGGAGTATTTCGACTGGGCCAAGGCGGTGGTCGACCAGATGCGCGGCACGCAGCGCAAGCTCGAGCGCCTGTTCGACGAGGCCTACGCCCGCCGGCCCTAGGAAAACCGGGGACAGACCCCGATTTCCTTCCTGGAAATCATGGCGTAACGGGGGAAATCGGGGTCTGTCCCCGGTTTCAGGCGAGCGCCTGCTCGCGCTCGATTTCCATCAGGCGGCGGATGCGCTCGCCGGTGGCGGGGTGGCTCTGCAGCCAGGTCGGTGCGCGCGCCATGAACACGCGCTGCATCCAGCCGATCTGCTGGCGCTCGAGCTTGGCCAGCGCCGAGGCGAGCCCGCGCGGGTCGCCGGTCAGCTCGACCGCGGCGACGTCGGCGTCGAACTCGCGCGTGCGCGAAAGCGCGAGCTGCAGCAGGCTCGAGATCGAGGGCGCGAAGATGAGCAGCAGGATCGCCAGCAGCGGCAGGCCCTGGCCGGTGAAGAGCGAGACCGGGATCAGGATGAACAGCAGCATCTGGCCGAGGAACGACATCAGCGCGGTCATGCGCCTGACCACCGCCGCCAGCGTCATGACCCAGACGTCGCTCGCGCGCACGTGCGAGAGCTCGTGCGCGAGCACCCCGGCCATCTCGCGCGGCTCGAGGCTGGTGAGCAGCCCGTCGGTGACCGCGATCGCAGGGTCTTCCCGGTCGCCGGCGGCGAAGGCGTTGAGCGCGGGCGTCGCCACGCGGTAAAGGCGCGGCGCGCGCGGCAGCCGGGCGCGTTCGGCCAGCCCGGCCACCAGCCGGTAAAGGCCCGGCGCCTGCGCCGGCGCGAGCGGCTGCGCGCGCGTCAGGCGCAGCGCCAGGTTGGGCGATGCGCCGAAGCCGAACAGCGCCAGCACCGGCCCCAGCGCCGCGGCCCACAGGCCGACCTGGCCGAACAGGGTCCAGCCGAGAAAACCCGACAGCGCGGCCATCGCTGCCAGCAGGGCGAGCGACTGCAGCGCGTTTTGCACTCGGTGTGCGGTGCTCAGTGGGCTCGTCATAGCGGCGTAAATGGGGTCAGAGTCGCATTTTTCAAAACAATTCGACTCTGACCCCGATTTTCGCGGGTAGATTGCAGGCTGATCAGACAGGAGAACCCCATGCCTAAAACCGTACTCATCACCGGCGCCGGAAGCGGCTTCGGCCGCGGCGCCGCCGTTCAGCTCGCCCAGCGCGGGCACAAGGTGATTGCCAGCGTCGAAACCGACAAGCAGGCCGCCGAGCTTGCGGCCGCCGAGCCGAAGCTGACCGTGGTCAAGCTCGACATCACCAATGCCAAGGACGTCGCCAAGCTCGACCCGTGGGACTTGGATGTCTTTATCGCCAACGCGGGCATGGGCCAGACCGGGCCGCTGTCGCTGATTCCCCTCGAGCGGCTGCGCGCGGTGTTCGAGGTCAACGTGTTCGGCACCTTCGCCACCACGCAGCGCGTGGCGCAGGCGATGCGCAAGAAGCGTTCGGGCCGCATCCTGATCGTGTCGTCGATCGGCGGCGTGCGCGCCGGCGTGGGGTCCGGGCCGTACACCATGACCAAGCACGCGCTGCAGGCCTTCGGCACCGCGCTGCGCGCCGAGCTGGCGCCGTTCGGCGTCGACGTCGCGCTCATCAACCCGGGCCCGTTCGCCACCGGCTTCAACGACCGCATGGCCAATGATCCGGGCCCCTGGTTCGACCGCAAGACCGCCGCGCCCGAGGACGTGGCGATCATGGATTCGCTGGTGCAGCGCATCACCGTCGGCCAGCTGAACCCGCCCGACGTCGTCAAGCGCTACGTCGAGCTGGTCGAAGCCGACAAGACGGAACTCGTCAACTTCATCCCGCCCGACATTATCGAGCGCATGAGCAAGCCGAAATAGGAGCTCGCCGCCATGCCGAGAACCAAAGTCACCGTTGCCGGCGTCGCCGAGGTCGAACCGGGACTGTGGACGAACTGCATCCGCGCCGGCGACCTGCTGTTCATCTCGGGCCAGGTGGCGCGCCCCTTCGAGGGCGGCAAGACGCTGGTGGGCGAGGGCGAGTACCAGCAGGCAAAGCAGATCTTCTCGCGCATCGAGCGCATCTGCGCGGCCGCGGGCGGCAGCATGGAGGACATCGTCAAGGTGACCATCTACCTGGTCGACATCACGAAGAACACCGAGGTCTGGCGCGCGCGGCGCGAGTTCTTCAGCGGCGACTTTCCGGCCTCGACGCTGGTCGAAGTGCGCTCGCTCGCCGGCGCGCAGACGCTGGTCGAGATCGAAGCGGTCGCCTACCTCGGCAAGAGCGGAAAGACGGCCTAGGCCCGCTCACGCGGCGTGATTCAGCGCCAGGTCGAAGGCGTCGAAGTTGCGCAGCCGCCGGCCCGCGGCGAGGCCCTCGATCCTGCGGTTGAAGATCAACGGCACTTTCTGCTCCGACACGCCGCCGTGCGAGCGCAGCGGCACCTCGAGCCCCGAGAGGTCGTGGCGCGACTTGCCGCTGCCGATGACCGTGTCGCGCCGCGACACCAGCACCAGGTCGCCCATGCGGTCCTCGGGCAGCTCGAAGCGGCGGCAGGCGTCCGCGCGCAGCAGCGCGAGCTCGATGCCGGGCAGCGCGGCGATGCGCGCGGCGAGCGCTTGCGCGTCGGCGCCCGCGGGCAGGTAGGCGGTGGCGAACGAGCCGAGCGCGCCGTGGTGCACGACGTAGGGGTCGGTGATCGGCAGGATGACGCGCGCGGCGCCGGCGCCGAGCCACTCGTCGAGCAGGTCCTGCAGGTAGATCACGTTTGGTGAGCCGTCGGCGGCGTGCTTGTCGTTCATGCCGTGGTCGGCGGTGAGCGCGATCGCCGCGCCCGCGGCCTCCAGGCGCGCGAGGTAGCCGTCCATCATGGCGTAGAAGGCGTTCGCCGCCGGCGAGCCGGGCGCCGCCTTGTGCTGCACGTAGTCGGTGGTCGAGAGGTACATGAGGTCCGGGCGGCGCGTCTGCATCAGCTTAGCGCCCGCGGCGAAGACGAATTCCGACAGCTCGGCGCTGTAGACCGAAGGGCGCGCCATGCCGGCCAGCGCGAGCTGGGCCTCGTTCGCCTTCTCGGCCGAGAAGCACTCGCCCTCGAGGCGGTGCCCGAGCAGGCTGCGCAGCTTGTCCTTGGCGGTGATCACCGCGACCGCGGCGCCCGCCTGCGCAAAAGCGGCGAGGAGGGTGCCGGCGCGCAGGAACTTCGGGTCGTTCATCATCACTTCCTCGCCGCGCTCGCGGTCGTAGAAGTAGTTGCCGCAGATGCCGTGCAGCGCGGGCGGCACGCCCGTCACGATCGAGAGGTTGTTCGGATTGGTGAAACTGGGCACCACGCAATCGGCGACGAAGGCGGAACCTTCTTTCAGCGTGCGCGCGAACCACGGCGCGGCGCCGGCGCGAACCGCCTCGTCGATGTACGCGCCCTCGCAGCCGTCGACGCACACCACCGCCAGCGGCTCGCGCGGCCAGCGGTAGCGCCTGCCGTTCACTTCGAGGAATGATCTTCCTTCCATGGCGGACGATCGTAGCTCAACGTCAGGTGGATGCAAAGTTTTTTGCGGTGCGCCGCAGTAGACTCAAAAAAGAAGAAGCGCATTCACGCGCCGTCAAATTCAGCAGCGGAGATCTTCCTTTCAGAGGAGTTGCGCAACATGAGACGAATCTTTCCCCTCGTAGCATCCGCGGTCTTCGCCGGCGGCGTGGCGATGAGCGTGCAGGCGAGCGCCGCGGGCAAACCGATCCTGATCGGCCTCGACACGCCGATCCAGCACCAGGTCGGCAAGGACACGATCGCCGCGACGAAGATGGCGATCGACGAGATCAACGCCAAGGGCGGCGTGCTGGGCCGCAAGCTGGCCTACGTGGTGGCCGACGAGGGCGTCGACCCGCAGCTCGGCGTCAGCGCGATCAACAAGCTCACTTCCGACGACCACGTCGACGTGCTGATCGGCGGCTACTCCAGCGGCGTGCAGCTCGCCGAGGAGCCGCACATCGCGCGCTCGAAGACGATCTGGCTCGGCGTCGGCGCGGCTTCGCCCAACATCACGGCGCTGGTCGGCAAGCACTACGACAAGTACAAGTACATCTTCCGCGTCAACCCGCTCAACTCGGCGCTGCAGGCGTCGCAGATCGTCGATTTCGCCACCCACGTGGTGAAGGGCAAGCTGCACCGCGACAAGGTCGCGATCCTCGGCGAGAGCGCGGTCTGGGTGCGCGGCCTGGTGCCGGTGCTGGTCAAGGGCCTCGAGGCGAACGGCATGAAGGTGACCTACCAGCAGCTGTTCGACGAATCCATGACCGACTTCACGCCGCTGTTCGCGCGCGTGAAGGACAGCGGCGCGAAGTACCTGCTCGTCATCCTTTCGCACGCCAACTCCGACGTGTTCGTCAAGCAGCTGTATGAGGCGAGGCTGCCGATGCCCTACGGCGGCATCGACGTCAAGAGCATGACGCCGAACTTCTGCTCGCGCGTCAGCGGCGCCGCGGTCGGCGAGACGACGGTCAACTTCATCACCCGCGCCCCGATCACCCACAAGACGATCCCGTTCTGGGACAAGTTCGTGAAGGTGAACGGCCGCGCGCCGGTGTACACCGCGCCGGGCGCGTACAACGCGGTCTACCTCTACGCCTGGGCGGTGAAGAAGGCCGCCACCACCAACGCCGACAAGGTGATCAAGCAGCTCGAGAAGGCCGACTACGTCGGCGTGGGCGGCAAGATCAAGTTCAACAAGCTGCACGACGACATCGACGGGCCGGGCTACCAGAACCTGCTGTTCGTGCAATGGCAGAAGGACTGCACGCGCCAGGTCGTGTGGCCGAAGTCGGTCGCAACCGGAAAGGTGGTCCTGCCGCCCTGGGTCAGTAACTAAGCACGGCGCTCGGCAGCCACCGTGCTGACGGTTCTGATCTATGGCGCGGTGACCAGCGCGGTTCTCGCCATGCTGGCGGTGGGGTTCACCCTCATCTTCGGCGTGGCGAGGATCCTCAACCTCTCCCACGGCGCTTTCTACGCGCTCGGCGCCTACTGCGCCTACAGCTTCACCACGCTGCTCAAGCTGCCGCTGATCGTGTCGGCGGTGCTGGCGGTGGCGCTGGTGGCGGTGTTCGGCATGGCGATGGAGCGGGTGCTGGTGCGGCCGCTGCGCCAGTCCAGCCTCGCGGTGCTGATGATCACGCTGACGGTGGCGCTGACGGTCGAGCAGGTGCTGTTCGTGGTCTTCGGCTCGCAGTCGAAGAACGTGCCCGCGTTCGTCAACTTTCCGATCAACGTGCATGGCGTGTCGGTCGACGGCCAGCGCCTGCTCGCGCTCGCCATCGCGGTGGTCCTGATCGGGGCGCTGTGGCTGTTCATCCAGCGCACGCGCCTGGGCAGCGCGATCCTGGCGGTCTCGCAGGATCCGGAGGCGGCCCAGTACATGGGCATTCCGGCCAACCGCATTTTCACCATCGTTATGGGGCTGTCGGCCGCGCTCGCAGGCGCCGCCGGCGTGATCGCCGGGCCGTTCCTGAGCGTGCGCCCGACCATGGACCAGACCGCCATGATCACCGCCTTCTCGGTGGTGATCGTGGGCGGGCTCGGCTCGATCCCGGGCAGCATTCTCGCCGCCTGCATCATCGGCTACAGCCAGACCTTCGTCGCCTTCTACCTCAACCCGGAGTGGACCGGCACCGTCTCGCTGGTCGCGATCCTGCTCACGCTGGTCCTCAGGCCTTCCGGGCTGATGGGACGCGTCGTCAACGCTTGAGCGCAATGGGCAAGCGCAACATGGTCGGGGCCGGGGTGCTGCTCGCGCTCCTCGCGGGGCTGCCGCCGCTGCTGCACAATCATTACCTGACCGGCGTGTTCATCGTCTGCGCCATCGACGGCATCTGGGCCGCGAGCTGGGACTTCTTTTCCGGGCTCACCGGGCGGGAGAATTTCGGCCACGCGCTGTTCATCGGCGGCGGCGCCTACGCGGCGGCGTTCCTCAACGGCAATTTCGGGCTCAGTCCCTGGTTCAGCATTCCGGCCGGGATCGCGGTCGCGGTGGTGTTCGGCCTGCTGGTCGGCTTTCCGACCCTGCGCCTGAAAGGGCCCTACTTCGCGCTCGCCACGCTGGCCTCGGCGGCGATCATGCAGCAGGTGGCGATCAACCTGTGGCAGTACACCGGCGGCTCGGAGGGCATCTACGGTCTGGACACGCTGATCGATTCTTCGCTGGGCTTCTACTACTTCGTGCTCGCGATCCTGGTGGCGACGGTCGTGGTGCTGAGCCTGATCGCGAGATCGCGCTGGGGCACCATCATGCGCGCGATCAAGGGCGACGAGACCGCCTGCCAGGCCGCCGGCATCAACGTCACCTTCTACAAGATCGCCAGCCTCGCGGTGAGCGCCGCCTTCGCCGGGCTGGGCGGCGTCCTGTTCGCCCATTACCAGCAGGCGGTGACGCCGGACGACTTCGACGTGTTCCTGTCGATCAGCGTCATCATCATGGCCTACGTGGGCGGCATCGGCACGATCTGGGGCGCGGCCTGCGGCGGCATCCTGCTCAACCTGATGCTCGAGCTGATGCGCGGGCTGGGCGAATACCGGCTCTGGGTCTACTACGTGATCCTGATGGTCGTGCTGTTCTTCATGCGCGAGGGCTTCGTCGCGCCGCTGTGGCGGCGCCTGAGAGGCGGCAACGCATGAGCGCGCTGCTCGAAGTCGAGGGTCTCACCAAGCGCTTCAGCGGCGTCACCGCCGTCAAGGACGTCTCCTTCACGCTCGTCGCGGGGGAGATCACCGGCGTGCTCGGCCCCAACGGCGCGGGCAAGACCACGCTGTTCAACCTGCTGACCGGCTTCCTGCCGAGCGACGGCGGCGCGGCGCGCTTCGAGGGCAAGTCGATCCTGGGGGCCGCGCCGCACGTGATCGTCAATCGCGGCATCGCGCGCACCTTCCAGCTCTGCCGGCCCTTTCACGGCATGACGGTGCGGGAAAACGTCGTCGTCGGCTGCCTCGCGCCGCGCGTGCACGCCGGCGGCGGGCTCGAGCAGCGGGTGGCCGAGATCCTCGAGCAGGTGGGCCTGGCGCACAAGGCCGCGCAGCCGGTCGATATCCTGCCCTACGGCGACCTGCGCCGCCTCGAGATCGCGCGCGCGCTCGCCACCCGGCCGCGGCTGCTGCTGCTCGACGAGCCCTTCGCCGGCCTCGGCGCGGGGGAGATCGAGCCGCTGGTGCAACTCATCCGCCGGCTGCACGACACGCAGGGCCTCACCATCCTGATCATCGAGCACAAGCTGCGCGAGTTCATGCAGCTGGTCTCGCGCGTGATCGCGATGGACTTCGGCGAGGTAATCGCGATCGGCGCGCCGGCCGACATCGTGCGCCACCCGAAGGTGATCGAGTCCTATATCGGCAAGGGCGCCAATGCCATTGCTTGAGGTCGCCGACGTCGTTGTCCACTACGGCAAGGCGCTCGCGCTCGACGGCGTGTCGCTCGGCGTCGAGGACGGCGAAATCGTCGGCGTGCTGGGGCCCAACGGCGCCGGCAAGAGCACGCTGCTGAAGGCGATCTCGCGCGCCGTCCCGAGCACGGGCCGCATCGAGCTCAAGGGCCGGCCGCTCAACGCACTGCCGGCGCACCGCGTGGTCGCCGAGGGTGTGTGCCATTGTCCCGAGGGGCGGCGCCTGTTTCCCGAGCTGTCGGTGCTGAAAAACCTCATGCTCGGCGCCTACCTGCGGCGCGACGACGACGCGGTGCGGGCGGACCTGGAGCGGGTCTACGCGCTGTTCCCGGTGCTGCGCGAGCGCTCCCAGCAGCAGGCGAGCACCCTCTCGGGCGGCGAGCAGCAGATGGTGGCGATCGGCCGCGCGCTGATGGGCGCGCCGAGCCTGCTGCTGCTCGACGAACCCTCGGTCGGCATCGCGCACCGCCTGAAGACCGAGATCTTCGAGGCCATCCGCGGCATCCGACGCAAGGGCATGGCGATCCTGCTGGTCGAGCAGGACGCGCGCTCCGCGATCGAGGTCGCGGACCGGGTCTACGTGCTCGAGCACGGGCGCGTGGTGCACCAGGGCGCCGCGCAGGCGCTCGCGGGCGACGACTACATCCGCCGCGTCTACCTCGGCGTCTGAACGAAAATCGGGGTCAGACCCCGTTTTCGCGGAAAATGGGGTCTGACCCCGATTTTCTAGCGCCATGACCCGCGACCTGATTTCGCTCCTCGCCTTCCTCGCCCTGTGCTTCGCCGTCGCCGCCGCGGGCGGCGCGGTGACCGCCACCTCGGTGCACGGCTGGTACCAGGGGCTCGCCAAGCCCGCTTTCAACCCGCCCGACTGGCTGTTCGCGCCGGTGTGGGGCGTGCTCTACGCGCTGATCGCGCTCGCCGGCTGGCGGCTGTGGCGCCGCCGCGAGCTGCCGAATGCGCGCGCGGCGCTGCAGCTCTACGCGGTGCAACTCGCGCTCAACCTGTGCTGGTCGATGCTGTTCTTCGGCGCGCGCCTGCCCGGCGCCGCGCTGGCGGAGATCCTGACGCTGCTGGCGGCGATCGGCGCCACGATGAGGCTCGCCGCACGCGTGGAGCGCGCGGCGGCCTGGCTGCTTGCGCCCTACGCGGCCTGGGTGGCGTACGCCGCGGTCCTGAACGCGGCAATCTGGCGGCTCAACTAGGGCGAGGTCATCATGGCTTCCGACAATTCTCCCGAGGCCAGGACGCTCGGCAAGCCCGCGCGCGGCTGGCGGCGCACGGCGTTCGAGGTGATCTTCGAGGCCGACACGCCGGCCGGGCGGGGCTTCGACGTCGCCCTGCTGATCGTGATCGTGGCGAGCGTGCTGACGGTGATGCTCGACAGCGTGCGCTCCGTGGGCGGGCGCTATCCGGTGCTGTTCGACGTGCTGGAATGGGGCTTCACCCTCGTGTTCTCGGTCGAGTATCTGCTTCGCATCGCCTGCGTCGAACGGCGCGCGCGCTACATCGGCGGCTTCTTCGGCGTGGTCGACCTGCTCGCGGTGCTGCCGACCTACCTCGCGCTGCTGTTTCCCGGGCTGCAGACGCTGATCGACATCCGCATGCTGCGCCTGCTGCGCGCGCTGCGGATCCTCAAGCTCACCGCCTACGTGCGCGAGTACCGCACCCTGAGCCTCGCGCTCGCCGCCAGCCGGCGCAAGATCCTGGTCTTCATCGGCACGGTGGCGATCCTGGTGACGCTGCTCGGCACCGTCATGTACGTGGTCGAGGGGCCGGCCAACGGCTTCACCAGCGTGCCGGTGGCGGTGTACTGGGCGATCTCGACCATGACCACGGTCGGATTCGGCGACATCACGCCCAAGACCGACCTAGGTCGCGCGATCGCGAGCCTGATCATGCTGCTGGGCTGGGGCATCCTCGCCGTGCCGACCGGCATCGTCACCGCCGAGATGACCAGCCGGCGCATGAGCGAACGGCGCGAGGCGCGCAGCTGCGAGGCCTGCGGCAGCGGCGACCACGCGCCGCGCGCGAGCTACTGCGCCGACTGCGGCGCGAAGCTGCCGAAGGCCTAGCGGTTGAGGTCGTCGATCGCGTCGACCACCATGCCGGTGCCGATCGCGATCAGCAGGATGTCGCCCGCGACCTGCGCGTAGCGATAGCCCCGCGGCGGCGGCCCGATGCGCACCTCGAGGTCGCGCGGCACCTGGTGCACCACGACGTCGCGCGGCAGCGGCGCGCCGCGGCGCCAGTGCTTGGCATGGCCCCGCGGTTCGCAGCGGTTGTGCTTCTTGGCCAGACCCGGCGGGCAGCGGCCGCGGCCGTGGTACTCGCGGCGGTAGTACTCGTGCGCCATCTGGCGCTGGCGGTCGTGGAAGCGCACCTCGACCCGCGCCGGAGCCGGCCTCGGCGCCGGCACGGCGCGGTACTCGACCCTGCCGTAGGCCGGCGGCGGCGGCGGGGGGCCGCGGTGGGCGGGAACGACCACGCACGCGCTGAGCGTGGCAGCCGCGGCGAGCACGCTACATGCACGTAGGACTTGCTGCATTGCTACCTCCGGGAAAGGCCGGGGACGGATCCCCGATTGGCCGAATATATCGGGGTCTGTCCCCGGTTTCCATGCAATCTGCCGCAGCTCGAGCGAAGAATGCGGGCCAGACCCCGTTTTCGGTTCGATGCTTGACCCTCCGGATACGGTGGGGCAAGCTGTTCGGCACTCGCGGCAAGGCGATCCCCGTTCGGGGAGCTCGCGCCGGAGACATCCCAAGGGGGGTTCCAGATGATTAAGAAGCTCATTCAGGCGTTGATCGTAACCGCGCTCGCGCTCGGCTTCGCCGCAGGCAGCGCGCTGGCAGCGAAGAAGACGGTCAAGGTGGTGTTCATCGGCCCGCTCACCGGCGGCGTGTCGGCCAACGGCATCGGCGGGCGCAACTCGGCCGACCTCGCAGTCAGGCTGCGCAACGCCGATCCCAGGGCCAAGTACCACTACGAGATGATGGTGCTCGACGACGAGTGCAAGCCGAACGTCGGCGTGCAGGTCGCGACCAAGGCGGCCGCCGACCGCGACGTGATCGCCGGCGCGACGCATTACTGCTCCGCGGTGGCGATCGGCACGGTCGACATCTACCACAAGTTCGGCCTGCCGGTGATCGTCTGGGGCGCGGTGCTGCCCGACATCACCTACGGCAACGACTACAAGGAAGTTCATCGCGTCAACGGCACGATGATCAACCAGAACGACGTCAACGCGAAGTTCTCCACCGGGCAGGGCTACAAGACCTTCGCCGTGATCCACGACACCACCGACTACGGCAAGGGCCATCTCAAGTATTTCAGCGAGTACGTGAAGAAGTACGGCGGCAGGATCGTCGGCACCTTCGGCGTCACTGCCGACCAGCAGGACTTCAATGCCGAGCTGACGCAGATCAAGTCGCTCAATCCGGACGCGATCTACTTCGGCGGCCTGACCCCGATCGGAGTGCGCATCCGCTCGCAGATGGACAAGCTCGGCATCAAGGCGCAGTTCATCGGCACCTCGGGTATCGTCTCCGATGCGTTCCTCCAGGGCCTTGGCCCGCTCGCCGAGGGCACGCTCGCGTTCCGCGAGGGCGCGCCGCTCGACAAGCTGCCGGGGGGCAAGTTCTTCACCGCGAAGTACGCCGAGGCCGGCTACCCGGAGGGCCCCGAGGCCTACGGCGCGTTCGCCTTCGCGGCGATGAACCTGATCCTCGACACCATCGAAAGGGTCGGGCCGAGCCGCAAGAAGGTCACCGCGGCGCTGGCGCACGTGAAGAACGTGAAATCGATCGTCGGCCCGATCAGCTTCGACGGCCACGGCCAGAACACGGTCGCCGCGATCACCAAGTACGTGGCGCAGGACGGCAAGTGGGTGGTGTGGGAGGACAGCGAGTACGCGAGCGGCAAGCGCAAGCTCGCCAAGTAATCCGCCGCAGCGTTTGACGCCGGGGGCGGGCGGGCAGCCGCCCGCCCCCTTGCTTTTGCCATGGACGCAGGACTGCTCGCCCAATTCGTCGCCAACGGCCTGATGCTGGGCATGATGTACGCCCTGGTCGCGGTCGGCTTCACGCTGTTCTTCGGCGTGCTCGACGTGATCAAGTTCAGCCACGGCGACGTGCTCACGGTCGGCGCCTTCACCGGCTACTCGACCTACCTCGGCCTCAAGCTGCTCGGCGCCGCCAACCCCTGGCTGCAGGTCGCGGCGGTGATCGTGGTCGCCTGCGGCGCGATGGCGCTGCTCGGCGCGCTGATCGCCAAGTACCTGGTGCTGCCGCTCAAGTCGGCGCCGCCGCTCAACATCCTGCT
>Ga0315556_1000937_pt1 | contig 17968 bp, 9 predicted proteins | sample SalMarSW160310MG_FD_202112 | JGI IMG/M metagenome (GOLD analysis project Ga0315556, IMG submission 202112) | Salt marsh sediment microbial communities from the Plum Island Ecosystem LTER, Massachusetts, United States - Salt Marsh Sediment SW1603-10 ...
GCAAGTGGCAATAACGGCCACCGCTCAACCGGATGCATAGGTAGCTTCCGTTTCCACCCCGCCCGGGTGGCGAAATCGGTAGACGCAAGGGACTTAAAATCCCTCGACTTCGGTCATGCGGGTTCGAATCCCGCCCCGGGCACCAAAGATCAGACAATAGCTTGGCAACCAGGGGCGCAACCCCTGCGGTGTTCACATGCGGGGCAAGGGAGGCGTACAAGATCGTGCGCTTGCTGCGAGATACCGGGTGTGGGCTACGCCCGCACTTCGACTATCCACACGTCGGGGAGCCCTCGAGGACATCGCTGTGTCCCACGACCGTGAAGCAGTGTTGCAGATTCCGAGGCTGACACGACGAACAGGCTTCAATCCTCCCCGGTGTGCTCAAGCTGAAGGAACACCGGAGCAGCTGCGTGGGTCCCGCCGGGCAAGCATCCTTCCAGAAAAGTACTCGGTAGAGGTTGTGGGACCGCATGACCTCCCCAGATGGTGTCCCGGGGTAAGTGGGGAGCACCCCGCGGCCACTCCCGGTCGCCCGAACGCCTCCACATGCTGCGATTTCTGACAGAATAGCGCGGCTACGGAATTGAGAACGACATGCCAGGGCGTATCGAAGAAACCCGGCGAGGCACCAACGGGATCGCACGGCTCCGAGAACGCAAGACCTCGGCGTGCAGCCGACGGCCGTATCGGGCGCCGGCGGTATCAGCCGTGGTGCGGAGAGTGCTCGGCCTCGCAACATCGCTGTTGTTTGTCGGGGGCAGGCCAGAGTGAGTCCGCGTATACCCGTCGCGGTCAAGATGATCCATCTTCGCTTCCTCGTCGGGGCTCTCGGCGAGCGCCTCCAGTGGTGGCCAAGCCGGTTCACGGACGAGGTCGGTATCCGCCGGCTGAAGATTCCTTTCCCACGGACAGCGCTTCGCGCGGCTTTGGAGTCGGTCACCATTGCGGCGCGCCGAGACCACGACGACAAGCTGCCCCCTGGGTGCGTGCACCTCTTTCGGCTGGGGAGTGTGCAGGAGGACACCATCGCTCATTACCTCGCCCAGGGTGTGAAGCTAGCGCCACCTCCCGAGACCGCGGATGAGATCCTCGCGCAGCTTGATGAATTGGGGCCGCAGGATAGGCTGGACGCTCCGGTTGGACCTTGCTCTTTGGGGCGCGAGCAGCGGACCCGGTTGAACACTGCCGTCGTGGATATGGGGCGCCTCTATGCCGGTGCTGCGCGCGCCGACAACCGGGTAATCCCGTACTTCGAGATCGTCGAGGCTGCTGGATGAATGGGGCCTTCGCCGCATTCGCGCCCTACACGGCAAGGGCAATCAAAGCGACGGGGTTGGTGGAGGAGACGAAGGCCCTCCTACGCGCCTGGCGGCCTGGTGAGTCAACCGCCGACCTGCGCCGTCGTGCCAGGGAGGAGGCGCTGCTTGGCAAAGCCACTGCGAGTCGCAGCGACGACGTGGTTGCGCACGCATTCAACCAGCGCTTCCTCGGCGGCCAACGGCCTGTCGCCCCATTTCTGAAGCGCCTCCTGGAGCGGCGGGGAGCCGGACGCTGGTTTGTAGATCTCTGTCTGCTCTACACCGCCCGAGCCGATGTGGTGCTGCGAGATGCGATAACTGCCTACGTTGCGATGCGGCGGTCCACCGGCCGGGATTACATTGACACGCCGAGCCTCGTGCGTTTCCTGGAAGACCAGGAGGCCGCGGGTCGAATGAGGCATCCCTGGAACTCCAACGTTAAAGAGAGCGTGGCCCAACACGTGCTGCGACAGATGACGGAATTTGGGCTCGCCGGCGCAAACAGGCGCGGCATCCGGGAGCTGCTTCCATTCGAGCCAACGGATCTCGCCATCTCCTGGCTAGCCTATGACCTTCATTTTGGGGGGTGCTCCGATCTCGCGGTACTGTCTCACCCGGATTGGCAGATCTGGACGATCGACCAGAGTCACGTGCGCGACCGCATGACCCACCTGGCCGGCCCCAGCCTTTGGGAATTCCAGGCTGCGGGCAACGTTGCCCAGATCACTTGGGCATGCAGAAGCGTGGAGGAAGTACTGGATGGCCTCGCTAGAAACGAGCTTCGGTGAGCTTCGGTCACGGCTCGGCGCGGTGGACCGCTTGAACCCGACCAGCGCCGATCCGCTGTACCCGTTTGTACATCGCCCGGAGGAGACTGCCGAGCTGATGCGCGCACTCCCGCGCTGGCGAGCCAGATTGGAGGAGGACGGCTGGCGGGTGCATGTCCATTCTCTCGCCGAAATCATGTGGCAGGTCATCGATGCATCCGGGCGGTGGGAGAACTGGCTTGTAGTCGAGCCGGACTGCTCGACCGACGAAATCATCGGCGCCGTGCGCGATGCTCTGAGCACCAAGAGCGGAGCGGTCGGGAGCGGTCTGGCCCCTGCGGTCCTGGATCTCATAGCGCGCCCCGAGGCGAATCGGCTCTTGTTGCTGACCGACGCGGCCCTGCTGCACCCCTTCTTCCGCGTCCGCACCATCGAGGCCTTGGCACACGATCGCGTCGCCTGTCCGACGGTGATCTTCTATCCGGGAACGAAGGTCGGTCAGTTCGGGCTGCTCTTCCTCGGGTTCTATGCCGAGGACCCGCATTACCAGCACTCGGGCATCATCGGGGGCGAGGCATGAAGACCATTCGTGACCTCTTCTCTGATCAGCGGCCGATCGATCGCCCGATCGAGAAGGTCATCGACTACACCGTCGACGATCCGAGGCGCCTGGATCGCGAGATCGGCGAGTACGTGGTCACGGATCGCCTGGAAGATGCGTTTCGCCGCTTCATCGAGGTCTACGAGGCGGGGGTGCGCTTGGGGGATGTGACCGAGGTCGGGCTATGGATATCCGGCTTCTATGGCTCCGGCAAGAGCTCCTTTACCAAGTACCTCGGCTTCGCGCTAGACGCAGAGCGGCGGGTCCGCGATGCCCCCTTCCTCGACCGCCTCGTCGCCCACTTTCGTGCACCGGATCTCCAGCAGATCTTCCGTACCACTGCGGCAGGCTTCCCGGCGACCGTCATCCTGCTGGACCTTGCGCGGGACCAGTTGGTGGAAAGCACGGCGATGCCGATCACCAATGTCCTCTACGCCAAGGTGCTCCAACACCTCGGCTGCTCGGCCGTCCCCAAGCTGGCCGACGTCGAGGTCCGGCTTGACGAGCAACATCGCCTCGATGACTTTCGAGCTGCCTACCGGGAGCGTTTCCCTGGCAAGGGCGAATGGGAGGAGGTCCACGACGATCCATTGATCGGCCCCGCCCGTGCCGCGCAACTTGTCCCTTCGTTCCTTGGCGATGACTTCCCTACGCCGGACAGCTTCCGCAGCCAGCATTTTCAGGAACGACTCCAGGTCTCGGAGTTGGCCGAGCGGATGATCCGTCTTCTGCGCGCGAAGACCGGCCGCGAGCAGATCCTGTTTCTGGTCGACGAGGTGGGCCAATACGTGGCCCCGCGCACGGACTTGATGCTAAACCTGGACGGCTTAGCGCGGAGCTTTAAGGAGATTGGCCGCGGCAAGGTATGGCTCGTCGCCACCGCGCAGCAGACCCTGAACGAGATCGTCCAGAAGGCCATGCTCAACTCGGCGGAGCTGTACCGGCTGCGGGACCGTTTTCCGATCGGGATCGAGCTGGACGCCGCCGACATCAAGGAGATCACCCGCAGACGTCTCCTGACCAAACGTCCGCAGGCACACACCCAGCTCAAGGAGATCTTCCACGCGAACGGTGAAGTGCTTCGATTACACACTCGGATCGAGGGTTTTGCCGGCAGCAGCGTCACTGCGCTCGATGGCGACGCCTTCGCCGCCATGTACCCGTTCTTGCCGGTGCATTTCGACCTGGTCATGGCCCTCATTCGCCGGCTCGCCCGCCGCACGGGCGGTACCGGCCTGCGCTCGGCGATTCGTGTGGTCCAGGATCTGCTCGTCGATGCCTCCCGCGCGCTGCCCCCCGGGGTCAAGCCGATCGCTGACCGGCCCGTCAAACGCATCGCCTGCGCGGACGACATCTTCGACACCCTGCGCGCAGACATTGGCAAGGAGCTGCCGCACGTTGTCGAAGGGGTTACCCGCGTCGAGGAGCACGCAATCTTTGGCAAGGATCCCGTCGGGGTGCGTGTAGCGAAGGCGATTGCTGCACTTCAGCCGCTCGACGACTTCCCGCGCACCGCTGAGAACCTCGCTGCGCTGCTTTACCCTGCAGTTGGTGACGGGTCCATGGTGGAACCGGTGCGCGAGGTGCTTGCGCGGCTCGTCGAGGCCCGTGAGCTGGGGATTGTCGAGCTGCGGGGCGAGCAGGAGAGCGACCACCTTTCAGCGCCTGGATACCTGTTTCTGAGCGACAAGATCCGTCCGCTTCAGCAGAAGCGCGACGCGCACCGCCCGACTGGTGCTGAGAGGCTTCAGGTCCAAGTGGACCTGCTGCGCCTGTTGTTCGATCCTCAGCCCGAGACCAGGTTGGAGACTGTAAAGACGGTCCGCGCCGGTCTGCTTCTGGACCGCCGCCCGGTGGCTGGCGAGGGGGCGGACCTTCGTTTCCAAATCGAGCCGGTGTCGAGCGAAGCCCGGCAGCGACGACTCGGCGAGCTCCAGAACGAGACCCGCAGCCGTGCTGATTGGCAGGCGAGCATCTTCTGGCTTGTCACCTGGCCGCCCGACCTGGATGAGCTGCTGGAGGAGGCTTGCCGCTCCGCTCACGTCGCCCGCACGACGCCTGAGCACGAAGCCGACCGCGATGTAGCCCAGTATATTCGCGCCGAGCGACGGCGGCTGGAGCGCCTGCAGGACGCGGCCAAGTCACGCATGGCCACCGCAATGCGCGACGGGGACTTCGTCTTTCGGGGCCTGGCGCGACCCGTCCGCGAGTATGATCCGGAGGGGCTGATCGCTGCCTGCAGTGCTATGCTGGCCCAGGCTGCTGCCGAGGTCTTTCCCGCCTTCCGCCACGCCCCGCTGGCCGCCAGGACCAATCAGGCGGTCCGTTTCCTGGAGCAGGACCGGCTCGATCGCATGCCGCGTGATCGTGACCCCCTGGCTCTCGTCGAGACCCGAGCCGGGCACCCGCGGATCAAGACGACCGAGCCGCCCCTGTCCGAGGCCCTGCGCGCTTTCGCGGAAAAGCTGGATGCCGCGGGCACCGGTCGCCTCCAGGGCTCGTTCGTGCAGGACCTCTTCGCGGCGCCCCCCTACGGCTGGTCCAAGGACACGACCCGCTACCTCTTCGCCGCGCTTCTAGCGGCCGGTGAGATCGAGGTTCACACCCCGGCCGGCGTGCTGCGCACCCCCGGGCCCGCGGCCATCGACGCCTTCCAGAACACCGCATCCTTCAACCGCGTCGGTCTCGCGACCCGTGGCTCCAAGCCGCCCATCGAGGCCCTGGACCGCGCGGCTCGGGTGCTGGAGACCCTCTTCGGCGTCGAGGTCTTGCCCCTGGAGGATCACATCAGCCGCGCCGTGCGCGCCGAGGTGCCGTCGCTGATGGAGAAGGTTGGCTCCCTGCCGGATCGCTTGCGGCTGCTTGGGCTGCCCGGCGAGGAGCGTGCCCGTGCGGTGCTCCAGGGATGTGCGGACCTGCTGCGGGAAGATGCCGGCGGCGCTGCCAGCATCCTCGGTAACCCGGACCGCGATCCCTCCGCGGATATCCGGTGGGTGGGAGAGGCCGTAACGTGCCTCGACGGCAACGGCGAGGAAACCGTTCGGCGCGCGGTGGCTTTGCGCCGCGAGTGGGTCGACCTGGCAGAGCTGTTCCCCGAGCTTCAGGATCTCGCCGCCAGGCAGCAGCTCGAGGTGGCCGGGGAGGTGCTGAAGGATGAGCAGTTCGCGGAACGGATGGCGGACTTGCGCGGGGCGCTCGCGAAGCTCGACCAGCTCGCGGCTGCTGCTTACGGCAAGCAACGGGCCGAGCTGCAGGGCGAGATAGAGTGCGCGCTCGCAAAGCTGGGGGGCATGTCCGAATGGGCCGCCCTCGAGGCCGAAGATCGTGCCGCTATCATGCAGCGGCTGAGCGGCGGTGACCTGCCGCGGGAGCCTGCCGGAGAGGACCTCATCGCTGACCTGCGCCGGCTGCTGACCCGGAAGGCAAGGCTTGCGGCGACCGTCATGGACTGTGAGGCGGAGGTCCGCCGTCGTGCGCCGCAGACCGTCCCGCGCGAGCTTGGTGAGATAAGAGATGAAGCCAAGGTCCAACGGGTGACCTTTCGCAAGCTATTGCCTGCGGACCTGCTCGACAGCCCGGAGTCCGTCGAACGATGGGTCCAGGATGTGCGGCGCCGGCTCATCGAGTTGGTGGAGCTTGGTCCGGTCCGCATCGTGGACCGCCCGGAGCAAGGGGAAGACTGAGCATGCCGCTGTCCGGCGCGGAGCGGAAGGCCCTGAGCGGCGCGGTGGAGCGCTGCCGCAAGCTGCTGGAGGACGAGGCTCAGGACCAGCTGCTGCGCATCTACGGCTTCAACCCGGACGGTTCGGCGCGTCCGCTTGACCGGCTGAAGCTCTCCTCGATCGAGCGGAGCGTTGCGGAGCCATTGCGCGAATGGCATCGCCATCTCGGAGGCCTCGCGACGGGCACCGAGGCACAGCGTGCGAAGGTGGCGTTTCGGCGCATGGCCGAGGAATCAGCCTTCACCGTCCTGCATCGGCTCGCCGCCATCCGCATGGCCGAGCAACGGGGGGTGCTCCGGCCGTGTCTGCGCGACGGACTGCAGTCGGACGGCTTTCGGCTGTATCTCCAATTCGCCGGCGGGGCGCTGGGGCGCGACGAGGAAGCCTACCGCGTCTTCCTGGAGCGGGTCTTCGACGAGGTCGCCCAGGACCTGCCAACCCTGTTCGACCGGCGCGAGCCGCGCTCGCTGATCTTCCCCAGAGCGGGATGTCTGGAGCAGGTCGTCGCCCAGTTGACCGTGCCCGAGCTGGCGCGCACCTGGCAAGACGACGAGGCTATCGGTTGGGTCTACCAGGACTTTCATTCTGCGGAGGAGCGGCGTGAGATCCGCCGCGGCAACGACGTGCCGCGGGATTCGTTGGATCTGGCGATTCGCAACCAGCTCTTTACGCCCCGCTGGGTGGTCGAGTTTCTCACGGACAACACGCTGGGACGGCTGTGGGAAGAGATGACCGGCGGCGCGGCGGATGTCTCTGGCGATTGCGCCTATTTGTTCCGCGGGGGGTTCCAGTCACCGGTAACGCCCAAGGACCCGCGGGAGCTGCGCGTGCTGGACCCGGCCTGCGGGAGCGGCCACTTTCTGCTCTATGCCTTTGACCTGCTGGAGCGAATCTACCTGGATGCCTGGGATCGGCGGATCGGCACCAGCCCCGGCCGAGCACCACTCTGGATCGAGTACCCGGAGCGCGATGCCTTCCAACGCGCCGTCCCGGGCCTGATCCTGCGCCATAGCCTCTTTGGCGTGGACATCGACCCGCGGCCGATCCAGGTCGCCGCCCTGGCGCTCTGGCTCCGTGCGCAACGCTCGTGGCAGGCGATCGCCCCCGCGGAGCGTCCGACGATCGAGCGGATGAATCTGGTGTGCGCCGAGCCGATGCCGGGCAACCGTGCTCAGCTCGATGCCTTCGCCTCCCGGCTGCAACCGCCCGTGCTCGGCGATCTGGTGCGGGCGCTCTGGCAGACGTTGCGCCCGGTCGGTGAGACGGGCTTACTGCTTCGTATCGACGAGGCCATCCGCCGCAGCGTCCGCGAGGCCCGCGACCGGTGGGAGGGCGCCAATGGGGGCAGGGCGGCACCGTTTCAGCCTGACATGCTCGACGAGAAGGTGAACTGGGCCGCTTCGCGCCACGACCTGAGCGGTCTCGCGCACGATGATGCCGCGCGGTTCTGGTCCCGTGCCGAGGAGCGGGTCATCGAGGCGTTGACCAACTACGCCGCCGAGGCCAGCGAGCACGAGCGCGTCCTGCGGCGTCTATTCGCTGAAGACGCCGAGCGCGGCCTCGCCCTGATCGACATCTCCCGCGCTCGCTTTGATGTGGTGCTCATGAATCCCCCCTTCGGCCAGCCGGCCGAGGGCACCAAAGCGATGCTCGACAATGAGTACCCGGCCTGTGGTCACGAGATCTACGCCATGTTCTTCCAGCGGGCGCTGGAGCTTTGCGAGCCGCATGGGCGGGTGGGGGCAATCACGAATCGAACCTGGCTCAGCCTCAAATGGCTCCGCGGATTGCGCGAAACTGTATTCGGTGGGAGGGGCGCCGTTGCGCTTGGCGCCGACCTAGGCTCCTTCGTGCTCGAAGCCCAGGTGGAGACAAGCGCCGTGGTGGTAGACCGTCGGCCTGAGCCCGAAACATTGGCGACCTGGGTGCGGTTGCTGAAGACTCGCCGCAAGGACGCTGTTTTGTACGAGGCGCTTCAGGCGGCTTCGGATGCACGGGACCATCCGTACATCTTCCAGTCAACCGGGCGGCGCTTTCGACAGCTTCCCGAGGGAGTCTATGCGTACTGGATGTCGGATGCTTTACTTGACCGGTACGCGAGTTCACCGACCGTGCGGGCCGCAATTGCCGAAGTGAAACAGGGCACCGCCACGGCGAACGACTTTCGGTTCCTGAGGCTTGGATGGGAGGTAGACCCGTCGCGAGTGAGTATCAACATTCGGTGGCCGCGATTCGCGAAGGGGGGCGAGTATCGGCCATATTGGGACGATATCCACCTTGTGCTCAATTGGGAAAGGGGCGGGGCAGAACTGGCGGCCAACCCACGGGCGTACGTCCGCAACGCGGCTTGCTTCGGTCGCCGGGGCGTCACTTGGCCAAGGCGGACCACAAGCGATTTTGGGCCGCGGGTGATGAGCGAGGGCTGCGCATTCGGAGATAAGGGACCGACAGCTTTCCCCTCCGAAGCCTCGGAAGCTCTCGAATTGCTTGCGGTGCTAGCTTCGTCGCCGGAACGACTTCTGCTTTCCACACGTCTCGCCGCTGGGGACGACAGACCTGGCTCTGCCGCGAAGTCGTATGAGGTCGGCATTGTCAACGAGTTGCCATGGCCGCCCATCGGCGGGAGGGATCGCAGCCGCTTGGCAGATCTGGGCAGGGGCGCTATCCGCGCGACGCGGACGGCCCAACTGGAGGAGGATGTCACGGGCGAAACCTGCACAGCTTACGCGGTGCCGCTTCCCTTACTAGTAGGGCGCTCGCTTCTCCTTGCCCAAGCTGCACGCCGTCGTACAGAAGCAATCGAGGACCTTTTCGCAGAGCTTGCAGAGACGACATCCAAGATTGATGACATCGTCGCCGACGCCTACGGCTTTACCACGCGCGACCGGCAGCTGATGGACGAGGAGCTCGAGCCCGCCGTCGCCCGGTTCCCTGAGCCAGAATCCGACCCCGACGAGGATCTGTTCCTCACCGCGTATCTGACCAAGGACGCCCTGCCCGGCGAGCGCCTCCCCGGCGGTCTGGACGTGGAGGTCGATGTCCGCGTCGAGCACCGCCGGGGTCGTCAGACCCGTGCCCTGCGGGACGAGGAATCGCTGTGCCGCCTGTTTGCCCTGCCACCTCGGCGGCTGGCCGCGATTCGCCGCCGACTCGACCTGCTGCGACCGGAAGACCTGCGGCGCTGTGCCGCGGATATCGTGAGCTGGGCCGTCGGCCTCGCATTCGGGCGCTGGGATTTCCGCCTGCTCGATCATCCTGACTGGATTCCCGAATGGCCGGACCCGTTTGGCCCGCTGCCGCGCTGCCCGCTCGGTCAGCTGGTGGATGCTGGGGGACTGCCAGCCACGCCAGGTCACATCGCCTCGGAGGCATGGTTGGCCGCGCGCAAGGACGCCACGGCGCTGCCCCCCACCGACACTGACCCTGATGGCATAACCTGGGTCCTCTCCGAGGACGGGGCACGGCAGGGGTCGGCAGAGATCGTCGCCGACGCCTATCCCATCGACGTTGCCTGGGAAGGCATCCTGCAGGACGACGGTCTGGACGATGCCTCCCCGGTGAGGCATGGCGAGGACCTCTACCGGCGCGCCAGTCAGATCCTGGAGCAGATCTACGGAGCGGCCCATGCCGAGCGGGAGGCGGAGCTGGCCGATGGCCTTGGGGTGGATTCCCTGCAAACCTGGTTGCGGCGGCCTGACGGTTTCTTCGCCGACCATCTCGGGCGCTACACAAAGAGCAAGCGCCGGGCGCCGATCTATTGGCCCCTGTCCACCGCATCCGGCGGATTCACGCTCTGGCTGTACTACCCGCGTTTCTCAGCCGGGATGCTCGCGGCTTGCATCAATCGGCTGCGCGACAACGAGCGGGCGTTGCAGCGCGAGGAGACAACCTTGCTTACGACTCGCCGCAACGGCTCGCTGCCGTCGGATGGACAGGCTCGCCTGGACCAAGTCCGGCTAGAGCTGCGCGAGCGAGGCGAGCTGCGCGAAGCGTTGAATGCGCTCGTCAGTAATGGCTTCTCGCCTCACTTGGACGACGGCGCTGTGGTCAACGCGGCCCCGCTTGCACGTTGGTTCCGCCACCGCGGTTGGCGGGATGCCGCCCAAACGGTTTGGGAGGAGATCCAGCGCGGGGAGCACGACTGGTCACACCTCGCGCTGTGGCTGCGTCCCGAGGAGGTGTTGGAACGCTGCCGTACGCAGCGCGACCTTGCGATCGCGCACGGCCGTCAGGATCTGTTTGAGCCGCCGCCCGAAAAGCCCCGACGCGGGCGCAGGCGCGGGAAGGCAGGACAACTGTCGCTGGCAGCCGGCGTGGAAGGTGGCGATGGCTGACCGTATCCGGGTCACCGCCGACGAGCTGCGGTTGAAGAACTTTCGCGCCTTCGCGAACGCTCGGTTATCGCTCTCGGATCTTACCTTCTTGGTTGGTCGCAACGGGGCAGGTAAGTCCAGCCTGCTTGATGCGATTGACTTCCTCCGGGAGGCGACCTCCACCAGCCTGGAGAACGCCATTGACCGTCGGGGCGGCGTAAATAAGGTGCGCCGCGCGGCGCCGGGGCGCGACCGACGGCCTCCTCTGGGGCTTGCCATCGTCATGCGGCTTCTTTTTGCCGGTGGTATGTGCCGAACAGCAATCTATGGATTCGAGCTCCAAGGCGACCCAAACAATCACCACTCCCATCTGCGTGAGTGTCTAAAGATTTTTGGGGGTGGCGCGGGATCCTTTGACAGGAAAGACGAAGTCTTTGAGCCTACGATCAATGCTTATGTCTCGCCTCCCTCCGGCAACCTGGTTCTGCCCCTCGCAGGACGCGCCGATGAGCTTTGGGCTGCCGTCCTGGAGACGGTTCGCAACTTACGCGCATATGAGTTTTCACCAGCACACATAGCTGCAGTCCCAGAGATTGGCGAACGGACGACACTTGCTCGGGACGGCGCTAACGCAGGTGATGTCCTGAAATCGATCGAAGGATCGGACGATCACCGGTGGATTGTTAGCCGGCTTGGGGCGATTACCGCTGGCATCGTCGATGTTCGCGCCGAAGCCCTTCTCGGGAGGCGTGTGCTGAGGTTTGTGCAACGAGCGGCGGGCGGCGATCTCCAGCTGGATGCGAGTCAAGTCTCGCAGGGAACCCTCCGGGGTCTCGGTATCTTGCTCGCCCTTCGTCAGCGTCCATCGCCTTCTGTCCTGCTGGTGGATGAGGTGGAAAACTCCGTTCATCCGAGTGCCCTGGCTGTGCTAGTAGACGCCGCGCTCGCAAGTTGCCAGCAAACGCGGGTCGTGCTGACATCCCACTCGCCGGAGCTCCTTGGTCATCCGGCCGTCAGGGGTGACCGCGTCCGTGTTATCGAATGGCGCGAGGGCACGAGCCACATCTTTCGCCTGAGCCAGGCAACAGAGGAGGCGGTCAACGAGATCGACACCGTGGGATGGATGCTCAGCTCGAATGCGCTCTGGACTGGACCAGAGCCGGAAAGCGGCGGGGAGGATCTCTTTGCGCTCGATGACTCGGTCGGATGAGCACTCTCAAGATTGTTCCCGTCGTGGAAGGCCACGGCGAGGAGAAGGCGGTGCCCTTGCTGATTCGACGCTGGCTGCGCCATCGCAATCTTCACGAGTGGTTTGAAGTGCCAGAGCTGGCAGTGAACGCAAAAGGGTCGGGCAAGCTCAAGGGGCGTTATGACAAGCGGCGCCACATCGGCATCGAACATTACATAGAGGCGGCGTTACGCACCGGTCCCGACGCGATACTCGTGTTGCTGGACGCCGACGACGAGTGTGTAACCCGCAACAAGGGCAATGGTTTCGGTCCGACATTGCTCGCGCGAGCGCGAGATGTCGCTCCAGATTTACCGCTTGCGGTCGTCGTAGCCAACCGGGAGTACGAGGCGTGGTTCTTGGCTAGCCTGACATCTTTGCGGGCCAAGGGCCTGCTTCCGCTGATGCGGCTAGAGCACTTTCTGCGGCCCGAGGAGCCCAGAAACTGCAAGGGTTTGATCGAAAAACTCATGGGCCGTCGTTACGAGGAGCAGGTTCACCAGCTTGAGCTAACCGGCGGAATCACTTTCTCTGCAAAGGCAAAGTTCCGGTCGCCGTCGTATGGAAAGCTGCTTCGGGACCTGGAGCGCCTTACGCGCGAAGCGCGCCGGGGGAGGGCCGCATGAGCATCAGCGAACACATCACGGAGCTTCTCTCCTCGAAGCTAAAGGAGCGCCGCATGGTGGTCTGGTACGACCCCGACCGGGTGTTCCACGGCCTGTTCCAGCGGCTCGACATCGCTCCGGTGGTTAAGGTGGATGCGAGCGAATCCGTGCTGTGCGCTCGCCGCGAGGCGGATCTGGCGTGGCGAGCTCTGTTTGACCTCGATTCGTTCGATCCGCAGCCGGCACCGTTGCTGATCTACGTGCCCGCTCCCCGAGGGAACGCGGACGACGAAGAGGCCAGGCGTGCAGATCCCTTCGAGCCCTTCGCGCTTTGCGGAGCGGCCTTTGGGAACACGGAGGCGGAGCGCCTGCCGTCCATCGCTCGCCAGGTGCTGGTCGGCCGGGAGGGCGACGTAGATCGCTTGTTTGCTGAGGGCGAGCCTTCGCTCAGCCAGCTCGACGCCCTCGCGGCAGGGACCCGCTATCCACTGATCGACCAGGTGTTGGGCACAGAAACCCCCGGGCGCATCGCGGCGACTCTTCTTTGCCGACCGGGGGAGATGGCCGAGCACCTCAAATCGGCGCCCGGGCTCGAGGCCGACCTACGGCGCCTCTTACGCGATGCCTACGGCTTTGACCCGGCGCAGTCACCGCCGCTCGACGGCCTCGCCTCCGCATTCGCGCAGTGGATTCTGTTCAGCGAGCTGGCTTTTGAACGGCCGGACGTGGTACCGGCGCCATTGGTACAGGTTCCCCGGGCGAGCCGGCGTTTCCGCCGTGCCATCGTCGACCTCGGTCTGGACCTCAGGCTCTCGACCGAGCACCGCGGCGCGTATTGCGATATTGCTACAGGCGTGGAGCAGCGGCTTGGCCTTTCCTCCCTCGAGGCGGCGCAGGTTGACCCGGGTGAAAGGGACGGCTTTCCGTTCGAGGATCGCGCTGCACTAAGACACGTCCAGCAGCAGGCGCTCGCAGGCAAGACCACTGCTGCCCGCACGGTAGCCATCGCGCGCAAGTCCTCCGTATGGCGCACATTGCCGGAACGCGACCAGCTGTGGCGGCTGGCGGAACGCTGCCTTGATCTCTTGGACGCGGGCGCGGCATGGGAGGCGCGACAGGTCGGGGGGAGCCGGCCAGTAGCGGACCACGTGCGTGCCTACTGCTCCGAGCAGGACGGGATGTGGCGCTTGGACCAGGCACAGCGGCTGGTGGAGCAGGCTGCTGCACTGCTGGTGGACCGCGAGAGCCTGGCGCCACTGTCGGAGCATGTGCGACGCGAGTACCGACGCTGGTTGGACGCCACGCAGGATGCCTTCGTCAGCTCCGTGGTGCGCGCCGGCTGGCCACCCGAAGGACTGACGCGCCAGTCTCAGGCCTGGTCTCGGCACGCCGCGGGGCCGGTCGCTGACGGTCGGCGAACGGCTTGGTTTCTGGTCGATGCGCTGCGCTTCGAGATGGGGCGCGAGCTGGCTGATCGGCTCCGAACGGCAGGGGTGGCATCGGTGGAGCCCGCTTGCGGTGTGGTTCCAGCTGCAACCCCCTTCGGCATGGCCGCGTTGCTCCCCGGCGCAGATTCCGCCTTGACTTACGGTGAATCGGAAGGGAGCTTGGTGCCTTTGCTCGCGGGCAGGCCTGTCGTTACTGCCGACGATAGGCGGAAGGTGCTGCGCACCGAGCTTGGCGACCGCTTCCAGAGCGTTCGGCTGGGTGAGCTGTTGACCGCCGGTGCCGCGCAATTGCGCCAGCGGGTCGGCAGCGCGAACGTCCTCGCGGTGTTTAGCACAGAAATCGATGACCTGGGGGAGCACAACGACCCGCTTGTCGCCCGGCGGTACATCAGTGAGGTTGTTGCCGATCTCCTGGCTGCGGCCAACCGCCTCGTCGAGCTCGGCTTCGAGCGGCTCGTGTTTGCGGCGGACCACGGGTTCATCCAGCTTCCCGAGGTTCTGCCCGGCGATCAGTGTCCAGAGCCGGCGGGTGAATGGCTGCTAACGAAGCGCCGGGCTCTTCTGGGTGCTTTGGGGGGGCGGGGCGATGACCTCGTCACCCTCGCCGCGGTCGATCTCGGCATCCAGGGCCCAGTGAAGAATGTGTGCATCCCTAGGGGCGTGAAGGTCTTCCGCGCGGGCAGCCCTTATTTCCACGAGGGGTTGTCGCTTCAGGAGTGCGTCATTCCGATTGTCGTGCTCGACGCCAAACGCCGTCAGCCGATGAGCGATGCCGCGCCGCATATCGGTATCTATTACCGCAGTGACCGATTCACGACCCGGATATTCAGCGTCCAGATCAGCTATGCAAGTCTGCTCGATCCGGAACTCGCGGTGCGCGTCCAGGCATTTGCGCCCGGCGCGGCAGAGGTCGTCGGCGAGGCGGCCGATTGCGAGGCCAGGGACCCCCACACGGGTCTGATCACTTTGAGCGCGACGCAGCGCACTCACGTTCCCATTGCGTTGGAGCCCGACTTCGACGGCGACGCGGTGGACATCCGAGTGACTGATGCAAACGCCCCCGGGCGCGCATACGCCTCACTGACACTGCGCAACGCAAGCCTGGACTAGGGCGATTTCTGTCAAATGACATACCATCCGGCGCAATCTGGTACGCCATCTTCCGACAATCGCCTAGAGGAGAGCGATGGAGGCGGACGCCCTCGACCGTAAGCTGCAAAAGGCCTTCCCCGGCAAGGTCGTCCGTAAGGACCTCCTGCACCAGATCAAGGGCGGGGAGAACGTTCCGTCCTATGTGCTGGAGTATCTGCTCGGGCGTTACTGCGCATCCGACAGCGAGGAGGAGGTCCAGCTCGGGATCGCTGCGGTCAAGGACACCTTGCAGAAGAATTACTTCAGGCAGGACGAAGCCAACAAGGCCAAGGCCCTGGTCGAGCGCCACGGCCAGCACCGCTTCATCGACCGCATCGAAGTTCGCTTCGTACCCAGCGAGATGAAGTACTGGGCTGCGATGGATAACTTCGGGTTCCAGCGGATACACATACCCGATGAGTTCCACCGCCGCTACGATCGCCTCCTGGAGGGAGGCATCTGGGCCATCGTGGATCTCGAATACGTCACCTCGGACGAGACTGGCCGAGGTGCGAGTCCGTTCCGAGTCCGTGATCTGAAGCCGATCCAGCTCGCGCGCTTCGATATCGAAGAGTTCTGCGAAGGACGCCGTGCGTTCACCACCGGCAAGTGGATGGATGTGCTTCTCCGGACCCTTGGGATTGAGTCAGAGCGCCTGGATGATCGTCGGAAGGTCTTGCTGTTGGCGCGGCTCCTGGCGATGGTGGAGAAGAACTACAACTTGATCGAGCTGGGTCCGCGCGGAACGGGGAAGTCTTACGCATACTCCGAGTTCACTCCGTACGCGATCCTGTTATCGGGCGGCAAAGCAAGCACAGCCAATCTCTTCTACAACAACGCACGGCGCCAGGTTGGGCTGGTGGGCCATTGGGATGTCGTGGCCTTCGACGAGGTGGCCGGCATGAAGGTCACCGATCCCGATACCATCCAGATCATGAAGGATTACATGGCGAACGGGCGGTTCAGCCGCGGCGTTACGCAAGTGCTCGCGGATGCGTCCATGGTCTTCATCGGCAATCTGAACCATCCGGTCGAGACACTGGTCAGCAACAGCGCAATGGACCTCCTCCAGCCACTGCCCAAAGAGTTCGACCTTGCGCTTATCGACCGCTTTCATTTCTACCTGCCCGGCTGGGAGATCCCCAAGAGCTCAAGGGCGCTTCTGACGGACCACTACGGGTTCGTCACCGATTATCTTGCAGAGGCCCTTCGTAACCTCCGTAAGGAGAACCGCTTCGATGCGCTCGACGGCGAATTCCGCCTCGGCGCGCATGTCGAGGGCAGAGATGCCAACGCGATCCGTCGTACCGTTAGTGGTCTCCTAAAGCTGTTTCACCCCGACGGCGCATGGAGCCGCGACGAGCTGAGACGATATTTGGAGCTTGCGATGGAGGCGCGGCGCCGCGTGAAGGAACAGCTGAAGAAGCGCGGCTCCTTCGAGTTCTATCGGACCAGCTTTTCGTATATCGACGAGGCCGACGGTCGAGAGGTTACGGTCGGCGTTCCGGAGCAGGGGGGGCAAGGGGCCATATCCCCCGATGCACTGGCGCCGGGCTCCACCTACACCGCAGCGGTGGACCGTGAATCCCGCGTCTCTTTGCTGCGAGTGGAGGTTACTTGCTCGCCGGGGACGGGCAAGCTCCGGACGCCCTCCGGGATGGCAAGAAGCGTAAAGGAATCCCTGAACCGGGCCTGGGCCTACCTCCAATCCGTTAAGGATCGGGTCGGTCTAGCCGCCACTCTTGCGACTAAAGACTTCGCGGCGGAAGTGGTCGATCTATCAGGCGGAGGAGCCGAGGCGGAGTGCGGCACGGCCTTCTTCATCGCGATGATGTCTGCACTTCAAAACCGCAGCGTCGAAGGGGGCACCGTCGTCCTCGGCGACCTGACCATCCAGGGCAACATCAAAGCGCCCACCTCAATCACGGAGCCCCTGCAGGTAGCACTCGATAATGGCGCCCTCCGAGCCATCGTCCCCGTGGCCAACAAGAAACAGGTCGCGCTACTGCCGGAGGAGGTCGTCGAGAAGCTCGACATCGCCTTTTACGGCGACGTCGATCGGGCGGTTATGAAGGGGTTGGTGGGGTGAAGTGTTCTTAGGCTCAAAGACGACCCGACCGTCTCCTGGGAGTCTGTGCGGGCGGAGATCCGGCTTGAACAACTTACAGCATCGAGCTCGGACGCAGCGCCCGCGAGACCCTGCTGTCGCTACTAAGGAACGTGCAGAAATGAATGGCTGAGGCCGTTGACGGCCTTGCTGGCGATCCAGGACAGAGAAACCACCTTCGTCCGTAGGGGTTGTATCGATCGCGGCCGGGCGTCGCACGTGGCTGGAGTCCTCGGCCACGGAAGCACCGATCAATCCTGCTTTCCTGCGCCTCTGGCCTTGTAAAGGCGTCGATTCCATTGACTACACGCGGCCAGCCTCCAGATAAAACGGTGCTTCTCTAGTACGCTCTCCGCGGTGGAGCGGCGAGTGGGATTAATGTTTATGTTTAAAAAATGGGATGCCGCGGCTTATGACGCGTCCTTCGGCTTCGTCACCGAATACGGTGCCCCGCTATTGACGCTGCTGAATGCGCGTCCCGGTGAGCGCATTCTCGATGTGGGCTGCGGAACGGGCCACCAGGCCGCTGAGCTTGCTGCCGGCGGGTGCACCGTTGTGGGGGTGGACCTGGATCCCGCGATGCTCGCGGCCGCGCGGGCGCGTTACGGGACGGTTGCCGGGCTGTCCTTTGTCCGCGCCGATGCTCAGGACTGCGCGTTGCTCGCGCTGCGAGGTGTGGCGGATCTCGCTCCCTACGATGCCGTTCTGAGCAATGCGGCGCTGCATTGGATGATCCGCGCCGACG
>Ga0315556_1000938_pt1 | contig 17942 bp, 11 predicted proteins | sample SalMarSW160310MG_FD_202112 | JGI IMG/M metagenome (GOLD analysis project Ga0315556, IMG submission 202112) | Salt marsh sediment microbial communities from the Plum Island Ecosystem LTER, Massachusetts, United States - Salt Marsh Sediment SW1603-10 ...
CAAGTATCAGGGAATTACTTACGAAAAATTTAAAGAGGAAACCGAATACCTGGCATACGGACTTGCCTCGCTCGGAATTTTGAGCCAGGACAAGGTGGCTATTATCTCCGAAAACCGGCCGGAATGGGTTTATGCTGATATGGCAATTCTTGGCCTCGGCGCAATAGATGTTCCTTTATACCCTTCACTAACTTCAGACTCAATTGAGTTTATACTTAATAACTCAGAATCAAAAGCTATAATTGTATCGAATAAATTTCAGCTTAACAAAGTTTTGAAAATCAGGAGCAAATGCTCAAAGCTTAAGTATATAATCGTACTGAATGAAAAGGATACTATTGAAGAAGATCCTAAAATAATAACTTTCAAAGAAGCTCAGAGTAAAGGAAACAAATTAAGACAGGATGATCCATCTTATTTTAAAAATTCGAGAGCCAAAGTTAAGAAAGATGACCTCTGTACAATCATATATACATCAGGAACTACGGGTGAACCCAAAGGGGTAATGTTAACACACTGGAATATTCTCTCAAATTCTAAAGCTGCACTTGAGATTCTTCCAATTCATGAAAGTGATGTTTGGTTATCGTTTCTTCCTCTGTGCCATATTTTTGAAAGGATGGGTGGATATTACACAGGTTTTGCCTCTGGTGGTACAATGTGCTATGCGGAAGGAATTGAAGCAGTTGCTACAAATCTTATGGAAGTGAAACCAACACTTATGACATCAGTTCCAAGATTATTTGAAAGGATTTATTCAAAAGTTATTAAAAATGTTGAGAGCCAATCATCTTCAAAACAAAAGATATTTTACTGGGCACTTAACGTCGGGAAAAATTATGCGCAGGCAACAAAATCAGAAGATGTTTCTGTCGCTTTATCTATTCAATATAAGCTTGCAAATAAACTCGTCCTTCAGAAAATAAGGGAAAAAACAGGGGGGAACCTTAGATTTTTTATTTCCGGTGGAGCTGCCCTGGCACGAGAGCTCGGAGAATTTTTTGAAGCTTTGGGTATCATAATTATCGAAGGTTACGGACTTACTGAATCTTCTCCTGTAATTACTGCAAACAGGCTTGATGATTTCAAATTCGGATCTGTTGGAAAAGTTATGCCCGGAGTGGAAGTTAAAATTGCACCTGATGGAGAGATTCTTGCTCGTGGCCCAAATATTATGCAGGGCTATTACAAAAATAGAAAGGAAACTGATGCTGTCTTAAAAGACGGGTGGCTTCACACAGGTGATATTGGAGTTTTTGATGCTGATGGATTCCTGGTTATAACCGATCGTAAAAAACATTTATTTAAAACAACTGCCGGTAAATATATTGCACCAACCCCAATTGAAAACCTATTTGTATCAAGTAAATTTATCGATCAGTTCGTTCTTATCGGCGACAGCAGAATGTTCCTGAGTGCGTTAATTGTTCCTGATTTTGAATCAGTCAGAGAATATGCGGATTCTCATAAAATTCCATACAATTCAAATGAAGACCTGGCAAAGAATTCGGAAATTTATACGCTGATTGAAAAAGATATGACGAAATTCCAGAAACAACTTGCTAACTATGAAAAAGTAAGAAAATTTGTTTTGCTGGAAAAACCCTTCTCAATTGAGACAGGTGAAATCACACCAAGTATGAAAATTAAAAGAAAATTTGTTGAAGAAAGATATCGCAACCTTATTGAAGAAATGTATGACAAATAGATATTCTTTCAATAATCTTTAGTAAGAATTTCCATCATTTTCTGATGAACCTGTCCGTTTGTTGCAAGTATTCTTTTTGCATGCATATCGATAGGGTTATTGTAAAAATCTGATACAACTCCACCGGCTTCTTCAACAAGCAGCATTCCTGCACAAATATCCCAGGGATTCAGGTTCAGTTCCCAATAACCATCAAAAACTCCTTTAGCCGTATACGCTAGGTCCATTGCGGCTGATCCAAGTCTCCTGATTCCGCGGACAAGTTTTGTCATTTCTGTAAATTTCTCCAGAAGGTTATCTGGATTTTCAATTACATTATATGGAAATCCGGAAGCAAGCACGCTTCTTCTCAAAATATCATTTTTACTTACATTCATTTTTGCATCATTGGCAAATGCGCCGCTTCCCTTTTCAGTGGAATATGCAATCTTGTTAATAACGTCATAAACAACCCCGGCAATTGTAACATCATTTTTCTGAAGCGCAATAGAAACTGAAAAGACAGGAAGACCGTGGGCAAAATTTGTAGTTCCGTCCAGCGGATCAATAACCCATAAATAATCTGCCCCTGATTTCATTTCCCCGCTTTCTTCAGCCAGTATTCCGTGAGAAGGAAATTTTTTCTTTATAAAATCTGTAATTAACTTTTCTGCGGCTTTATCTATTTCAGTAACAAGATTAGTTTCGTTTGTTTTAAATTCAACTTTTCTTGCTTTCCCAAATCCCTCGTTTATAATTTCTCCGGCTTCTTTTGCAATATTTATAAGGTCATTTATCATTATTCTTCCAATTTTTAGCTTCAAATATAACAAAAACACAATTCAGGATGTTTTCATTCAAATAATTTGATAATTGCTCGTAATCAAATATTTACCCATCTTTCATTCCTTGATAGCCCCTGCCTATTTTGGTATATTTGCTTTTTGATGTAAAAAATTTTGTAAAACGGAGATAACTTGAGCCAAACTGATAAAATAGAATTTAATCAATCTGATAACACAACTGTAGTTGACACCGTACCTGAAGTACTGCCAGTACTGCCTCTTAGAGACATCGTAATATTTCCATATATGATTTTCCCGGTACTCGTCGGACGAGAACAATCCATAAGGGCAGCAAATTACGCCCTTGAAAACACAAAGTACATTTTCCTTGCAACACAGAAAAGATCAAATATTGAAGATCCCAAGAAAGATGATATTTATCTTGAAGGAACTGTTGCTAAAATTGTACAAATCTTAAAATTGCCTAATGGATTGATGAAAATCCTTGTAGACGGCCTTTTGCAGGGAAGAATAAAGGAATACACGAAGAAGAAAGATTTTTTTGAAGCAAAAGTTGAGATAATTGTTCCCAGCTACGAAAATGATCACGAAATGAATGCAATGACTCGCCAGATGACACAACTTTTCAAAGAGTACGTTAAAATCAGCAGAAATATTCCAAACGAAGCTGTTGGTGCATTTGAAAATATTGAAGAACCTGACAGAAAGTTATTCTACGTTGCTGCTAATATCAATCAATCAATTGATATCAAACAAGGTATTCTCCAAAAATATGAACTGAAAGACCAGTTTTATGAAATTATTAAAATTTTGAATTCTGAAATAGATATTCTGAAAATTGAAAAAGAGATTGATAGCAAAGTTCAGGAAAACATTGCAAAAACTCAGAGAAAATTCATCATACAGGAACAAATAAAAATTCTGCAGGATGAATTAGGCGAAGATGAGGACACCTCTCCGGAATTTATGAAGATTAAAAATCAGATTAAAAAAGCGAAAATGCCAAAAGAGGTGGAAGCAAAAGCTCTGGAAGAGCTCACCAAGTTAAGAAAGACTCCCCAGATGTCTCCTGAATCGACTGTAATTAGAAATTATCTTGAATGGATGGCTGAAGTTCCCTGGTCAAAAAAAACAAAAGATGATCTAAAAATTGAACACGTACAGAAAATTTTAGACGAAGATCACTTTGGACTGGAAAAACCGAAAGACAGGATTATTGAACATATTGCTGTTCTTAATCTTGTTAAGAATATGCGTGGACAAATACTTTGCTTTGTAGGACCTCCGGGAGTTGGAAAAACATCACTCGGTCGATCCATTGCTCGCGCTATCAATAGGAAGTTTGTAAGAATTTCTCTCGGCGGCGTTAGAGATGAAGCTGAAATAAGAGGACACAGAAAAACTTACATTGGTTCAATGCCTGGTAAGATTGTTCAATCAATGAAAAAAGCAGGAACAATAAATCCGGTTATGCTACTTGATGAAATTGATAAAATGAGTATGGATTTCCGCGGAGATCCGTCTTCAGCAATGCTTGAAGTTCTTGATCCGGAACAAAATTATACTTTTAATGATCACTACCTTGAAGTGGACTATGATTTATCGCAGGTAATGTTTATTACCACAGCAAATGTCCGATATAATATTCCACTTCCATTACAGGACAGGATGGAAATAATTGAACTTCCCGGATATCTTGAACACGATAAAATAGAAATTGCAAAACGCCACATTATTCCCAAACAACTTTCTGCACACGGCTTAAAAGATAAGAAGGTTGAAATTACTGATGATGCTATTAAAACAATAATCACAGAGTACACCAGGGAAGCGGGCGTTAGAAATCTTGAAAGAGAGATTGCTTCCGTCTGTAGAAAACTTGCAAGAGATATCGTGCTGAAAGAATCCTCTAATGGAAAATCAAAAGCGAAATCGAAATATTTAGTTGATACTGCAAAAGTTGAAGAATATTTAAAAACTCCGCGCTTTAGGCAATCAAAACACAACAAAGAGCTAAAAATCGGAAGTGTTACTGGTCTGGCCTGGACTGCTGTTGGAGGCGAACTCTTAGCAGTTGATGTAACAATTATGCAAGGTTCCGAAAAACTTACATTAACCGGGCAACTCGGCAATGTGATGAAAGAATCGGCACAGGCGGCACTAAGTTATGTACGTTCTTCAGCCAGAAGATTAGGAATAAATCCAGACTTCTTTAAGGGTAGAGAAATTCATATTCACCTGCCTGAAGGTGCCATTCCTAAAGATGGTCCTTCTGCCGGTATTACAATGGCGATGGCTCTTTTGTCTGCAATTAGTGGAAAACCTGCCGCAAACGACGTTGCAATGACAGGAGAGATAACATTAAGAGGTAATGTATTACCTATAGGCGGGCTGACAGAAAAATTACTTGCTGCAAAAAGAAACGGAATAAAAACAGTACTCATTCCAAAAGAGAATAAAGTTGATCTAAAGGAAATGCAGGATAAGGTAAAAGAAGGGATGAAAATTATTCCGGTTGAAAAAATTGAGGACGCAATTCCTTATATTTTTCCAAATGCAAAACTCGTAAAAAACGCCGTAAAAAAACGGACAGTTCCCTCTAAAAAGAAAAAGAGTAAATGATTTTGGCAGAGTCAATTATAATAAATAACAATCTGTCCGTTGAAGAAAAATATGTAGAATTAATAAAGCAGGTTAAATCATTGCTTGATAAAAAGGATAACCTGCTTTCCAATCTTGCTAATTTTACAGCCGCATTAAAACAAACATTCGAAAAAATAAGCTGGGTGGGTTTTTATCTGTTTGACGGGGAAAAATTATATCTCGGCCCCTTCCAGGGTAGGGTTGCGTGCACAGAAATTAAGCCCGGAAGCGGAGTTTGCGGAACCGCAGCAGAAAAAAAAGAAACAGTTATTGTAGAAGATGTTGAAAAATTTCCTGGTCATATTTTTTGCGATGCAGATTCCAAAAGTGAAATTGTTGTTCCAATATTAAAGGATGAAAAACTTTACGGGGTGCTCGATCTTGACAGTACTGAGCTCAGTTCCTTTAATGAAACAGATAAAAAATATCTTGAGGAAATGATTCTTTTCCTTTCACAAAATATTTTATAACTTCTTTTAATAAAATTCTATTATTTAAAAAGGCTGGCGATGGCATATATTGTAACTGCTAGAAAGTGGCGTCCTCAAAAGTTTAATGAAGTAGTCGGACAGGAACACATTACTGCTACATTGAAAAATGCTTTGAGAAACAACCGCCTGGCGCACGCCTACCTTTTTACCGGTCCCCGTGGTGTGGGAAAAACCACTACCGCAAGAATTCTTGCCAAAACGCTGAATTGCCTTAAACCAAAGGATTTTGAACCCTGCAATGAATGTGAGATGTGCCTCTCTATACAGAATTCACAATCCCTTGATATTATAGAGATTGACGGCGCTTCAAACAGAGGCATTGATGAAATCAGGACTTTGAGAGAATCTGTAAAATACGCGCCAACTAAGGGAAAATACAAGGTTTACATCATAGATGAAGTTCACATGCTTACCAAGGAATCTTTTAATGCATTCCTTAAAACACTGGAAGAACCTCCTGAGCATACAATATTCATTTTTGCAACAACGGATGCACACAAAGTCCCGCTTACAATTATATCACGTTGCCAAAGATTTGACTTCAGAAGAATTCAGCTCGATACAATCAAGAATACATTGCAACAAATTGCTGACTCTGAAAAAATTGAAATAGATGATAAAACATTAACAATTATTGCAAAAAAATCAGATGGTGCTTTGCGAGACGCCGAAAGCTATTTCGACCAGGTTGTATCATTCTGTGGAAACAAAATTGATTCCGAAACTGTAGCAAGAATGTTAAACCTGATAGATGATGAAATATATTTCTCAATTTCGGATGCTGTGTTAAATAAAGACTTTAAAGCTGTTTTTGAAGTAACAAAATCTCTCTATGAAAATGGATGGGATTTTGTTGATTTCGTTGGCGGCCTGATCGAGCATTTCAGAAACATAATGACAGTTGTGATCACTGAAAAAACTGAACTTGTTGAGAATGCAGAAGTTTACAGGAAAAGATACATCGACTATATGGATAAATTCTCCGAGGGTGATCTTCTTCGTTTACTGAATTTTCTGAACAAAATGCAGCAGGAATTGAGATTTACTCAAAATCAAAAATTGAAAGTTGAAATTTCGCTCAGCCATTTAATTGGACTTGAAAGATCGGCAACAATAACAGATGTCATTTCAAAATTAGGTACTGTGCCGGGTAATACGCACACAGACTCCCCTGCTACAAAAGAAAAGATTACGTACTCAATAAAAAAAAAGTCTGACCCGGAAGTAATAAAAAAAACAAGCTTAGATACTACAAAGAATAAGTCAGCAACCACCGCTAAAAAAGATAAAACTAATAAAGTAATTCCTGCAAAATCTCAATCAATAAAAGGCATATTTGATTTTGAAACAGTAGTTGCAAACTGGCAGAATTTAATTGACGTTGTTACAAAAGAAAAATCATTTATGCTTGGTCCTTTTGTTAAAGATATGAAACCCTTAGCATTAAAAGGAAATAAAATTGATGTTACATCCGGTGATGAACATTTAGGTGATCTTTTAAAAACACACGAGAATTATTTTTCCGCTAAATCACTGGAAATTCTTGGGAAAAAATTATCATTCATTTTCGTTAAAATGGCAAGTGAATCAAAAGAGAAAGAAGAAGTTTCCACAACGGAGAATAAACCGCCTGAACCTTCAAAACGGGCAAATGCAGAGAATGATCCGTTTATTTCGACAATTATAAACGAATTGGGCGGCCAGGAAATCCGGAAATAATTCAGCCTACGTAAAAAAGACTTATTTTAGGTTATTTTCAAACCTTTTTGCAATTTCCCCATTTCAAATTTCTTTGAAAATTTAGTTAATATTAGCTATTTTTATGAACTATGTCCAAAAAATTAATTGTTGCCATAGATGGTCCGGCAGGTTCAGGAAAAAGTACCTCGGCAAAACTCGTCGCGCAGAATCTGGGCTATGTTTATATAGATACCGGTGCAATGTACAGGGCTGTAACTTACCTTGCCTTGCGGGATAATTTATTGGGCAATGAAAATGCGCTCATTGAAATAGCTGAGAATACCGATATACACCTTGATTTTATTGATGGTGAAACAATAGTAAAAACAAATGGACAGGACATCACAATTCAGGTAAGATCGATTGAAGTTAATCAGAGAGTTAGCGATGTAAGTAAAATTGAAGGGATCAGGAAAGCCCTGGTTAAGAAACAACAGGAAATGGGAAATCAGGACAGGGGAATTGTGATAGAAGGAAGAGATATTACTACTGTAGTTTTCCCTAATGCGGATGTAAAAGTATTTCTGACTGCATCAATAGAACAAAGAGCAAAAAGAAGAGTTGAAGAATATGAACAAAAGGGAACCTCTGTTTCAATTGATGAGGTAAAGAAAAATCTTCAACAAAGAGACAAAATTGATTCAACCAGAAGCATCAGTCCTCTTACAAAATCTCCCGATGCTATTGAAATAGATACTTCAAAAGTAACAATTAAAGAACAGGTTGAACTTATATTAAAACAGGTAAAACTTGTTGCTGAAAGAAATGGAATTAAAGTAACTAATTAAATTTTTAAAGCCATCTTAACCAATTATGTTCAATTAAATTTTCTGCATTGTAACTATTTGATGGCTTGAGTTAACAATTGCAGAGAAAATTATTTTTAGGAGGACAGATGTCCGATCAGACAAAAGAAAGTGAAAAGCGAGTCGTGACGCCCGATGATTACGAAAAAGCGAATAAGAAATTCAATAACGATGAATATTCGCAGGAGGAATTCTTAACATTAGCTAACCTTTACGCCGATTCTTTCAAAGATGTTAAAGAAGGCGAAATGGTTAAGGCAAAAATCGTTCGTGTTAACGGCGACCAGATTATTCTTGATGTTGGTTTCAAATCAGAAGGTTCTGTTTCAAAACACGAATTCTATGAAGGCGAAGAAATCAAAATAGGCAACGAAATAGAAGTTGTGCTTGAAAGTGTTGAAGATCAGGAAGGTAACCTGGTATTAAGCAAATCAAGGGCCGACTTCCTTAAAATCTGGGAAAAAGTTGTTAATGCTTTCGAAACCGGTGAAATCCTTCAAGGTAAAATTATTAAAAGAATTAAAGGCGGTATGGTTGTCGATCTTATGGGAATGGAAGCATTCCTGCCGGGTTCACAAATCGATATCAGACCTATCAGGGACTTTGACGCATTTGTCGGTCAGACTATGGACTTCAAAGTTGTTAAAGTTAACATCCCTACAGAAAACGTTGTTGTATCCCACAAAGTTCTGGTTGAAGAAGAAATCTCAGGTCAGAGAGAACAAATTCTCAACAGCCTTGAAAAAGGACAGATACTCGAAGGTACAGTTAAAGCAATCACCGATTTTGGTGTTTTTGTTGATCTTGGTGGTGTTGACGGACTTGTACACATTACAGACCTCAGCTGGGGCAGGATAAACCATCCTAACGAAGTTGTAAAACTTGACCAGGTGATAAAAGTAGTGGTAACTGACTTTGACGAAGAAAAGAAAAGAATATCACTCAGCTTAAAGAAACTTCTTCCACACCCATGGGAAGATATCGATACGAAATACAATGTGGGCGACAAAGTCTCCGGCCGAGTAGTTTCCTTAACTGATTACGGCGCATTTATTGAAATTGAAAAAGGAATTGAAGGATTAATTCACAACTCTGAAATGAGCTGGACTCAGCACATTAAACACCCTTCACAGGTTGTGGCTATGGGACAGATCGTTGAAGCAGTTATCCTCAGCCTTGATAAAGAAGACAAGAAAATATCACTCGGTATTAAACAATTAGAACCAGATCCATGGGAAAGCTTAATGCAGAAATATCCTGTTGGTTCAAAACACACAGGTATTGCACGCAACCTCACCAACTTTGGTGTATTTGTTGAGCTTGAACCTGGTGTTGACGGACTTGTTCATATTTCAGATCTGTCATGGACAAAGAAAATCCGCCACCCCGGGGAAGTTGTTAAGAAAGGTGAAAAACTTGATGTCATCGTTCTCGGTGTAGATGTAGAGCAAAGAAAAATTTCTCTCGGGCACAAACAGGTTCAGGATAATCCGTGGGATAATTTTGAAAAAATCTACGCTGTTGGTGAAATGACTGACGGTAAAGTTGTAAGAATAATCGAAAAAGGACTGATTGCAGAACTGCCGGAAATGGTTGACGGATTTGTTCCTGCTACTCAGCTGGCTACAACAAAAATTAAAAATGTTGCTAACCACTTCCCTATCGATGAGACACTTTCACTGAAAGTTATTGAATTCGATAAAGAGAACAAGAAGATAGTTCTAAGTGCTATTGCAGCACTGAAAGAAAAATCCGAAGATGAAATACAGGCTTATCTTGAAACTCATAAGCTTGACAAAGTTTCAGCCCAGGAAATAAAAGATGCTGAGACAGGTACAATAGATGCATCTGAATTCCCGATCTTCGAAATGCCTGATGATAATAAATCAGACAAGTCAGATAATTAAAATGTAAGTTATATTTTAGAGCGGGGGCCATTCCCCGCTCTTTTAATTTTAAATAGATTTATGCCTCAAAAAGTCGCTCTACATACTCTTGGATGTAAACTTAATTTCTCTGAAACATCAACAATCGGAAATCAATTCCTTGGAAAAGGTTTCGATATTGTTGATTTTAAAAAAAAGGCGGATATCTATGTTTTCAATACCTGCACAGTAACTGAAAATGCAGAGAAAGAATGCAGGCAGCTGGTCCGAAGAGCGCTTAGACAAAATCCTGATGCTTTTATAGTAGTTACAGGATGCTACGCACAACTTCGTCCTGAAGAAATATCTAGCATACCGGGAGTTGATGCTGTACTCGGCAGTAAAGAAAAATTTGAGCTTTTTTCTTTAATAAAAAATTTTGAGAAAAACGAACAATCCTGTATTTTTGTTTCACCAACCGATGAATTGGATAATTTTGGCCACGCACATTCAACTGACGCTGATAGCAGAACGAGAGCCTATTTTAAAATTCAGGACGGATGTGATTACAAATGTTCATTTTGTACAATACCACTCGCGCGCGGCAAAAGCAGAAGCCTGCAACCCGACCAGGTTTTAATGGAATTTACTGACCTTGTAGATCAGGGATATAAAGAGATAATTCTTACCGGAGTAAATGTTGGCGATTATGGCAATGCTTTTGATACGAATCTTTACAACCTGTTATTAAAAATGGTTTCAGTACCGGGAGATTTCAGAATAAGAATAAGTTCAATAGAACCAAATCTTCTAAATGATAGTATCCTGGCTCTTACCGCAGATAATGAAAAAATGTGCAACCATTTTCATGTCCCATTGCAAAGCGGAAGTCCGAAGATTCTTAAACTTATGCAAAGACGCTATAAAGTTGAAGATTATTCTAGACTAATTTACAAAGCAAAAGAAAGAATTCCGGACCTCGGAATCGGCGTTGATGTTATTGTTGGATTCCCCGGAGAAACTGAAGAAGAATTTCTAAAAACTTATAATTTCTTAAAAGAACTTCCCGTTTCATACCTTCATGTTTTCACTTATTCTGAACGCCCTGACACGAAAGCTATCTCAATGGATGGAAGTGTTGAGATATTTGAGAGAAAAAAGAGAAACCAGATGCTTCGAATTTTAAGTGAAAAGAAAAAACACCTGTTTTATAAGTCAATGGATGGTAAAATTCTTAAAGTACTGTTTGAGGGTCAAAATAAGGGTGGAATAATTAGTGGATTTTCATCAAATTACATAAGAGTTTTTAATAAATTTGATGATTCACTGGTTAATGAATTTTCAGCTGTTAAGATAAAAGATATAAAGAGCGAAATGTGCACCGGGGAAATTGTAGCAGCACAAGATATAGAAAAAGTTGCATGATTCTTCCCTTAAATTTTTACCAAAGCTTATGAAAAAAACACTTTTCCTTATCCTGCTTATAACAAGTCTTGTTTATTCCCAGGAATTATCATCTCAAAAAGTTCTTAAGCTGGAAAATGATTCCAAAAATCTTCAGAAGTCGCTTACCAAGTCAACAACTTTAAGTTATCAAACAGATTTTAAGAAGAAAAATGTAGGACTAGCAATAGTGTTTTCTCTTGTACTGCCTGGAATGGGTGAACTTTACGCAGATAATTATTCAAGCGGTAAATACTTTACTATAGCAGATGCTGCTCTTTGGGGAACTTATTTTGGAATGCGGGCTTATGGAAACCAGAAAAGAAATGACTATAAAGCATTCGCTGCATCAAACGGTGACGTGAATAATAACGGCAAAGATGATACTTTTTATGCAACAATAGGCGATTATATCAGCGTAAATGATTTTAATGATGAGAAATCTCTTGAAAGAAGATTTGATCAGATGTACAACACCGAACAATATTACTGGGACTGGAAAACAACAGAAAACAGGAGAACATACAGGGGAATGTGGACTTCCAGTGAATCAGCATTTAATAACTTAAGATTCGTTGCTGGCGCCCTTATTTTAAACCGGGTTGTAAGCGCAATTAATGCGGTTAGGTCAGTTGTGGCTTATAATAAAAGAGGATCGGAAGAACTGGGGTGGAATGTTTCAGTTGGTGTACATCAAACTCCAACTCTCCCGACAAGTTTAACTTTTAATTTTCAGACAAAATTTTAACCTGATTTCCCGGTCTGGTTGAATCTTATTCTGTCAGGAAGTTATATATCTTATCAATTTGTTCATTACTTGACTTCGATTTTTTCTGCATACGAAACATTATTTCGCTCTATTTTTCCAGGGTAAATTCTTTTCTATCGTGAAGCCAGTGACAGCCACTGCATTAAAAAAAGACTAAAGAGTAGATAATAGTCAGTTTGCAATGGATTTTTCAAGTTTGTACAATTTATCATGATCCTCAAGTTGCTTTTATCAAAAAAAGTAAACAGCGGCTTGTAAAACCAAATTTGAGCTATACTTATGGCATTGATCATTTTTTAAAACCATTAATTTTATTCCCAATAATTCTATTTATTAACAAATTTTTGAAAAATACTTGTAAAACTGGTAAAAATAGCTTATTTAAACATATATAATAATTTGACATACCCGCAATTCCGGCCAGCGGAATTTCAAAAAAGGCCAATTATGAATTTCGTGAATGTGCGGATTCATTTTTATTGCTTGCAACTATTTCTTTTTCTTAAATCTATTTTCATTAAACATTTTTAAAGGGCAGATAATTGTATTTATATTTGTTCTTAAATTTTTATTTTGTAAACAACAAAGTCAGGTGAATCATGGCACTAACTAAAATAGCATTTTTGGAATCTTATTCTCTTAATGAAAAAGATGGAATTATGGGTGCAATTCTTGTTACAGATACAGACACTAAACCAATTGAGTTCAGGGTAACAGCTCCAATTAAACCTACAAATTTTCAGAAAACTCTTTATGGTGATGTTCTGATGGAACATATTTTGGTTGAACTTATTTCCGTACCCTTGTTAAGCGCAGTTACCCAGGAAATTGATCTTATAATTGTGCGCGATCCTCTCTTTCTTGGAGCAAATAATAAACAGGGGGTAAGAGTCGTTAGGGTATTCGATAAAAATGATACCATTTCAAAAGAAAGTTCAGTGAAAGAAGAACTATCTTCTCCTGATCCCGGAAATCCCAAAATATATACGGAGATTTCAAAAAAATATGAAGGAGAATTTTCTGAAATAAAAGAAAACCTGAATTCAATCGCAGAGAGCAGAAACCTCCTCGAACCATTTGAAAGGCTTAAAGTTGCCTGCGAACAGGTTCATCTGCAAAAAACGGGTGAATAATGTCCGTTGCTAAAAGATTAAGAGCAAAAGTTGCTTCATCTGTATCCAAGATTGAAGAAACTGAAACTTTTTTATGGAATAAGTTTCTACGTGTTGGTGAACTTGATTACAGGGAAATTGAAATTTTTTCAACTGAATTGTGGAAAACAGATGATATAACCTTGATAGTTAAAGTTCAAGGGGGAATCACTCCATTTAAGTTTAATTTTAACAAGGTCAAAAACTTAAAGTTATCCTCAAAAAAGCTTGCTCTTAAATCTAAAACTAACCCTGTTTTTTTTGGTTTAGGAAATACATCTGTAACCAATATAAATATTTCTTTTGATCAGAAGTTGAAACAGTTAATTGCTGTAAGAATTACAGAGGAAGGAACATCTATTTATCTTAAGATAAAGGGCCAAGGTGAAAAAGAAGCCTCATATGAACTTACATCAAGGCTTATTAACCTTGAAGATCATTTATTATCTGGAGAAAAATATTTTAATTCTATCAAGGGATATTCTTTAAGCGTTAAGACGGGAGCGATAAAGGATATAAATTATTATTTTAAACCACCAAAGGTAATTGATTACCTCTCTCAATTAAAGCCAGAGATCTACAATATTGAATTACTTTCTCCGCTTACACATTCTATCACCGGAACTGCTGTTTCAAATACAAAAATAAATTTGCTAGATATCCCTCTCTCAACAAGTAAAATCAATTATCATAAGCTGGATATTGAGGAAGATTCGTTATATTCACCTTTTAATTTTACTCCCCAGATCATAACTGGAGCATTAAGTCTGTATAGTGATTTATTTAAGTGGAATACCAACCGATTTAGTATTAAGATTCCAAATTTTGACGCTCCGTTGAAAACAGATATCTCTATATTTTATAAAGGCGGTTCCTCATCTCCAGCTATAATAGAAAGTGACGTTGAAATTTTATTGGTTGATAAAATAAATAAAATTATTCAGCCGAGAATAGAATTGTCACAAGAGGAAGAACAAATATTTTTTGAAAAACTTAGTAATTATCAAATTGAAGGCTCTAAATTTCTTGCAACAAATAATAATGCATTATTAGCTGACGAACTTGGACTTAATAAAACTATTCAGGCATTATTCGCAATTAAATTTCTCTTAATGAAAAGAGAAATAAAATCTGTTTTAATAATTGCAAATAAAAATTCAACTGGTGATCTCAATATTTCAGCAAAAACTGGAAGTTTTTACGGGTGGCTGGGACATTTGCAAAAATTCGCTCCAGAACTGGCCTGCAGTTGCATAGATTCAGAATCTGTTGATATTAATTCTGAATTGGGTAATGATTCTATGATAAAAATTATTCCTTATACCATTCTTTACAAAGCCCTAACCAGCAACAACCTTAAAAAAGACATTGTTAGAAAATATGACTGCCTCATCTTTGATGACGCCGAGAACCTTAAAATATATCAAAATAATTTTTCACAATTTATTGACATGGTATCCCCAAATTTTTGCTGGATGCTTTCCGGAATGGAAATAAAAGAATATTCCGATAACCTTTTGGCCGAATTTAAACCCACAGTTTTATTAAGTCATAGATATAACGAAGTAAGAGACCAGCTACCGGGGATAAATGAAACAGACTTCTGGCTAACACTTGACAAGGAACAGCAATATGAATATGATCAGTTGATATTTCTCGCTAGAAATAGCCTGAAAGAAATTTTGTCTACCGGAAATCCTTTCCGATTCCAGTCGCAGCTTTTCTTTTTTATACACCAGATAAAACAAATTTGTAACTTCTCAAGTGATGAAATTGACAGTAATAAGACCAAACTTTTATTATCTCACATTCATTGCCTAAAAAGTTATAAAAAGCAGGTCATAATATTTTCACAGTATGATAAATCAGGTACTCAAAAACTAACAAGGCTTTTTGATAGAGAAAACATAAAATATAAAATGTCTTCTCAGAAAATGACTCCAGGAGAGCTTGCAAGAGAGATATCAGGATTTGAAAAAGATACTTCTTTTACAGTATTTCTTGAAGATTCACAAACTATGAAATCATCAACTCACGTAGTATATGCACCTTACATAATACACTTTGACCACTGGTGGACACCAATTTCAAGATGGAATCTAGAAAATAAGGTAAAAAATAATTCTGATAAAACTCTTACTGTACTTAATTATTTTACAAAAAATACAATTGATGAAAATATTCTTGGTATATTATTTAACAAGCAATTGCTTGATCGGGAAACTTCAGGAAACATTGGCCCTGATGCTTTCTCCAAAATCCTGAATGAAGAGGAATGGAAGAAAATTTTCGATCTTGATAAAGAGGAAAACTTTTCACAAAAAAAGAAAGGGAATTAGAATAGCGCTGAAAACTTTAGTTGAGTGAAGAAATTAAACTGACGTGTTTACACAAAATATTTTTTAATAACTGTGTGTTAGTTTCACAAGTTTGTCAAGCCCCTCAGTTAATGCTGCCGGTCCGGGTTGTAAAATTATTGAAGATTTTATTTCGTATAGTTTTTTATTTTTAACCGCACTTATTTTATCCCAGCCGCCCCTTTTCTTAACCTGATTTTTCTTGAATTGTTTTCCACACCAAGAACCTATAATAATATCAGGATTCCTTTTTATAACTTTTTCAGAGGTTACGATTCTTTCTTTCCCGTTTTTCTTATTCCTTAACTCAGGGAATATATCATCTCCGCCGGCTATTTCGATCAATTCACTCACCCAGCAAATTCCCGAAATCATTGGCTCAAACCATTCCTCAAAATAAACTTTCGGCCGGTATTTCAATTCCCCCGATTTTTTACTTATAGCTTCAAGTCTCTTTTCATATTTGTTCACGAGTTTTTCTGATTCTCTTTTTTTGTCAATGATACTTCCGATTACAAGTATGTTTTGTAAAATTTCTTTAATTGATCTCTGGTTAAACAAAACTAGGTGGTGTCCCTGCAAAGTCAAATTTTTCACTATCTCTGCCTGCATATCCGAAAATGCAAAAATATAATCAGGATTTAATTTTTTGATCTTTTCATAATTCGCATCGATGTAGGTACAGACTTTGGGCTTCGTCTTTCTTGATTCTGGAGGACGGCGTGTAAAGCCACTAATCCCGACTATTTTGTCCCCGGCACCAAGCAGATAGATTAATTCGGTGGTCTCTTCAGTCAGGCAAATAATTCTTTCAGGGTATTTTGTTTTCATTTAATTCAAAATTTGCTAATTGTTATCTTCCACTAAAGAACTGGTCTCTCTTTGTTACTTTCAGATCGGAAAGTTGAGGAGCTTTTACTTTTATTTCGAGCATATATCCGGTATAAAGGCCTACCGGATTCCAGGTGAAGTTCATTATCCAGGCATGAAGATCTCTTGATATTCTAATCTGCGGGGCAACAAACTCTTTTTGCATAAAATCATAGCTTCCTGTAAGAGAAACTTTCCAGTTCTTTGTAAGACTGAAATTAAGATTAGCACTAATATTAGATGACTTATATTTATCCAATGGTGTAGGAGTGGAAACCGAGTAATTGTAATTTAGTGATATGTCCCACGGTATAGTAAAATCAGCTTCCCGGTTATCGTAAATTCCTCTGTTAATAGCATTGCTTTCCTGAACAAGCTCAAATTCTCCTTTTTGAATTGCAGAATCTGATTGCACAACATTATCAGCAGAATTAGTTCTTTTTCCTGAGAGACTTGTAGAAATTGAAAAATTGAAATTCGTCATTCTTACCAGACCTTTGTCTTCATTAACCAGGAATTTGTTTATCCTTGTTCTTCCAACATAATCATAAAGAGTGAAACTCGAAGAACCTGAAAGATTTAAGATATTTCCGATCTGTGTTCTGTAACCGACATTTATATCTGAAAATTTTAGACTATCCGCGGCAAAATTATAGCTGATTCCCGCATTTAAATTTAAAAGTTGTATTTTCTTTTCGTGTGAGGTTGTGTCTGTAGGATCAACTTCTGTTTTCATTTCAAAAATATTCCCCAGGCTGAACGATATGTTCTGCTGTTCGCCTCTTGGTACGCCTCCGTAAACCTCGCTGGCAAATTTATCGTATTTAACTTCATTCCCGTTTGCGTCTACATAGGTACCATAATAACCCCAGCCAGGCCTGGAAAAATCAGGCTGATAATTATATGAAATACTCGGCAAAACAGTATGCCTGATAGCTGCGATACCCAGAATGTGCGGCGTAAACATTCCGTAAAGCCTGGTATTTGCTGACACACTTAAATTAAAAGTTCTGACAAAATTTATATCATTCACTCTTTCAGTCGCGATGGAATCTATACCGTTGTAACCCGGACCTGCATTGTAGGTCTTCGTTCTTTTGTTGTACCATTTTTCCTGGTAACTAAGGTTTGGTGAAATACTTATATGACCAAATTTGGGAGAAAGGCCCAGATTAATTGAATGCAGAAATCCGAGTTTTGAATCGGACACGCCCCCTGTTTTGTTCCTTACATTCTGGAACTGCCCGTTATAATTAATACCGATTAATTCATACCATTTCTGATCGCCGCTGCTATAATCACTTTTAAACGGGT
>Ga0315556_1000940_pt1 | contig 17932 bp, 13 predicted proteins | sample SalMarSW160310MG_FD_202112 | JGI IMG/M metagenome (GOLD analysis project Ga0315556, IMG submission 202112) | Salt marsh sediment microbial communities from the Plum Island Ecosystem LTER, Massachusetts, United States - Salt Marsh Sediment SW1603-10 ...
GCTCTCCCGCGACGTCGGCGTCGCCTCGCCGACGCTCAAGGCCGCGGTTTCCGTCACCGAGGAGAAGGCAACCCCATGACACACCGAGTGATGTTCACCAGCCCCAGCGTCCACGACTCCGGCCGCCGCCACCCTCGCTCGCGACCGGCATCGCGGCTCGCCGCCGCCACAGGAGCCGCACTCGCGGCCATTCTGGTCGTAGCAGGGTGCGGAGCGCCCGCCGAGACCCAGCGGCCGGGCGCCGCACCGGTCCCGGTCACCGTCGGCCAGGTCGTGCGCAAGACGATGCCGCTCACCTTCCGCGAGATCGGCCACGTCGAGGCGATCGAGACCGTCGCCGTCAAGGCGCGGATCGGCGGTGCCCTGCAGCGGATCCTGTTCGCGGAGGGCGACAGCGTCGAGGCCGGGGCCACCCTCTTCCTGATCGATTCCCGACCCTACCAGGCGGCGCTGCGCCAGGCCCAGGCCCAGCTCGCCAGGGACCAGGCGATGCTCGACAAGGCCGAGTCCGACGTGAAGCGCTACGCCGATCTGGTGAAGCAGGACTACGTCACCAAGGAGCAGTACGACCAGATCACCGCCAACGCCGCCTCGCTCAAGGCCGCGGTGGCCGCTGATCAGGCGGCGGTGGAGAGCGCGCGGCTCGACCTCGACTACTGCACGATCACGGCCCCGGTGACGGGACGCACGGGCGCGCTCGGCGTCAGGGTCGGCGACCTGGTCAAGGCCAACGCCGACGTCGGGATGGTCACCATCAATCGCACCCGGCCAATCTATGTCTCGTTTCCCGTCCCCGCGCAGCGCCTGCCCGGGATCCTCGCCCACCGGGAGCGCCGCATCGAGGTCACTGCGACCCTGCCCGGGGAGGACGCACCTGCGGCGACCGGCAAGCTCACCTTCGTCGACAACGCGGTCGACACCGCGACCAGCACCATCCTGCTCAAGGCGACCTTCCCCAACCAGGAGGAACGCCTGTGGCCGGGCCAGTTCGTCGACGTCACCGTGACCCTGGGCGAGCAGCCCGACCGGGTGGTGTGCCCCGCCTCGGCCGTCCAGACCGGTCAGCAGGGCCAGTACGTGTTCGTGGTCAAGGACGACCACACCGTCGAGCAGCGCCCGGTCCAGGTCGATCGCATGGACGAGCGCGACGCGGTGATCGCCGACGGCCTTTCGGGCGGCGAGACCGTGGTCACCGACGGCCAGCTCCGCCTGGTGCCCGGGGCCCCGATTCAGGTCAAGCAGGGCACGACCGAGGGGAGCGACGCGACATGAACGTGTCCGAGCTCTTCATCCGCCGTCCCGTGATGACCACCCTGGTCATGGGGGCGATCCTGATCTTCGGCATGATGGCCTACCGGCTGCTGCCGGTCAGCGACCTTCCGAACGTCGACTTCCCGACCATCGCCGTGTCGGCCTCGCTGCCGGGTGCGAACCCGGACACCATGGCTTCATCGGTGGCCACTCCGCTGGAGAAGGAGTTCACGACCATCGCAGGGATCGACTCCATGAGCTCGACGAGCTCGCTCGGCAACACCAGCATCACGCTCCAGTTCAACCTCAGCCGCAACCTCGACGCCGCAGCCCAGGATGTCCAGGCCGCCATCGCGCGCGCCAACCGCCAGCTTCCCCAGGACATGCCGAGCCCGCCCACCTACCAGAAGGTGAACCCGGCGGACCAGCCCATCCTCTACCTCGCGCTGACCTCGCCGACCCTGCCCCTGTACGACCTCGACGAGTACGGCGAGACGATGATGGCGCAGCGCATCTCGACCGTGTCCGGCGTCGCCCAGGTCCAGGTGTACGGCTCGCAGAAGTACGCGGTCCGGATCCAGCTCGACCCGCGCGCGCTCGCCACTCGCGGGATCGGGATCGACGAGGTCTCGAGCGCGGTCCAGTCCGCCAACGTCAACCTCCCGAGCGGTGTGCTCTACGGACCCGAAACCGCCTACACGCTGCAGGCCAAGGGACAGCTCACCAAGGCGGTGGCCTACCGGCCGCTGGTGGTCGCCTACCGCGACGGCAAGCCGGTGCGGCTCGACGAGATCGGCTCGGTCTGGGACAGCGTCGAAAACGACAAGACCGCCGCCTGGTACGTCGGCCAGCGCGCGGTCGTGCTGGCGATCCAGCGCCAACCCGGGACCAACACGGTCGAGGTCGCGAACGCCGTGCGCCAGCTGCTGCCGACCTTCGAGCGCCAGCTGCCCGCCAGCGTCTCGCTCCACGTCCTGTTCGACCGCTCGGTGTCGATCCACGAGTCGGTCAACGACGTCAAGCTCACCCTGCTGATCACCTTGATCCTGGTGGTGCTCGTGATCTTCATGTTCCTGCGCAACCTGTCGGCGACGGCGATCCCCTCGCTGGCAATGCCGATGTCGATCATCGGCACCTTCGTGGTCATGTACATGCTCGACTACTCGCTCGACAACCTGTCGCTGATGGCGCTGACGTTGTCGGTCGGGTTCGTGGTCGACGACGCGATCGTGATGCTCGAGAACATCGTGCGCCACATGGAGATGGGCAAGAAGCCGTTCGTCGCCGCCCTCGAGGGCGCACGGGAGATCGGTTTCACCATCATCTCGATGACCCTGTCGCTGGCCGCGGTCTTCATTCCGATCCTGTTCATGGGCGGGATCATCGGCCGCCTGTTCCGTGAGTTCTCGGTGGTCATCGGCGCCGCCGTGCTGGTGTCCGGCTTCATCGCCCTGACCCTGACCCCGATGCTCTCGAGCCGCTTCATCCTGCCGCCGAAGAAGGTCCAGCACCATGCGATGTACAACCTTTTCGAGCGCTTCTTCGCTCGCTTGCTCGCGGTCTACGAGGTCGGTCTCAGGTGGTCGCTCAAGCACCGCCGCACGATGGTCTTCGTCACGGTGGTCGTCACCGTGCTCACCGGCGTGCTGTTCGTAATCGTGCCGAAGGGCTTCGTGCCGACCACGGACATCGGCCAGATCTTCGGTCAGGTCGAGGCCATCGAGGGCATTTCGTACGACGCCATGGTCGCCCACCAGAAGCAGGTCGCCGCCGTGCTCGCGGCCGATCCCAACATCGAGGCCTTCATGTCCTCCGCCGGAGGGCGCGGCGGCTTCGGCGGCTCCAACACCGGCTTCTTCTTCGCCCGCCTCAAGCCGATGGGAATCCGCACGCTGACCTCCGACGAGGTGGTCAACGAGCTGCGGCCGAAGCTCGCACAGATCCCGGGCGTGCGGGTCTACGCCCAGACCCCACCCTCGATTCGGGTCGGCGGGCGGCTCAGCCGTGCCCAGTACCAGCTCACCCTGACCGGACCCGACACCACCGAGCTCTATCACTCGGCGCCCCTGCTCGAGGGCAAGCTGCGCGCCAACCCGATGCTGGTCGACGTCTCCTCCGACCTCCAGCTCAAGAACCCGCAGATCGACATCGACATCGATCGTGACAAGGCGTCGTCGCTCGGGGTGACCGCCCGGCAGATCGAGGAAGCCCTCTACACCGCGTACGGCAGCCGCCAGATCTCGACCATCTTCGCGCCCAACAACCAGTACCGGGTGATCATGGAGCTGGCGCCGCAGTACCAGACCGACATCCTCGACCTCTCGCTGCTCTACATCCGCTCTTCGACCGGTGGCCTGGTCCCGCTCGACTCCCTGGTGACCATGACGCCGAGCCTCGGCCCGCTGAGCGTCAACCACTCGGGCCAGATCCCTTCGGTCACCCTGTCGTTCAACCTCGCCCCCGGGGTGTCCCTGGGACCGGCCACGACCGAGGTCGAGAAGCTGGCGCGCGAGACCCTCCCTGCGACCATCAGCGCGACCTTCCAGGGCACGGCCCAGGCCTTCCAGTCATCGATGCAGGGCCTCGGCCTCCTGCTGCTGCTCGCGATCGTGGTCATCTACATGGTGCTCGGCATCCTCTACGAGAGCTTCATCCACCCGCTCACGATCCTCTCGGCGCTGCCGCTGGCTGGGCTCGGCGCCCTCGCCACCCTGCTGATCTTCCACGTCGACCTCAACATCTACGCGTTCGTCGGCGTGATCATGCTGGTCGGCCTGGTCAAGAAGAACGGCATCATCATGATCGACTTCGCCATCGAGGCCCAGCGCGAAGGCGGCAAGAGCCCGGCCGAGGCGATCTACGAGGCATGTGTCGTTCGCTTCCGGCCGATCATGATGACCACCATGGCGGCGTTCTTCGGCACCCTGCCCATCGCGCTCGGCTTCGGCGCGGGCGCGGAGGCGCGCCGCCCGCTCGGGCTCGCGGTGGTCGGCGGGCTGGTGGTGTCGCAGTCCCTGACCCTGTTCATCACGCCCGTGATCTACACCTACATGGAAGGCCTGCAGGAGAACCTCGGCCGCTGGCTGTGGTTCCTCGGCGGCCGTGAGCAACCGGCCGAGACCGAGCCAGCGGAGGCGTAGCGCCGGGTCAGGCGCTCGGGCCGCTCTCCGCGAGCGGCCGGATGAAACGGGCGTAGAGCGCGAGGCCGACCGCCGAGGCGGCGCCCATCGCCATCACACCGGCGAAGAACCCGCCGAAGATCGGTGCGCGGCCGGCCGCCACCGGGTCGGTGAGGAAGCGCTGGTAGAGGAAGCCCGCCCAGGGACCGGAGTAGAGGTTGCCGAGGCACAGCGCGAGGAACGAGTAGCCGAGGTAGACGGCGACCTTGTCGGCCGGGGCGACGGTGCCGCAGTACTCGAAGAAGCGCGCTGAGCAGGTCATCTCGCCGAGCGACCACACCACGATCCCGAGCGCAACCACACCGGCCGCCGGGGAGAGCGCCGGCAGCAGCCACGAGGCCGTCGCCAGCGAGGTGCCGACCAGCATCGCGCGCAGGGTCGGCCAGCGCCGGGTGAGGTAGCTGACCGGCGCCTGCAGGATCACGATCAGCAGCGCGTCGAGCGAGATCAGGACCTCGGCGTTGAGCCAGTGCCCGGCCCACGGGGTGATCGGGACCAGGCGGTCGATCGCCGCCTCCGCGGCGGCGACGTTGGAAAACTGCTCGGCGAACAGGGGCATGAAGCCGAACAGCACGTTGATCATGCCCCAGAAGCCGGAGAACACGACCAGCAGGAGCACGAAGCGCCAGTTGGCAAGCACCAGGACCATCTCGGCAAGCACGGTGCTCAGGCGCTTGCCCGATGCGCGCTCGGCAGCGCCGACCGGGTCGCGGAACGCGATCACGGCCTGCGCCAGCATCAGGGCGCAGCACGCCGCCGAGACCCAGAACACGTAGTGGAACTCGGTCCGGTTGCGGACCTGGGCGGCGACGACCGGGCCGATCAGGCCGCCGGCGTTGACCATCATGTAGTAGAGGCCGAAGCCGACCGGGCGGGTCGAGCCTTCCTCGGTGGTGCGGGTGACGGTGCCGGCGATGGTCGGCTTGATGATCGAGCCCCCGACCGCGACCAGGCCGAGGGCGACGCAGATCAGGTCGAAGCGGGTGGTCGCCCCGAGCAGGGTGTAGCCGCCCGTCAGCGTCGCGAATGCGACCACCAGCGCCGGCCGGTAGCCGAAGCGGTCGGCGAGCGCACCGGCGAGCATCGGCAGCAGGTAGAGCGCGAAGGTCAGAACTCCGTAGACGGCGCCCCACACGTCGGGGCGAACGCCGAGCTTCTCGACCAGGTAGATCGGCAGCACCATGATCATGCCGTAGTAGGCGAACCGTTCGAACAGCTCCATCACGACGGCGGAGAACAGGGTCGGCTTGAGGCGGCGGACGAGGCTCAGATCCACGGTTCCTCCCGGGGCGCGCCCCATAGTCTAGCCCGCATTCCTCACCGCCTCCCTGCTGCGGGCGCCGATCTGCCAGCCATCGCCGGCCCTTTCGCGACTCGGCGCCTGTACAATACCTGCGACGACCCCGTCACGACGGCGGGCCTCGCGCCGGAGGCATCATGGAGTATGTGAAGACGGAGGTCCGCGATCGCGTTGCGGTGCTCACCCTCGACGATCCCGCTCGTCGCAACGCTCTCTCGCTCGACATGGCCGAGGCCGTCGCGGCGTCGCTCGCTCGGGTCGAGACCGATCCCGACGTCGCCGCCGTGGTCGTCACCGGCGCGCCGCCGGCCTTCTCCGCCGGCGCCGACCTCGACGATCTCGCGGCCGCCTCGCGCGAGCGACTGGGCCGGATCTATGAGGGCTTCCTCGCCCTCGCTCGCTTCCCGCTGCCGACCATCGCCGCGGTCAACGGCCCCGCGGTCGGCGCCGGGCTCAATCTCGCGCTCGCGTGCGATCTCCGGATCGCGGGGGCGGGCGCGCACTTCGAGTCGCGCTTTCTCGACCTCGCCCTCCATCCCGGCGGCGGTCACGGATGGATGCTCGACCGCATCCTCGGCCCCCAGGGCGCGGCCGCAATGGTTCTGCTCGGCCAGGGCCTGAGCGGCGAGGAGGCCGCGCGCTGCGGGCTCGCCTGGCGGGTCGTTCCGGACGAGGCGCTGCGCGATACGGCGCTCGAGATCGCGGCCCGCGCGGCGGTCGCCCCGCTCGAGCTCATGCGCCGGATGAAGTCGACCCTGCGCGAGGAAGCGGCTCTGAAGGGCCACGACGATGCGGTCGCGCTCGAGCTCGAGGTCCAGCTGTGGTCGACCGAGCAGCCCGCTTTCCGCGACCGGCTCGAGGCCCTGCGTCGCCGGATCGCCCAGCGGAGGTCCCGTTGAGCACGTGCCCGGTCGCGCCGACGCCGGACATCGGAGGCTGCGGATGAGCCAGGAGACGATCCTCCTCGAGCGCGACGGCCCAGTTCTCGTGCTGCGCCTCAACCGCCCGGAGCGGATGAACGCGGTCATCGAGCGGATGTACGTGGAGATCCATGAGGCGCTCGCGAGCGCCGCGGCCGACCCTGCGGTCCGCGTGCTGGTCCTGACCGGCTCCGTGCTCCACCGCGACGGCGCCGTCCGGCAGGCCTTCTGCGCCGGCGCCGATCTCAAGGAGCACGCCGACGGCCACCGCGACGCGGCCGCTCGTCGCGCCTACATCGAGCTCGCCCACGAGACCACGCGACGGCTGTGGAGTCATCCGACTCCGGTGATCGCGGCGCTCAACGGGCCGGCGCGCGGCGCGGGAGCGGAGATGGCGGTCGCCTGCGACCTGATCCTGATGGCGGACTCTGCCACTCTCGCATTTCCCGAGACCGGGCTCGGCACCTTCGTCGGCGGCGGGGTCACCCTCCACCTGCCGCGTCTGGTCGGCCTCGCGCGGGCCAAGGAGCTGATCTACACGGGCCGGGTGCTCGACGGTCCAGCGGCGGTGGAGATCGGCCTTGCTGTCGCGAGCATGCCCGTGGAGCGACTCATGGACCAGGCACTCGACCTCGCTCGCCGGCTCGCCGAGCGCGCGCCGTTGTCGATGACGCTGGCCAAACGTCACCTCCAGCGCGGCTACGGGCTCGAGCTCGACGCGGTGCTGCGGCAGGAGACCGACGCCATCCTCGCGTGCATGGCGACCGCCGACTGGCAGGAGGGCGTGCGCGCCTTCGCCGAGCGACGCCGCCCGGTCTTTCAGGGGAGCTGACGATGGGGCTGGAACGGATCCTCGACGCGCGCTCGGTGGCCGTGGTCGGCGCCTCCAGGGACGAGCGCAAGCGCGGCTACCAGGCCGTCCGCGCCCTCCTCGACAGCTGCTTCGACGGCGACATCTACCCGGTCAACCCTCATGAGGAGCGCATCCTCGGGCTGCACTGCCACCCTGCAGTGGACGCGATCCCGGACCCGGTCGACCTTGCCCTGATCACCACCCGCGCGGACACCGTGCCCGATGTGCTCGAGGCGTGCGGGAAGCGCGGCGTCGCCGGTGCGGTGATCGTCGGCGGCGGGTTCGGCGAGCTCGGAGCTCAGGGACGGCGGCTGCAGGAGCGGATCGTGCGCATCGCGCGCCGCCACGGCCTCCGACTGGTCGGACCGAACACCAGCGGGCTGATCAACGTCCACTCCGGTCTCAACCTGGTCGGCCTGGCCAATGTGCCGCGCGGCGACATCGCCCTGGTCTCGCAGAGCGGCAACATGGGCCTCCACATCATCACCGAGGCGACGATCAAGAGCCAGAGGGGCTTCTCCTACTACGTCGGGGTCGGCAACGAAGCGGACATCCGCTTCCACGAGTACGTCGAGTTTCTGACCGAGGATCCCAAGACCAAGGTCATCATGGTCTACGTCGAGGGCCTCAGCGACGGCCGCGCATTCCTCCAGCAGGCCTACCGGACCACGCTGAAGAAGCCGATCGTGCTGCTCAAGGGTGGTCGCTCGGCCACCGGCAGTCGCTCGGTCGGCTCCCACACCGGCGCACTGGCAGGGATCTCGGAGGTCTCTCGCACCGCGTTCACCCGCGCCGGGATCATCACCCTCGAGTCCTCGGACGAGCTCTTTCCGGCCGCCGAGGCGCTGTCGAGCCTGCCGCCGATGCATCGGCCGTCGGTCGCCATCCTCGCCGACGGCGGCGGCCACGCCACCGTTGCCGCCGACGTTCTCTCGGACGACGGCCTGCGCCTGCCGTCTCTCAGCCGCGCGACCCGCGACCGTCTGGCGACGGTGCTGTCGCCCAACGCCTCGCTGCGCAACCCGGTCGACGTCGCCGGCTCGACCGACTCCGATCCCGGCGTTTTCGCCGACTGTGCGCGCATCCTGCTCGAGGACCCGGACATCTCGGGACTGCTCCTGGTCGGCCTTTTCGGCGGCTATGGCATCCGTTTCGCCGAGCGGCTGAGCTTCATCGAGGAGGACGCTGCCCATCGCATGGGCAAGCTGGTGCACGAGCTCGGCAAGCCGATCGTGGTCCACAGCCTCTACACCTTCGCCCGTCCGCATGCGCTCGACCTGCTGCGCTACTACGGCATTCCGGTCGTCGACTCGGTCGACGTGGCGTGCCGACTGATGGCGGTGCTGTCGCGCTACGGGCACCGCCTCGCCGCCACCCACCGGAAGACCAACTTCGTCTTCCGCTGGGGCGCGAAGGCGAAGTCGGAGGGCCGCGCCCTGATCGACGGCGCCCTCGCCGAGGGCCGCCGCTCGCTGCTCGAGCACGAGGCCAAGCGCCTGCTCGCCCTCCACGGCGCGCCGGTCTCGGCCGACCGGCTGGCGACCAGCGCTACAGAGGCTGCGGAGCTCGCCGAGGCCGCCGGCGGCCCGGTCGCGCTCAAGGTGAGCTCGCCCGACGTGCTCCACAAGAGCGACGTCGGCGGGGTCCGGCTCGCCCTCGAGGGGCGCGCCGCGGTCAGCGCGGCGTTCGACGAGATCCTCGCCAGCGTCGGGCGCCACCGTCCCGGCGCGGACGTCCGTGGCTGCGTCGTCTCACCGATGGCCGCCCCGGGGGTCGAGGTGATCGTCGGCACCAAGGTCGATGCACAGTTCGGTCCTGTGGTGATGTTCGGAATCGGCGGCATTCTGGTCGAGGTGCTCAAGGACGTCGTCTTCCGGGTGCTGCCGGTGTCGAAGTACGCCGCCCGGGAGATGGTCTCGGAGATCCGTTCGGCCCCGATCCTGAACGGCGTCCGCGGCCAGCCGCCGGTCGACCACGACAGCCTGGTCCGGCTGATCCTGACCGTTTCCGAGCTGGTCGAGGCCTACCCCGAGATCCACGAGATGGACCTCAACCCCGTGATCGCCCGACCCGACGGCGCGAGCGTGGTCGATGCCCGGATCCTGCTCAGGCGCAACCACCACAACGGACGATGACCGTGTCGCGGCTTCGCCCGCGACGCAGTCCGTGAGCCGTGAGAGGGAAGACGCAAGACGCCTGCGAGGCGGGCTCGTTGCTCTCACGCAGCTGCTTCTCCGAACCGATTGCCCCGTCCTATCGTCCCCTCACCCCTCACCCCGCACGCCTCGGCCGCCTCGTACGCGCTGCTGAACCGCCCCCTCTCGATCTCCTCGATCACCTGCTACTTGAACGCCTCACTGTACTTCACCAGCTGCCCTGCCACCGGCTCACCCCCCTTCGAGTGTCAACCTATGTCAGGACGGGTCACGGGACATTGCGTCTCGCGTCTCAGGTCTTGCGCTTCGCGCTCCGTACCTTACTGCGAGACGAGCTCCACCCCTTCGCCCATCGGCTCGACGGCGGGCCGCAGCGCCAGGGGCTCGCGAAACACACCGAGCAGGTGAATGGTCTGCTCGGCGATCTTGAGCGAGTCCCACAGGAAGCTGTAGAAGAGAATGCTCAGGCGCGTCTTCGACGAGTTGTCCTGGATGCGCATGATCTGGTTCTGGTCGAACTCATGGACCAGGAGGCGGAGGCCGCGGTAGCGCTCGGCCACCGCTGCCTCGCCGGGGCGGGAGCGGCGCAGCAAGGCCTCGGAGGCCGCCTCCAGGATCTCTGCCACGTGCCGGCGTACCTGGTCGAGCTCGCCCTTCTGGGCTTCGAGCAGGCCGGCGTGGTTGTTGGCGACGTGGAGATGGGCCCGCATCACCATATCGCGCAGACTCTCGGTGATCTCCTGGAGCGAGCTGATGGTCTGAGCGTAGCGCTGGGACTCCTCGACGTCCGCCCGGTGGAGCAGGCGCAGGATCTTGAAGATGTTGGCAGCGATGACGTTCGACCACCGCTGCACGGTGCGCTGGCGATACCGGTTGGCCTTCAGAGCCGGGCGGTCGTTCGCGAACACCCCAGTGAAGGCCGCGTCGAGGATCGTCCGCACCTCACCGAGCAGGACGCCGGCATGCTCGGAGGTGGTCGCGATCGCGGCGTCCGCGTCGGTGATCTTGCGCAGGTTGAAGACCTCGGCGACCCGCTCTTCATGCTCACGGCTGCGGTGAACCCCGTGGGTGTGGAGGATGACCACGACCACCAGCACCGCGATCCCGACGACGGCGATCGAGCGACCGAAGTAGATCGCGGTCGCGAACAGCGCCGAGACCGTGAACGCCATCATCGCGGTGAAGAACCAGCCGCCGATCACCGTCAGTACGCCACTCACACGGTAGGCTGCGCTCTCCCGCCCCCACGCCTGGTCGGAGAGGGATGCGCCCATCGCGACCATGAAGGTGACGTAGGTGGTCGACAGCGGGAGCTTGTACGAGGTGGCGAGCGAGATGAGGGCAGCCGCGACCACCAGGTTGACGCCCGCCCGCAGGAGGTCGAACGAGGGCACCATGCCGTCGTGATCCGGCGACGGCCGGAAGGCGGCGCGGTCGAAGCGGCTTCCGATCCACTTCCGGAGGGACACCGGGACCGCCCTGACGGAGCTGTCGAAGACCGCCGCGACCAGGCGCACGATTGCTCGCGACAGAACCGTCGACTCGAACCGCTCGTAACCTTCATCCTGGCGACCGAGCCGGACCTCGGTCCGGGTCACGGTGCGGGCCTTGCGCGACACCCACAGTGTCGTGACCATGACCACTCCGGCAATGAGCAGGTAGATGGTGCTCGACCGGACCGGCTGCTGGAGCGCCTCCATCGGCAGGGACAGCGGCGTGCCACTGCCACCCGCGACGATCACCGCGCTCAGGCCCGCGAGCGGGACCCCGATGAAGTTCACCAGGTCGTTGGCGGCGAACGCCATCGCGAGCGCGAAGGTGCCGACCAGGACGATCACCTTGAGAATCTGGACGCGGGTGAACCAGAGCAGGAGCTGGAGCGCCGCCGCGCACGCCGCGAACGATCCGAGCAGGATCACGCTCGAGTGGCCGTTGATCCACGCCACGGTGTCCGGGGTCAGGAACGAGGCGCCCTTGGCGCCCTTGATCACGATGAAGTACACGATCGACGCCAGAGCGGCTCCGCCCCACAGGCCGCCCCACCTGCGCAGGCGATGCTCGAAGTCGAAGGTGAAGATGATGCGGCTGACGAACTGGACCAGCGCCCCGCTGAAGAAGGCCACGACGACGGACAGCAGGATGCCGAAGATGATCGTCAGCGCTTTCCCGGTGTTGATGTAGTTGACCAGGTTGGCGGCGCTGGATCCGGCCCGGTGGAGCATGATCGCGGACACGGCGACCGCCGCCCCGAGCAGCTCGAAGACGATCGACACCGTGGTCGAGGTCGGCAGACCGAAGGTGTTGTAGAGGTCGAGCAGGATGATGTCGGTCAGCATCACCGCCAGGAAGACCACCATCAGCTCGGGCATGGTGAAGTACTGGGGATGGAAGATCCCTTTCCGGGCAACCTCCATCATGCCGCTCGAGAAGGTGACACCGGCCAGGATGCCGAGGCTGGCGATGGCCAGGATGACCTTACGGGGCGCCACCCGCGACCCGATCGACGAGTTCAGGAAGTTGACCGCGTCGTTGCTGACGCCCACCACGAGGTCGGAAACGGCCAGGCCGAGGAGGATCACCACGGCAACCTGGAACACGCCCATGTGGATCCGTCTCCCGTTGATGGATCGCGGTCACGGAACCTAGCAGGTGATCGTGGAGATCCCCGCCGGCCTCCGCGGGAGAGTAGTACAGCTCTGAGTTGATCTCAACGGCGCCTCGCAATGACCTCCGCCAGCCTCGAGGGTTTCGTCCCTGGAGCCGGACTTCGACCCACCGTCCAGGACCCGGGCTCGATCCGCCCTGTGAAGCGACGTCAACCCGCGAGGACCCGCGCACAGAGCACGGTCACGTCGTCGTCAGGGGGGCGCTCCTCGAGGTGCGCGGCAAGGTCCAGGGACAGGCGCCCGACGAGATCGAGCGCGGACGACGCGGTCGCCACGCACCCCGCGAGACGTTCAAGGCCGTACTCCCCGGAGGCGGAGCCCATCCCTGCCTCGTGCACGCCGTCCGTGTACAGGACGAGCAGGTCGCCGGGCTCGAGCACGAGGCTGCCGGCCTCATAGTGCTGATCGGGCAGCAGGCCGATCGGACGACCCGTCGCCCCGAGCCGATCGACCGCGCCCGCGCGGGCCAGCATCACCGGCGGATGACCGGCGTTGACCCAGGTCAGGCACCGTTGCGCTGGGCGCCACTCGAGCACCACCAGGGTCGCGTACTTGCGCCCCCGGGTCAGCTGATAGAGCAGGTCGTTGCCCTCCTCGACCACCCGAGACAGCGAGCGCCGGTCGGCGCGCCGACTCCACATGTAGGCCTGAACGTTGGAGGCGATCAGGCCCGCCGAGACGCCCTTGCCTGAGATGTCCGCCATCACCAGCCACCAGCGACGACCGGAACCGGCCGGAATCACGTCGTAGTAGTCTCCTCCGACCTCGAGGCACGGCCGCACCAGGGCCTCGACCTCGAGCCCGGAGATCCCGTCGAGGTTCCGTGGCCGAAGCGTGCGCTGGATCTCGGCCGCGAGCCGCAGCTCCTCGCCCATCCGCTCCCGCGCCACGATGTCGCGGTGCAGGCGAGCGGTGGTGAGGGCGATCGCGAACGGTACCCCGAGCTCGCCGAGGAAGGCCACGTCGTCCTCGGTGAATCCGGCACCGCGGTGGTTGAGCAGCTGCAGAACCGCAACCAAGGTGCCCTCGCGGTCGCTGACCGGTACGGTCAGCAGCGACCGGGTGCGAAAGCCGGTGGCGTGGTCGACCCCGGGGTCGAAGCGGGCGTCGGCATAGGGGTCGTTGAGAATCTCCGCCTCGCCGCTGGCTGCCACCGCACCGACGATGCCGTCACCGATCGAAAGCCGGAGCGGCGTCCGGCCGATCCCCTGCGCGACCAGTGAGCTGAGTGTCCCGGCCGCGGTGTCGACCAGGAACAGGCTGCCGCGCTCGGCGTCGATCAACCGCGTCGCGATGTCGACGACGTGCTCGGCGAGCCGGCGCAGGTCGAGTGTCGAGTTGACGAGGACGCTGGCATCGACGACCGCCTGCAGGCGCTGGAGCCGTGCCCCGAGCTCGTCGAGACGGCTCATGCGCTGACCTGGCCAAGGTGGCGGCCGATCCAGGCGGCCAGCACCTCGAGCTCGCCGGGCCCGCGCAGGGCGACCTCGGTGTGCGCCGCTTCGGCGAGCGCCGTCACGAGACGAACCTCGTCGTAACGGCCGGAGCCGCGGAACAGCTGCTGCAGCACCCATGGCGACGGGGCCTTGCCGCCTCGGCTGGAGAGCAGGTCTCCGGCGCCTTCCGCGAGGCGGGCCTCGAGCGCCGGCAGCAGCCGTCGCTGGAACACGCTCCGATACCATCCGCGGTCGCCGGTCCGGCTGGGGTCCATTTCCCCCTCAAGGCCACAGGCAACGGCGAGGCGATGCACCGCGAGCAACTGTGCGAGGAGGTTGGACACCTGGCCGAGGACCACGCCTGCGACACGCCCCGGTGCGATTTCCTCACCGCGCCAGTCGCGCACCGCCTCACCCCGCGCGGCCGCCTCGAGCACCTCCAGCACCGGTCGCGCGCTGCGCCCGAGCACGGCGTCGCGGACGACCTCCGTGGAGCGCTCGCGGGGCAGCACCAGGCGTCGCACGAGCTCCGAGCCAATCGGCGCACCACCCGACGCCGTGGCGAGCTTGCGCGCCTCCGCGACCAGGCGCCGAGGGGCGAACCCGAGCCGCTCGAGCAGCAGGTCACCCGCCTCGCGCTGGAATCTGGCTTCGGGCACCACGCGCGCGAGCAGGCCTCGAAGCGCCGCCGTCTGCTGATCGGAAAGCAGGGTCTCCTCCCACGGCTTGGGATCCGCAGGGAGCGGCAGCCAGTCCAGGGTGCCGGTGCTCGAGGCCTTGATCGCATCTGCCAGAGGTCCCTTGGGCTCCCTGGCGCAGCACGCGCCCAGGATCAGTGCGACCTCGTCCGGGACACCGTCCGCGACGACCTCGACCAGCGGCTCGAGCAGGCTCGCATCGAGGCCCTCGTCGGCGCCGTTGCGGGCGCCTCGCCGCCGCGGCGTCGCCGCCACCCACGGACCCGCGTGGGCGACGACCAGCACCCGCGCCGGTGCGAACAGGGATGGGGAACGGACCTCGTAGGCGACGTCGACCGGCGCCGAGTCCTCCGGCAGCGTCTCTGCTTCGACCCCGAGCGCGGCACAGGCCCCTGCAGCAGCCTCTTTCAGTGACTCCTCGAGCAGGTAGTCGTCCGGGCATGCGACCAGACGAACCGGCGCCACGTCACAGATCGCCGCGGTCCTGGAGCTCCTGGCAGTCGATGCAGTGGCGCGTCCACGGGACCGCCTGCAACCGCGGCACCTGGATCTTCCCACCACAGTTGTTGCACTGGCCGTAACGTCCGTCCTCGATACGCTTGAGCGCCTCGTCGATGGACTTCAGGATCTGCCGCTCACCGGTGGAGAGCTGGTAGCTGAGGTCACGCGACATGGTCGTCAGAGCGCGGTCGCCGAGGTCAGGAGCGTCTTCGCCGTTGCCCTCGTGCTCACTGCTGCGTGCGGCTCGCACGCGGGCCAGAAGATCGTCGCGCTTCGCCAGTAGCAGCGTGCGGAACGAATCGAAGTCCTCACTGTTCATGGCTTCACTCCCCCCGAGGCGCCCGACCTCAACGGCCGGCGGCGCCGCCTCGACCACGCCCCTCCGGTGTGACCGGAGCGGGCGCCCAGAGGCTCGCGTCGAAACGCTCTCTCATTCTAGCGTGTATGTCTTTCCAGGTCGCGCTGCGCGGGTGCCGAGATGGTCGGCATGTCGATGCCCGCCGTGGGGTGGTGGGAAACGCAAGCTAGACCATGATCCGGCGATGGTAGGCGCCGCCGATGAGGATGTCGCTGGCCCGATAGATCTGCTCCCAGAGCAGCAGTCGAGCGAGCAGGTGCGGCAACGTCATCGCGCTCAGCGACAGCCTGAGGTCGGCGGACGCGGCAAGCTCGGGGTCGAGGCCGAGGTCCGATCCGAGCACCAGCGCGAGCCCTTCCCTCCCGGCCGCCTCGACGTTTTCGAGCCAGCCGGCGAAGGCTTCGCTGTCGAGCTGGCGCCCGGTCTCCTCGAGCGCCACCAGCTTCCACCCGGTGGGAACGACCCGCCGCGCCGCGCCGGCTTCTGCCGCGACCGCGCGGTGCGGATCAGCGTCCCGCCCGGCGCGGGCCGGCTTCAGCGGCAGATCTTCGGCCGGCCAACGCCGGCACACGCGGCGCCGGTAGGTCGCGACCTCGGCCTCGTAGGGGCTCGCGGCCGGCCGCCCGAACCAGATCACCCGGAGCTTCACTTTTCGGTGGGCTCGTCCCCGGGGTCCGCGCTTCCGACGGCGAGGCGGGGCGCACTCGACCACAGCCGGTCCAGGGAGTAGTAGCTGCGCCGCTCCTCGGAGAACACGTGGATCACGAAGTCTCCGTAGTCCATCAGCACCCACTCGCAGGTCGACTCGCCCTCGACGTGCAGTGGACGGCGGCCCTCGCCACGCAGCGTCGCCGCCACGTTGTCGACGATCGCGCCGACCTGGCGCGGATTGGCGCCCGAGCAGAGCACGAAGCTGTCGGCGAGCGAGGTCATCTCGGAGACGTCGAGGGCAACGATCTGGAAGCCCTTCTTGGCCCTCGCCGCTTCAACCGCGGCCGCAACGGCGGCGACGATGTCAGCGTCAGGCATGATCATCCTCCAAGACGCCCTCGTGGCGGTACAGCCGGTACTTCTCGATGTAGGTGTTGACCTCGTGCGGGACCAGCTCGCGGATCGGCTGTCCGCGGCGCTGGCGCTCCCGGACCGAGGTTGCAGAGATCGGGAACGGCTCGTGGTTGAGCAGGTAGATGGTGGCCTCCTCGGGATCGGCGACGCGCTCGAAGGGGACCACGGTGCGCAGCCTGGGGCGAAGCACCGCAGGGACCCTCCGCTCGAGCTCCGGACCCCACATGTGGGCTCGGTGAAGGACGACGAGGTGGGCGAGATCGACCAGCTCCTGCCAACGGTCCCAGCTTCCGATCTGCGAGAACGAGTCGGAACCGAGCAGGAAGTACAGGATCGCGGATGGGAAGCGGTCGCGGAAGCGGCGGACGGTGTCGACCGTGAAAGTCGGCCCTTGGGCGAAGACCTCGTCGTCCGATGCGAAGAAACGCTCGTACGGGAGGGTGGCGAGCGCGACCATGGCCAGCCGATGGGTCACGGGGGTCAACGGCTGGCCGTCCTTGTGCGGCGGACGCCCGGAGGGCACGAAGTACACCGCGTCGAATTGGAAGGTCTCCTCCGCGCGCACCGTCGGCACCAGATGGCCGAGGTGGAACGGGTCGAAGCTTCCGCCGTAGATCGCGATTCGCGCTCTCACTTGGAACGGTCCCGGTCCGGCGTGGCGGCGTTGAGCAGGGCGGTGATCAAAGTATCGAGGCCCTCGCCGGTGGCCGCAGAGATGGCGAGCGCCTTGACCCCCTCAGCGCGGCCGGCATCGGCGAGCTCGGCGAGGGCGACGGAGCGGTCCGCGACGGCGTCGAGCTTGGTCCCGACCAGCAGCCATGGTCGTGCGGCGAGCTCGGCCGAGTACGCCGCGACCTCGTCGCGAATGGTCACGACCCTGGCCGCAACCGAGCTCGAGTCGGCGAGGTCGACCAGGTGGGCGAGCACCCGGCAGCGCTCGACGTGGCGCAGGAAGCGGATGCCGAGCCCGGCGCCGAGGTGGGCGCCCTCGATCAGGCCGGGAATGTCGGCGACCACCAGGGTGACGGTGTCGTCGCCGGGCGCCGAGACCACGCCGAGGTGGGGCTCGAGGGTCGTGAACGGGTAGTCCGCGATCTTCGGCCGTGCCGCCGAGACTCGGGACAGCAGGGTCGACTTGCCGGCGTTGGGCAGGCCCACGAGGCCGACATCTGCGAGCAGCTTGAGCTCGAGTGAAACCTCGCGCTCGTCGCCGGCCTCGCCCGGATCGGCACGGCGCGGCGCCTGGTTGGTCGAGGTCGCGAAGCGCGCGTTGCCCCGCCCGCCCCGGCCGCCGTGGGCGACCACTACCGACTGGCCGACCTCGACCAGGTCGGCGACGACTTCGCCGCTGGCGATGTCCCGGACCACCGTGCCCCGCGGCACCGCGAGCACGACGTCGCCGCCGCTGGCGCCGGTGCGGTTGGATCCCTCGCCGTGACGGCCTCGCGGCGCCCGGATCAGGCGCTGGTGGTGGAGGTGGAGCAGGGTGTTGAAGCTGGCTTCGGCGCGCAGGATGATCGAGCCGCCGCGGCCGCCGTCGCCCCCGTCG
>Ga0315556_1000944_pt1 | contig 17918 bp, 10 predicted proteins | sample SalMarSW160310MG_FD_202112 | JGI IMG/M metagenome (GOLD analysis project Ga0315556, IMG submission 202112) | Salt marsh sediment microbial communities from the Plum Island Ecosystem LTER, Massachusetts, United States - Salt Marsh Sediment SW1603-10 ...
CGAGGAGCGCGGACCGATCCGCCACGGCCGAGAAAGCGAGCCCTATCCGTCTCGTGGACGATCGTCCCCTTGGCGGTTGAGTCCGCCACCAGCATGTGCACCAGAAACACCGGTTCTTCCTCAGCCGTTTGTGGGCGGCGGTGAAAGATGAGCGCGTTGAGGTCGGGGAGAAATTCGCTTTCCACGAACAGTTTGCCAAAGGCCGGGTGTCTCACATCGGCCTCCTGAGCCGTAAGGACCACCTCGCCATAGCTGGTCAAGCTCAGTCGCCGAGCCTGATCGAGATGGTTGGTCACCTCAAGTTGGCGGATCTCGACATCATCTTCCGCGGCCACGGCGATCTCCAACTTGAGCGCCAAGTCATCTAGCTGGCGATGGAACTCTGCCTTGTAAGGGTAGAACAACGCCTGCGGGTCACCCGAATGCGAGGCGGTCGGCTGAAAGGTTGGCGACAGAAGTGAGCCTTGGTCCAGGTCCTGCAAGAACAACCATGCGCCGTGATCTTCCAGCGTTGTGTCGGCCCGCCAGCGGGTCAGCATCAAGTCATCCCATTGGCTGTAGCCGCTTCCGGCGCTGGTGATCACGACGCCATAGTGACCGTTTGACAGCAGATGAGCGCTGGGCGCGTCCGCCAGTACCGGTTCCCGCCAGGAGGTCAGGCTGACTTGTGAGCGCAAGGGTTCCTCATCGGTGACCGGCGCCGCCGGCAAATCCGAGATGGGCGCGCCGGCAGGGAGCTGCTCCTGCAATAGAAGCTCGACCGTCTGCAGGCGCGGATCAGCATGGAATCGCTGCACCATGACGTCGTTTTGCAGGGCGTTTGCCAAGGAGACCATGCTCATGCCATGATGATGGGCCATGTACGATCGGACGCGTGCCTTGTCCTGTCCGATGGGTACATGCGACGGTGTGTAATCTAATGCCTCATATGGCCCGTACAGGCCGATCATCCCCAGTGCCTTGAACCGCCTGTAATTGTTGATGACCTCTTCCGTGTTCATCGGCAGTGCCAGGAGCGAGGCGTAAGGGGCCACGACCAGATCGTCCCCCAGCCCGCGCTTGAGTCCCAGGCCAGGCACCCCAAAGGCGCGGTATTGATAGTTCTGACCGGCATCGAAGGCATAGTAGCCCGACTCGGAGATACCCCAGGGAGTATCTCGCCCGCTGGCGTATTGCCTTTGCCGCCGGACCGCCGTACGGCAGCTGTCATGCAGAAGCGTGCCCGGGTAACTGCGGGTCAGCAACAGGGGCATAAGGTACTCGAACATCGTTCCGCTCCACGAAAGTAGTGCCAAGGAACCGTCGATCCGAGCCAGCGGGCGGGCAAGGTGGAGCCAATGCGAGGCCGGTACATCCCCCTTGGCGATAGCTACCAGGCTGGCCAGCCTGGCTTCCGAGACCAGTAAGTCGTAATGATTGTCGTCCAGCTTCCCGGCGTCAAGGTTGAACCCAATCCGGAACACCTTCCGGCGTCGATCGAACAGAAAGCCAAACTCCATGGCTTGGACCAGCGCATCGCAGCGCTGGCTTATGCGGCGGTAGCCAATCAGCAGGCTCCCGGCCGCCAAGCGAGCCGACTGCAGCGCCTCGGCCAACTGGGTACACCACGCCAGCGCTTCCTGGTTTCGGTGATCGGACCCAGCGTCGGGCGTCACAGACTCATTGTCTTCGACCAGCAGGCTGCGAAGCGCCTTCAGCTTAGCTTCGGCAGCCAAGCCCGTTTCGGGAATCTCGCGCAGGCGAGGTGTCACCGGCAGGCTGGCGATCAGGTCGGCCCATGCCTGTAGCACCCGAGGCTCTGCAGCAGGTTCCGTCACCAGCGCCGGTGGGTGCTCAAGCATGGCCAGCCACGGGACGTGCAGCTCCACCTCACGTCGCATGCTCATGATATGGTGCCGCAAGCGATCTGAGCACAGGCGCAGGCCATCCAGCACTTCCGGTGACAACTCGTGGGGGCGGATTTCGATGAGCTGCTTCAGCAGTCGATCCATCTCGGGCATGGCTTGAAGGGACACTCGCTCGAGGAGCCCTTGCCAGCGGTGCGGCTCATGCTCCGCGCCCTGGATATCCGCCCGGATCGCGGCCAAGGCGGCCCGTAGATGTGAGGGCCCCGTCTTGCCCTCGGAGACCGGAAGTCCTTCCTCCAGCAACGCGAGCGTATCGATCAAGCCTTGCCAACGTGCCCATCGAAATGGTCGCATGTCGGACATAGACAGGCAGCCTTGGGCCAATGTGATCAAGCTCCCGGCCAGGTTGCCGCTGTCAACCGTCGACACATAGCGTGGCGGGAGAGGTGCCAGCGTCCGTGTGTCGTACCAATTCAGGAAGTGACCGCGATGGCGTTCGAGACTGTCGAGCGAGTCCAACGTCGAGTCCAACCGCAACGCCAGGCCAAGCAGGTCCACGTAGCCCAAATCACCGGCTGCCAGCCCGGAGAGCAACAGGAAACCAATGTTGGTGGGGGAAGTGTGGTGGGCAATCTGGCCGCGCGGCCACTCCTGGAAGTGGTCCGGGGGGAGCCAATGATCGTCCGGGCCCACAAAGCGCTCATAGAAGAGCCAGGTACGGCGAGCGACAACCCCCAGCTGGCGCCGCTGCTCCGTCGAAAGTGGTGGCTGTTGGCGGCGCAAGGGGCGACTGATCCACTGGGCCACTTGGGGCGAGATTATCCAAGCAATCAAGAACGGACCAGCTGTCCAAATCGAGGAAGGGCGGACGAGCGCCACCAAGACGCCTGTCGTCAAGGCCACGACCGGTGCCGTAATCATCCGTTTCCATGTCCAACCTAGCGCTGATCGCTTGCCCAGGGCCCGGCTGAAGTCAGCCGCCGGAGTCCATTCAAGCAACCGTCGGCGGGTCAGCAGCAAGCGAACCAGCGTGACGGCGATGGCATCGAGCGCCAGTAGGGCTTCGAAGGGCAAGAAGACCAGCGCCAGAACCCAACGAGCCATGTCCATCCACATCGGACGCAGTCGTTCGAACGACTGAGTGGTCGGCAAGCCCACTCGCAACCCCAACACAATGCCGGCCAATATCGGAGCGCCGAGGGTAAGCAGGCTGATGCCGGTCCAGAACAGGGCTGGGCCGGGCAGCAGAAGCCAGCCCGCCAACAGGAGGAGCAAGAGCGACGGCGCCAGCAAGCTGCGTCGAAGGTTGTCCAGGATCTTCCATCGATCCAGTATCGAGAAGTCGTTTGCGATCCTGCCGCCACCCTCTGCTGGCACCCGAGGCATGAGCCAGGGTAGGAGCTGCCAGTCGCCTCGAATCCAGCGATGCTGACGCTCGGTAAGGGCCAGGTATTGGTCGGGATAGTCTTCCAAGGCAACCACGTCGGATGCCAGGCCGGCGCGCCCAACGATCCCTTCGAACAGGTCATGGCTGAGCAGAGCGTTTTCCGGAACGCGCCCTACCAGGCTGCGGCGAAAGGCGGCCACGTCCATGATTCCCTTGCCGACGTAGATCCCCTCCTGGAAGAGATCCTGGTAGACATCAGAGACGGCCAGCGAATACAGGTCTAGACCACGGTCGCCAGCAAACAGCCGGGTGAGGAGCGTCCGGTTCACACTGGCGGGTTTGACACGGACTCGCGGCTGAAGCACGGTGTAGCCGGCGGTCAGGGTCTTGGTCCCAGGATCAAAGGCCGGCTGATTCAGCGGATGGGCGAGTGTGGCTATCAGCCGGCTCGCCCCGCCGCGAGTCAGCATGGAATCTGTATCCAAGGTAATCACGTAGCGAACGGGAGGCAGGGGCACATCCGGATCGGCCAGCTCATAGGATGAGGTGGTTGACCCAGTCAGCCAATCACTGAGATCCGCCAGCTTGCCACGCTTGCGCTCCCACCCCATCCATACGCCTTCGCTCGGATTCCACTCGCGTTTGCGCTGAAGCAGGTGAAAAGGCGTCTGCCTTCCCTTGCCATGTTTCTGGTTGAGCTGGCGAATCCCTGCCTGCGTCCGAGCAAGAAGTGCCTCGTCTCCAGGCATCTGCTCGTGGGGGGCGTCACCGAAATCGGTGAGCAAGGCAAATAGGATTTGCTCGTCGTCGGTGCTCAAGTAGTGTTGTTCGAGTTGACCTAACAGAGACCGAATCTGGGTGGAGCTGGTGAGCAGTGCCGGGATGGTGACGAGTGTCGTGCACTCACGAGGGACCCCATCCTCGAAATCCATCTTGGGGAGAACGCGGGGGGACACCAGCTTTGGGACGATCGAGTGCACCAGACCGACGGCTACACTGACCGCAGGAACCCCACTGATTAGCACCGCTAGCGCGGCCAGCGGGAGGCTGCCCCCCCATGCGACGGTCAGAATCGCGAGGACACCCAGCCCCGTCAAGGTGAGGAAAAAGATGCTTCCCAAGTAGAACGGCAGGGCAAATGCGGTGAACCAGCGGCCCAGGCGTACTCCGGGGGCCGGAGAGTACTCCAGACGGTCCTCCAGCACCTCTCGCCCGCGGTCGAGCAAGAAATACCCGACGTGCCCTTTGCGATCGGCGAAGAGGGTCGGAGCTTCTGTCGTCCCTTCGCCGTCCACAGATTCTTGATACTCGGGGGCAGTGTGGAGTCCCAGCATTTCGCTGGGCGGATCAGGACCTGGTCTTAAGGACTCCGGCGCCTCCGATTCGCGTCCGCCAGGTCCAAGCCCCTCGCCGCGGACAACCAGGTCAATGACTTGCTCGGCAACAACCTCTTCGGGGATGTCCGTGGCGCGAGCCAAATCTTCGATGACCTTGCGGTAACGGTCGCGCGTCTCGAAGTCCATGCGAGCGTACACCTCTGCCGGATCCTTGCGCAAGATCTGTTCGACTCGGCTGAGATCCTCGAACATGACCTTCCAATCCTCAAGTTCGATGGCTCGAAGGTCGAGGATGCAGCCGGCAATCGCCGACAGCTCGGTACCATCTCCGCGGCGGACATTCTCGTCGGCTGTCTCGCCCGAAAGATCCGGCACACCTAGCAGTCCAGCTACTTCTCTGCCGAGTCGATCCAGGATGGCCAGGCGAAGCAACCCCGGCAGGGCCCACAACTCGCCAATGGTCAGCGTAGCCACTGTCTGAAAATCCGCGACGAAACGACGGACGGCATTCCGATCAAGGTGGATTTCGCGGCGGGAAGTCAATTCAGAGGCCAGGACGTAGATGCGCGGTAGACCAGCGTATGGCTCATCCAACAAGACCGGCAGCTGACGGTAGAACCCTTCCGGCAAGTCCTGTCGCACCTGGCGCACGACTTGCTGGACAAGGTAGTAGTTGTCCAGCAACCATTCGGCGCCGGAGGGGACTTCGATCTTTTTGTCAGCCTGGGAGGCAAACTGGCTCCGCGCACGCATCAGGAGGGCTTCCAGAACCTCAAGTTGCTGCAGGTGACTCACACCCGATCCGCCGTCGCGTGAGATTTCTTGGTCGGCAAGGCGGCGTGCCAGATCCTCCAGCCTTGCTGGCGACGGGATGTCTTCATGCTCCTTGAGGATCGGCTCAGGCAATGGGCTCAATGCATCCGGGCCTTGTGGGAGATTCAATGCCGCCCATGTTCTCGGGCTGCCAGCTCCGCTGCCGTGGGTTCAAACGCATGCCGGGGGAGATCCTGGACAATCAAGAGCGGCTTGTTGCCGTACATCATGAAGGACGTGGCCAGGCTTCCGTAGGGCCAGCGCGTTTCCCCAGAATAGCCATGGGCACTGAGCAGAACCAGGTCAACGTTCTCTTGCACGGCCAGATGCTGTAACGTGGCGGCGACATGCTCTTCGATCAGAATGTGGACGTCGGCTGGCGGCGAAAGTCTGGCCCGAAGCTCCTCCAGGTAGAGGCTGGCCTCGGAGTGGTTTCGCTCAGTGAGTGCTTCCACCAGTGCCTGATCTTCTCTGGACGGCGAAGCCCGGCGCGGCAATTCGGGCTTGCGAACCACGTGCACCAGGAGGACGTTTGAATTATGTTCGACAGCCAGCGCCCCCACCAGAGGCAAGACACATTCAGCACGTTGTGACCCATCCATCGGCACGAGCATGCGCTCGTAACGCAGGGCGGTAAGGTCAGAAGTCACACGGTGATACGCGGGCACAAGCAGGATGGAAATATGTGCCCGGGCCAAGATCTTCTGCACGACACTGCTGATGTTCCAGCCACTGAGCCCGCTTCGGCCGTGCGAGCTGAGCAGGATAAGATCCACATGCTCGGTTTGAGCATAGTCAATGACGCGCTCGGCCGGGTCGCCCTGCAAGAGCACTTGGGCAACGGACAATCCAGCCGTGCGCAGCCGTTCGGTGACCTCGTGCAGGTAGGCTCCGGCTTCGGCTTCGCTGTATTGCCAGTCGAGGGGATCGATGGCGCGCGTTCCGCCAGACGGGTCTGCCTGCTCCACCACTTGCAGCAACGTGACGCGGGCGCCTAGTGTCTGGGCTAAAGCCAAGGTATGGGGCAAAACGCATTCCGCCAGAGACGAGCCGTCCAGGGGAACAAGTAGATGCTCGAACACGGTGCCCTCCTCTCGGAGAAACCGATCTTTGGGGACACGTTCGCTTTCGAGCAGGAGTCTGCAGGATGGCTACGCGGGATAAAGTGAATCTGCGCGGAATGAGGGGGATGGGCCCTCGGCCTTCCTCGGCATACTCAGGCCCCGAGCGAACCATGTGAAGGTCGCTCGCAATTCCTATGGTACCACCATATGGGCTTTGGACGGGAGCGCGATTGCAGATTGGACAACCATTCTGAGTGGGCGGAAGGATCAATCTCGGATGCCGGATACAGAACCATCGAGCACGATTAGCTGGAATGCGGACTGTTCGCTAATCGGATTGAAACCACGGAACCAACTAAGCTTTCACCCAGCATTTGTTTTCCACCAAGCGTCGATCCCCGGCGTGATTGCCTTGTGATGTCCGAATCTGTTCAGCGCCCAGCTGACGGGATCCTCTCCATGTTGGCACACCTTGCGATTGGCGAGCGATGGGTCCCTCGACGCGCATGGTCATGCACATCCACAACGCCATGTTGGAATGTGTCTATTGCTTGGCCGAAAATGACGGGCAAGGGTCTGGGTCAAGTAGGCAGTAGACGAACCATGGGCCTTTGACGGAATCCATCAAGCGGCATGCAAGGGTCTGGGAAGTGGCGGCAAGGGTCTGTAACACCCTTATTCACGGGTTTCCTTCGCGCTGCTCAGGACAGGCGAATCCCGTCGTCGCCTCTGAGGCAAGGGTCCCAAAGAGAGCCGTTCGAGGATCCCGGTAAGGCCGTCACTCACGGTGATAGACGTCCCATTTCATGTAGGTTGAAAAAGCTTCATTCAGCACCGGTGCTACATGGCCCATGGTCATAGCTACATGATGCTCGAACCCGGTCCTGCATATGTGGGCCAGCAACGCTTGCAGATCCGGTACGTGAGCCACAGCACGTTGCCCAAAGGTATCCAGCGGATCGTCGGTCAGCTCGCCTTGGCCAGCATACGCTCGGATGGTGCCGTTCGTGTCGTCGGTGCTCACCCGGGCGTAGGTCATTGGTCCGCCCACTGCACGGCCTGCCATGGCGCCGTAGGTGTTCTCCTCTCCAAGGGTTGTTCCCAGAATCGGTGCAGTTCTTACCTCCGTATCAGGTATGAAGGACTTGGCCCAGTTTCCACAGTGGAATAGGACGCAGCGGTCGGGGTCGTCCGCGTAGTTGTTGTTCCAATCGACCAACGCGGCCGGGGACCCAGATGCCAATTGCAGGGCATACATCGAGAGCACGCCCGTGATGTCTGTTTCGCACGCGGAGGGCATGAGCTGATCGCTCATCATGCTCATCAAAGTGCAGGCGTTGACGCCGTAGTTCTTCTGGAGGGAGGACCAGCATTGCAGAGCAGTAGCCTGCACGTCATTGGCCTGCATCCAATCTGAGATGACGATTCCCAGCTTGGCCATCCTTACCATGGCAGTCGATGGAACCTTGTCATGCTTGGCATACTGGCAAATCTCGTCGAGTTTTGCCTTGACCCGCGGCGAGTCATCACTCAGTCGAGTAGCCTCGCCAAGGATTTCGGACAGGTCCACCGTCATCACCGAAATCCCCGAGGCTTGCAGAATCTTCTCGCTGTAACGCACCGTGTTAAATGCGCCTGGACGTGCTCCGATAGCCCCCAAACGAGCCGAACGCATTCCTCCGACCACACGGCAGACAGCCATGAAATTTGCCAGATCCTTCTTGAACGTTTCTGACGTTGGTCTGACGGTGTGTAAGGAGGTGAGGCTGAAGTCGTATCCGTACTGGTGGAGGTTGTTGCAGACCGAGATCTTCCCGCAGAAGGCGTCACGACGCCGCTCGAGGTTGAATGACTCCAAATCATCTGGATAGGCCTGCACCAATATGGGCACATCCAGGCGGGCCAGTTTGATGGTGTCTGCCACACCTTGTTCGTCGCCGAAGTTGGGCAAGACAACCAAGATGCCATCAATCCGGTCGTGGTTAGCCCTGAACAGATCCGCACAGGCCTTGGCATGGTCATACGTTTCCACAGAGCCAAGCTTGGTATCCTGTTCGCCAAGCATTACGGCGTCGATGCTCATTTCTTTGAACAAAGCCAGGATATCCTGGCGAGCCTCGGTGACAAGCTGGTCAGGAAAGAAGTCTCGATTACCGAAGATAACTCCAAGGGCGGCATTCATTTTCGTTCCTCTTCTCCTGATGAGACTGCGTTCGCAGTCTCGGTCTTTGGTCTGAAACCCCAAGCTCCCGCGACAAGAATCACATTGGCGTAGGGTGTGAATTCAGCCGTGCGGATGACGGCCTTGGTGGAACCAGTCAGTTTCTTGAAATCTGAGTGTGCCAGCGCCGTGATGGGCGCGTCACCCAACAGGTGCTGAATCCCTGCATAGATGTGGGGGCTTTCAACCAAGACATCTTCCGATACGTAGGCCCTTTCCACAAACATTTCGCCCAGGACGACCTCGAGAGTCTCCAGAAAGCCGGGAACACCAGGCTTTAGCGCTAGGTCAATACGCTGGGTCGTCGCTGGGACGGGCAGGCCCGCGTCGGCCAAGGTCAGCATGTCGGTGTGTCCAAGGTGAGCAATGACGGCGGAAATCGGCGCATTGATGATCCCGATCTTCTTCATTGCGTTTGGCTCCTATCCCGCATGAATCGTTTGATATCCTCCCTACTGGGGAGTGAAGGCTGTGCGCCAGAACGGGTGACAGAAACCGCTGCTGCGGAACTGGCAAACTCAGCGGCGGCCATCAACGATCTTCCTTCACATATCCCCACTGCCAGCGCGCCTACAAAGCAATCCCCGGCGGCAGTGGTATCGACTGCCTCTACAGGATGGGCCGGAATCAGCCTCCCCTGACGGTCTTTCCCTTCGAAGAGCAAGACACCCCGGCTGCCCATGGTCACGAGCAGGTTGCCGGGCTCTAGCGACAGCAATTCATCTGCAGCCCGGAGGGTATCAGCCGCAGATTTCAGCGGTATCCCGGTCATCTGGGCAGCTTCGTATTCGTTGGGCACCAGAACATCTACGAGTTCGATAAGATCCCTATCTAGGGCGCGAGCCGGCGCCGGATTCAGTATCACTCTTGCGCCCTGGCGAGAGGCAACTCGGGCAGCCGCGTAGATTGCCTCAATCGGGGTTTCGAGCGGCATCACCAACGCATCGACTACGCCGATGGCTTCCATGGCTCTTTCAACATCCTCGCCAGTCAGGCTGAAATTCGCCCCAGATGCTACGACGATGTTGTTTTGTCCTTGTGCGTCCACCTGGATGAGCGCCACCCCGGTGGGCGACTTGGGATGAACACTGATGTGTGTGACATCTATGCCTTCCCCGGCAAGCGTGGAGCGCAATTCCATTCCGTAGGCATCCTCGCCTACACAGCCGATCATGCTCACACGTGCCCCTAGTCGCGCCGCCGCAACGGCTTGGTTTGCGCCTTTTCCTCCCGGGAATGTCTCGAAAGTACCGCCCAGGACTGTCTCCCCCGGTCGCGGGATTCGCGGTATCCGCACTACCAGGTCCATGTTGACGCTGCCGACCACGAGAATGTTCATTTTGGCAGGTCACTCTCGGGGGAATCGGTGGAATTCAAGACAGGGAGACTCAACGTCGTCCCTAGGCCGGCATGGAGAGGACACCTCATACCAGGTGGTGCAACGGAAGCAGAGGCAGTCCTTTCCATCCTACTGAGAATAAATATAATGCCTGCGGGTTGGGTCCCCACGCGGCGTTCGCCGAATGGAACAGCCGCGCGGGGAACCCGTATCTCGTGGAGGCGGCGAGTGAGCAGTGTTTGTTGCTGCGTTGCTCACCGCCTCCGGTTCTTGATGAGCGCTTCGAAGCAGCAGAGCGCAGTCATCAAGAATGCGGTTCTACTTCGACGGAGGTGCCGGGCAGGTATCAGGCGCATTTGCGAGAGGAGCGAACTTCTGATACTGGCAGTAGTTCTTCGCAGTGATCAGCACCATATCGATTTGCTGCTTCTCAGGCTTTCCGGTGCTGCCTGTCTTGATGTATTGATCCGCTTCGGTAGCCGCCAACTCTGATACTGCGGCCACTGGCTGCAGGGATGTGGCTTTCATTTCCCCTTGAGCGATGGATTGAAGCGCATCGTCCGATCCATCCAGACCGGTGACGATCACATCTGAGCGGCCCGCCGCAATCAGAGCAGCTTGAGCACCCAGCGCCATCGTGTCGTTGCCACAGATCACACCCTGGATATCGGGGTGTGCCTGTAGAATCGATTCCATGACGGTCTTGGCCTCGGTCTGGTCCCAGTTTGCGGTTTGCTGGGCAACCATTTTCATATCCGAGTTTTGATCGATAACGTCATGGTACGCCTGGCTGCGAATATGGGCATTGGTATCTGTGTCCTTACCAGTCAATTCGACATAGTTCCCCTTCTCGCCCATAAGCTGCACAAAATACTGAGCCACGATCGAAGCGCCCTGGTAGTTGTTGGAAACGATCTGAGCTGCGGCTACACCTTCTTTGCTGATCTCTCGATCGATCAGGAAAGAGGGGATGCCTGCATCTTTGGCTTCTTGAACAGCAGTGACCGTTGCGTCTGCACCGGCGTTGTCCAGAATGATGGCCACGGCTTTCTTGGCGATGCAGCTCTCTATTTCTTGCTGCTGCTTGTTTGCATCGTCATCATGGACAAGCTTGAGCGTCTGATAGCCGAGATCCTCGGCTTTCGCCGCTGCAATCTCTTGCTCAGCCCCGAAGAACGGGTTGGACACCGGTGGGACTATCACACAGATCAATCCCCCGCCACCGGCGCTTGGCGCTGTGGTCGGTTGTGCTTGGGGCGCTTGTGTTGCGGCAGGGCCACAAGCGCTCAACAGTATGAGCAGGACCCCAAGTCCTGTCATCAGTTTTAGGGCACGTTTGTCTTTCATCTTCTTCCTCCTAGTTACGCAGGATTTCCGTCAGGTGCAGTGATTTTTCGAACAACCCACTACTATCCTTCCAGACCGACCTCCTTTCTGCGTACATTGGCTGCTAAATCCAACAGATGGAGCACACGTCGGGTGGTCATTGATCCTCGAGTTGTTGTTGTAGGGCAATACGCTTTTGCATACGGGCGGTAAACTCATCGATGCTGACCGCCAAGACAATCACCACGCCGCTGACTACCCCTTGCCAAAACGACGAGACCCCGACCATCACCAGGCCGTCGTTCAACAGACCGATGACAAAAGCTCCGATGATCGTCCCACCGATGCTTCCGCGCCCCCCCATCAGGGATGTCCCCCCCAAGACCACTGCGGCAATGGCGGTCAGTTCATAGCCAGTCCCGGTCGCAGGGTGTGCGGCGACAAGTTGCGAAGAGATGATCAGGCCGACCATGGCAGAACAGAAACCGCTAATCATGTACACGAGTACCTTGGCGGATTTCACGGGAACGCCGGAAAGCTCGGCGGAATGTTCGTTCCCACCGATAGCGTAGACGTGTTTTCCAAATGGAAGTCTGGTCGCAACCAGATAGGCAACTAGTGCGAATAGGACCATGATCCAGATTGAGTAGTTGATACCCAGCAGACCACCAGCACCCAGCTTTTCAAAACCCGTGTTTCCGAACTGGGCATTCCCAACCAAGTTAGGGAACGTGTATCCATTGTTGATGATCCCAGCAAAGCCACGTGCAATGTAGAGCATGCCCAAAGTGGCAATAAAGGGAGCAACACCATAGCGTGTGATAATCAATCCGCTGATGGCGCCCATGATCGTCCCCGCGATCAGCGAGATCACGATGACTGTCCAGGTGTGTGGATAGATGATTACTCCCAACTCGGGGATCCGAATACCCACATTGATCAACGCGCCAGCAATCATGGCCGTCAGACCGACGATGGAACCGACTCCAAGATCAATTCCTGCGCTCAGGATGACGAAAGTCTGGCCAATCGCCAATATGGCCCAAATCGCCACGTGCTTCGTCATGATCTCCAGGTTTTCAGAACTCAGATAGTCAGGTGTGAGGAGAGCAAAAACCACAATGACCAGAATCAGTGCGATGAACGCGCGACCACGCAGAAGAAGTTGCATCAGATCGGCCCTGCTAAGCAGGGACTTCTTTCCATCCCGAGACGTTTCTTTTCTGTCAATCATGCTCTTTTTTGTCACCGTGATTTCCTCTGGCCACGGGTTTGTGACCAACAGCTGATGCCATCACAAGCTTCTCTTCCGTAGCGTCTTCACGCATAAATTCACCGGTGATTGCGCCCTTTGACATTACGATGATGTGGTCAGACATGGCCAGGATCTCTTTGAGTTCGGATGACACAAACAGAATTCCATAGCCTTCACCTGCCAGATGGCTCATCAGCTCAAAGATCTCTGATTTCGCTCCCACATCGATCCCGCGTGCGGGTTCATCCAACATCAACACCTTTGGAATCGTGAGCAGACCTTTTGCGACGATCACCTTCTGTTGGTTTCCGCCACTCAAAGATGTCACCAACTGCTGGGGATTGCTCACGCGGATTGAAAGGTCACGGATCATTTCTCCAACCGCTGCCTTCTCTTTCCCCGCGGCGAGAAAGCCAAAACGGTTGAGATACTTCCTTAGGCTGGCGAGAAGCAAGTTATCCGCCACCGAAAGGGTCGGGACAAGACCATCGCGCTGTCGATCCTCCGGAACCAACACGAATCCTGACTGAATCCGATCTCTGACGGTTCTGGTCTTCACCTCTTGACCGTGCAGCCAAATGCGGCCGGTGGCATCAGGCTGATTGCCTGCAAGGCAATCCAGCAGGTCCGAACGACCCGCGCCCATCAACCCATAGAAGCCTAGGATTTCTCCCTGACGTAGTTCGAATGAGACGTGATCGACTATGAAGCCTCCGCCCACGCGCGGCAGGATCATGTCCTCTACCTTCAGTATCACCTCACCGTACTTATGCTCCTTGCGTCTGAATAGCGACGCGGGGTTCTCTCCGACCATCTTCTCGATGGTCCATGGGATATCGATATTCTCCACGAGTTCATTGGCAACAAGTTTTCCATCGCGGAGGACGGTTACATAGTCACCAATCTCGAGAATCTCCTCCAACTTGTGGGAGATATAGATGATTGCGACATCATTGGCCTTCAACTCTTGAATGACCCGGAAGAGCACGTCTACTTCAGCCGAGCTCAAGGCGGAGGTCGGTTCGTCCATGATCAAGATTCGCACGTCCTCGGCCAGCGCTTTCGCGATCTCAACAACCTGCTGTTGCCCGATGCGCAATTCTCCAACTATCGCGTTTGGATCGATCTTTTGCTCCAAGCGTCTTATGAGTTCCGAGGTGGTCTGTTCCTGGGCTTTGCGGTTTATGAAACCACGTCGGACCGCTTCGCGTCCCAAGAAGATATTGTCCGCGACCGTCAGATTGGGGCAGAGATTCAACTCCTGAAATATGATGCCGATCCCGTGGGCCTTTGCATCCATGGTTGAACGAATGTGAAGTTCCCGTCCATCCAGCAACAAACGTCCCTGCGTGGGCTGTTCCGCACCGGCAATGATTTTCATCAAGGTGGATTTCCCGGCGCCGTTTTCACCAACCAACACATTGACTTTTCCACGATGGACCTGGAAGTCAACGCGATCAAGCGCAAGCGTGCCGGGAAAGATCTTGGTGACACCCTCCGCCTCCAGAATGACGTCGGAATCGATATCACCCAGAGGCTTCGCAGTTCGATACGCTGATCGGGACCGGTCGCTCATTCAGTTTTCCACAGTGACCATGATTGGCACGATTTGAATTTGGCTCATGTCGATAACGACCAGATTGAAGGTCCGTATGGTGAATGCCCCTGCAAAGGAAACAGTCTTGCCGCGCAGATCCTTTTCCCGCAATGGACCAAGCACATCCTTGGCCACGCGCTTGTTGATTTCGGAAGCGACCTTCCCGTATTGGGTTTGATCTTGGAAATCTCCGAAGTTGATGAAACCCACAGAATCGCGAATGGACGTATTGTCTGCAGGTATGATTGGGCCCATGTATAGCTGGACAGAGATTGGACCACTGTAGCCCTGCAACTGGATGTCCATCGTGCCCGTGTTGGAACTTGTATCCATGTTCACAACCTGACCCGTGCCTTTGACCATGTACACCTGCGCTTCACCTTCCGTGATCAGGCCGTACTCGTTGGCAATCGGGATCACTTGGTCTTTCTTCACATGGCCATTTTCATTGGGGTGCATCGCATTGAGGATCGTGGACAGATCCACCGACTTGCTCATGATGGTCGGCACGATCTTGCTGCCCCATATCCCGTCAACGTACTTGACAGGGTCGAAGGTTTGGCTCGCTTCGACCTGTTGAACCTCATGAATGGGAACCACAGTAAACCCAAAGATCCACAGGGCTGCCAAGAGACCTACAAGGACGACGATCCAAGCAAGCGGGCGTAAGACTGTTTTGGGTGGCATGGTCTTGTTATTCTTCCGATGTGTAGAGAACTTGTCGTACGGCTCTTTGCCAGCCAGCATTCAGCGCTTCAACCACTGATGGCTCCAGCTTCGGAACGTACTCAACATATTCGACCCGTAGACTCTCCAGTTCATGTAGGTTGGCGTAGACTTTCATACCAAGAGCTCCCGAAAGGACTGAACCCAGGGCAGAAAGCTCCGGCGTGCTGGAAACAAGCACTTTCAGCCCGGTTATCTCCGATACGAATTGCATCAGAAATCGATTCTTCACCGCGCCGCCATCTGCGCGTATGTACTCAAGCGAAATCCCTGCTTGATCGCTCATCAGCGCGAGCACGTCACCAATCAGATAGCCAATCGATTCCAATGCGGCTCGCACAATGTGAGCTTTCTCGCTTGCCGGAGTCAGGCCAACGATGGCAGCTCTGGCATCCGATCTCCAATAGGGCGCACTGAATCCTACAAAAGCCGGTACGAAGTAGACACCGCCGTTGTCCTGCACTCCGGTAGCCAGCCCCTCAGTCTCTTCGGGGGAGTCAATCAAGTGAAGTTGGTCGCGCAGCCAAGTGATAGTGGCCCCTGTAAAATTGGTGATGCCTTCAAAGGCATAGGTGGGCTTGTTCTGATACACCCAGCCAATTGCGGTCACAATGCCCTTCTCTGCAATGACTTTCTTCGATCCGATATTCAGTAGGATCGAGGAGCCGGTGCCAAAAGTAGCCTTGACACTTCCCGGGGAGAAGCACCGTTGAGCGAACAATGCCGCTTGTGAGTCTCCCATAACGCCGCATATGGGAATCGGGTGCGTCAACTCACCCTCGAGATCGGTCTCACCAAACTGTGCCGCGCTCTCACGGATCTCGGGCAAGCTCGCGTATGGAATTCCAAAGAGGTCGCACAGCTCCCGGCTCCAATCCAATCGGTCGATGTCATAGAACAAGGTGCGCGACGCATTGGTATGGTCGGTGACGTACTTCCTTCCATGCGTGAGCCGGTAGACGAGGTACGTATCAATCGTGCCGAATAAGGCGGACCCGTCTGCTAGCTTTCGAGACAACTCGGGGCGTTCGTCCAGCAACCACCTCACCTTGGAGGCCGGAAAATAGGTATCCAACATCAGCCCGCTCTTCTCGTGCACCTCCGGTTCAAATCCCTGCGCAGCAAGTTCCGAGCAAATCTCTGCCCCACGGCGACATTGCCAGACAATGGCGTTGTATAGTGGACGGCCGCTTTCGCGTTCAAAAATGACGAAGGTCTCGCGTTGGTTTGTGATGCTGAGTGCCAGAAGGTTTTCGCTGTGGTCAGGATGATGGTGTAGCACGCCAGATGTCACTTCGAGTGTGTTGCGGTAAATCTCCTCGGCGTCATGTTCTACCCAACCAGCCCGGGGATAGATCTGGCGATGTGGAATCGATTCTGACGCCAGAAGCTCTCCTTGATGAGAGAAGATCAGCGCCTTCGTTGCAGAGGTGCTTTGATCGATGGCAAGAAACGACGCTGGATGCTCAGTCATCCTGCTGCCTTCTCCAACAGGTGTTTTGCAGTGCGCGATAGGCCTGAAGGCGAAATGCCGTAGTGATCAAATATCTCGAGTTGGCTCCCCGTGACAGTATGCTCATCCGGGATGCCAACGATGCGGAGAGGGCGAAAGATGCCCGCTTGCATTAGAAACGACGCCACGCGGCTGCCGAGACCGCCGTTCACACTGTGCTCTTCAACGGTCATCACCGTCTTAGAACACAATGCCGCCTCTCGTACGGCCTCCTCATCAAAGGGACGGATGCTGTGCAAACTCAGGACACAACTGGTGATTCCTTCTTCCAGAAGGGATTCTCCTGCCAGGAAGGCGGGGGCGACGGCTTCCCCGGTGGCAATCAAGGCCACATCGCAGCCCTGCCGAGGTGGGATCAGCAACCTGGCCTTGCCAATCTCAAACTCTGTCTCGTTCCGAGGCAGGTCAAGCATGGGCTTCTTCCCAAGTCGAACATACAAGGGCCGCGGATGGTCAACAGCAGCCTCAATGGCCTTCCGGGTCTCATAGTTGTCCGCTGGAGCCACGATGTCAACATTGTTGATCGCCTGAAGGACCGCGAAATCATGCAGAGAATGATGGGTGGTCCCCAAGGAGCCATAGCTGACGCCAGCGCTGATTCCTATCAGCTTGACCGGACGATCAGAATAGGCAACGTCATTCTTGATCTGCTCCAACGCGCGCGCCGTCAAGAAGCAGGCCGGCGAAACCGCGAAGACGATCTTGCCGCTTGAAGCCAGGCCGGCAGAGACGCCCACTACATTCTGTTCAGCAATGCCCATCTCCACGATTTGCTCAGGGTATTGTTCTGCAAAGGGTGTGACTTTGGCAGACCCGCGCGAATCGCTGGTTACGACAAGAATGTCACGGTTGTTCTCCGCCACATCCATCAAAGTTCCTGCAAAGACTTCGAGATTGGCCTTACCGGTGGATAGACCTTGCGCAATCATGCCATTGCACCCAAGGCTTCTTCGGCCTTTTCGAGTTCAACAAGGGCCGTAGCGTACTCTGCGTCTGTGGGAACACGATGGTGCCAGCGGACCTGGTCTTCCATGAAGCTGATGCCCTTCCCCTTGACCGTGTGGGCGAGCACCAGATTAGGCTTTCCCTCCTCAAAAGGAAGGCCATCAAGAACGGTAGCCAAGGCAGAAACGTCATTTCCGTCGACGTGTCGAACCGCATACCCGAAGGCTGTAAACTTCTGCTCAAGCGGTTCCATTGACATGACTTCTTCGGTGCGCCCAGTGATTTGCAGATTATTGCGATCCACAATGGCAACCAGATTGTCGAGATGATAGTGGGCTGCGCTGGCAGAGGCCTCCCAAATCGATCCTTCGGTCAGTTCGCCGTCTCCCAGGATGGTGAACACCCGGTTTGTGCGTCCATCCATCGTGGCTGCCAACGCCATTCCCACCGCAACCGAAAGGCCATGCCCCAATGCACCGGTGTTCTGTTCAATGCCGGGCACAGTTCGAGTGGGATGGCCAATGAAGGTTGAGCCGTACTTCTCGATG
>Ga0315556_1000945_pt1 | contig 17914 bp, 15 predicted proteins | sample SalMarSW160310MG_FD_202112 | JGI IMG/M metagenome (GOLD analysis project Ga0315556, IMG submission 202112) | Salt marsh sediment microbial communities from the Plum Island Ecosystem LTER, Massachusetts, United States - Salt Marsh Sediment SW1603-10 ...
AGGACTGAGGACTGAGGACTGAGGACTGAGGACTGAGGACTGAGGACTGAGGACTGAGGACTGAGGACTGAGGACTGAGGACTGAGGACTTCAATAGTCTAGCGATCCTGGAACTCTGCCAAGGCGGCACCTGTAGGAGCGGGCTTGCCCGCGAACCGGGCTTCTGCCGGCACCCAACGCTTCGCGCCCAAGGGCGCTCCTACACATACCCGGCCCGGGCGGCAGATTTCTCACTCAGCGGCGCAGGCTGGGCTGAGCTTGCGAAGCCCAACCCCGGGCAGCGATCGTCAACCCGGACGGCGGACGATGCCTACTGCTCCACTTCCTCGCCCTTGCGCATCACCGCCGGCAGCACCTGCAGGCCGCCGCGCAGCACGCTCACATCGAAACCGGCCTTGGACAGAAGGAAGGCGGCGGCCGAACTGCGCCGGCCCGTCTTGCAGTAGCAGATGTAGCGCCCCCCTTCAGCGAGTTCGTCCATGCGCTGACGCAGTTCGTGCAGGGGAATGTTGATGGCGTTGGGCAGCCGGTAGTGGCTGAATTCGCGGGCGTGGCGCACGTCGAGCCACACCGCGCCTTCGTTGACCATGTTGCGGGCCTCGGCCGGCGACACCCAGCTCAGCAGCGGCTCCTTCAGCAGCGCGTCGAAGTCCGCCTTCGACAGGCGCATGACCACACCGTCGGTGGTCATGGTCACGGTGGCGTTGCGGGGACTCTCCGAAATCAGTGCGTCTTCGCCGAATCCGGCACCCTCACCCAGCTCCGCCAATTCGATCTGCTGGGTCACCTTGGCCTGCCCCTTGTCGATCACATAGTAGTAGTCGCCGGGCTCGCCCTGTTGCAGGATGACGTCGCCACCATGGACCGGCACCGCCTCCATGCGTTCCAACAGCGCGCGCAGATTGGCCGGCGGCACGTTGCGGAACGGCTTTGAACTGAGCAGCTTATTCATCCAGCCGTCTTCGTCCGCGGCGGCGTCCGCATCGCCGGGCGCGGGTTCGAGCATGGCCAGCTGGTCCCAGGTGATCATGTAGTCGAGCACGTTGTTGTCGATGCGCAAGACGGTCACTTCGGAGGCCGCCTGGGCGGAGAGTTGGCGTGGCTGGCGGTCGGCCAGGGGGTGGCGAGCGACCGACGTGCCCGAAATGACCGTGCTGTCGCCATCGGCGCCGCTCAGACGCACCTGCCCCTCGAGCAGGTATACGGTCTGATTGTCCACGTCCCCTTCTCGGAACAGCTGCACCCCCGGCTGCAACGTCTCGCAGTGGGACAGAGTGGCCAGCTCCTTGCGGCGCTCGTCCGACAACGAAAACAAAGGGACGAATTCCTTGAGCACATCGGCATTCACATGGGGGCAGGGGTCCTGCACGGTCATAAAACACTCCGGCTTCCGGGCAGCGCCCGTTTGTTGTTATCGCCCCGCCGGGACGGCCTCCTGAATCGGCGACCGCCCAGCCCCTTTGGGCATTGTGGAAATCAAGTTAGCACAGGTCCTTGCCAAAAATGTGCGCTCGGTCACAGCACCGCGGTAGCCCGTGACACGCCTCACACTTCGGCAACCATCGGCGGTACGAAGCTCAAGCGCCACCGGCGCCCACCGCTAAGGAGGGCGTAAGGGCATAGCCGCGCCCGCAAACAGACCGCCATGAGCATACCTACCACCCTGGAGCGATTCCTGTCCCGCCAGCTGGCCGGCTTTGAGGTGATCGTGCATCCGGCCACCGCGACCCTGGAGCAGACGGCGAAAGCCGCCTACGTGCCGCTCGACCAGATGCTGTCCGCCACGGCTCTGGGCGACCGGCGCGGCGCCGTGGTGGCCGTGTATCGTGCGACCCATCAGTTGGACCTGCTCGCCATCAATCGGCAGCTGCGGCGGGAACTGGAGATTCTGCCCGAACAACGCCGTGCCGATCTGTTCCCCGGCTGCGACAGCCGGCTGGTGCCTCCACTGGCCGCCGCCTTCGGCATCAAGACCCTGGTGGACGACGCCGTAGGCGATACCGACGACGTCTACATGGAGGTGAGCTCCACTGAACTCGTCCGCATGACCGGCCGTGAATTGCGGCGGATCCAGAACGCCTGGACCGGCCGGGGCATCGCGGCGCCTGGACCGGAACAGCCTGCGACGAACACCGACCCACACCAGACCATCCGCGCCCGCATCCAACAGATCACGCGGCTGCCGGCCATGCCGGAAATGGCGCAGAGGATTCTTCAGCTGCGCGCCAATCCCTACGCCGACGCCCGCGACCTCACCCGCATCGTCGAGCTGGACCCGAGTCTGGCGGCACAATTGATTCGCTACGCGGGCTCACCGTTCTTCGCCTATCAGGGCGATGTGACCTCCATCCACGACGCCGTGTCGCGCGTACTGGGCTATGACATGGCGAGCAACATCGTGCTCGGCGTCGCCGTGGGCCAGTCCTTTGCCAACCCGCCGGAGGGCCCATTGGGGCTGCGCGCCTTCTGGCGTCACTCCGTACGCTGCGCCGCGTTGACGCAGTTGCTGGCCAAGTCCTTGCCGGGAGACGTCCGCCCCAAGCCCGGACTCGCCTATCTCGCCGGCATGCTGCACAACTTCGGCTTCCTGTTGTTGGGGCATCTGTTCCAGCCGGAGTTCTACTGGCTGAACAAGCAAGTGGAGAAACGACCCGAAGCGCCCATTCTGAAACTGGAAGCGGACCTTCTCGGAGTAACCCACGTGGAGCTCGGTACCTGGCTCATGGAACACTGGAACATGCCGGGAGAAATCCTGGCTGCGGTACGTGAGCACCACAATCCGGACTATGACGGCGTACACGCCATCTACGCCCACCTGGTGCTGGTAGCCAACCGGCTGCTCAAGCGCCAGGGACTGGGCGATGCCGAGTCCCTCGAACTGCCGGCGGCCCTCATGGAGGCGCTGTCCCTGAGCGAAGAACAGGTCGAACGGGTGCTGGCCAGCGTGACCGGCGCCGCCGAGGCACTGGACGGCATCGCCCGCCAGCTGGCCGCCTGACACACGCCGGAAGAACCTTTTTTCATATATTCAATTAGATGCGGCCAATCTCACCGGCGCCGGGTGCAACGTCGGCGCTGGGCTATACTTGAGCCGAGAAGTCAGTCTCTCCGGTTATCCACGTTCCCGGTCAACCCGGTAAGGAGGTCCCAATGAGACGGCGACTGTATTTCCTACTGCCCAACGTCAGCAGCGCCCGCCGCCTGGTGGACGAATTGCTGCTGGCCCGCATCGACCAGAATCACATCCATGTCTTGGCCCGGGAGGGCACCGACCTGCACGGCCTGCCCGAAGCAAACCTGTTGCAGAAGAGCGACGTGCTCCATGGGATGGAGGTGGGACTGATCGTCGGCGGCGGCACCGGCGTCGTGTCCGGACTGATCACGACCGTGATTCCGGCCACGCAGTTGGGCAGCGGTGGCGTGATCCTCGCCTGCGCCCTGGCGGGCGCGCTCATCGGCGCCTGGGCCTCGGCCATGATCGGCACCGACGTACGCAACAGCCGCCTGAAGTCCTTCGAACCGGCCATCGACGACGGCCAGATCCTGGTGATGGTGGATGCGGCCAAGGAACGGGTGGAGGAAATCGAAACCCTGGTGAGCAGCCGTCATCCTGCCCGGGCGGAAGGCACCGAGCCCACCATTCCCGCCTTCCCGTAGCCGAGAGGACAGCGTGCTATCCTGACCGGACCCCGCGGGCGCGCGGTCCGGTTTCTGCCGTGCCCGCGCCACAGACCGGGAACCGCGGATGAAACTGCAACGGCTGCACGACTGGGATCTCACGCCGAAGGAAGCCATCACCGTACAGCAACACCTGCGCACGCAGGTGGTCGCCGAGGACCGATTGCCGGCCATACGCCGCGTGGCCGGTGTGGACGTGGGTTTCGAGGACGACGGGCGCATCACCCGCGCCGCGGTCGCGGTACTGAGCTTTCCCGATCTAGTGCTGGTGGAACAGGCGGTAGCGCGGCGCCCCACCACATTCCCCTACGTTCCCGGTCTGCTGTCGTTTCGCGAAATCCCCGCCGTGCTCGACGCCCTGGGACAAGTCCGCCAACCCCCCGACCTGATCCTTGCCGACGGCCAGGGCCTGGCCCACCCCAGACGCTTCGGTCTCGCCTGCCACCTGGGTCTGGTCACCGACACGCCCTGCATCGGCGTGGCCAAGTCGCGTCTCATCGGTGCACACGACGAACCGGGAGAGGAAAAGGGCTCGTGGGCACCGCTCACCGACGCCGGCGAACTCATCGGTGCAGTGCTGCGTACCCGCACCCGTGTGCGACCTCTGTACATCTCCATCGGCCACCGCGTGTCCCTGCCCACCGCCATCGAACTGGTGCTTGCCTGCACCGCGCGCTACCGCCTGCCCGAGACCACCCGCTGGGCCCACCGGCTGGCATCGGGCTGAATGACTTACTCGCCTATGTGCAGCAGCAGACCCCGCCGCCGCGCCACATGAAACACGTACAGGAACACGGTCACCGCCACACCGAGATAGACGACGTTGAGCAGCCCAGCCTGGATCAGCAGGTCGGCGCGGAACTGATGATGGAACATCACGGCGCGCATGCCCTCGAACACGTGACTGGAAGGCAGGAACCAGGCCACGGATTGCAGCCACTGGGGCAGCACCGATATGGGGTAGTAGATGCCGCTCACGGGCGCCACGGCGAAGATGGCCACCCAGGCCAGACTCTCCGCGCCCAGGCCGTAGCGCAGCACCAGAGCCGAAACCAACAGGCCGATGGCCCAGCCCATGACCAGCAGGTTGGCGAAGAACGCCAGCAGCGGCAGGCCCAGGCCGAAGATGGAATAGCCGTACAACGGCATGGCCAGCAGCGCGGCACCGCCCACGCCGATGGTGGTGCGAATCAGGCTGATGACAAGCAACGAACATACCAGTTCGTAGGGACGCAGAGGGCTGGCGAACAGGTGACCCAGGTTGCGGGAATACATCTCTTCGAAAAACGCCAGCGACACCCCCAGGTTGCCGCGGAACATGACGTCCCACAACAGCACCGCCGAGATCAGCACCCCCGAGGCCTGGGCCACCCAGGTGGAGTTGCCGCGCAGAAACTGGCTGATGAAACCCCACAGGATCATCTGCACCGCGGGCCAATACACCAACTCCAGGATGCGCGGCCACGATGCACGCAGCAGATAGACGTTGCGCAGCACCATGGCGGCGACACGGCGGGTCGAAAAGACGGCGCTCACGACCCGTCTCCCGCGGAACGCCCACGTGCCACGTCCAGGAACACCTCTTCCATGTCGCGGCGGCCGTAGCGGGCAATGAGGGCGGGCGGCGGTCCACGGTCGACGATGTGGCCGCCGCGCAGCATGAGCACGTCATCGCACATGCGCTCCACCTCCGCCATGTTGTGGGAGGCCATCAGCAGCGTGGCGCCCGTGTCGCGCTGATAGGCAGTGAGGTAGGTGCGCACCCGGTCGGCCGTATCCGGATCCAGCGAGGCCGTGGGTTCGTCGAGAAGCAGAAGCGCCGGGCGGTTCAGCAGCGCCTTGGCCAGGCCCACGCGCGTGCGCTGCCCCGATGACAGACTGCCGTAAGGACGCTTGAGCAGGCCGGCGAGGTCCAGCTGGTCGGCAAGCTCATCGATGCGTCGCCGCGAGCGGGGGATGCCGTACAGATGAGCGTAGACATTGAGATTCTGGAATACGGTAAGGCGCTGAGGCAGATCCACATAGGGCGACGAAAAGTTCATACGCCCCAGCACGCGGAAGCGGTGGCGCAGCAGGTCTTCGCCCAAAACCTCGATGCGCCCGCTGCTGGGAATGAGCAGGCCCAGCAGCATGGACAGGGTCGTGGTCTTGCCGGCGCCGTTGCCACCGAGCAGTGCCGTGGTGCCACCCGCCGCCACGGTGAAGTCCAACCCTTCCACCGCCATCACGTCGCCGAAACGCTTGCCCACGCCCTCGACGCGGATCACCGGCGCGTTCATGGTCGCCATGGCTTTACGGCCCCACCACCACGACCTGCCCCTCGATCACAGCCACCCCCACGGGCTGCAGACCGCGCCCCGTACAGGGCCCGGCCACGCAGGCGCCATCCTCGATGCGAAACAGCGCGTGATGGGTGGAACATTGGATCAGGTCACCGTCCAGATTGAGAAACTGGTCCGGCATCCAGTCCAGCGGGCTTCCCGTGTGCGGGCAGCTGTTCTCATAGCCGTGCACGGCAGCGCCGCGGCGCACTACGAAAATCTCCCGCGCGCCCACGGCAAAACCCTTGCTGCCCGGATCAGCAAGGTCATCCAGCGCGCACAGCACACGGTCAGTGACTTGATTGTTCATGGGACGCTGATCTTACCACGCGGGCGGCGGCGGACCGGCCTGCGGTGGATAACGACTTCATACCTGGGCCGCCAACGCAAAGGACGCAAAGACGCGAAGATCGCAAAGGAAACAGCTGGCTGCATAGCACTGCGCCGCATTCAACGGCGCTGCCCATAGCTCCAGCGCGCAGTCGAGCCGCATGGATGATGAACAATCGTGGGCCACCGCTGTTTCACCGGGGCATTGAATTCATCGCCGCCCCGAGAGAAGCTGCGCCGATCGGATAGAGCCGCCAAGACCAATAGCAATAGTCATTCTTTGCGTTCTTCGCGTCCTTTGCGCTATCGACCCAGGTTTGACAATCCCACCTGCCCGCACTTGTGTCCCGCCAGCCGGTTGGCGGCGTCCAATGCCTTCGCCCAGCCGAGGCCGCGCACCCGGGCGTCGATGATGCCCGCGTTGAAGGTGTCGCCCGCGCCAAGGGTATCCACGACATTTGGGGGCGGGTGGGCCGGGCCGTGATGCACGGCGCCGTCGCGGGCCAATGCCCAGGCACCATCTGCACCCCAGGCGCAGACCAGGTCCGCCTGCGGCGCGCGGCGGCGCAGGTCGTGCAGAAATTCCTCTGCGGCGCCGAAGCCGAAATGCGCTGCGAGCATGCGCGAGCACAGCAGCAGATCCGCCAGGGGCAGCAGCCGCTCAATGTCTTCGCGTGGTTTTTCCAACTCCAGCGACAGCGGTACGGTGGTGACGCCACGGGCATGTTCGAACATGCGCGCCGTTTCGGTCACGTTGCGCCCCTCGAAATGAATCCAGTCGAAGTCGGACAGGTCCAGGGCGGCAAAGTCGTCGAAGCCGAACTCGGGCAGATCGCGGTAGTGAACGATGCTGCGCGAGCCGGTGGCGGCACTCAAGGTGACATAGGAGACGGGCGACTTGCCGCCGGTCACATGCCGGCAGGCACGGGTGTCGACGTCATGCACGGCAAGGTCGGCCAGGATGCGTTCGCCGTCGGGTTCATCGGCCACCACCCCGGCCCAGGCGCAGCGGTGACCGAGCTGACTCAACACGGAGAGAGTGTTGGTGGCATTGCCGCCGCGCGCGATGCGTTGGGAGACGGCGCGCACCTCGCTGTCCTCGTCGGGATAGCGCTCGACAGTGTTGACGACGTCCAGGGTCGCGATGCCGACGGCGAGGATACGAGCCATGCGCAGTAGAATGCCGGACTACTTGTCGCGCACGACGCGAAAGCCAATGTAGTCCGCGCGTACTGCCGGAGAGAAATGAGAACGCTTGGTGGAGCGCACACTGTCGGCGGGGGTGCGATAGGATCCGCCACGAGCCACCCGCTCGGCGCAGTCGCGGCCCAGCCAGGCGCTGCCGTCGGTAGGCGCGCCGTCGTAATTCCGGTGGTAGCAATCCTGCACCCACTCCAGGGCGTTGCCGGCGGTATCGTCCAAGCCCAGAGGATTGGGGGCGAAACTTCCCACGGGAGCCGTCTGGTCCCCGTCCCACTTACTGCCGCAGTTGAGGCAATTGGCGTGGCCCTTGCCGATGTCATCACCCCACCAGTATTTGCTGGTGGAGCCGGCCCGGTTTGCGTACTCCCATTGCGATTCGCTGGCGAGCCGGTAGCTGTGCCCCGTCTGCGCGGACAACCAGGCGGCGTAGGCCACCGCATCGTCCCAGTCGACGTTGACCACAGGGCGCCGGCCGCGGCCCCAGCCTTCGTCCGAAGGCTTGGCGCGCCCGGTGGCGGCGGCGAACCGATCATACTCCTCGAAGGTCACTTCGTACTTGGAAATGGAGAATCCCGGCAAGGTCACCTGGTGACGCGGCCGTTCGTCGAAATAGGGGAAACCCGGCCCCGTGCCCATATCGAAACGTCCCGCCGGAATCTCGATCATCACCGGTCCGACACCGCCACTCTTGAGGAAGTCCTGGTAGGTGCGCCCGGCGCGAACCGCCGGCGCCTCGATGGGCTTGGTGGGGGCCGCTTCCGGCACAGGCGCCGGCACCTGAAGAGCCGTTTCCGGTTCAGAAACCGCGGGGATTCCGCCTCCGCTACCGCCGCTGTACCACCAGTAACCACCCGCGCCCATCACGATCAAAACCAGAGCCGCGGCGCCCGCCATCACGCCTTTGCCCGCACGAGGTCGACGCTCCGCCGCCGCGAACATGGCGTCGTCGGCACCACCCAGATCGAAGATGTCCTGGCCGCGGGCCGCAGCGGCCGGCGCCATACCCATGTGCGCGGACTCCTGCTCGCGCTGGATGCGCAGAATCTGGTCGCGCAGCTGGGCGTTCTCCTGCTCCAGCCGAGACACTGCCTGCGGGTCGACGTCGGGACGACTCGAAGAAGTGCCCGCGACATCGCCGGAAATCGGAGCCGCGGTCACCTGCCGCGACAACGCCAATTCGGACTCCAGCGACTTGAGGCGGCGCTCCGCGGCGCCCACGGCATTGTTGAGCTCCTTCACCCGACCTTCAGCGCTGACCGCGCGCTGATTCGACGCCGACAGATCGCGGCGCATGGCATTGAGCTGCTCCGCGGCCTGTTCCAGCTCACGGTCCGCCAACTCACGAATGCTGGCGATTTCGGCCTGGATCTCTTCCGGTGCCTGGTGCTCGAGGGCACGATTGAGCGCCTCGACCTGGGCGCGCAGCTCCTCAGCTTCGTGCCCGGCATCGTCCGATACCCGTTCCGCATGTTGCTGGGCCAGATCCCGGCCTTCCTGTTCCAGCTCCGCGATGCGCCCTTCGAGATCTTCGCGCTCCTGCTCCCACTTGCCGCGTACCGCGGCCAGCTCCTCCAGTTCAGTCCTCAGGCTCTCGGCCTCGCGCTCCACCACTTGGAGGGAAGCTTCCGTGTCGATGCGCTGGGAGTTGGCCTCTTCCACCGTCTTGCGCGCATCGGCCGCTTTCAGATGCGCCGCGTCCCGCTCCTGGGTCGCCTCCCGAACCCGCTGTTCCAGCTCGGCAACGCGTTGCCCCAATCCGCTGCGCTCGCTACCGATCTTCTCCAGCTGGCTGGCGCGTTGGGCCTGTTCGGCCTGCAACGAAGCCACCGATTTTTCGGCCTGGGCGCGAGCCTCTTCCTGCGCCCGTAGCTGCGCCTCCACTTCACCGACGTGCTTCTGCAATTCGACGATGCGCGCGTCGACGCTGCGGCCGCTCTCCTCGAGACCCGTACGAGCGTCTTCCAGGGCCGCCTCGGCGGCGGCGTGCGCTTCGCGTTCGGATTCGAGCTGACGGCCCAGCGCCTCCAGCTGCTCGGACAGGGTTGTGGTGGCATCGCCCTGCGCCTGTTCCAGTTCGGCGATGCGCGTCTCGTGTTCGCGCTCGGCCTCCGCGGCGGCGTCGCGCAGCGACTGCAGTTGTGAATCCAGGGCGGCACGCTCGTCCGTCGCCGCGGCCCGCGCCGCAGCCAGTTCCGCCTCCAGAGACGCGGCACGGTCGTCGGCCGCGCGACCGGCCTGCTCGGCCTCGGCGACCGACGCTTCCAGGCGGGCTCTCAACTCCGACTGCTCGCCCAACGCCGCGGCGAGTCGTTCCTGCTCCGCTTCCAGGGCCTGCAGACGCTCGGTCTGCGCCGCCGCCTCGCCGGCGAGCCGGTCACGTTCCTCCTCCAACTCGCGGATGCGGCCACCGGCCTCGCCCTCCACCTCTTCGCGCGCCTGACGCACGCGCTCCAATTCCGCCCGCAGGTCTTCGCGTTCGGCCTGGAATTCCGCCAATTGCTTTTCCAGGCCAGCCCGCGATTCCGCCTGCTCACTCAGCTCGGTGCCAAGACGGGCCGCGTCCGCCTCCAGCGCCTGCACGCGCTGGCTCTGCGCTGCCGCCTCGCCGGTGAGCCGGTCGCGTTCCTCTTCCAGTTCGCGGATGCGGCCGCCGGCCTCGCCTTCCACCTCTTCGCGCGCCTGACGCAGACTCTCCAGCTCCGCCTCCAGACCAACCCGCGTCTGTTCATGCTCCTGCTGCAACGCCGCCTGGGCGGCACGCAAGGCATCCAACTCGTCCGCGGCCTGCTGCCGCGACACCTCCCGTTGGTCGAGTTCAGCCTGCAGCTCGCTGCGAGCCTGTTCCAGCTCTTCGATCTGGCGGGCGTGAGACTGCTCCAGATCCTGTTGCGCCTGGTTCAGCTGGTCGCGCTCGGCCTCCAGCTTTTCCTGCGCCTTGGACCGTGCATCCAGCTGCTGCTGCAGCTCCACACGCTCCTGCTCCAGGGCCTCGATGCGCTGCGCCGTCGCGCGTTCCTGATCGCTTTGCCCTTCACGCAGACCCTTGAGCTCGTGTTCGAGCCGTTCATGGGCGGCCACCTGCGCTTCACGTTCGGCCTCGATCCGATCACGTTCCTGCTGCAGAGCCGACAGCTTCTGCTCCCAGTCGGCCACGGCCTGATCGCGGGCGTCCCCCAGCGCCTTGAGCTCCTGCTCCAGCGCCGTCCGGGAGGCCTCCTGGACCCCGACCGCCTGCTCCAACTCACTGTTGCGACGTTCGAGCTCCGCCACCTGCCGCTGGGCTTCGTCGGTGCCGCGGCTGCTTTCCTGCTCCAGGGCCTCGATCCGAGCCTGCAGCTTCTGTTGTTCCTCACTGCGCGCCTCGAGGTCAGCGCGTGCCTGGGCCAACTCGTCGTCGCTTTTCTGCTTGGCGGATTCCAGTTCCTGCAAACTGGTCTTGGTGCTCTCCAGGGCCTCGGCAGTCTGCGCCAGCCGCTTGTCGAGGGATTCCTGAGCCCGGCGCGCCTCTTTGAGTTCGCGCTCCAGGGACTCCGCCCGTTTGCGCGCCGGCTCCGCCTCGCCGCTCAGCCGCTCCAGTTCCTTCTGCAACTCTCGCGTACGGCCGCCTTCGGCAGCCAGCGCTTTGAGCTCCTCGCGCTTGGCGGCAGCGGAAGCCTCCAACTCCGCCAACTGGCTGCGCGCATCGTCCAGCTCGGCACGCAGCAGCGCGAGCTCCTCACCCGCCTGTCCGACCTCCGCGCCAGCTTCCGGTTCGCGCCCTGCCTCCCCTTTGCCGGCGGAGCGTCCATTGTCACGCCCAGCCTGGAAAGCGATGATCTCCGCACCGCCCGTGTCCCGGGGGGCGGCCGCCTCCAGTTCGGAATGCGGTACGCTGCCCAGCCCCTCGTCCAGGACATAAGCTTCCAGACCGCGTTGATTGAGCAGGAACGCCGCGCCGGCGCTGCGGGTGGCGGTATCACAGCAGACGATATAGGTCTCGTCCGGGTCGAGCTCGGCACTGGCATCACGGACCGCCGCCAGAGGGACATTGATGCTGTGGGGCAAATGGGCGTTCTGATATTCACCCGGCAGGCGCACGTCCAGCCAGGTCGCACCCTTGGCGACCAGCTTTTTGGCCTCCGCGTAATCCAGCCTGTTGAGCAGCGGCGCACCCAGCAGGGCGTCGAAGTCTGCGTTGGACAATCGCATCAGGTTGCCGTCGGTGAGCATGGTGACGGTGGCGTTGCGCTGCCCGCCGGAGACCAGAGATTCCTCGCCGAAGCTGTCGCCGTCACGCAGCTCGGCCACCTTCACCGGGCGGGCACTGGACGACGGGGTGCGCGTCACCGCCGCCACACCGTGTTTGATGATGTAGTAGTAATCGCCCTCCTCGTCCTGGCGCACCACCACGTCGCCAGCGCGCATGGGAACTTCTTCCATGCGCATGATCATTTGCTGGATATTGGTGGCCGGGAGGCGCTGGAACAGCTCCGACTGGAGCATGCGGGTCATCCAGTCCTCGTTGTCCTCGGACTGGATCTCGGTGACTTCATAGCTGTTGGACTGGTCCCAGGCCAGCAGCACATCGAGCAGGCCGCTGTCGATCTTGAGGACCGTGGCGCGACTGGCCACCTTGCCGGTGAACTGGCGCGGCTGCTGGGGCGCGAGGGCGTGGCGCGCCTCCTCCGAGCCGGCACGAATGACCGCCTTGACCTCGTTGCCGTCCAGCAACGCCACCTCGCCTTCGAGGAGGAACAGGGCCAGCCCGTCCCGCTTACCCTGCCGGAACAGGATGCGGCCCGCGGGCAACTGCTCGATCACCCCCTTCTTGGCCACCTCGTCGAAATGGGGCGCAGACAGCCCATTGAGAGGCACCAGGGTGCGCAGCAGTTTCTTGTCGAGAAGTTGGGTTGCGGCAGCCATAGCGTTGAAAATGTGAGCAAGTTTCAGGCCACCGACCCCGCACCGGAGGGACTCGGGGTCGGGTGACTGCGGCCGCCCCTGCAAAGGAGCGTATCCCCAAGTCGCGTTGTGTTAGAAAACAAAGACTAACTCTTAATCTTATAGACTATATCCCGCCCCTATTTCGAGGCAAGGTTCACAGCCCCACTGCCAACAGGGTCTCCTCGACCGGGCCGCTGGCGACGGTTAACCGACCCCGAGGAGTCAGATTTGCGGCGCTGTGGGCCATCCCCTACCATAGCGTCGCCCGCGGCCGACCATTCCCAGCGCCATGTCTGCACACCGATTCAGCAGCCCCGACGAAGCCGAGGAGGCCTTCTATCAGGCCTTCGGCCACGGGGACCTGGACGCCATGATGGCGGTATGGGCCCCGGAATCCACCGTGTCGTGCATCCACCCCATGGGCAAGGTGTTGCGCGGCGAAGCGGAGGTGCGGGAAGGCTGGCGCCAGCTGTTCAGCGGCGGCCAGCGGCTGCATTTCCGCGCCGAACGCCTGGCACAGCACGGCACCGGCGACCTGGCCGTACACACGGTGCATGAACACATCCAGCTCCACGGCGACAGCGGCGCCCGTGCGCCCATCATCGCCACCAACATCTACAAGCACACTGCCGACGGCTGGCGCCTGATCGTCCACCACGCCTCGCCTTCGGTCATCGACGCCCGCCGCCGCGAGGCCGAAGGGCCGGAGCCGAAACCGGCACTGCACTGAAAAGCCAGAAGCTCTCGCCACGGGGAACACGGGGGAAGCAAGAACAACAAAAAATAGATTTCTCCGTGTACGCCGTGTCCTTCGTGGTTAATTGTCCTCGTTGGAATTCCCCGTGTCCCCCGCGTTCCCCGTGGCTAACGCTTTTTCACTCCGGCGGCACCAAATCCCAGTCATAGTCCATGGTCAGGGGCGCATGGTCGGAGAACCAGCGCCCGGTGTAGACCGATGCCCGCCGCACCCGCTCCCGCAGGCCCGGCGTCACGACCTGGTAGTCAAGGCGCCAACCCACGTTCTTCTCCCGGGCCCGGCCCCGGTTGGACCACCACGTGTACTGGTCCGGCTTGTCGTTGACCGCCCGAAAAGCGTCGACGAAGCCCGCCGGTCCGAACAGCTCGTCCATCCAGGCCCGCTCCTCGGGCAGGAAGCCGGAATTCTTCTGATTGGAACGCCAGTTCTTCAGATCGATGGCCTTGTGGGCAATGTTCCAGTCACCACACACGACGAACTCGCGGCGCTGGCGACGCAGGCCACGGAGGTGGGGCATGAAGCGGTCGAGAAACGCCATCTTCACCGCCTGGCGTTCCGGGCTGGACGAGCCGGACGGCAGATACAGGGACACCACGCTCAAGCCGTCGAAGTCCAGCTGCAGGTAGCGGCCTTCGGCATCGAACTCCGGCCAGCCCAGGCCGATGGTGACCCGCTGCGGCTCGTGGCGCGAATAGATCGCCACGCCACTGTAGCCGGGCTTTTCCGCCTCGTGGAAGAAGGCGTGCCAGTTGCGGGGGTGGAACAGGGCATCGGTGAGCTGGTGTTCCTTGGCCTTGAGCTCCTGCAGACACACCACGTCGGCGCGCTGACGCTTCATCCAGTCGAAAAAACCCTTCGAGACCGCCGAGCGGATGCCGTTGACGTTGGCGGTGATGATACGCATGCTGCGGTCCTTTCGGTGGTTGTGGCGCGAAGCCCGGATGCTACCGCAATCGGCCTGCCCGCAGTACCGCGCCTGGACCGCCGCGGGGCTTTTCAGTAGAGTAGGCCCACGCGCGCCGCGGCCCACAGCCGGCGCTCTCCCGTCACCACTTCGCGACAGGCATCCCATGCAGGACTATCAGCGCGAGTTTCTCGACTTCGCCATTGCCACCGGCGTGCTGCGCTTCGGCAGCTTCACACTCAAGAGCGGCCGGCAAAGCCCCTATTTCTTCAACAGCGGACTGTTCAACTCCGGCGCCAGCCTGGCGCGCCTGGGCCGCTACTACGCCAGCGCCATCGCTGATTCCGGCATCGACTACGACATGTTGTTCGGGCCCGCGTACAAAGGCATCCCCCTGGTGGCCGCCACGGTCATCGCCCTGGCCGACGCACACGGGCGCGACGTGCCCTACACCTTCAACCGCAAGGAGGCCAAGGGCCACGGCGAAGGCGGCATAACGGTGGGTGCCCCCCTCGCCGGCCGGGTGCTGGTGGTGGACGACGTCATCTCCGCGGGCACCTCGGTGCGCGAGTCCGTGGCCATCATCCAGGCCGCCGGCGCCGAACTGGCGGGCGTGGCCATCTCCCTGGACCGCCAGGAACGGGGCCAGGGCAGTACCTCGGCGATCCAGGAGGTGGAATCCAGCTATGGCGTGAAGGTGGCGGGCATCGTCGGTCTGGCGGACCTGATTGAGTACCTGGGCGACAAGCCGGACATGGCCGGGGATCTGGATGCGGTGCGGGCGTATCGGGACCAGTATGGGGTTTGAAGACTGAGGACTGAGGATTGAGGACTGAGGACTGGGGACTGGGGACCGGGCAAGTTCGTAGCCCGGATGGAGCGTAGCGGAATCCGGGGAACCGCTTGCGAGTGCCGAACCGACGGTGCGCTGCCGCCTTCGGCGCCGAATGCACCCTACATGACGGGGATGTAGGAGCGGGCTTGCCCGCCAATAGAGGTTCTGCCGACATCGAAGGATTCGCGCCCAAGGGCGCTCCTACTTCTCTCACCCGATAATCAACTTCACCCCCACCGCCAGCGTAATGATCTCGAATGAGCGCTTGATCCACCGGTTGCCTTTGACGATGGACAGGTGCGCGCCGAGGTAGCCGCCCAGCAGCGAGCCGGCCAGCAACGCCGGCAGCCAGGCCCAGTAGATATCCCCCAGCAACCCCAGAGTCACGGCGCCCGCGCCATTCCAGAACAGTCCCACCAGCACCAGCGTGTAGGCCACCGCGCTGCGGTAGTCCAACCCGAACCAGCGCACCAGCCACAGGGTCACGAACAGACCCGTGCCGGAGGTGAGCGAGCCATTGAGGATGCCCAATACGAACAGCACCACACCGCCGATGATCCGTCCCGCGCGGTCGCGATGGCGCAGGACGTGCTCCTGGCCCAGCGCCGGGCGCAGGACCGAGTACACGCCCAGCCCGGAGGTGAGCAGCCCCAGAGCGATCTCCGCCAGGCGATCATCCACCCGCAGAATCAGGCTCGCGCCGATCACCACGCCGGGCAGGCCGGTGGCGAGAATGAGCAACGCAAAACGGCGGTCCAGGCTGCCGCCGCGCAGGTGGCGAATGGTCGCCCCGATCCCGAGGGCGACACTGGCCACCTTGTGGGTGGCCAGCGCCACGCCGAACGGCAGCCCCAGAAAAATCAGCACCGGGAACTGGATCAGCCCGGCGCCACCACCGGAGAAGGCGGAGAAGACATTCGCCACCAGGGAGATCAGGAACAGCAGGATTTGTGAGGAGACATCCACTTGTGGCCTCGGCACCCTGCTGTATGCGCCAGCGGAGTGATGTAAGCTAATATTGAAATTGTCGTCTGTCGGAGTCCGTCTCTTGCCCGATCCCAAGTTCCACCCAATGTCCATCCTGTCCGCCTGCCTGCTGTTGGCGGTTGCCGCATCGCCGTTCGCGCCGGCGCACGCCGAAGGCCAGAAACTTTACAAATGGGTGGACGAGAAAGGCGATGTTCACTATAGCGACACCGTGCCGCCCCAGGAAGCCGGAAAGCAGCGTTCCATTCTTAATTCCGAAGGCTTGACCGTCGACAAGGTGGATAGAGCCAAGACGCCTGAAGAGATTGCCGAGCACGAACGCCACGCCGCGGACAAGGCTGCCTTGCAGAAGCGTATCGACGAGCAGGCCGCCCACGACCGCATGCTCCTCACCACCTATCTGAGTGAGAGTGACCTGATCCATGCCCGCGACGCCAAGATTCAGGGGGTCGAGAACACCATCACCGACGCCCGAGCCACTCTGGGGCGGCAGCATCAGCAGTTGGAGAGCCTCATGCGTCGGGCCGCGGACACGGAACTGGCAGGGAAGAAGGTTTCACCGGAACTGGTGAAGAAGATACAAGACGCCCGCGACCAGATCCGCGGCACGCGGGAGTTGATTCAACAGCGCCGCACCGATCAGGAGGCCATCCGCAAGGAATACGCCCCGGAGCTGGAGCGCTACCACAAACTGAAGTCGGGCGAGATCAAACCCGGGACTCTGCTGGAGTCGGAGCCTGCGCCGGCCGCGGAGAAAGCCCCCTCGCCGGACAAACCCTAGGCGCCTGCCGACCCGCGAATGAGGGTACCGACACCCTCGTCGGTAAACAGTTCCAGCAACACCGCGTGTTCGACCCGCCCATCGACGATGTGTGAGGCCTTTACCCCCGACTGCACCGCATCCAGCGCGCACTGGATCTTCGGCAGCATGCCGCCATGAATAGTGCCGTCCCGGGTCAACTCGTCCACCTGGGACACGCTCAGCCGGCTGAGCAGGTCACCGTTCTTGTCGAGCAGGCCCTTGGTGTTGGTCAGAAGCATGAGCTTTTCCGCACCCAGCACCTCGGCCATCTTTCCGGCCACCAGGTCCGCATTGATGTTGTAGGAAAAACCGTCGTCGCCGACGCCGATGGGCGCGATGACCGGAATGAAACCGCCCTCCACCAGCAGGTTGACCACCCCCGCATCGATGCTGGCCACCTCGCCCACATGCCCCAGATCGATGATCTCGGACGGCTGATCTTCCGCCGCCGGCCGGTTGAGGGTCATCTTCCGGGCCCGGATCAGGTCGCCGTCCTTCCCGGTCAAACCCACCGCCTGGCCACCGTGGCGATGGATCAGGCTGACGATCTCCTTGTTGACCAGGCCGCCGAGCACCATCTCCACCACGTCCATGGTTTCACTGTCGGTGACCCGCATGCCGTCGACGAAGCGGCTCTGCTTGCCGATCTTCTCCAGCAGCTTTCCGATCTGCGGCCCACCGCCGTGCACCACCACCGGGTTGATGCCCACGAGCTTCATCAGCACGATGTCGCGGGCAAAGCCGCTCTTCAGCCGGTCGTCCACCATGGCGTTGCCGCCGTACTTGATGACGATGGTCTTGCCGGCGAAGCGGCGGATATAGGGCAGAGCCTCGGACAATACCCGGGCAAAGTTCATCGCGTAGGTGGTGTCGATGGTCATGTCTCTTTCGTCAACTGGGCCGCGAAGGCCCCGCAGTATCGCACATTCGGGTAGAGCCGGGCGGACGCGCGGGCGCGCCGCCTCAGAACGGCAGCGCCAGACCGGGCGCCAGCGCCAACAGCTGCTTGCGGAACTGGTCCTGGATACGGCGCAGGGCCTCGGCATCCTCCGCCTCGAAGCGCAGCACCAGCACCGGCGTGGTATTGGATGCGCGCACCAGCCCCCAACCGTCGGGGAATTCGGCACGCAGACCGTCGATGGTGATGAGTTTGGCGCCGGGGAAATTGGCGCTC
>Ga0315556_1000946_pt1 | contig 17906 bp, 14 predicted proteins | sample SalMarSW160310MG_FD_202112 | JGI IMG/M metagenome (GOLD analysis project Ga0315556, IMG submission 202112) | Salt marsh sediment microbial communities from the Plum Island Ecosystem LTER, Massachusetts, United States - Salt Marsh Sediment SW1603-10 ...
ATCAGGGAAATATCGAAGTCCACCAGAAGGCTCGTGTGGAAGAGGAGGCTGTTCCCGGTCTCCGAGGCGGCCGAGAGCCCGGCAATCTTTCTGCCGTTCACCTCCAGGTCGTTTTTCGGCTGAAATCGAGCGTTGATGCCGAACCTTTCAAGAGCCCCGGCAAGCACCCGGCTCATGGTTTTAAAGAGGCCTCCCACACCGCCTTTCAACCCGGGATAGTCCACGTTGATCCCGAACCCGAGGGCCACAATGCCCGGCCCCATGATGACGGTTCCGCCGCCGGTGCTCCTCCGGTTATACTCTATGGACCGGGCTCTGCACCGATCCAACCTGAGGGCGGCCTCAATATCCTGGTACTTCCCCACAATGACCGAAGGGACGAAGGTATACAAGTGGAGCAGGGGAGGTGAACCGTTCCAGCTCACCGACCGTGGCAGCGTGTCATCAACGGCCAGTCCCTCGGCAGTGGAAAGCGGTCTCTGCAGGTTTTTAAAAAGGCGCCATGTATTCGTCATGATGCTTCAGTATTTATCCTAAACCTCGTAGAAACAGGTCTGTCTTCAGCCCAATTAATGCGATTTAATGTCCAATTTCAAAATCCAAATGTCAAATCAATGCCAAACGTCAAATGACCAAACTGCGCAACGAGCCGAGATGTTCCCTCCTGTTCCATTAGAGGTTTATTTGACATTTGAACTTTGGCATTTGGTCTTTCCAATCTGTTCACTTCAGCGCACAGATTGGATTTACCCTTTTGCCTTTTCCTCCTCGGCCCTTTTAATCTCTTTTTCGATGAATTCGACAACAGCATCACCGTGCATGAGGTTCCCCAGCTCCTCGTCGAGGTCACTCGCCTCGATGACGAGAATCCATCCTTTCCCGTACGGGTCGGTATTAATCAGGCTGGTGTCATCATCCAGTTCTTCATTGATTTCCAAGATTTCTCCGGAGATCGGTGCCACCAGCTTCCCGATCCACTTTCTAGACTGGATTTTTCCGCAAACCTCCCCCTGTTCCACCTCGTCCTCTTCCTCGGGCAGGTCCACAAAAACGATGTCCCCCGCCTCCTTCTGGAAGAAGTCCGTCATGCCGACGGTTATCTTGTCACCGTCAACACGGGCCCAGCTGTGCTCCTCATGGTAGTAAAGATCATCAGGCAGGGTGTATCCTTTGATCTCAGTCATATTTCTCTCCTCTCATATTGAAAAATTTTGTTTAACCACAGTCACAAAGGCCACAGAGATAATACTGCTTATTAATGAACGTCGAGCGTCCAATTTCATTCGGGTGGCGAATGTACATACCATTGATGGCACAATGAATCAAGACCCCCTATTTGAACCTTGCTTTTACTGCCCTTGCATGGATGGGGAGCCCCTCTGCTTCCGCGAGCGTGATGACCACGTCCTTCAGGCTGGCAAGACCTTCCTTGCTCAGGTACTGGAAGGTGGGTTTCTTGATGAAATCATCCACCGACAGACCTGAAAACATCCTCGCACACTGTCCCGTGGGAAGGACATGGTTGGTGCCCGACGCATAGTCCCCCACCGGGACGGGGGCGTAAGGTCCCAGGAAGATAGAACCCGCGTGCCTGATTCTGTTCAGGGTGATAAAAGGATCGCGGGTGATGACCTCGAGGTGCTCCGCGGCGTACTCATTGGTAAAATCAATGGCCTGGTCCATGTCCTCCGCGACAAGCACGGAGGAATGTCTGGTGAGGGATGATTCAAGGATATCTTTCCTTGCCAGGGATTCAAATTCCCTCTCGATGACCTCGCAGACGGCATCGGCGAGTGTTGCAGATGTGGTCACAAGCACGGCCGCGGAATCAGGGTCATGCTCCACCTGGGAGAGGAAATCCAAGGCGATCAGTTCGGGGTCACCGATCTCATCGGCCAGGATGAGGGCCTCACTGGGGCCTGCCGGTGAATCGATGTCAACTTGACCGTAGACGAGCATTTTCGCAGCAGTTACGTATTTGTTGCCGGGACCCACAATCTTGTCTACCCTGGGCATGGTTTCGGTTCCGTATGCCAGCCCTGCAACTCCCCACGGGCCGCCAACCTTGAAGATGCGGTCGCATCCGGCGATATCAGCGGCAACGAGCGTAGCCGGATTTGCGATCATCCCTTTTGAAGGGGGTGTCACTGCAACTACCTGGCCCACCCCCGCAACCTTTGCGGGCAGGACGGTCATCAGGATGGAACTGGGATAAACGGCCGTGCCTCCGGGGATATAACAACCGACGATGTCCATGGGCGTAGTCTTTCGGCCGGCAAGGATGCCTTCGGTGACCTCGATGGACCACATTTCCCGTTCGATCTGGGCTCGGTGGAACCGCTTGATATTTCCGGCGGCAATTTTAAGAGCATCCACCACCTTGGGGTCCACCTGTTTATAACCGTTTTCGATCTCTTCCCGTGTTACCTCAAAATCCGCCTCGGTGATGGTCTCTTTATGTTTGCGGTAGTGGGCGAGGGCCACCGCATTCCCCCGGCGCTTGACATCCTCAACGATTTTTCGAATGTCATCCATGATGTCGGAAACATCCTCCATGGATCTTTGCATGATGGATTTCCTTTTTGAAGGGGATAACTGGTCAATTGGTTCAGCCTTGATTTTCATGGTTCTCTTTTACTCCTCATTTTCTGCTGGTATTAATATTTAGGTTGTTTCGGTTGAAGACTGAAGACTAATAGTCTTCACGGAACCTGCCACTTCCTTTTACATTCCAAAATGTTGATCCTCTATTCCTTCAGCCTAAACGCCTTCAGGCTATTTACCTGTTTTCATTTCTTTGTAGTAATCCCTGAGGGCGTCTGTTGTGCTCTGGAAGGCGAGCCGGTCCCAGGGGATTTCTTGGGGAAGAAAGAGGCCTGCCTCGGTTGTCTCGTCCCCGGCCGTCAGGTTTCCTCCGAGTGATTGGGAGGTATAGACGACGACAACCTGGGTATTTCCGGGATAGGAGTATACTCCCAAAAGATCCTGAATGCGGATGTCGAGGCCGCATTCTTCCCTGGTTTCCCTGACAGCGGCAGTCGTCACTTCCTCTCCCCTGTCCACATACCCCCCGGGCATTACCCAGCGCCCTTTCTGGGGTTCGATTCCCCTCTCCAGGAGGACTACCCTCCCTCCAATATTCACGATGGAACAGGCGACGACCTTGGGGTCAAGATAGAAAACAAATCGACACCGGGAACAAATCAGCCTCGGCGGTTCGGTTTGTTTCAAGGTGACGGTGTCCATCTCCCCGCCGCACACGGGACAATAATGAAATGCAGGTTCATGATGGCTCATTTCGAGGTTCCTCTGACCCAATCAACAGGCTGACGAGCCAGTTTCAAAACGCCCCCTTTTGCCCGATCTCTGCGGCAGGAGAAAATTTCAATCCTCGAAATATCCAACATATTCCTGTGGTTAAAATTTTCACCTTTCCCCGCTCAAAGTCCGGGATCTTCGACTTGACCTCGAACAAAATTGAACATTTTGAAACTGGCTCTGACGAAAAAGATCTTTTCAATCCTGTTTTTCGTGTGTAACGCTATCTGAAGTTTTGATTTTTTTCCAGGGAAATTTTCCTGGGTGCCATGAAAAATTCCTTCCGGTCAGCCAGACGAAATCAGCGCCATGCCTCTCTAAAATGATTGGCTTGTCCACTGCGTGTGTGACCACGGTAGCAGTTGACACGGAGATTCTCCTGATCACCCTGTCCGGAATACCGTAACGGTTCAGGATGTGTCCTTTTCCAGCAAAAACCAAGAGCGGACCTTGCTGTTTATCCAGCAATTCCGCGATATGTTCCGCCATGGAGTCTTCCCAGACGCATTGGGCCTGGTAGAAGTACTCAAAATTGCTGAGATCACCATGGGCATGCTGACTGAAAACTTTTTTCAGAAAGGCACGATGTTCCCGGTTCGTGAGATCGATGTGTCTTGCAATTTGATTCCGTTCCTGTGGGCTCAGGTTATCGAGTCCGGTTCTGGCGACCTTTTTGACGATTTTCCGGGGAACATTGATGGCAAAGAGATTTCGATTGTGTTCCCTTGTGGCGAGGATGAGGGGTCGATAGAAACGATAGGGAAATCCCCAGTTTCGGCGCCAGTGCGCCTCTTTGAGAAACTGTGTTTCCTTGATTTTTCCTTGGAAATAGCACTCTATGGCCTGCTGCTGTGGCACCTGGAAGAATTCCATGGCAACGTCGGGCCGTGGTTTGCGTACCATCAGGGCCTGGAGGATCTGCACCTCTATCAGATGATCTTCGGCACTGGAATGCACCTCTCCAACGAAGACAAGGCGCTTCTCTTTGAGGCGGGCAATAAGTTCTTCAAAGGAAATTATTTTCCCTTCCGGCAAAGAAATGATCTGGCCGGGGAAGAAGTGACCGTTGATCCCTTCCACCGTCGCAATAGGCATACCTACCGGTCTGGTCCCGGCACATCCGGATATGACGAGCACGAACAGGGCGAGAACAAAAAAAAAGGGGGATCGTTTGTGTAGGTGCATCATTGTTTAATTTCTCCAATCAGTGGAAACCAAAGGGTGTTGACTCGGTTTTCCCTATCATTTACGCTTGTGTTATGCAAATAAAAGGTTTGGATTGAAGAAGAGAAGGTACCATGGATGATTACGAACCAGGCGTGACCTCCGGTGTGCAATTCGAGTATGCCAGGGATGGAGGAAACACTCCAGCTGGCCTTCCGAAGGCCCCGGGAGTATATATTTTCAAAGATGGATCGGGCCGGGTTATCTATGTGGGCAAGGCGAAGCATATACGGAATAGGGTCCAATCCTATTTCAAGCCGTCGGAAGGAATGCCCAGGAAAACCGCGCTCATGATGAAGAATGCACGTTCGCTGGAGTGGATCCTGACCGAAAGTGAGAATGAGGCATTCATCCTTGAGAGTACCCTGATCAAGCAGTCCCTCCCTCGCTACAATATTGTCCTGCGGGATGACAAGCGATATCCCTGCCTTCGCCTCGACCTGAAAGAGCCCTATCCCCGCCTTCAAATCGTCAGACGCATAAAAAAGGATGGTGCCCTCTACTTCGGCCCTTTTTCTTCGGCCCATTCAGTGCGGAGCACGCTGAAGGTCATCGACCGTATTTTCCAGCTTCGGAAGTGCAAGGAGCGCCGATTACCGAAACGGACGAGGCCGTGTCTGAATTTTCAGATGGATCGGTGCCTTGGACCGTGCACCCGAGAGGTTTCCTCTTCCCTGTATCAGAATGTGGTCCGGCAGGTGCGGCTGTTCCTGGAGGGCCGAAACCAGGAGTTGATCACCCAGTTGAAAAAGGAGATGGAAAGGGCTGCTGAAGCCCTTGATTTTGAAAGGGCAGCGAGGATCAGGGACCAAATCAGGGGTATAGAGCGCACTGTGGAAAGACAGAACGTGGTTTCGTCTCACCTCGATGACAAGGATGTCATTGGAGTGGCGGAGAAAAAATCCATGGTACGGGTGGCACTCCTGTTTGTAAGGCGCGGATACCTGATGGGGAGCCGTCAATTCCTGTTCAGAAATCAGGCGGGAAGGCCGGCGGAGGTGCTTGAGGCATTCATCAAGCAATACTACGCGAAGGGGGTTTTTATCCCACGGGAAATCCTTGTTTCGCTTGCCATCCATGATCTTCCTGCCATTGGGACGTGGTTATCGAGCCTGTCGGGAAGAAAGGTTCAAATCCACAGGTCCATGCGAGGGGAGAAACGGAGATTGGTAGGCATGGCTGTGGCCAACGCGGAGAGCAGCCTGGTCGGTGACACGGCCGCCGCCGGGATGGAACTCATGGAAAAACTTGGTGAATGCTTGCAACTCCGGGAAGCGCCGAGAACAGTAGAGGGGTTTGATATCAGCAATCTCTCCGGAGACCAGGCAGTGGGCACAATGGTCAGATTTATTGAAGGACAAGCCTCTCGTACGGGGTACAGGAACTACCGAATTAAAAGAGTGCAGGGTATTGACGACTACGGAATGATGGCTGAGATGGTTTCAAGGAGGGTTGCCAGGGGGGGGCTTCCGGATCTCTTTGTGGTGGACGGTGGAAAGGGGCATCTGCATGCGGTCCAGAAGATACTTGCATCTGCAGAAAGGGAGAGTGCACCGGCGGTTGTCGCCATTGCCAAGGCTGATGAAAAAAGAGGGGAAAACAGAGACAAGCTTTATGTCCCCGGGAGGAAAAATCCCATCCTCCTGGAACCAAACGATCCCATCCTCCTTTTCCTGATGCGGGTACGTGACGAAGTACACCGGAGGGCCATTTTGTACCACCGGAGCTTGCGGAAAAAGGCATTTACCGTTTCTGATCTGGACCGTATTCCGGGCATTGGAAAGATGCGGAAAAGGCAGTTGCTCACGCATTTCAGAGGCATCAATGCGATTGCTCAGGCAGGTCCGGAGGAGCTTGCGGCCGTGCCGGGCATCAGTTCCCGCCTGGCGGGGGAAATCAACCGATTCTTTCAGATAATGGAAACTCCGTAAGAAGTTTGTCCTTTTTCCGTATTTTTCCTGGCATACGGCTTGCATTGCTGACTATACTAGTGTGAAAATATTCGTGGGAAGCATCGGTGGACTTACGAAAGGGTAAGGCCTTAGGTGCTCGGCATAACTGAGTTTTCTTGATTTGCTCCCGGGATATCCCTTTTCTGAAGGAGTGATGTTCCAGGTTGACAAAAGGAAAAAAGGTGTGTTAAATAAAATACTGTTTCACTGATATCTTTATAACTATTTGAAATAACAGGAAGTATGGTTGTTTGCGAAACAGGAAAAGCAGACGAGCTTCTGCAGATAGCCGCGGAATAGCACCCAGCAGCGTCGCGAATGGACAAGTCAGGAAAAGACAGCGCAGTCTCCACCGTCTCGTCGGATACACGCGGGTTCCTCTGATTTTATTGAAGTGTTAAAGATTATTTATTCTACAGCCGATTTGTCTTTCATGGCAGGTTAAGAGAAAAATGACTTTCAAAAAATTGACCATTGTATTTGTCCCGGATGGAACGAGTGGAACGAGGCAATTCAGCTTGCCGAAGGTGGTTCTCTATGCGTTGATCGTGTGCCTCCTCGGGGGTGGGGCGTATTTTGGGTGGATTTGTCAGGACTACCTGGGGTTGCGGGCGAAAATGCCGCGGTTCGCACAACTGGAAAAAGAGGACGAATTTCAGAAAAAACAGGTTCTACACCTGGCTGAGCGAATAAATAATATGACCAAGCGGGTAGGGGAACTGGAAGCCGTTGATCATCGTCTCCGGGCAATGGTGAATATGGAAACAAGCGAAGACAACGGTCCTTCAAATGGGGTAGGGGGGCCCGATCCAGTTCTCCGTGACCCGCGACAGGCCGCCGAGAAATCGTTCCGTACGCTTGTCCGGAAAATGCACAGCTCACTGGATAATTTGAATGATGAGATTGCCTACGGGAAAAGGGAAAAGGCTGAACTCGAAAAGTTTCTTGAAGAGCAGAAGACGCTGCTGGCCTCGACGCCGTCAATCTGGCCTACAAAAGGGTGGATGAGCAGCGGTTTCGGATATCGAACATCACCTTTCACGGGACAAAGGGAATTCCACAAGGGGATCGATATTTCGGCTCGCTTGAACGCTCCCATAATTGCGCCGGCCAATGGGATAGTGCGCTTCGTCGGTTGGGATCATGGTTATGGAAAGAGCATTATTATTTCGCACGGACACGGCATAAAGACGAGATATGGCCATCTCCAGAAAGCCCTGGTGAAGAAGGGCCAGTATGTCAAGCGGGGCGACACGATCGCCCTCGTGGGCAGCACCGGCCGATCCACAGGATCCCACCTGCACTACGAAGTCCATGTCAACGGGATGGCGGTTAATCCCTTGCGTTATATCCTCAATTGATTCTCCTCCAACGCTTCTCCTTTATTCATTTCCAGTCCCTAAAGAGACGCGGTGAAGGACCACAGCAATCTTTTTGCGAGCACGATGGTGCCTTCACGCCGGTGGCGGAATGAGTTCCGCCGCAAGGCGGCCGGGGTGGCCTTGTCATTTCCTTTGGACCAATAAATCACCTGGTAAAGTTCCTGCAATAGCGCCGGCCCGCCCTCACTCCAGAGATAGGCAAAGGCCCAGCAAAGAAAAGATATCGTGCGTGTGGAACCATACGGACAATCCTTAGACAACCCCTGTTTCTCCCGAATTGATTCGCGTTTGCTTGTAGTCGATGGCGTGACATCCCGACTTCACAATGTCGGGGCAAAAAAAATCCCCGTGCCCCTTCTCCGCTGCAGACCGCTGACATTTTGAATCACCGGATTTGGCTTGGTGCAGAAAGGGAGGGACAGGGAGTTCGTTTCTGAAAGGGCAATATCCGGAACGTGGGAATGCCTTCACACCTGCTGTCGGGATATTTACGTTCCAGGCAGGCGCATCGGACGGCTTTCCTGAATATTGATCGCCTATTATTTCTCAGGCAGCCTTGCAGAATATTGGCGCCGTCCCATACCCGCAGGCAAGATATATTTCCGCCAGAAAGGAATTCTCTGGCCGTTCCTGATCAATCTATTCGATAGAGTGCTTTAGAGAGATGTGTTTGAAGGGTCACAGCAATCTTTTTGCGAGCACGATGGGCCAGTGATATTGGCGGTGAAGATAGTTGCTGAGCAAGGCGGCCGGGGGCCGTGGCTGTTCAGCTGCACCATGGGATGACATGGAAAGGTTCCTGCAATTTCGCCGGCACGCCCTGACGCCGGTGGTTCTCGGAGGCCCAGCAAAGAAAAGATATCGTGCGTGTGGAACCATACGGACAATCCTTAGACAACCCCTGTTTCTCCCGAATTGATTCGCGTTTGCTTGTAGTCGATGGCGTGACATCCCGACTTCACAATGTCGGGGCAAAAAGATCCCCGTGCCCCTTCTCCGCCGCCACAGTAGATTGCCCGTGAGAAATGCGGGTTATCAAACCCGCAGGATGAATATGCTTGATTTTTGGTCTGTATCGTTTTTTAATAAAAGATTACAGATTACATTCGACAATTTCGAGCGAAGAGATGGAAAGCTGATATTCTAACCAGCTGTCATCTTTCAGAACAGGAAGGAAATCATGATAGGAAAAGTGATTAAAGGTATACTTGGCAGCAAGAACGAAAGGGAACTCAAGCGGATGGCTCCGCTGCTCGATACCATAAACCAGCTCGAGCCGAGTTTCCAGGCCCTTTCCGATGAAGAACTGAGGGGAAAAACCGATGAGTTCAAAGAGCGGCTTGCAAAAGGAGAACCTCTTGATAATCTCCTGCCGGAGGCGTTCGCCGCGGTCAGGGAGGCCTCTGTCCGGACACTGGAGATGCGCCCGTTTGACGTGCAGATTATCGGCGGCATTGTCCTGCACAACGGGAAGATAGCAGAGATGAAGACCGGTGAAGGAAAAACCCTGGCGGCAACCCTGCCGCTTTACCTGAATGCCCTTGAAGGAAAAGGCGCGCATCTGGTAACGGTCAATGATTATCTTGCCCAGCGTGACGCTGAATGGATGGGTGCAATCTACAAGTTCCTGGGCCTTTCGGTGGGCGTCATCGTGCATGGGATGGATGACCGGGAACGGAAAGAGGCATATGCCTGTGATATTACCTACGGAACCAATAACGAGTTCGGGTTTGATTATCTTCGCGACAACATGAAGTTTGACGTGGAAGATTTTGTGCAGCGGGAACATCACTATGCCATTGTGGATGAGGTGGATAGCATCCTCATAGACGAAGCAAGGACGCCGCTGATTATCAGTGGCCCGGTGGAACACAGCGAAAACAAGATCTACGGGGAAGTCAAACCACAGGTAATCAATCTAAAAAAGAAACAGGTTTCGGTCATTCGCTCTATTCTGAAGGAGATCCGAACGAAGATTGAGATTGACGAGATCGATGATCGCATCATTGAAAAATTACTCCAGGTCAAGCGGGGGGACCCCAAGAATAAGGTTTTTTTGGAGATCCTCTCGGACCATCAGGCCTTGAAAAAGGAAATTGACCGACTGGAAAGTGTCCTGAGCGCACAAAAACTTCTGCCTGACCTGGACCAGATTCTCTACTGCATCATAGATGAGCGAAGTAATGCTGTGGAGCTGACAGAGAAGGGGATCAAACTGCTCGCTGCAAGCGGCCTGGGAGATTTTACCCTCCCGGACCTGGATGACGAAAGCCACTTGATCCGGGAAGACGAGACCTTGAGTGATGAGGAAAAGGAAGAGCGTCTCAAGGAATTGGAGGAGCGTTTTGTGCGATCATCAGACCTGCTCCACTCGACACAGCAGCTGATCAAAGCCTACTGGCTTTTTGAAAAGGATGTACACTATGTGATTAAGGATGATCAGATTGTCATCGTGGACGAATTCACCGGTCGTATGATGCCCGGGAGAAGGTGGAGTGACGGCCTTCACCAAGCAGTGGAGGCAAAGGAAGGCGTGAGCATTGCCGAGGAGAATCAGACCCTTGCCACTATTACCTTTCAGAATTTTTTCAGAATGTACGACAAGCTGGCCGGCATGACCGGAACCGCGGATACCGAGGCGGCTGAATTTGATAATATCTACAAGCTCGATGTGGTGGTGATACCCACCAATGAGCGCATGATCCGAAAGAATTTCCCGGACGCTATCTACAAGACGGAGCGGGAAAAGTTCCAGGCGGTGGTGAACGAGATCAAGGAGCTTTACGAGAAAGGGCAGCCCGTCCTTGTGGGAACCGTTTCAGTGGAAAAGTCCGAGATGCTCAGCAAGATGCTGAAACGGTCGGGAGTCCCCCATTCGGTCCTCAATGCCAAGCACCATCAACGAGAGGCTGAGGTCATCGCCAACGCCGGCCAGCCAAAGACGGTGACCATCTCCACAAACATGGCAGGACGAGGGACGGATATCGTTCTTGGGGACGGTGTTATCGAACTGGGCGGTCTTCATGTCCTGGGGACGGAAAGACATGAGAGTCGGCGGGTGGACAACCAGTTGAGGGGCCGTTCAGGGAGGCAGGGCGACCCGGGATCATCTCGCTTCTACCTCTCCCTTGAAGATGATCTTCTCAGGATTTTCGGGTCTGAACGGATTTCCTCCATCATGGACCGACTTGGTATGGAGGAAGGAGAACCCATCGAGCATGGTCTCATTTCAAGGGGAATCGAGAATGCCCAGAAAAAGGTCGAGGCACACAACTTTGATATGCGTAAGCATCTCCTTGAATACGATGACGTGATGAACAAACATCGGGAGATTATCTACTCGTTGAGGAAAGATATCCTGACAGAGCAGGGGATGGATGAAATTATCCTCAATATGATGGACGAAAAGGTGGAAGACCTGGTTGGAAACTGGATCGACCCCAAGGAATACGCCGAGGATTGGGACCTCAAGGGGTTGCAGGAACAATTTACGCGGCTTTTCGGCATGAAGGCCCGAATCGAGCCGGAAGACGTGGAACAGGAATCGTTTGATACGCTCAAGCCGGAAGACCTTTCCGATATGTTGAAAAACCAGGTACGGGAAGCGTACGAGAAGAAGCAGCGCATGTTTGGGAAGGAAGACTTCCGGCAGATAGAAAAGTTGATTCTTCTCCAGATTATTGATGATCAATGGATTGCGCACCTTCAAGACATGGAAAACATGAAGGAAGGAATCGGCCTCAGGGGGTATGGCCAGCTTGATCCCCTCACTGAATATAAAAAGGAGGGTTTTGCCCTTTTTGACAACCTCCTGGACAGGATTCGTGAAGAGTCTTTGAGCATGATTTTCAGGATCCAGTTGATGAGAGAAGCCCCCGAGCCCGTTTCCAGGAAAAAGCGGAGAGCGTTGCACATGTCCCATGGGGGCGATGGTGAGCCACCTGCTCCTATCCGGCGAAAAGAGAAAAAGGTGGGCAGAAATGATCCCTGCCCCTGCGGAAGCGGGAAAAAATATAAGAAATGCTGCGGGGCAAACCAATAAGACAGGCGTAAGGTTAAAGGCGAAAGGCAAAAGGCAAAACCGATTCAACGGGTAACCCGGCCAACGAGCCAGGGCAATAGAGGAAGCATATGGGATATACAACACAGGGGTTCAAGGCGTCAGCCGTTTCCGCGGGCCTGAAAAAGAACGGGGCACTGGACCTTTGCCTTATTTATTCAGAAAAAGCGGCAACCGCTGCGGGGGTTTTTACCACCAATTTGGTCAAGGCTGCGCCGGTGCTTTTGAGCATGGAACATATCCGGGATGGAAAGGCCCGGGCTATTGTCGCCAATGCGGGAAATGCAAACGCGTGTAGCGGCCCAAGGGGGATGCGCGGTGCACGGAAGACGGCAGAACTTGTATCGCGGAGCCTCGGTATTCTTCCGGAGGAGGTGCTTGTGGCGTCCACGGGGGTCATCGGTGAACCCCTGGATATGAATCTGGTTTCAAACGCCATTGCTCTCTTGGCAGAATCCCTGGGGCCTGACGGGCTCCAGGATGCGGCAAAGGCTATCATGACGACGGATTCTTTTTCCAAGATGGCCAGGTTTGAAGGGGCTGTTGATGGCCGTCCTTACAAGATCACCGGGATGGCCAAAGGCGCGGGCATGATCATGCCCGACATGGCTACGATGCTCAGTTTTATCCTCACGGACATCTCCATTGATGCTGCCTCCCTCCAGGCTGCACTTCTTGAAGGAGTGGAAAAAACCTTTAATCGAACCACGGTTGATGGTGACACCAGTACCAATGATACTGTTTTTGCCCTGGCAAACGGCATGGCGGGAAATGGACCGCTCTCACAGGGAGATCTCATGGAATTCACACGCGGCTTGACCCTGGTGATGGATGATCTGGCGAGGATGATTGCCAGGGACGGGGAAGGTGCTACCAAGTTCGTCACTGTGGAGCTGAAAGGCGCTGCGAGCGCTCACGATGCCCTCCAGGGGGCGCGCACGATTGCCAATTCAGCCCTTGTGAAAACCGCCATTTACGGCCGGGATCCCAATTGGGGAAGGATCATGGCGGCCCTGGGAAGGGCAGGTATATCCATGGATGAATCTGCGACAGATATCTGTGTGGATGATGTGCAGATCGTAAAGGGAGGCCTGGGGTGCGGTAAAAAGGCTGAAAAAACGGCTGCCAAGAGGATGGAAAAAGATTCATTTGTGATTAGTATTGATATGCATTTGGGGACCTTTGCGGAGAAGATATATACGTGCGATTTGTCCCATGAATACGTGAGCATCAATGCTGATTACAGAACGTAGCGGTTGGAGGTGGACATGTACGCGGTAATCATGGCCGGTGGATCAGGGACCCGTTTCTGGCCCGCGAGCCGAACAGGAAGGCCAAAGCAGTTCCTTAATGTGACCGGCAGGAGTCCCCTGATAATGGAAACTTGCGGCAGGCTGGCTTCGATCACAGCGGATGACCATACTGTTCTCATCCTTGGGCGCCGGCACGGGCCGGAGGTAAAACGGCTTTTTGCGGGCAGACCCGTCCACATCCTCCTGGAGCCCATTGGTCGAAATACAGCCCCTTGTATCGGACTGGGAGCACTGTATGCCCGTTATCGAGGATGCGAAGAGGCCATTGCCTTCCTGCCCGCCGACCATTTCATCGGGGACGAAGAATCTTTTATTTCAGCCCTGCGGGATGCGGCGTCGTTGGCGGAAAAGAGCGGCGGGTTGGTTGCCCTCGGCATCGTACCAACGAAACCCGAACCCGGATACGGGTATATTCGGAAGGGAAAAGAATGTGATGCCGGCTCCGGGTGTACAGCCTATGATGTGTCAGCGTTTGTTGAAAAGCCTGATCTGCAGACGGCGATGGACTATGTGGCCAGTGGAGAATTCTATTGGAACGCCGGCATCTTTGTGGCGACCCCGGAGAGAATTCTTCGGGAGATGGAAACACATCTTCCCGCCTTTTATCGGGGGTTGCAGGAAATTGAGCATGCCTTGGACGGCGATGAATACGAGACGGTGCTGGAAGAAGTCTATAAACGGACAGAAGGATTCTCATTTGACTATGCCGTCATGGAAAAGACCCGTTCACCTGTCTTTGTTGTACCCTGCGACTGCGGCTGGAGTGATGTGGGATCCTGGGAGGCTTTGTATAATTTGAGAGAAGAAGAACGGGACGACCAAGGGAACCTGAGCGAGGGCGATGTCCTCCTGGAGGGATGCAAAGAGAGCTTTATTTCGGCCCGGGGGGAGCGCCTGGTGGCGTGCCTGGGACTCCGGAACGTGTTGGTGGTTGATACGCCGGATGCACTGCTGGTTGCCGACCTTGAAAAGTCACAGGATATCAGGAAGATTGTGAACCGATTAAGAGAGAAGGAAAAGGAGTCTGTCTTATGAAAGCGCATGTCTTCAGGGAATATGATATTCGAGGCATTTATCCAGAAGAACTCAACGAGGAAACGGTCCATGAACTGGGACAGGCCGTCGGCACATTTTACCATGATCGGGGGGCACGGAAAGTCAGCTTGGGGCGAGATGGTCGGCTCAGTTCCCCGGCCCTTTTTGAAGCTCTTCAGAAGGGACTTCTTTCGACAGGGATGAAGGTTGTGGGGGTAGACATGGTTCCTACTCCGGTCCTCTATTTTTCGCTCCACCATCTTGACGTGGACGGTGGCATTCAGATCACCGGAAGCCACAATCCCCCGGCTTTCAACGGATTCAAAGTGTGTCTCGGGCATAATTCCGTGTATGGGAAGGAGATTCAGGAAATCAGGAAACTTCAGGAAATTGGAAACTTCCAGGTGGGAAACGGAACGTATGAAGAAGCAGACGTGACCAGACCCTACATTGAATACCTTGTAAGGAATCCGAAAACGGGCCCGGTGAAGCTGAAGGTGGTTGTTGATGCGGGAAATGGCGCCGCAGGCCACATTGCGCCGGAGATATATGATCGCATGGGGTTTGACGTGATTCCTCTTTTCTGCGAACCGGACGGGCATTTTCCCAACCATCATCCCGACCCAACCATCCCCGAGAACCTGGAGGACCTTCGGGAGCAGGTATCTGAGACCGGCGCTGATCTGGGTATTGCCTTTGACGGGGATGCGGATCGCATCGGCGTTGTGGACCGAAAGGGGCAGGTCATATGGGGCGACCGGTTGATGGTACTCTTTTCAAGGGACTTGCTTGAGCGACATCCCGGCGCCAAGGTGATCGGCGAGGTAAAATGCTCCCAGGTCCTTTTTGATGACATAGAAAAGCATGGGGGGAAGCCTATTATGTGGAAGGCAGGCCATTCCTTGATAAAGGCAAAAATGAAAGAGGAAAAGGCCCTCCTGGCGGGAGAGATGAGCGGCCATCTCTTTTTTGCTGAAGATTATTACGGATATGACGACGCCATCTACGCGGGGGCCAGGCTCCTGGAGATCCTTTCCCGCAAAGAGGGATCTCTGGACGAATTGCTCGCTGACATCCCTGTGACGTTCAGCACTCCTGAAATTCGGATGGAATGTCCCGAGGAAAAGAAATTTGCGGTGGTAAAGCGCCTTGCTGAGTTTTTTAAGAGGGGTTACGAGGTGATTGATGTGGACGGGGCTCGGGTCCTTTTTGATGGAGGCTGGGGCCTCATCCGCGTGTCAAATACCCAGTCCGTCCTGGTTTTGCGGTTCGAAGCAAACAGTGAGAAAAAACTGGAGGAAATCCGGAACATCTTCATGGAAAAACTGGGCGAGTACTTGTAACCTCTTCGTCTTCTTTGGAAAACCCGTTCGTACTACTTGAATTTCATGGAGCAGAGGATGATCCTGATCTCTTTTTCCGGTGTCCGGATTGTCTTTTTTTGCGCTTTCATTTCGAAGTACCGGCCCATTTCCTTGAAAAAATTGACGCTTGATTCCCGAAGGCCTTCTGCGAGGATAATTTCCCCGCCCGGTTTGAGGAGAGCCTTGAACAGGGCGAAAAGGGGCTCATAGTTCTTTTCGCTGTAAACAATCTCCGATGCCACAATAAGATCAAATGTGCGATCAAAAGCGGGCTGATTCCAGTCGAGCCTGTGGATCTCGATTGGGGGATTGGAGGGCGAGAGATTGGTAAAGGCATTTGCCCGCGCAAAATTGAGCGCATCCGGATCCTGTTCAGTCATGGTGACCTCATGACCGAAAGAAGCCGCCACAATGCCGACCAGGCCCAATCCACATCCTATTTCAAGGAGGCGTTTGCCGGGACGGGGTTCCATGGAGGCCAGGTGATCGGCGAGTACTAATGAGGCCTCCCAGATCTTTGTCCACAGGGGAAAATGGTGGAACACGTCCTGTTGATCCAGAAAGGGTTCCAGTTCCCGAGGGATAAAGAATGAAAATGCTCGATCCCTGATTTTTACTTCTGTTAAATCGGTTTTGTATTTATTGCGGAAGATATCCAGTGAAAACATAGTGTCGTTCCTCTTGTTCCTGGTGCCGTATTTCTGTCACACGATGCATGTCATGTCCACAAATTTTTCATGGTTCATCCGACTAAGTGCACCGATTCGCAAATACACCAACATATTGAGCCGCTGCAGGCAGGGAACCGGCATATTCCCTCCGCTACGCTCGCTTCGCCCTCCATGGCTCCGCTCACTGCGGATGTCGACCCTTTCCCGCCCATGGCGGGACTCCAGGGCCGACATGACGCCGCTCCGGGAACATCCCGTTTCCCTGCCTTCCCGGAAGCAGCATTCTTGGTAGCGTTGAAATACGTTAGCGTATTTACGAATCAATGGACTAAGCGTACTTTGAGGAAAGAGAGAATTTTGAATGTACCAGGCTATGCTCTTTTTTCTTCGATTCCAAGTCTCCGGGGAGGCTTTTTTTGGACGGGATTCAGTCAGGAGGTGTCAGCAGATGTTCGTTTGACACAGGTATTATTTTTATCTACTATAAAAAGATAACTTGATCAGCGACGAAAGGAGTTTAGTATATGGATCTAACGGCCAAGGAAATCATGGAAAAGGATTTTTTAACGACCCATCCAGATACCCCGGTGAGAGATGCAGCACGACTGATTTTTGAGGGAAGTGCGAGAAAGACCGGCTACAAACCTTTCGGATTGATGGTGACCGATGAAAACGGGCTTCTCGTGGGCATGATTTCCATGTTTGATATTATCTACCATCTTCGCCCCCCTTTCATGAATTATGAGCTTGAAAGTTTCAAGCTCGAGCATGGTGAGCTGGAGCCTTACCTTGATCACTTTAAAGATCTGAAAGTTGAACAAGTGATGAGCAGCCCGGTTGTCACTGTTGCCCCAGACAGTGATATGATGGTTCTTTTGGACACCATGGTTAAAAAGAAGGTCCGCCGTGTGCCTGTAGTGGTAGATAGTCAAATACTGGGGATAGTGTATCTCTCAGATGTCTTTTATCATTTATGCGGCCTCTGGCTGGCGTGTCCGGCGGGTCCTGAATGATTTTCCATGAAAGCGGTGAGGCTGTACAGGATGAGATGGGTGGAGATTCTCGGGAGATCATGAATGACTGTGGAAAAGGGGAGTTCCATGAATGTTGACCGGCCCATTGTGCTGGCCACAAGAAACATGGGAAAAATCAGGGAATTCAAGCGCCTCCTTGGTACTTTTCCCGTGCAGATCAAGAGTCTGGAAGATTTCGGCCCCATTCCTCCCGTGGTTGAAGAAGGCGAGACTTTTGAGGACAACGCAGTCATGAAGGCACGTCACACCGCCAGGATACTGGGCCTTCCAGCCATCGCGGATGACTCGGGTCTCGAGGTGGCAGCCCTTGGCGGAGCTCCTGGAGTCAAGTCAGCACGGTACGCGGGAGAAAAGGCCAGTGACGATGAAAGGAACCTGAAACTTTTGGACGCTCTCAAGGGAGTGGTGGATCGAAGTGCGAGGTTCGTGTGTGTTCTTGCCATTGCAGTCCCAAGGGGGCCCGCCCTTCTCTATGAAGGTATTTGTGAAGGCAGCATTACGGAAGAAATGCAAGGAAGCAATGGATTCGGGTATGACCCGGTTTTCTATTATC
>Ga0315556_1000947_pt1 | contig 17881 bp, 11 predicted proteins | sample SalMarSW160310MG_FD_202112 | JGI IMG/M metagenome (GOLD analysis project Ga0315556, IMG submission 202112) | Salt marsh sediment microbial communities from the Plum Island Ecosystem LTER, Massachusetts, United States - Salt Marsh Sediment SW1603-10 ...
CTCGTCTTCAAGGGACATTGTGTCCGGAAAATGGTGCTTGATACTCTTTTCTATGAGATCAGGTACGCTTTCTCTCGCGGTGACCGTTTTCAAAGGTCCGGGGTCCTCCAGGCCCGTTTCCCGGAGAATGTTGATATAGGCCTTGGCGTAATGGGGCGTTTTTGGATAGTGAAGCGATTGGAGAAAGCGCCAGATCAGCCCGACGGCCTCATTCTGGATGAGCGGGCTCTCCCCGGAACGAACCAGGGGGATGCCTGCTCGGCAGAGGGCCTCTTCCAGGGCATCTCCCTGGGTGTTGAGGCGGTACAGAATCCCAATGTCGCAGAAAGATAACGCTATTCCGTCTTCATGGGAAGCGATCCTCCCGCTGTCAAGGGAGAAATAGGTGGTACCTCCGAGAAGTCTCTCGATGGTGACGACAATCATTTCCGCCTCTTCCCTTTCAGTGCGGCACCGGGCGATTGATATGGTGCCCTTTTCTCGGGAAGCCGCCTCCAACCATTTCTCTTTTCCCATCAGGGCAGCCGCTCCCTGCAGGATACTGCTGCCGGATCGGTAGTTCCTCGTGAGGGTTATTTCCCGGGTCCCTGGAAAATCTTTCTCGAAGCGGAAAAAATGTTCCACTTCGGCCCCTCGGAAGCCGTAAATGGCCTGATCGGGATCACCAATGGCAAAAATTCTGGCTCCGCCGGCCTGTGTGAGGGCCTTCAGGATGTTCACCTGTATCCAGTTGGTATCCTGGTATTCGTCCACAAATATTTCGGGATACCTGCCTCCGTATTTGTTCGCCACATCGGGAAATTGGTCAAGAATCCTGCATGTCTCCACTTCCAGGTCGTCCAGGTCCAACATGCAAAGATCCTTGAGCCTTTCCTGGTATGCCCGGAAAAAAGAGGCCATCACATCCTCTGGCCTCCCCAGCTTTTTATCTGAGAGAGTCTCTCTTTTGAGGACGGGAAGGCGCTTCAGCAATGTCTTGGCAATGGTTTTTCGCTCGTTTGTTTCCGAAACGATCTCCGCGGCAAGAGCCTCCCTGTCCGCTTCTGAGCATATGGAGAAGTCTGGAGGCAAGTCATTTCTGGAGCCCTCCTCCCTGAGCAGTTCCATACAGAAGCCGTGAAAGGTAGTGATATGGGGAATGAAGGCCGAGCTTCCTTGCAGGAGGGAAACAATCCTTTCCTCCATTTCCCGTGCGGCCTTCCTGGTAAAGGTGAGGCCCAGGATCTGTTCCGGCCTCGCGAGGCCTGAACGGATCAGGTGTGCCATCCGATGGGTCAGCGTCAGGGTCTTGCCCGTGCCCGGTCCCGCTACCACCAGGAGGTGGCCGCCGGTGTGAATAACGGCTTTCCGCTGTGCGTCGTTCAGGGGACTGAGGATTGGGTCAGATTCGGAAGCCGGGATCTGAGGAGCAGAGCGTGAGTCCTTTTTGGACTTTTTCCCCTTCTTGACGACCGTCAAAGATCTTGAAATTGCCTTCGGTTTTTCGGGAGGGAGAAAAAATGCAAGCTGGCCCGCGAAGGCGGCTTTTTCAGTCGGAGAAAAAAGATGAATACGGCCATATTCCCCGTCGTATCCGGCCTCCCGTATCACTCGGCCTTCCCGCATCCTCCTGATGGCCTCCGCCAGCAATCCTCCCCCTGTCTTTTCGATCTCCGTGAGGGGCGTTTCCATCAGGACATGCAGTTCAGGACCCAGGTCCTGGAGCAGCAGATCGTACCGGGTCATGACCTTCTTGGTGGCAGGGCCGCAGTCAAGCAGCTCGGAGAGGATCTCCGTCAGGGGGATCAGGCTGTGGACGTCTTTGGTGATGACCGGTTCTTCCCGGTCCGCCAGGTCATATATTCGGTTGAGGACGCCCACGGTCATTGGCTTTCCGCAGACCGGGCAGATTCCCCCGTGCTGCCCGGTTTCTCTCGGATTGCACCTGACCTGGCATTTACGGTGACCGTCCAGATGGTATTTCCCCTCCTCCGGGTAGAACTCGACAGTCCCGAGGAACCCTTTTCCTTCCGTCATGGCCTTGACCATGTGGGGATAATCCAGAGCGGTATCAAACAGGTTCGCCTCGCGTCCCAGTTTTGAAGCGGAGTGGGCATCGGAATTGGAGACCAGGAGGTATTTGTCGAGGGCCGAAATGAGCCGGTTCATGGCAGGATCTGAAGACAGCCCTGTTTCCAGGCAGTGGATGTGGGGAGTCAGGTCCTCGAAGCATTCCTCGATGGCATCGAAACCTGACTTGGACCCGAACAGGGAAAACCACGGGGTCCAGACATGGGCCGGGATGAAGAAGGCACGGTCGCTGGCCTCCAGGGTCTCTTCGAGGAGGTCATGGGAGTCCAGTCCCAGGATGGGCCGCCCGTCGGAGGTGATGTTTCCTATCCTGTCCAGCCGCTTCTGGAACCGCTCCACCGATGCAATGTCAGGCATGAGAATCAGGTGGTGTACCTTCCGGGTCTTGTCGTTCTTCTTGTAAATACAGCTGATTTCACCGGTGAGCAGAAAACGGGTTGGACCCGCACAACGTCTCGGGAGCTCGGACTTCGCCTCTTTTTCAAGATCAGGATTCAGACGGAAGAGACCGTCCTCCGCCTCCACCAGTTTTTCCTTGAGCTCCTTCAGCCACGCGGGATGGGTAAAATCACCGGTGCCGATCACGGAAATCCCCTTTTTGCGGGCCCACAGGGAGAGGAGATCAGGGTCAAGTGCCTTTGAGGTGGCCCTTGAATAACGGGAGTGGATGTGGAGATCAGCGATGAATTTCATGGGACTACAAAACACCATCCATATCCATATGTCAACTGCTTGGATCGTCCGCGTGTTTTGATGTGATGGATGCCTGGTGGAAGTTCACCGAGAAGGGCATGAAAAAGGCGGTATGTCTGTTTGCTGAAATAACCGAGAATCACGGACTCAGACTGACTTGCCGTGAACTCCGGCTCTCCGGCTGATTCAGGCAGTAAAAACGAAACGCCTACCCGGTTTCGATTTCTTTGCGGATGATGGCCTTATCGTATGCGGCGATGACGTCCTTGTCCCTGAGGATACCGATCACCTTTTTGCCGTTTTCTCCGCCAACCACGGGGAGCTGGGAAATGTCGAGATCGCTCATGGTCTTGAGTGCCGTCAGGATGCTGTCGTAGGCCCGGACAGTCTTCAGGTCGCCTGTTGCCACATCTTTCGCCACCACCAGGAAGTGGAGATCCTGTTCCTGGAACAAAGGCCTGATGTCCCTGAACGAGATAATCCCGGTCAGATCACCCTTTTCATTTACCACGTGGAGATAGGAGACATCTTCAGTCTTGAAGGTGTTTATGATGTTGAGGAGGTTCATTCCCTCGGGAACGGTCGGCGGATTTTCCGTCATAAATCGGTCTACTTCCATGGAGCGTAAAATGTTCTGCTCCATACCTCCCGAGATATCCACATCTCTGCGCAGCAATTTGATCGTGTAGATGGAACCTTTCTTGAGAGACGAAGCAAGGATCGTGCTCAGGATACAGGTAATCATCATCGGAAGAATGATCTTATAGTTGCTGCTCAATTCAAAGATGATAATAATAGCGGTGATGGGCGCATGGGTTGTCCCAGCAACTACCGCTCCCATCCCGACGAGGGCGTAAGCCGCCGGGGACGCGGTCAAAGAGGGAAAAAGGATGTTGGCGATCCACCCGAAAAAGCCGCCTGCCATGGCTCCGACAAAAAGGGACGGGGCAAAGATACCGCCTGAACCGCCGGTTCCCAGGGTGATGGATGTGGCCGCGATCTTGAGGAACACAAGAGAAAGGAGCATTATACCAGATAGCCTGTTGAAAAGGGCCTCGTTGATGGCGCCGTACCCCACCCCGAAAACATGGGGGAATTTGATCAGGATAAGTCCGAGCAAGAGCCCTCCAATGGCCGGTTTCAGCCACTGGGGAATGGAAACGGCATCGAAGAGGTCTTCCGTCTTGTAAAGCGTCACAACGAACAGCACGGCAATGAGGCCGGCGAAAAGCCCCAGGAAAGGATAGATGGCGAACTCCCACAAAGTCTGCAGGTGGTACGTGGGAATAGTAAAGGCCGGAAAATCGCCGAAATAATGGCGGGAGATCGTCGTGGCGGTCACGGAAGAAAGGACTACCGGGGAAAAGGAGGCAATGCCGAAATCACCGAGAAGGATTTCCAGTGCAAACAGGACACCCGCGATCGGGGCATTAAAGGTTGCGGCTATACCCGCTGCGGCCCCGCATCCTACCATGGTTTTCTGCTGCATACGGGAGACATTGAATAACTGGGATATGGTAGAGGCCAGGGAGGATCCAATCTGGACGATGGGACCTTCCCGTCCCACAGACCCCCCCGATCCGATACAGATGGCCGAAGCCATGATTTTGGCGGCAGCAACCCGTTTCCTGATCCTGCCGCTACGCAAAGCAATCGCTTCCATGACTTCCGGGACGCCGTGCCCTTTTGCCTCGCTGGCCCCGAAACTTACAATAACGCCGACCAGCAATCCACCGAGGCAAGGAATGCCGACGATTATATAGAGCGGCAGGGTGTGCGAAAAAGTGAGGATATCGTTGGTGTTCCGATAGAAGGCATACTGGGCCACCTTTATCATAAGGCGAAAGAGCACCGCGCCGTATCCGCTCAGGAAGCCGATAAGGGCCGCAACGACCAGCGTGAGGATTCGCTCATCCAGACGGTAGCGTTTTAAGACATTTTTAACGGTCTGGTGCCTGTCAAACAGCATAGTATAAACTCATCCCGTTCTTTTCACATGAGATAGGGAAGCGGCTGGTTCAACCTGATTCCCTTGAGATTGAGCATCACGTCGTACACCAGGATTTCCACTCTGTTTTGGAGCGCCTTTCGCAGTTCCCGCCCATACGCAGGATCGATGTGGTCTGCGGGCCTGAAGGCAATGGCGTCCATGCGCTGGACAAGGTAAAACATGACAGCCCGGTGTCCCCGGCGCACCTGTTCCTGGAGTTCCACCAGGTGCTTCAGACCTCGTGCTGTCACGGCGTCGGGAAAGCAGGCTGTTCCGTCAGAGACCAGCGTACAGTTCTTGATTTCGACAAGACACCGGCTTCCATTTCTCTCCAGCAGGATATCAATGCGGGAGTTGGTGCCGTATTTCACCTCGCTCCGGATCGTATCATATCCTGCTAATTCGGGCACCATCCCTTCCCGGATCGCCAATTTGACCAGCCTGTTGGGGACTAGAGTATTCACGCCCACCAGGGATGAGGGCATGTCAATGATTTCCCAGGTATATTTAAGCCGCCGCTTGGGATTATCATGATGACGGGAGAGATAGACGGGCCGGCCGGGCTCCGAGCAGGCTTCCATGCTTCCGGAATTGGGGCAGTGGGCCGCAACCACATGACCGTTTCGGAGCCGCACATCAGCAATAAAACGCTTGTACCGCCTCATGAGGGTGCCTTTGAGAAGAGGCGGCCACGCCAGGAAGTTGGATTTTTTCCTGTTCATGATGTGCGGCGTTTGGCCCTTTCCTCGTCCCGGAGGACCCTGCGCAGGACCTTGCCCACCACCGACGTGGGGAGTTCATCGCGGAATTCCACTTCTCTGGGCCGCTTGTACCCGGCCATTTTGTCCTTGCAGAACGCGATGATCTCTTCTTCCGTGGCGCTTCCCCCGGGTTTGATCTGGATGAATGCCTTTACCGCCTCACCGGATTTTTCGTCAGGCACCCCGACCACCGCCGCAAGGGCCACCTTTGGGTGCGTGTAAAGGACTTCCTCTATCTCCTTCGGGTAGGCATTGAATCCACCCACCAGGATGAGATCCTTCTTCCGGTCGGTGATGACCAGAAATCCCTCTTCATCAAAGTGGCCGATATCTCCGGTCAACAGGTATTTTCTGCCTTCGATTTCCCGAAAGACCTCCTCGTTGGACTCGGGCTTGTTCCAGTAGCCAAGCATGATCTGGGGACCGGACGCAGCTATTTCACCGTCCTCCCCGTCTGTCAGTTCCCGGAGGCCCGTGTCCAGGTCCACGATCTTAATGTCCGTATTGGGGAAGGGAAGACCTACAGACCCCACTTTCCGCTGCTCCACATTCCCGGGATTGGCCGTGATGATCGGAGAGGTTTCGGTCAGGCCGTAGCCCTCGAATATGACGGCACCGGTCATTTGCTCAAACTGTTTGATCACTTCCCTCGGCAGGGGCGCGGCGCCGGAAGAGCAGGCCACGATTGATGAGAGGTCAAAGCGCTCCAGCAAGGGGTGATGCACGAAGGCTGAATAGATGGTGGGGACGCCCACCATAACGGTTACTTTGTGCTTTTCCACGGCCTTGAGGACCTCTGTGAAGGGGGGCTTTCCCGCCCGTGGGTCCGGGATGCAGACCACCCTTGAACCGATATAACAGCTCCAAAGCATCACCACAGTGAGGCCGAAGCTGTGGTACCACGGAAGAACGCCGAGAAACGTGTGTTCCCCTCCCCTTGCAAATTGCACTTTCGGTTTCCCGGGTTCCGGTTCCACCCGTGCCCATTCCTGCAGGGTCATCACGTTGGATACCAGGTTGGCATGGCTGAGGCAGGCCCCCTTGGGCACCCCGGTGGTCCCCCCGGTGTAGAGGATATTCGCTGTGTCCTTCACTGGATCTACCTCGAAACGGGGCGGTTCGGGCCTCGCCGATTTGACAGCATCGTCGAACATGAAGTGTCCCGGCTCATAGTGATCAGCCTTGGGGATCTTCCCAAGAAGCGAGCCAAGGGCACCCTTGAGCCACGGGAGATAGGACTTCACATTGCAGATCACGATTGTTTCCACATCGGTATCCCTGGCAGCGTCCACCGCGGTTGGGTAGAAATTAGGATGGTCCATGACAAAGACAGCCTTGGCACCGGAGTCCTTGAGCTGGAAGTTGAGTTCGGACGGTTTGTAAAGGGGGTTGCAGGCAACGCACACCCCACCCGCCTTCAGGATGCCGAAGAAGATCTCCGGGTAATGGGGGAGGTTGGGGAGAAAAATAGCCACTTTGTCCCCTTTTTGGATCCCCCTGGAGGCAAGGAAATTGGCGAGGCGGTCCGCGGTGTCCTTGACCTGGGCATAGGTTCTCGAGACATCCGCGAAGATGGTATAAGTCGCATCGGGAAATTCTCTGGCAGTGTCATCGAGGAGGGAAAAGAGAGGTTTTTCATATCCGGTTACTTCGTGGGGCACATTTTCGGGCCATTTCGGGCTTTCCCAGGGTTTGCGCGACATGGAGGGCCTCCTTTCATCGGTTTGGGTGGAGGGAAAAAGGTCAAGATGCCGATGCAGAGTTTCTATAGCATAAAAGGGGATAAATTGGGTAAAAAATATTCTCTTTTGGAAATAAATGAGGGTTCATCTGGATTTTGCGTACTTTTGAAATCAAGGATTCCCAAAAAGCCCAAACAGGATATGCCCCTTTTTCTTCGTGACTGTCGGGAAGGCTTCGTATTTTCGTGATTTATCTATGGGGGAAACCGCAGCCAGGTCCTCAGGACGCTTTTTCTTGAGGACTGGAATGCGGAGGGGGCAAGGCTCCCCCGTGGATAATTCACTGAAAATACCAGCCCGGGAGGCTCGGAATCGAAGAAAAAGGAGCATAGCCTGCAACATCCAAAATTTTCTCAAAGTACGCTTTAGTCGGATGAACCTAAATGAGCTTATCTTTCCCAGAGGGCTTCCCTGAGGCCGGATGATCGTTCAATGCGCCTGGACACCCCGTCCAGGAAGACCTCTTCGCGGCCCCAGATCTCTCCCCTTTTCCGCGCGCGCGTCAGCCCCGTGTAAATGAGTTCACGGGTCAGGACGGCGGAAGGCTGATCCGGGAGAATCAAGACCACTTCATCAAATTCCGATCCCTGGCTCTTGTGCACGGTCATGGCAAACACGGTCTCATGCTCCGGCAATCTTGCGGGGTGGATTTTCCGGAAAGCGCCATCCTGTTTCCGGAAAAGGGCCCGGGGTTCTCCGCCTGCATCCCGATCAGGAAAAATAAGCCCCACATCGCCGTTGAAAAGCCCCAGGGTGTATTCGTTCCGCGTGATGAGGATTGGCCTTCCCCGGTACCAGCGTTCCTCGGGACTGATCAGGTTTTCCGCTCGTAGAATTCGCTCCACGACGCGATTCAGGGACACGACTCCATACGGCCCCTTTCGGAGCGCACACATGATCCGGAACCGTTCCAGTGCGAGAAAGGCTTCTTCGGGGTCTTGCGTTTCCAGATAGGCCTTGTATCCCGAGAGCACCCTGTTCTTCAAGGCAGCCGGCAAGGTTGCGGGGTCGGGCAATGTCACCCAGGAAACGTCCTCCAATGAGCCTTTCTTCAGGATGGTGAGGGCCTCTTCCCCTTCTCCCCGGTTGACCGCCCGGCTGACCCCCTTTATCCCGCTTTCCTCTCCGAAACGATAATTTTTATCCAGGCGCACGAGGGAATCCCGGACATCGGGGCCGGGTCCTTCGGGAATAACCTTTCCGGTGAGCCGGTGGTACCGTGCGCAGAAGTCCATGGAATGGTGATGAAGGATGCCCCGGTCGCAGATGTCACCCAATATTGCTCCTGCCTCCACCGAGGCAAGCTGGTCCTGGTCGCCCAGGAGGATAAGCCTGGCATGGGCGGGGAGTGCCTGGACAAGTTTTGACATGAGAGGGAGGTCCACCATGGATGCCTCATCCACGATCACTCCATCTACGACGAGGGGGTTCTCCGCGTGGTGCCGGAAAAAAGGGGAACCTGAGATGGCCCCCAGGAGGCGATGGATGGTAGATGCTTCCAAAGGGAGTTTTTTCCTGATCGATTCGGAGAAGCGCGGGTCTTCAGCAGCAGCACGGACGGCTTCCTGGAGCCGCTGGGCTGCCTTGCCCGTAGGCGCGGCAAGGGCCATTTGCAGGCGATTCCCGCTTTGCTGCAGGGCAATGAGGGCCAGTATTCTGGAAACAACGGTACTCTTGCCGGTCCCCGGCCCTCCGGAGATAACACAGAAGGGCCTGGTTGCGGCCGCAAAACAGGCCACTTCCTGCCAGTCAGGCACCGCAGAATCCGCTCCTTTGAAAAACCCGGCGAGACCTTCCTTCAGGAGTGCTTCATCCCCGCAATTGCTTTCTCTTTTCACCATCTCCCGTATTCTCTCCACCAGCAGGGATTCATATTCCCAGTACCGGAAGAGGTAGAGCCGGTATTGTTCGTCAAGGATCAAGGGCATTTCGTCACCCGGACGGCCCACAACGTCTGATCGTTCCAGGCTCTTGATCCAGGGAGACAGTTCCGGGCAGACAAATCCATTGCCATTGTCGTCCTCGGAGTCCAGGGGTTGGCCTGCGGCGGCCTGGAGATCAAGACACACATGGCCGTTTCCCGTTGCCCTGCTCACCAGGGCTGCCGCCAGGAAAAGGGCGTCGTCAGGGTGGCTGGAGATCCTCATCATGAAACGGGCGGACTGAAGATCGATCTCCGAAAAAAGGTCCATATCGCTTAAATGCACTGTCATTGAGCTCTTCTTTTTTATCCTGTAATCCTGCCTAGATTATCCGATCAAGGCCTCTCGCATGGCGTTGACACGCTCCGGCGACGGCCGGTCCCGGAAGATTCCGAAATCTTCTCCCCGGCCGGGATCCACGCCCCGGAGGAACAGGTAGAATATCCCGCCAAAAGATTCCTTATAGCGGTAGCGGTATCCCGGAAGACGCATCCTGAGGTACTGGTCAAGAGCAAGGGTATAGAGATGATACTGGAGATAGTAGTTTCCCTCCCCCATAGCCTGTCTGAGACCATCCGGACCGTAGTCTTCAATCCTGTGCCCCAGAAAATTGGATTTCCAGTCCACCAGGTAAAATTTGCCTCCCCAGTGAAATACCAGGTCCATGAATCCCTTCAGAAACCCCCTGACCGGAGAAAAATGAAGGCGTCCAATCCGCTCCGGAACTCCCTTGTCCAGGTTTGTGCCGGTGTGGGCCCCAAAGATTGTCTTCAGGACATCCGGTGTTATGCGCCTGAGAGGAAAAGCAAATTCCAGTTCATGGAGCCGGTCTTTCGCACCGATTTTTCTGAGTTTCAGCTCCGGATCTGCAGGATCCAGAGATGCGGAGAGGACCTTTTGTACCATCGCATATATGGTATCCGCCCACTTGTCTTCGAAGCCGTAACCGCGAAGTTTTTCCGTGATAAGGTGCCTCGCAGCATGCTCCCCCTCTTCCGTGAATTCAAGATGTTCCAGGATGTCGTGCAGACAGGTTCCCGCACGGGCCCCTTTTGGAAAGGCGAATATACCGGTAACCGGGGCAATTTCTGTTTCGTCCATCTCCCCCTCTTCGAATGGTTCCCGGAGAGATGGGGAATCGTAGTCCGGGATGTCGGCATCCAGTTTTTGTCCTGAAGAAAGGGATGAAAAACTCGAGATTTTCCAGTCCGTCGGGATCTGCGTCTCAAAAAACCGTCCGCAAAGAGCGGATACTTGAGGAGAGGGTTTTGTGGACAGAGGCCACTTTGTTGTCTGGAGGCGTTCCACTCCAATGGCTCCTCGTGAATTTTCCTCAACGCGGGAAAGATCATCCTCAATGCGCTCCCAGGGGCGGGATTCGAGAGCCTTGCGCGCCCGATCAACCGCTCTCTGTTCGTCAACGCAATGGCGACCGTGGAGGACATAGGCTAGTGCCGAAGTCTCTGCATTCTTGATCCGGCCCCAGACCACGTAGCAGCGTTGTTGGGCCCTGGTCAGGGCAACGTAGAGGAGCCGGAGGTTCTCAGCCAGCAACTCTTCTCTGGCGATTGCCGCGTGGTTTTCCTTCTCTTTGGATCCGAGATCCATGGTCAGTTGCAGGTCATTGTCCGGGTCATGGTAAATGACTTCATTTCCCGTACCCCAACCGCCGTCCCAGAGGGAGGGGCAGAACACCACCGGGTATTCAAGACCCTTGCTCTTGTGGATGGTGACGATTTTTACCGCTTCTTCATCTGTTTCAAGCCTCAAAAGCTGCTCGTCACGCCCCTGTGAAGGATCCTCGATCCTGCGGAACAGCCATGTTACCAGACCATTCAGGCCCAGCCTCTCTTCCAGCACGGCGCGATGGAGCATTTCACCCAGATGCAGGATATTGGTAAGCCTTCGCTCACCGTCGGGAAACGCCAGGAGGTGGACTCGGACCTTTTCCCTGGTGAGAAATTGCCGGAACATGGGAACAAAACCCTGTTCTTCCCAGATTCCTTGATATTCCCGGAAATCAAAAATACGCTGCTCCCACGCATCTTCCTGTTCAGAAAGGGCTTGAATTTCCTCTCCACTCATGCCCAGCATATCCGTTGCGAAGGCGGCCTTTATCTGTCCTTCCTGTCTTGGTTCCACGATGGCCTGCAGGATCATGCCCATTTCCCGGGCCTCCCTGGTCTCGAAAATATCGCCCGCGTTATAGAGAACGCTGGGGATATTGACCTGCCGGAGGGCATCCTGTACCAGCCGAGCTTCCCTGTTTGTTCGCACGAGAACGGCAATATCCCGCTCCGACAACGGTTCATCTCCCAGGAATGCCTTTCCAGTCCTCCCCAGGTCGACCAATCGTGCCACCTCTCCGGCCACGAATTTCAATATGGAGGGCCAGGCCTTTTTCTTAGCAAGGGGAACAGCGGGGTCTTCGCCTTCCGGGTGGTGGAGAAGACAAATCCTGAGGGGTGGTCCGGCGCCTCCCTCTATTCGCAAGGTTCGTGGTGTCTTTTTCTCGGCTGCCGTGGAAGGGGCGTATCCAATCTCCTGGTAGACAAAGGGTCGCTCTATCCCGGAAAAAAGTGTGTTCACGGCCCGTACCAGATCCGGTTCCGAGCGCCAGTTCATTCGCAGGGTGGAGGCGTCCGGAACAGCGTCAGCAGCCTTCATATAGGTGACCACATCGGCTCCCCTGAATCCGTAGATAGCCTGTTTCGGGTCTCCGATATAAAAGAGAGGCACCCTGCCCCTGCCGAAGAGCGTATCGAAAATTCGGTACTGGACAGGGTCCGTATCCTGAAATTCATCGATGAGTGCCGCCCGATAGTTGAAACGCGCGGCGTTAATAAATCTTTCCTTCCCCCGCTGCTTCAGTGCAGAAAGGGAATCCATGAGCAGATCCTGATACGCCCTGATATTCTTCAATGTCTTGCGTTTTGCGCGTTCTTTCAGGATATAGTGAAAAAATCTCCCCTTCAGGGAGGTCAGGGTTTCATCCATTTCCCCCGTCAGGGCATCTTTTTGTTCCCATAAACGCTCGCAGCAGTCAAAAAGCTCATGTTCGAGAGGGGGGAACCCCTTTTTCATGGAGGCAGCCAGTTTTCCGGAACTGAGCTTTTCAATCCCCGAGATCGGAGGAAAAAGGGGATGGAGGGCATTGAGGAATTGATTCATCGCCGCCACAACGGCATCGATCTTCAGTTCCCTTGGGGACGGCCGGCCGCCTTTGGTTGTAGTGACCCCGTAAACAGTGCCACTGATACCAGGATCCATGAGCATTGCCCGCACGTCATCTCTTGCATCGGGCCACATCTTCCTGAGGAGGTCAAGCGTCTTTCTGTACTGCCCGAGAGTACGGAGCCGTGGTGACTTCATCAACGGAATAACATGGATTTCAGGATGTTTCAAGCCTGGTCCCAAGACCCTCAGGAGATATTCCGTGCTCCACTTCTTGGAAATCAGGTAATGAACAAATTCCGGTTCCGCCGTGTAGATATGGGTCCGCCAGAAATCCTCTACGATTTCCTGGTCCAGTTCTTGCTCCCGGGTCGTCAGCTCCACATCAAACAGGGAGCCGGTTTCAAACGCGTTTTCCTGCAAAAGACGCTGGCAAAATCCGTGGATCGTAAAGATTGCCGCCTCGTCCAGATCCCTGAGGGCACGGGTAAGGGTGTCCAGAGAGCGAGCCGGATCCTGTTGCCCATTCACGACGCGCTCAATAAAAGAATCAACATCTGGTTTTCCGGAAAGATAATCCAGGGCCTGGCGAATCACTTTCCGGATCCTGTCGCGGAGTTCCTGGGTTGCCGCACGCGTATAGGTCACCACGAGTATTTCGCCCGGGGAAAGATCCCTTTCCAGGAGCAGGCGCAGGAAAATGCCGGACAGGGCATAGGTCTTCCCGGTACCGGCATTGGCTTCCACCAGGTGGGTGCCTTCCAGGGAAATCCGGGAGATGTCAAATTCCTTCATTGGCCTTCATGAATGCGCAGACCCTGCAGTGCCTTCCACGATGGTAAGACATGTTTCGGGCAAGAAAGTCCTTGCTCCTTTCTGTCTGAGAATGATAAATTGCCCATGAAGCGGAATCAACAAAAATATCTGACCTCCTCAAGGAAATTGACAGAAGGCGGACGAGAATTGCACATGGATAATCGGCCCTGATTCTCGGGCCTTCAACTGTAATAGCCGGGCCGTTATAGACCCGGAAACATTTTAACCCGCATTTCTCACGGGTCTTCGTAGCGAGGCGGTGGAGAGTCCCGTGGATGGCAAGTTGAGCTTGCGAAATCCCGCTATCGGGAGCGTGCGAAGAAAAATGGATGAAGGCGTACTTGCAGTACGTCGAAGTCATTTTTCTAGCGCAACGCAGGAGACATGGGGCTATCCGCCGCCACAGTAGATTGCCCGTGAGAAAAGCGGGCTGAGGAGGAGAAAAAATGAAAAGACTTTTCTTTTTCATGATCGTGGTTGGGCTCATCAGCCTCGGGAGTGCGTCTGCACAGGAGTTTACTCTGAAAAGCGCCGACCTCGGCGGCCAGTTAACGGAAACACAGGTTTTTTCAGGCTTCGGCTGCCATGGAAAGAACATCTCGCCGGCTCTCCAGTGGAGCAATGCACCCAAGGGTACAAAGAGCTTTGCCCTCACCCTGTATGATCCTGATGCTCCCACCGGGAGCGGATGGTGGCACTGGGTTATCTTTAATATTTCTCCTGACGTCCACGAACTTAAGCGAGACGCGGGGAACCTTGAAAGAGGCCTGGCTCCGAAAGAAAGTGTGCAAAGTGTGACTGATTTTGGGAAGCCCGGATTCGGCGGGGCCTGTCCTCCCGCTGGGGACAAAGCTCACCGATACGTGTTTACGGTCTATGCCCTGAACATACCGAAACTGGATTTGGGCGCGAAATCGCCCCCGGCCATGGTGGGATACTTCCTGAATCAGCACACCATAGCCAAGGCATCCATCGTCTCCTACTATGGAAGATAAAGGAAAAGGATACGGTTTTAGCCCGGATTTCTCACCGATCTTCGTCGCGAGACGATGGAGAGTTCCATGAATACAAGGCGCGTGCAGAAAAATGGCCGCAGGCATACTTGCAGTACGTCGAGGTCATTTTTCAAGCGCAACACAGTAGGCATGGGGCTATCCGCCGCCGCAGTAGATTATCGGTGAGAAATCCGGGTTAGTAATCTTCGTGGATAAAACAGTATTATGAAAGGGCTGATTTTAGGTGATTCTCTGCCTTTTCGGCGGCTTTACCGGGATCTTGTCGGCCACGGTGCGTCGCTGATGGTAGCCGCACTCTTGCACTGGCGTACCATACCGTCCGTGCCCGCAACGGCCGCGGCCTTCACCGTCGCTGCAGGCGTATAGGGATCGCCTTCGGTTTTTACCCGGTCTGGAAAGCATCCTGGATGGATCCTATTGAGGCGTTGCGCTACGAATAATGTCCATTCCCGCCGGCTTTAAGATCTGCCGATCGTCAGGCACCCCGCTCGATCGGCATAATAAGACAATTCGGTCCCCCCATACCTTTTGCAAATTCACCCAAATCAAGGGTATGAACCTGATACCCTCTTTCTGCCAAGAGGCCTGCCACCAGAGAATTCGAGCGGTTGATAATCAGCTCCCCATCTCCTAAACAGATTATGTTCGCCGTAGTATCCCCTCCACCGAAAATCCCAACTCCCTCAAACCCTTCTATCTCATCTTCGGATATTTGATCCCGACAATAGAGTACTTGCTTGGGACCTAGAACCATCAGCGCTTTATCCAAATGCAGAATCGTCTCGGGTAATTCTATGACCCGAATCTCATACCCCATCATTTTTAATATCCCTGACAGTTGCCTTATCCCTTCCTCATTTGTACGTATCGAGCGTCCAATAAATGCAACCTCGCCTGCCAGCACAACATCTCCACCTTCAACTGTTCCCGGTTCCCTTATTTCTCCCACACAAGGCTCCCCAAGCTCTTCTAATACCTCTGCCATCCAACCATCTTCACCTTGGCGGGTTTCCAAGCCCAATCTGAGTTTCACATACCCTCGGGGAGTACATAAAGCTGTATCCCGCACAAAGACCGAATTTGGATGTCCTTCCAACTCAACAACATCGACCACCTCGGACCCAAACTCCCTGAGTGTGGATTTCAGCACGTTATGCTGCTGAACAGCAATTACAGAGTCACCCAATTCGCCAATGTTGTGTTTTTCAGGCTCATTAGCGCCGCGGGCATATTCTCGCCTTGGCGTGCAGACAACAACCCGTTCCAATCTTTCACCTTCATTTCTCAGCATTCTTCATCTCTTTCGCAGTCCTATTATTCAACCAGTGACCAGGTGGGGCAGAGGATTCGCAGCCGCCTTAATAACAACCAGTCACTTCAACTGACTGTCTTTGCTACCGCTTCGATTGAAGAGCGTGAAGGTCTTCTGTTCCTTTTCAAGCTCCGATTGACAACTCACGCAAAGACGAACTCCGGGGATTGCCTTACGGCGAGCCTCAGGGATAACAGCCCCGCATTCCTCGCAGTGAGTTGAGCTTTCACCCTTAGACAACCGACGCCTGGCCAGTTGTACTCCGGATTGGACAGTAGCGTCTATTTGATCCTGTACAGACCCATCGCGGGACCACCCACTAGCCATAATTTACTCCTGTTGAGTTTATTTATTGTGATCAATTGTCAGAATCTTCTGCGCGCTGCCTGCCGCCGCGTCGGGCCAGGCTGCTCTAGAGGCCTTATAGGTGTTACGTCCTCGCTGTTTGCCCTCATAACGGCTTCGTCCGAACAATCTCCATAAAAGACCTTTTTTGAGGGTATCTCTTTCAGTAGTATACTGCAAGCCAGATCGTCTCGCATGCAGGATCCGCCCACTCAACACGATGTTTCACATGAGCACCAATGTTCAAGTAATCGCCGGACCTCAGCACCACGATATTCTCTTCGCTCTCGATCTTCAAACCGGCACTCCCCCGGACAACCAAAATAAACTCATTCCTTTCTTGATCATACCAAAATCCTTCTGGCGAAGCATGTCCCCGCGAAATGATCCGCTCTATCTTCACATTTTCCGTTGAGCAGATTGTATCAAAGATTTCCTCCGGTAATTCGGCCGGTATACCATCAAATAGCGATCCCTTCACGATTGTCCTCCTTGCTTCTAAACGCTGTTAAACGGCGGAGTGGCTTTTTGCTGCAAATGATATATCATCATAACTTGCATGCAATAAAATTCATCCCTCACACGACTCTAATATTAATCATGAACAAGACGTCTTGGAAAACGAAAATTCTCGATTTCATGACCCGTGAACGAGAAAAACTGGTCGGGTACGTCCGTCGCTTCATAGAGGATACTGCTGATAGAGACGGCGAAGATATTGTACAAGATGTTTTGCTCAATATCTTCAACAGGGCGGATATCACGATTCCCATTGAGAATGTGGCCGCTTATGTCTATCAAGCGCTCCGCAACAAGGTTATTGATTACCTGAGGAAACGGAGAGACATGATTTCCCTGGATAGCGGATGGCAGGATGATGAAGAAACTGCCTTGTTGCAGACCTTGTCCGATCCACAAACAGACGGTACAGCTGAACTCTCACGCATGGAGATTCGTGAAAGCCTTTTTGAGATGCTCTCCGTGCTGAACGATGAACAGAGAGAAATTGTGATAGCGACCGAATTGGAGGGAAAGACCTTCCAGGAGCTATCCAGGGAAAAAGGAATCCCTTTGGGGACCCTACTGGCTCGGAAATCGAGAGCACTTCAGAGAATAAGAGAAACATTTTTTGATAAGAGCGTTCGCAAGGGAGGATAAAATGGAAAATCAAACAAATAATAGGGATCATTATCCGTCGCAGAGCAGACCCAGGAAGGTCTTGCGCATTATCGGCATGGTTTTTGTGGGAGTCATCTTTGCCGTTTTGTTTGCTCTCGTTTTCGGCCTTCTCGTAAAATGGCTGTGGAATTTCCTGATGCCTGCACTTTTCGGTTTGCATCAGATTACCTATTGGCAGGCCTTCGCCATGGTCGTTTTGGCCAAGTTGCTCTTCGGTGCGTTTGGCTCTCCTCATCGTGATCGCAACTATAGACATCCATACCCCTTTAGGAGGTGGCACGATCGATCCCAATACCCAGATCGCGAGCCATGGAGCCGAAAAAGCGATCAGTGGGAATACTACAATCAATATTGGCGGGACGAAGGAAAAGAGGCCTTTGAGGTCTATGTGAAGAAGGCTAAAGAAAAAGATGACGAGGTACAACATGTCGAATAATGGAAACAGTGGAAACAGGGACGTTGTTCACAAATTACACTTAGACCTTCCTGACCGCACGATGAACTCAACTTCGGGCTTCGTCCACACCAGAGGAATCTGAACTGGCACAGGCACAACTCCCAGAGAATGAAAGACCACCATACACCGGGAAACCAATCTGTATGGCTGCCCATTTTGCGGTGATCATGATGTTGGAGGTCACTGAATTGGGCAAGCGAGGAAATCTAACTTTCGACACCTTATTGCCTAACGACTCAGTTAACTGCTTCCTGGGAAGAGTTTAGAAAGACATTGGAAAGACTTAAAACCATTCATACCAGTTTCTCTGCAATCCAGTTGAACTGATTCGTTAGAGGAAATTTTTCTCAAGCTGTGAGTTTCTTTGCGATGTTTGCGACATGCTCACCCTGGTATTGTGCTCC
>Ga0315556_1000948_pt1 | contig 17876 bp, 16 predicted proteins | sample SalMarSW160310MG_FD_202112 | JGI IMG/M metagenome (GOLD analysis project Ga0315556, IMG submission 202112) | Salt marsh sediment microbial communities from the Plum Island Ecosystem LTER, Massachusetts, United States - Salt Marsh Sediment SW1603-10 ...
TCAAGCCGCCGGCCGCTGCCGCGCTGCGCCGCGATGCCTGGACCATCCTGGCCCACGGTCAATTCGATCGACAGCTTTTCAGCGACGCCGAACACAGCTATCAACAGGTATTGGCGCTCACGCCCGAGACTGATAACAAGCGCCCGGATATCGAAGAAAACCTGGCTGCCGCGATCTATAAACAGGGCGAAGCGGCGCGTAGCGCCGGCGACCTAAAGAGTGCGGTACAGAACTTCCTGCGCATTAAAGACCTGCTGCCGAAAACGAGCATCGTCGCCACCGCGCAATACGATGCCGCCGCGGCCTTAATCAAGCTGGAGGATTGGCAAAAGGCGATTACGTTATTGGAGGCGTTCCGCGCCGACTATCCCGGTAACTCTCTGCAAAAGGATATCGCCCCCAAATTGGCGGTGGCCTATCAAAAGACCGGCGAATGGCGCAAGGCCGCCGGCGAACTGGAGACCGTCGCCAAGAAGCAGGGTGAGGGGGAAGCCCTGCAGCGCGATGCCATATGGCAAGCCGCGGGACTTTATCTGCGCGCCGGCCAGCGCCAGGAGGCACAGCGTTTGTATCGGGAATATATTCAGCGCTTCCCCAAACCGGTTGCCGACGCCATCGAGGCCCAGCAGCACCTCGCCGATCTTTATGCGCAAGCAAAGGACACCAAGCAACAGCACTACTGGCTCCAGCAGATCATAGATACGGATAAGCAGAGCGGCGCCGAGCGCAGCGAACGCACCCGCTTCTTGGCGGGACACGCAGCTCTGATTCTGGCCGATGCGCACTATCAAAAATATATCGGCATCAAACTCACGCACCCCTTAAAGAAGAGCCTCAAGCATAAGAAGCGGGTCATGGAAGAGGCGCTCGCCGCCTATCGCATCGCCAGCGATTACGGCATCGCCGATGTCACCACCGCAGCCACTTATCGCACCGCACAGATCTACAGCAATCTCGGCAAGGCGCTCATCAACTCCGAACGACCCAAAGGCCTCAGCGCCCTGGAGTTGGAGCAATACAATGTACTCCTGGAGGAACAGGCCTATCCCTTCGAAGAGAAGGCCATCGCCTTGCATGAGGCCAACGCCCACCGTAGCGTTGAACATATTTATGACGATTGGGTAAAACAAAGCTTTGCCGCTTTGAGTAAATTATTGCCGGGTCGTTATGCCAAGACGGAAAAGGGAGACGCATATGTCGATGCGATTTATTGATCCCCGGTGCGCCGTCAACTGCACCTTGCTTGCCGTACTCGTAGCGGGCTGCAGCGCCCCCATGCCCGTACCGCCGCCCGTAACACCCGAACCTCCACCACCGGCGGCGCAACAGGCGCCGGCCCCGGAAGACTTCGGCAAGATAGTAAAGACGCAGTTCGAGCAGGCCATCGCCTTCATGAAGGCGGGGCAAGACCAGGAAGCAAGCGCGCTGTTTTCCAATATAGCCGAGCTCGAGCCGAAACTCGCCAGTCCGCACACCAATCTCGGTATTCTCTACCATCGCCAAGGCAAGCTGGAAGCGGCCGAAGCCGCCTTCAAACAGGCATTGCAACTCGACGCCAAGGATTATGTCGCCGCCAATTATCTGGGAATGATCTACCGCTCGCAGGGCAAGTTCAGCGAAGCCGAGGCGGCCTATGAACAGGCGCTGGCCGCCAACCCGGATTATGGTTACGCCCATCTAAATTTGGCGATTCTCTACGATATCTACCTCGACAATCTACCCAAGGCGCTCGATCATTATCAGCAGTATCAACGCCTCAGCGGTGATCCCGATAAGCGGCTGGTGGGCTGGCTGGCGGACCTGCGGCAACGCATGAAGAGCACGGGAGGCGAGGACCCCAAACCATGAAACGCATCTATTTGATTCCGCTACTGGGCATGGCGATATGCTGCCATTCCGCCGGCGCCGACGAACGTTTGAAATTGGATAAAACCACCATCCTGGGAACCGGCGAATTACCCAAGGTCACCTTTGTGGTACCGTGGCGTGACGCCCCAAGCGCAATCCCCGAGTGGAAGCTGTCACCCGCCACAAACCGCCGCGCGACACCCTTGGATCATGACGTTTATCAGAGACAGCTTGAATATTTAAAGCAACTTCGCCAAAACAAGCATGATGGCAGTCCACCTTAGCGCCAGAAATTGGGACTTTGATCAAGATTTTTTTAGGACAAGTCGTTAATCTTTGTATCTTTCCGGCAGGCATCTAATTCAATAGACATAATTTACCGCGCAATCCGCCAGCTACACCAATTACAGACCGAACAAGGAGGGTCAAATGCACATCGTTAATTCCATTGTGGCTTTTATGCAGGAGGGTGGGTTTTTCATGTATCCCATTCTTCTGGTGCTGGCCCTGGGACTCGCCATATCCATTGAGCGCTTCCTGTATTTGAGCAGCACCAGAAGTTCGAATATCAAGACCTGGAAACAGATGTTGCCGCTCATCGAGAAGGGCAAGTTCGGCGAAGCGATGACCACGGCGGCCGACTCCAGCGCGGCGGTAGGCAAAATCCTCGCCTACGGACTGTCGCGCCTCAAATCATCACGCCAGCGCGATGCCATTGAAACCGCAATGGAAGAAGGTCTGATGGAAATTGTGCCTCGCCTCGAGAAACGCACCCACTATCTGGCGACCTTTGCCAACATCTCCACCTTGCTGGGGCTGCTCGGTACCGTAACCGGCCTGATCGAGGCCTTCGCCGCCGTGGCCAATGCCGACCCGGCGCAAAAGGCGGAGCTGTTGTCCGCCAGTATCTCGGTGGCCATGAACTGTACCGCCTTCGGTCTCGGCGCCGCGATTCCTCTGATGTTGATCTATTCTTTTTTGCAGAGCAAAACCACCGAGCTGGTGGACAGCCTGGAAATGGTCTCGGTGAAATTTCTCAACATGCTCCAGGAACAAGCCCCTAAGGATGGAAGCACCGCATGATAGGCCGTTCCCGTCGCCGGGCCTCCCCCATCGCCGACCTGGATGTCACCGCGTTTATCAATCTGATGGTGGTGCTGGTCGCGTTTTTTCTCAGCTCGGTCACTTATTTTCAGTTTAGCGCCCTCAGCCTGAAGATTCCCTCTTCGATCGAGAACGCGCCTAATCCCAGCGAGGCCTTGGCCTTAGAGGTCATCATTCGTAAAAACGACCTGGAGGTCGGCGACCGCAACGCCGGCTTGATCAGCCGTATCGCCAACAGGGACGGCGACTATGATTTCAAGGCGCTCAACCATCTGCTCAAGCAAATCAAGGCACGCTTCCCGGACAAAACCGACGCCACGATCCTCTCCGAGGCGGAAATTCCTTACGACGTCCTGATCAAGACCATGGATGCGACCCGCAACTTCGTGATCGTGACTCCCGACAAGATTTCTTATGCGGAACTCTTTCCCGATCTGTCCATAGGCGACGCGCCGGGTGCCACCTCGGTGAGGTTGGCACCATGAAGATGTCACGCAAAGCAAAGCGCATGGAGCGTCATCATCGCCGCAATAAGGGTCATGCCGTCATCAACATCGTGTCCATGATCGACATGCTTACCGTGCTGGTGCTGTTCCTGCTGGTGAATTCTGGCAATGTGCAGAACCTTCCCAGCACCAAGGCGGTAAGGCTGCCCGAATCCATTGCTCAGAAGGCGCCCAAGGAATCCCTGGTCATCGCTGTGAACAACGAAGACATTATCGCGCAGGGGCGCAAGGTGGCATCGGTGCCAGAAGCCCTGGCCGCGGACGGCGACCTCATCCCCGGCCTGCTCGACGAACTCAGCCATCAAGCCAAGCGCAGCCGCAAAGCGATTCAGGAAAATGGCCGCGACATTACCATTATGGGCGACAAGCAAATCCCCTATGAATTGATGAAAAAAATCATGGTGACCTGTACCAAGGCCGGTTACACCAATATCTCGTTGGCGGTGATTCATAAAGCGGTGAAAGGATAGAGCCTTGACCACTGCGTTTTACCATTCTCCCGAATTGCCTTGGAGTGCTTCGCCTACCGAAGAACGGCGCTTTCGCGCCATTACCACCACGATGTTGGTGGCCTATGTGCTTTTAGCCGCCCTGGTCGTGTTTATAAAAGTACCGCCGGCCGATCGCTATGAAGCGGAGACGGTGCCGCCGCGCCTGGCCAAGCTGGTGATCCAGGAAAAACCCAAACCGCCGCCCCCCCCTCCGCCACCGAAGGTGGAGGAAAAGAAACCCGAGCCCAAACCCGAACCCGAGAAGAAACCCGAGGAGCCCAAGCCGCCCAAACCCAAACCGGAAGCCAAGAAGGAACCGGCAAAACCCGATGTGCAGGCCGCGCGCAACAAGGCCGCGCACAGCGGCTTGCTCGCCCTGCGCAGCGAGCTTGCCGACTTGCAACAGAACGACCTCGGCAACCTGGTGCAGAATAAGCCGCTCATCAAGGCGGACAAGCAAGCCATCAGTGCCGTGACACACCGCTCCATCATCGCTGCCGAAGGCACCAAAGGCAGCGGCGGCATCAGCACGTCAAAACTCAGCCGCGACGTGGAACAAACCCAATTGGCCGGCAGACAAACCACCGCCGTCGAAAGCCGAACCCTGGATGCCGAGAATAAATCAGGCGCCGCACCCAACGGCAAGACGCGGGGACGCAGCGTCGAACAGATCCAGCTGACTCTCGACCGCAGCAAGGGCGCCCTTTATACCCTTTATCACCGCGCCCTGCGCGCCAATCCCGCCCTGCAAGGTAAAGTGGTGCTGGAGATTACCATCGCGCCATCCGGCGAAGTCACCAAGTGTAAGGTGGTCTCCGCCGAATTGGACGACCCCGACCTGATCAAAAAATTGTCGGCGCGTATCCGCCTCCTCAATTTCGGCGCCAAGGATGTAGAAACCACGGTCTTCACTTGGCCGATCGATTTTCTGCCGTCGTCATAACTGGCTGATATTATTGCTATCGTTCCTGCGAATAAATATAAGCGCCGTATTCGCGCGCCAGCCCGCCGGCCACACCCTGACACCTTCCGCCCTGCCGAATCACTTGATTAGATCAATTCTAAAGAAAAAGTAAGCAATCATCCCCTTACTGCCGATAAGCTGGGATAAGCAATCGTCGGCGCATCAAGGGACTAGCGACAACGCTCATTTAGAGCAATCCAGATTGGGAACCAGAATCCTCGCACCGCTTAGAATGAATGTATAAACAAAACACACTCAACACAGCAGATCGACTCAGGCCCGTTCATCGACAGGCCTGTGCTCTTTACCATACAAGGATGATGGGCATTTCCCCGTAGCGATTGGAATGGATATGACAAGTTTATCGAATGCTGCCATGAAGATCGCAGCAATCTCCAAACCATCATGAGCCGGCGGAAGACGAGATAAAGAACAACAAACGGAGCAATTAATGTCCTCAACCAAGCGCTCTACTCTCCCGCCACACGATAACGAAGAGAGCAAGCAGACACCATCTCCCATGCTCGATCCCGCCATCTTCAGACTCATGGCCGACGGCGCTCCGATCATCATCTTATTGCTCGATGCCCAGGGTAATATTCAATACGTCAATCCATACTTTGAACACCTTACCGGCTACCGACTCGACGAAATCAAGGGAAATAATTGGTTCTCTACCTTTTTACCGCCCCGTGACCAAGAACGCATCCGGGCATTGTTTCGCTCCGCCATACATGACTTACCGATCCGCAATCACGTCAACCCTATCATTACCGCCAGCGGTGAAGAACGCGAGATCGAATGGCACGGCCAAGCCATGCGCGATATGCGGGGCAATATTACGTCCCTGGTATCCATCGGCCAAGACATTACCGCACGCAAACAGGCGGAGGAGGCGCTCAATCTCAGCGAACAACGTTTACAGCTGGCGGTCCAATCGGCCCACATCGGCATATATGACCACGATCATATCTCCGACACACTCTACTGGTCCGCGGAACTACGCGACATGTTTGGCATTGGCCCGGACGAGATGGTGACCATAGAGAGATTTATGGAAAGAGTACATACGGAGGATCGCGATAGAGTTGCGGAAGCCATCAACCATGCCCACAGCCCCGAAGGCGACGGCTCTATTGACATCGAGTTTCGCATCATAGGGCGGAGTGATGAGATCCGTTGGCTGAATGCCCGCTCACAAACGATGTTCGAGGGTGAGGGACTCGAGCGCCACACTGGGCGCACCATCGGCGTGATCAGCGATATCTCCCAACGCAAGCGCGATCAACGCGCGTTGCAGATGATGAAATTCTCCATCGACCACATGGGCGATAAAGTCACCTGGATCAACTCCGAGGCTAAGGTACTCTACGCAAACATCGCCGCCTGCAGCTCCCTTGGTTATACACATGAGGAGATGCTGCGCATGCGTGTTCCCGACTTCGATCCGGATTTCCCGACTGAGGCCTGGCCGGATCACTGGGACGCCCTCAAAAAACATGGATCCTTTACTTTCGAATCGCGACACCGCACCAAGGACGGCAGGATTTATCCTGTAGAGGTCTCCATCAATTACATGCGCTTTGAAGATGAGGAATATAACTGCGGCTACGCCCGGGATATCAGCAAACGCAAGCAGATGGAAGAGGAACTTCGCATCGCCGCCACTACTTTTGACAGTCAGGATGCCATCCTGATCACCGATCGTGACGCAAACATATTACGCGCTAATCAGGCCTTCCAGGACATGAGCGGCTACGATGCGGACGAACTGATCGGAAAGAATCCTCGCATAATCAAATCAGAGCGACACGATGCAGATTTCTTTCAAACCATACAGTCGGCATTGCTTAATTCAGGGAAATGGTCGGGTGAGATTTGGGCATGCCGCAAAAACGGCGAGGACTACCCAACGGCGGTGACCATCACCGCGGTCTACGACGACCACCAGCAGGTCAGTAACTACGTATCCGTCGCACGCGATATTAGCGCCATCAAAAAAACTGAACAGGAAATCCATCAGCTAGCCTTCTACGATCATCTGACGCAACTACCGAATCGCCGTCTGCTGCTGGAGCGTTTGCAACGGACTATTGCAGCCAGTGCTCGTCACGGCTGGCATGGCGCATTGATATTCCTGGACCTGGATCACTTCAAGACGATCAATGATACACAGGGGCATGTAATGGGTGATCGCCTGCTGATCGAAGCGGCACGCCGTCTTCTGACATGTGTGCGCGAGATTGACAGCGTCGCCCGCTTGGGCGGCGACGAGTTTGTAGTAGTGCTGGAGGAGTTGAGCACCCAGGCCCAGGAAGCGGCCGCTCAGACGGAAATGATCGTGGAAAAGATCCGTGACGAGCTGAGCAAACCCTATGACCTCAACAATTACGACTACATTTCCACCGCCAGCTTCGGCGTTAACTTGTTCCGCGGCCACCAGGAAAGTGTCGAAGACCTGCTAAAGCACGCGGATATCGCCATGTATCAGGCCAAGACCTCCGGACGTAATGTCATGCGCTTCTACGACCCGGCCATGCAGACCGCCATTGAAGCACGCGCCGATCTTGAAGACGAATTGCGTCAAGCCCTCGCCAAACAACAATTCTGCCTGCACTACCAAATTCAAGTAGACAAGCAGCGCCGGCCGCTGGGCGCGGAAGTATTATTGCGCTGGGAGCATCCCAAACGAGGATTGGTATCTCCCGCCGAATTCATCATCATCACCGAAGAAACAGGTCTCATCATCCCGATAGGACTGTGGGTTTTACATACCGCATGCAGGCAGCTCAAGGCATGGCAGCATAATGCGCTGACCCGCGACCTGACTCTGGCGGTAAATGTCAGCGCCAAGCAGTTTCGACAAAACGACTTCGTCGCCCAGGTAAAGCGTATATTGTTGGAAAGCGGCGCACAGGCTTCCCATCTCAAATTGGAGCTTACCGAAAGCACGGTTTTGGAAAACGTCGAAGACACCATCAGCAAGATGCGGGAACTTAAAAGACTCGGCGTCAGTTTCTCGATGGACGATTTCGGAACCGGTTATTCTTCCCTGCAATATCTTAAAAGATTACCCCTCGACCAGATCAAGATCGATCAATCTTTCGTCCGCGACATTACATTCGACCCTAACGACGATGCGATTGTTCAGACCATTATCGCCATGACGGAGGCGTTGGGCCTAAGCGTGATCGCGGAGGGCGTCGAGACCGAAACCCAACACGCGTTCCTTGAACGGCACGACTGCCATGCCTTCCAAGGATATCTGTTCGGTAAACCTCTCCCCCTCGCCCAGTTCGAGGATCTGTTGCGCAATGTATCTGAAGACTCTCATCCCCCGGATGGGAATAATACATTCTTCATATAAGCAATAACCCGCGAACCAAAGGGAGGCTCCTTCCGCAGAGGCCTATGCGGATTGCTATTGAGCCAAGGCAGGATGCTCGCCTATTCGACGAGCTAGGCGAGCATAGCATGCTTGAGCAATCAGGAGATTTCCCAATCTTCCATGCCGCCGCCGACCTCACTAAACAAGGGATGGACCTCTATCCTTTTAACCTTGATTAATTGAGCATACAATTCAGGGGCTCTTGTTTTCAGCTTGCCTAGCAGATGAGAGAATTCATACGTAATTTGTCCCGCAGCGACGGAGATCCGCCCACCGTATCTTTTATTCACAATCCTGCTTCTGTCGAAGCGATACGCTCTGTTGTCCGCCTCATCGACCACAATTCTTAGATAACTGGCAATCGCGCCGACGGGATTGACCGTGGCTCTGAAACGAATCAACTGGGGATGATGCTTATAGCCTTTGGTGTTACCCAGCAAAACGCTTTGCGCCAGAAGCCCCTCCCGCCATAAGGCCACCAAGCCCTTCGCATCTAAATAAGCCGGATGTATTGACCACAAACGCATGTATTTCCTCTTGCACGAGATCCCAGCTGCGAATCCCTATGATTTCGGAATCTATTCGCTATTATTATGATACGCTTGAGTGAAGTGGATGTTATCGTGCTCAAAAAGCGTAACCTCAAGGCAATCGTGGTTAGAACGGATAACACCGATGAAAGGACGCGATTTGTTTGAAAAATATCCTGGATTGCTCGAATTTTATCATCTGGGAGGAAGCAAACTTGTCGATGCCATGAGGCTGATCACCGTACAGCCCGGCATGTCCTTGTATCAGCATGGACAGGCCTGCGAAAATTATTTATTAATCTTGTCGGGCTCGGTGCGAGTCCAGAAACTGTCCGAAAAAGGACAGGTTATTACGCTTTATCATCTGGTTGCGGGCCGCGCCTGCGAATTGACCACCACCTGCTTGTTAGGCGGAAAAAATTACCCTGCGGAAGCCGTTGCCGAGACGGAAGTCCATGCCATCTTGATTCCCAAGGCCGACTTTCAACAAGCACTGGCTGAGATCCCCGATTTTCGAAACTTCGTTTTTTCTTCCATAGACAAAGGCATGAACGATTTGATCGGCCTGCTGGAAGACGTTTCCTTTGGGCGCATGGACTCTCGACTCGCACGGCGGCTGCTGCAACTGGCCGACTCCGCCCATCCCATAGTAGTCACCCATCAGGCCCTCGCCGAAGAGCTGGGTACGGCCCGTGAGGTCATAAGCCGTCTCCTCAAAGGATTTGAACGTCAGAATTGGGTAAGCTTGCGGCGCGGCCACATCGAAATCGTTGATTGGCAGCGTCTGCGCGACCTGACCCAAGAAACCTAATATCAACCCGGCCCGACCCCCGCCCTCTTACAGATATCAGCGCTATCCGCTCGCAGGGTGTATACATTTGTATACATCCAGACTTCCATATTTATTTGTGTAACAAAGTTACTGAAACCGGTTTGAGCCAGGAGTCTACTGATCCAAACAAATAAATTATCTGGGAAGTGACCATGTAACAGGAGGTGACTGACATGAGCAGGATCAGAGGAAAAATAGCTCCCACGGAAAACATCGGTCTGGTCGATCGCATGGTGAGGTTCTTTGGCGGTGGCGCCCTAATGACATTTGGCGTGTTGAACGCCTTACTGACCGGGCATGATGTGATATCGGCTATAGCCATCTTGTTGGCTGTCTACCCGCTAATGACCACCCTCATGGGATGGGATCCGGTATATCAGCTCTTTGGCGCAAGAACCTGCAGCGTGGAAGGCGGACGCAATCAATGCGGAACCCTACCCTACGAGCTGGATTCGGCATTGGGTCATGAGCCAAAACCGGATGAAGGTTATGACTACGATCACAGTCTGGCGGGATCGCATCATACGCCCAAGCGGAAAGCGGCCGCGTAGCGGGTGAGGTTGTATTCCTCACCCACGGTCGCGATGACGTGGGTGAGGAGGCTCACCTTCCGCACGATAGAGGAATGGCGATCAGCAGATATGGAAGCACACACCAATGCAACCAGGGAGGACGACATCATGTCCATACCGCATAACGAAACCGCAAAATGGCCCGAACTGACTTTTCTTGTCATCGTTTACGCATTGTATATTCTGGCGGTCAGCGCACCGCTCGGCTTTATCATAAGCGCATACAAAGTGTATCGCTTTAAGCGCTTGACCGAGAAGCGCGCTGAGACACCAACGCACGAGGCGCTACTGATCGCCACCCATTATGAGTGGCTGGTGCGCACCTTCATCTTCATGGCGGTCCTGACCATGGCCGCGGTGGGGCTTGCTTATTACATCGTCGGCTACATCATTGCCGGACTTGCGCTGGTGTGGTGGTTCTATCGGCTCATTCGCGGCGCGACCGCCTTGGTCACGCACCGCTCCATGCCCGCCACCATCTGCACCCAGAGCCTGTGTTACGGGCAGGCGGAATCCGTTTAGGCAAGACATGGCCCGGATAGCGTAAAAATCAATTCGCACAGATAGATGCGTAGCAGTAAGCATAAACCGGAGGAAGCGAAATGGATTCCAACACCAATACTCCTCTTAGATTAATTACACCAAAGGCGAATATCGGCTTTCTGACGCAGAGCGATGCACCCGACTTCTTGCTCGATCTCGGTGATCCCGCCCTAGACCTGTTAACCGACTTTCGGTTGACTCCCGCCATCTCGGTACTGGCCACCACGCAAATCGATAACGCCCTGACCCAGATGATCGGCTCCGGCGTTCGTCTGCTTTTCGTTGTCGACCCGGGCTTTAAAATCCTGGGCTCCATCAGTTCTTACGATATCCAAAGTGAGAAGCCGCTGCGTTATATGCAATCGCGGGACTGTCGCATCGGCATCTGCTCGCGGGAAGATATCCTGGTGCGAGACATCATGACACCGGCGCATAAATGGAAGGTGATTGATTACGACCAACTGCTGCACGCGACGGTTGCCGATGTGGCGCTGACCTTCAAAGACCTGGGACAGAAACATCTCATCGTCGTCGACTCCGCCAGAGGACGCAACGCTCAGATCGTGCGCGGACTCATTTCCCTGACAACGCTGGAGCGTGCCCTAGGCACCAATATTGAATCCACCAAAGTGGCCAACAGCTTTGCCGAAATCAAACATGAATTGGCCACATAAAAACACTCAGGACGCGAAATCCGGATTTCTCCATGCCTAACCCGGGATTTATCATATTGTAATAAACCATTAGCCGTCCGGACGAACCTAATTCAATCGGCAAAGTTCTCGCACCAATATGACAAGTTCGGTCCCACACAGGTCCTGAAGTCAGCGATGCTGCCTCAGTAAATAGAAAAGACGATCATCGCCGTCCCGTGAGCAGCCGCATCCAGCGGCGGCCGGCAGGACGGCGATATTTTTACATTGAAGACACCGGCCGGAGAATAGGCCTATTCCCAGCCGCGCGAAATCCGCTCCCTTCATATCCGCGCACCGTTCCGTTACAGTAAGCGACCCGTTTGCCTGTCTACCGGAGTGGCCGTGCTCCTCAAGCCTGCACCAAACACACCGATGACGTTGCTGAATTGGCCGTATGTCGCGGAGCGCTGCAATCCATGATGACCCTGGTATCCTCCATCTTTTCCCTGCTGTTCGGCATAGGCATCATTCTCATCGGCTCCGGTTTCCTCGGCACCCTGCTGGGCATGCGCGCCACGCTGGAGAATTTCTCCGAAGTAGTGACCGGGCTGGTGATGTCGGCCTATTTCCTGGGCTTCATCGCCGGCGCCTTCGTATGCCCGCCGCTCATCAACCGCGTCGGTCACATCCGCGCCTTCGCCGTCATGGCGGCGGTGGCCTCGACCGCCATCCTCACCCACGCCCTGATCATCGATCCGTGGGCATGGGCGGCGCTGCGCCTGATTACCGGCATCTGCGGCGTCGGCCTGTATATGGTGATCGAAAGCTGGCTGAACGCCCAGGCGAGCAATCAGCAGCGCGGCCGGGTGTTCGCCCTGTATATGACCGTCAACATGCTGGCCATGGCAGCGGGACAATACCTGTTGTTGCTCAACAGAGTCGATAGCTTCGTCCCTTTCGCCATCATCGCAATCCTGTATTCGCTGGGATTGGTGCCCGTAGCCCTCACTCGGATAAAAGAGCCGCAACCCATTTCCACCCCGGCACTCCGTTTCGTCTATTTGTTCGCCAAGGCACCGCTGGGCGTGATCGGCACCCTGATCGCCGGGTTACTGTTGGGGGCGTTCTGGGGCATGGGGGCGGTGTTCGCCAAGGGCATCGGACTTCACAACACCTGGATCGCCGCCTTCATGAGCACCGCCGTTCTGGGCGGTGCCTTGTTACAACTGCCCATCGGACGCCTGTCCGACACCCGCGACCGGCGTCAAATACTGATGATCGTCAGCATGGCCGGCGCGGTCGCCGCCGTGGCGGCGTTCGCCGTGGCGCAATGGCTATCCCTCGCCCTGCTGATCTGTATCTTCTTATTCGGAGGCTTCACCTTCCCCATCTATGCCTTATGCGTGGCCCACATGAACGATCACCTGGATGCCAATGAAGCCCTGGAAGGCACCAGCGGTTTGTTGCTGACCTACGGTATCGGCGCCACCTGCGGACCGGCCTTGGCCGGTGGCTTGATGTCGGCCTTCGGTCCCCCGATGCTGCTGTTGTATTTCTTCACCCTGCTGCTAGTCCTTACCGTCGCCGCGCGCCATTACATGCGCGTGCGCCCACCGCTGCCCACAGGGGAAAAGGGCGAATTCGTGCCCATGGTACGCACCTCCCAGGCCGCCCTGGAAATGTACCCGGGAACCGAGACCGAGCCGGAAGCGGATTTACAGCAGCCGCGAGATGATTAACCTCGGTTGAAACTCAGATTAAAATCGTTGCCTATCCCCCGGCGCGATTTACTACGGCCGACATACCTGATGCAACGGTAATCGCGGGATCCGGTGCGACATGCCGCACATCGACTTCTGCGCCGGCAGCCTTGGGACAGAGGGCGGCGTCAAGCAGGCTTACGTTGTTGCCAGGTTTCGACTAAGCGGCTTGCACACGTTTTATGCCAATTGATGGTATTGGCCTTCGATACCGACTATCCTTGCATCTTGAATGGTGCGTCAGAGCCGACGTGGGACGTGACGCCGGCGCGGAGTCGAGTCCTATCGAGGTTTCAGTGCGAACAACGTATGGTTGAACTGCTGTCCTGGAGAACAAACGCCTTTTCGTAAAGGGAGTTGTATGATCCGCTTCACCATTTGGTCTGGGCCCCGGACCTCGTTGCTGGAGTGCAGGAACGCCGTCTCTTACCGTTGGCCCGGGTTTTTCGCCATACCGGCGTGGATGGCAGAACTTAGCACCATAACGTTTGGCGCCACTTCGTCTTTATCGGGAGTGTTGATTCAGGGCTGTTACGGCGTCTACTGCAATCATGGCCGGCACACGACATGACACTCAAGCCGGTTTTGGCGGTGCGGTGACTGGCTGCCTGCCGCCAATCACGCCCCTCCGCCCCCTCCTCTACTGCCGGCAACACCCCACACACGGGCACTGACCGAGATGAGTCACACCGGTCCCGTTCCCAGCAACGACGGCAGCCCCAGCTATCTGTGGCTCACCATATTGCCATTGACCTTGTTCGTGCTGCTGTTGTGGGGATTTTCGCAGTATCCTTTGCCGTGGTCCTTTGAACTGGGGTGGGTTGACAGCCTCGGCGTTTCTCTCGCATTCCGCGTGGACGGTCTGGCGGCACAGATGCTGGTGTTGATCATCGGTATCGGTACCCTGGTGTTTGTCTATGCCGACGGCTATCTGGCTCACGAACCAGGCAAAGGATGGCTGTTCGCGGTACTGTTGTCGTTCATGCTGGCGATGATCGGTGCCGTGACGGCCGATAACCTGATCCTGCTGTTCATGTTCTGGGAACTCACCAGCCTCACCTCCTTCCTCCTGGTGGGATTCAAGCACCAAGACCTGCATGCCCGCGCCGCCGCGCGCCAGGCCTTGCTAGTCACCATGGGCGGTGGTCTGGCCCTACTGGGCGGCATGTTACTGCTGGGACAGATGGCGGGCACATGGTCCGTCACGGCGATCATAGCCGCCGTACCGACGCTGATCCCCGATCCGCGCCTGCCTTATGCCCTGATGCTGGTGCTCATCGGCGCGTTCACCAAGTCGGCCCAGTTCCCTTTCCATTTCTGGTTGCCCAATGCCATGTCCGCACCGACACCGGTTTCCGCCTACCTGCATTCAGCCACCATGGTCAAACTGGGTATCTATCTCCTTGCCCGGCTGGATGCGGGCTTCAATCATGTGGTGATATGGGAAGCGGCGCTGATCGGTATCGGAACGCTCACCGCGCTTTGGGCCGCGATATTGACGCTGCGCGAACGTGATCTGAAGCGCATCCTGGCATACAGCACGGTCGCGGCGCTGGGCACCCTAACTTTGTTGATCGGCCTGCCCAGCCCGCGAGCGGGGCTCGCCGTCGCCGCCTTCCTCTTCGCCCACGCCTTGTACAAGGCGCCGCTGTTCATGGTGGCGGGCAACATCGATCATGCTACCGGCACCCGCAGCATCGATCACCTCATGGGCCTGCGCCGCTCCATGCCCTGGACAGCAGCGGCGGCGGTGCTGGCCAGCCTCTCGATGGCCGGGTTGCCATTATCCTTCGGCTTTGTGGCCAAGGGCGCCATTTCAGCCGCTAAAGCGGAGGCGGAATTACTTGCCGCGGTGAGCTATACCACGGTACTGGTCAACGCCGTGGCGGTAGCCGTGGCCGGGGTTGCGGCCATACGGGTGTTCTGGGGGCCGCCGGAAACTCCGCGCGGTCGGGTGCATGAAGTCCCTTGGCGCATGCTGCTGCCGCCTCTTTTGATCGTCTTGCTCGGAATCGAGTTCGAATTTCTCCCCAACTTCGCCGACCCCCTGCTGTTTCAGGCAGCCCGGGCGATCTCACCCGGTCTGGGAGCGGTGGAACTGGGAAACTTTTTCGACTTCAGCCCCGTGGTATCGCTCACCGCGATAACCGCCACTATCGGCCTGCTGGTGTTTCTGTCGTGGGACCGCTTGCATCGTATGCTGCACTCATGGCACTGGTTGGATCGCTTCGGTCCGGCGGTTCTCTATGAACGCCTGCTGCATGGCCTGCCGCGCCTGGCCGCCTGGCAAACGCAAGGCCTGCAGCACGGTAGACTCGGCGGCTATTTGCGGCTGATCTTGGCGGCATTGCTGTTAATGGAGGGCTGGATATGGTGGCACAGCGGCGCCTCGCCCGTGCTCGACTGGCGCTGGCCGCCTCACGCCTGGGCCTGGGTCATCGCCTGCCTGTTGATGGGCGCGGGGGCGGTAGCGGCGATTTTTCTAAGACAGCGGCTGGCGGTGCTCATGGCCAGCGGCCTGGTGGGTTACGGATCCGCGGTGCTGTTCCTGTTTGCCGGCGCGCCGGACCTGGCCTTCACGCAATTTGTGGTGGAAACGGTCTTGGTGGTGGTGGCGGCGAGTGTGTTGCCGCTGTACCTTCATGACGCCGTTGTGTCGGTCAAGCCTCGTGTGACCGATATCGGCTTGGCCGTCGCCGCCGGTGTCGGCACCTTCCTTCTGCTGTCCCATCTCAACACCTTGCCCGCCGATACAACCCTGTCCGACTGGTTTTTGCGCCATAGCCTGCCCGAGGCGCACGGACGAAACGTGGTCAATGTGATCATCGTTGATTTCCGCTCTCTGGATACGTTGGGAGAGATCGCGGTCCTGGCATTTTCCCTCCTCGCGGCCCTGCCGTTGCTGGCCGGCCTGAAGCGGAGAACGACGCCGTGATGCCCCATTCGAGCCTGCTGGCGAAGGCGGCGCGGCCGATGTATTGGCTCATGCTGACCGCCGCAGTCTGGATCTTGTTGCGTGGCCACAACGAACCCGGCGGGGGCTTTATCGGCGGTCTGCTGGCGGTGGCGGCCAGTTCCATGCTCGCCATCATCGTCGGCGTGCGCACGGCGCGTCGCTATCAACCGCTCCCCCCCATGTCATTGGCGACCGCCGGTGTGGGGTTGGCGCTGCTGAGCGGGATCGTCGGCATGGCGACGGGGCATCCCTATCTGTCGCCGATGTGGGGACCGATCGGCCTCTCCACAGTGCTAATCTTTGACCTCGGCGTGTTCTGCACGGTGTGGGGAACGCTCAGCGGTTACATCTACGCTCTGCTCGGAGACGAGGAGGCCAACTCATGAGTGTGGTCCTAATGCTGAGCATTGCCTTGATCGTCACCGCAGGCGTATTGCTGATGCTGTCCCGCGATAGCGTGCGCCTGATCGTCGGGTTGGCGGTACTGGGCAGCGCGGCAAACCTCGTAGTGTTCTATGCCGGTCGTCCCGGCTCATTGCTACCCGCCGTCATCGTGGCGGGTGCCGACCGGATAGCGCCGGGCGCGGCCAACCCTTTGCCCCAGGCATTGGTGTTGACGGCCATCGTCATCAGCTTCGCACTGTTGTGTTTTTCACTGGTGCTCGGCGCCTACCTGAGCCGGCAATCCGGTCATGAAGATGTGGATCGCATGCGCGATGCCGAACCCAAGGCTACCGATCCCGTCAAGCCGCCGGAGATCGATGACTGATGCTGGTGCTCGGCCCCTTACTCATTCCCTTGGCGACCGCGGTGCTGTGCGCGTTGTTGTCCGGGCGGCGCAAACTGAACATGGTGGTGAGCCTGGCGGGCAGTGTTCTCCTGCTCGGCAGTGCGACCGCGTTACTGGTGAATGTGATACAGCACGGCCGACATTCGGTCGCCTTGGGCGACTGGCCCTTGCCCTATGCCATAGAATTCGCCGCCGATGGCTTGAGTGCGGCCATGATCCTGGTCACCGCGCTGCTGGGTATGGCCACCACGTTGTACCAGGCGTCTTGGAATGATGGCACCGCTCCGCAAGCCGCCTTACCGTCTTTGATGCACGGTCTGCTAGCCTCGGCAATGGCGACATACCTGGCCGCTGATCTGTTCAATCTTTATGTGTGGCTCGAATTGATGTTCATAACAACCTTGGGGACACTGGTAGTGGGCGGCCAACAACGCCAGGCGGAGGCGGCGTTCAAATATTTCGCGATCAATATGCTGGGCACCTTGCTGCTGCTCGCGGCCGTGGCATTGATCTATGGTGTCAGCGGTCACCTCAACTTTGCTGCCATAAGGGAAGCGGCACAGCGTCCGGAAGTGGCGGCCGGACTGACCGTGTATACCGGTTTGCTGGTCCTGGCCTTTCTGGTCAAGGCCGGCGTATTTCCCTTGTTCTTCTGGTTACCCGCCAGCTATCACACCCTGCCGGCACCGCTGCTGGCTCTGGTGGGCGGTTTGCTGACCAAGGTTGCCGCCTATGTCTTGTTGCGCCTGCTGGGCGAAGTGTTCATTACCACACCGGGCTCACTACTGGACGCCCTGGGATGGCTGGCCATGGTAACCATGGTCGTCGGTGTGCTCGGCGCCGCCTACCATTGGGATCTGCGCCGCATCCTGGCCTTCCACATCGTCAGCCAGATCGGTTATCTCCTGTTCGGCATCGCGCTGGCGTCGCCGGCCGCGGCGGCGGCCTCGACCTATT
>Ga0315556_1000949_pt1 | contig 17856 bp, 14 predicted proteins | sample SalMarSW160310MG_FD_202112 | JGI IMG/M metagenome (GOLD analysis project Ga0315556, IMG submission 202112) | Salt marsh sediment microbial communities from the Plum Island Ecosystem LTER, Massachusetts, United States - Salt Marsh Sediment SW1603-10 ...
ATCAATGAGTTGCACTATGACAACACGGGTGGGGACACTGGAGAGGCGGTTGAGGTTGCGGGTCCTGCGGGGACGGACCTGACGGGGTGGAGCATCGTGCTCTACAACGGCAACGGTGGGGCGTTCTACGACACGATCAACCTGTCTGGGACGATTCCGGATCAGGACTCGGGGTATGGGACCCTTTCGTTCGCTCGAGCCGGTATCCAGAACGGTGCACCTGACGGGTTGGCGCTCGTCGATGCCTCGAACACCGTCGTGCAGTTCCTGTCCTATGAGGGGTCGTTCACGGCTGTAGGTGGTCCTGCGGACGGGATGACAAGCACCGACATTGGTGTCTCGGAGAGTGGGTCTGGAGCTGTTGGCAATTCGCTGCAGCTGACGGGCACCGGAACGACCTACGACGACTTCACCTGGGCTGGAGAGGCCACGAACACATTCGGTGCCATCAACACCGGCCAAACCTTCGGAACCGTCGTCAACGCTCCGGTTGTCGTCTCGTGCGGCGACACGCTCTACTCAACCGAGGGCTTCGAGGCCTCGAGAACGATTGATGCGTCCGACGCCGACGGCACGGTTGTCAACATCGCGATCACCTCGACGCCCGTTGCGGGGATCACACTGGGTGACCTCGTTCCGGCGGGTGGCGTCGGCGAGACCGCGAGCGCGGTCGTAACCGCCGACTCCACAACGGAGCCCGGTACCTACGCTGTCGAACTGACCGCGACCAACGACGACCCGACACCTCAGACGGGTACCTGCACGCTGAGTGTCACGGTCAACCCGATCCTGCCGATCGGTACGGTCCAGGGCTCGGTGGGCGACACGGACAACGGCATGACGTTCGCGTCGCCGTACAACGGTGACTACGTCACGATCCGAGGCGTCGTCTATCAGAAGCTGATCTCGCGCACGAGTTCGGGAGACGACAGCTACGGCTTCTTCATCCAGAACACGGCTGCGACTGCCGATGGCGACCCGAATTCGTCCGATGGGGTCCTCGTGTACGAGGGCTTCTACGACGACATCTACGACGGCCCCAGCTTCTACACGGTGAACGTTGGCGACGAGCTCATCATCAGGGCCCGGGTGAGCGAGTACTTCAACCTCACCGAGCTGTCGAGCGCGAGCCTGGTGTCGATCGTGAGGACCGGTGTCGGCCTCGACGTCGAAGTTCCTGCGTTCGCAGCCGATCCGCCCAACAACCTCGATGATGCCAACCGCTACTGGGAGCGTCACGAGGGCATGCGCGCCCAGGTACCAGCCGGCAGCATCGTGCTCGGAGGACGTGACGTGTTCGCGAGCACGGCGGACGGCGAGGTCTGGGTGGCCGCACCCGACAGCCCGATCGCCAGCCTGTACGGCTATGCGAAGAGATCGTTCCGTGATGCTCACGTCCTGGACGGTGTGTTCGACGGAAACGGCTATCGCATCGTGATGGGCAGCCTCGGCCTCAAGAGTGCGGCGGATGACAACACCGTGTTGATTGCACCCGTGCGGACCTTCGACACGTTGAAGAACGCGCCGATCGGCGGCGTGTATTTCTCGTTCTCGAAGTACCAGATTCAGGTCGGGGAGCAGCTGCGCTACAGGATGGGGCTACCTCCGGCGTGGAATTTCCCACCTCAGAAAGCTGATGCCTCGCGGGAGTTCAGCATCACCACGTTCAACATGGAGAACCTGTACGACTACAGAGACGATCCGTTCGACGGGTGTGACTTCACCGGCAACGCGGGTTGCCCGGGTGTCGATCCGCCGTTCGACTACGTCCCTGAGAGCGACGCCGCCTATCAGACACGGCTCGGCGAGATCGCTTCCCAGGTGGCCAACGATCTGCATGCTCCCGACATCGTGATGGCACAGGAGCTCGAAGATCAGGACATCTGCACGGTCGACTCGAGCGGCCGTAGGTGGTCGTTGCAGTGCGGCAGCACCAACAACGCCGACGGCAAGCCGGACACGCTCCAAGAGCTGACGGTCTACATCCACAACAGGTGGCACGTCAGCTACGACACGGCCTACGACCGTGACGGGGCCGACGATCGGGGCATCGTCAACGGCTTCATGTTCCGCACGGATCGTGTAGAGCTGCTGCCGGCTGCCGACGACAACCCTGTGCTCGGTTCCGATCCCCAGGTCGTGTACCGGTCGACGGCGCTCGGCTACAACACGGACGTGTCCAACCCGAAGTCGTTCAACGCGGACCTGCCGGGAGACGTCGACACCTCGACAGGCACCGATGGCGATCTCGTCTTCACGAGGGCACCACTGGTCGGGTACTTCCGGGTTTGGCAGAGCGGGATCGGCACGAGCGCCTTCACCGATCTGTACGCGGTCGACAACCACTTCAGCAGTGGCCCTGATGGTCGTGTGGGTCAACGGACCGAGCAGGCCGCCTACAACGCGGCGATCGTGGATGCCCTGCAAGTGGCAGACTCGAACGTGCGCGTGGTGGTCGGTGGCGACCTGAATGTCTATCCACGTCCGGATAACACGACGATACCCAGCGACCAGCTCGCTGCGCTGTACAACCAGGGGATGGTGAACCTGTACGAGTCGCTTCTCGCGGCCCATCCGGCAAGCGCGTACAGCTACGAGTATCAAGGACAGGCGCAGACGCTCGATCAGCTGTTTGTGACCCCGTCCATGTTCTCGGATCTCGTGGAGATGCGAGCGGCGCACATCAACAGCGACTTCCCTGCCGACTACGTCGGCGACGGTGCTCGAGGTACGAGCGACCACGACCCGCAGGTGGCACGATTCCACATTGGGGTCGCTCAGGTGGAAGCGCTCGTGCAGTACTACGCAGACGCAGGCAAGATCAGCGGCAACAACACCGTGAAGATCCTGCTCGACAGGCTCGAACGAGCGCGGACGTACTTGGAAGCGGGTAAGACCGCCGCCTACAAGGCACAGCTCCGGGCGTTCATCAACCAGGTGAGAGGCTTCACACCGAGGTTCGTCGATCGGGACGCGTCCCGCGTCCTGACGCAAACGGCATCACTGCTGGTGTCGTCTCGATGGACGCTCTGGGGTCGGCCCTTCCCGGGCTGGAAGCTCCCTTCATTCAGAAGGTAGCGGCAGCGGAACCAACGACAGGGACGGGCCCTTCGGGGCCCGTCCCTGTCGTTCTTGTCAACCTCAGCCCCGCTGAGCCAGGTTCTGGTTGACAAGAACAGGGGCTCTCCTTTCTCGTCAATCCCAGCCTCGCTGACCGGGGCCACGATTGACAAGAACGGAGGAATCAGTCGATCCCCTCGGGCCGGAACAGTCGGTCGTGCTTCCTGAGGGCGTACCGGTCGGTCATCCCTGACACATAGTCGATGGCCCGCTCGACATCGTCGGCATCGTCGACCCGGTAAGAGTCGGGGACCTCCTCGGGGTGTTCGATGAAGTGATCCACGAGATGTCGAATCACGGCGATGGCACGCTGCTGTTGCGGTCTCGACTCGGGACGGAGATAGACCCGCTCGAACATGAAGTCGCGCAGTACCTGCATGGTCTCGAGAACCTCAGGTGCCATCACCACCTGTCCCTGCTCGACGGATTCGTCCACGACCGCTCTGATCATGGTTCCGATCCAGTCTGAATCGGGCTCGCCGAGTACCGCCAATGCTTGTGAGGGCAGGTCGGTGTGCCGAATCACGGAAGCGCGAAGTGCGTCGTCGACATCGTGAGTGAGGTAGGCGATGCGGTCGGCGAATCGGCAGAGCATCCCCTCCGGGGTCGAGGGGGGGTCGATCTTCCACGAGTGGGCCCGAATACCGTCCAGTACCTCCCACGACAGGTTCACCGGTTCCAACACGTCGAGGACCCTGACGCTCTGTTCCGAGTGCAGCCACTCACCCTCAACGTAGGGGGACAAGGCGTCTTCTCCCGTATGCCCGAACGGCGAGTGCCCCACGTCGTGACCGAGGCAGATGGCCTCGGTCAACGATTCGTTGAGGCCGAGATCGGAGGCCATCGCCCGTCCCACCTGTGTCACCTGCAGCGTGTGGGTGAGACGGGTGACGTAGTGGTCACCCTCCGGGTTGATGAACACCTGTGTCTTGTGCTTCAGGCGGCGAAATGCCTTTGTGTGCAGGATGCGGTCCCGGTCGCGCTCAAAGGCGGTTCGGTATGGGTCCGGCTCCTCGGGCTGTCGGCGCCCCTTCGAGTCTGCGGATCTTGTCGCCGCCGGTGCGAGAAGATCGCGCTCCTGTTGCTCGCGGATCTCTCTGGTCCGCCGAATCATCTCGCTCATAGGGCAAGGGTAGAGCGTTCGGCCATCACCTCGTTCTTGTCAATCCTGACCCCGCTCACCGAGGCCGACATTGACAAGAAGAATGGAGATCAGACGATCCGTTGGCGCACTCTCGAGCTGAGGTAGTCCATCGACGCCACGACGATGGCGATTGCCAGCATGTTCACGGCCGCTGCCCGGTAGTTGAGCAGGCGAATGTTCTGCTGCAGGATCGAGCCGATGCCGCCACCGCCGGCAAACCCGATGATCGTCGACATGCGCACGTTGATGTCCCAGCGATACAGCGTGAACGAGATGTACGGAGGCACGATCTGGGGGACCACCGCGTAGACGATCGTCTGGACCCTGGTTGCACCGGTCGCCTGCACCGCTTCGATCGGACCGGGCATGATGCTCTCCACCTGCTCCGAGTAGAGCTTGGCGAGTGCGGCGACCGTGTGCAGTGACAAGGCCAGCGCGCCGGCGAACGGGCCGAGTCCGACCCACACGACGAACACGATCACCATCACCAGCGGTTCGATCGACCTAATACCGTTGAACAGTGTCCTTGCCCCGTAGTAGATGGTGAGCCCGATGCTGACCGTCTCCTTCCTGTACACCCTGGCAGCCAGGCCGAGTCCAAGGAGCGCCCCCACCCCACCAGGGATCCAGATGATCTTCATCGGGTCGTCGATCCGGTAGAGCCATGAGACCCCCTGACCGAGGATCAGCATGACAGCCGCTCCCGCGGCCGCTGCGAGCGGCAGGCTGAGCGGGCGCGTGAGCGAGTCGGGGGCGTGAGTACGGAGCCAATTGGCGAATCGTCCGGCGAGACTCATGAATACCGCGGCGGCCAGGAAGGCTGTCACCAGTGTGATGATCGCGGAGACGATGTCGCCCAGCGTCGTGGAGAAGGCACCGAGAAACCCGAATGAAGAGAGCTTCGGTGTTGACCATGTCCCGAATCTGGTCAACAGATTGCCCACAAGGAACATGACGACGATTCCGGCAACGGAGGCGACCACGAGTACACCGGCACGCGCGAAGCGCAAGCCGGAAGATGGCGGCTCGTCTTCGACGGCCGGCAGGGACCACCGGAAAGCAATGGCGATGAGCACCGGCAAGACGACGACTCCGACGAGGAGAAGGGCGAGATTCGAGGTGAGATGCTCGCTCAGCCCACGCGCCTCTCCGGCGGCGAGAACGCCGAGGACGGCGCCAACAGGCAGGGCCAGGATCTGCAGGCCCAACTTCACGAGCGGGATCTTGATGTCCTGCATCAGGTTGCGGGACGCGAAGAACGACATCGGAACGGCGATGAACACGCCGAGTGTCGTGGCGAGGAGCGCGAGGAAGACCGTTTCGAGGATCTTGTCCCAGGTGATCTTCGCGGCCTCGGAGATGCGCGGCGACTTCACAGTGACGGCAGCACCGGTCAGCGGATCGATCGATTCCACCGTAGCGGGGTGGAAGATCGTTCCCGTTTGTTCGCGGGTGATGGAACGTATGAGCTGCTGCTGGTCTGACGGCCGTTCTCTCGTGCCGAGGACCGCCGTGAACGCCCCGTTCTCGTCGGCGATGATCTCCTGGCTGAGGGGGAACTGCAGGTCGTTGCTCGGAGGAACCAGGTAGACGGTTACTCTCGCGTTGGGTGAGAAGTTCTCGCCGTGCACCGTGATGTCGGCCCCCGGATCGACGCATGCCGGCTCCACGATGACCCTGCGCTGGTACGGATCGGTTTCCGGAGCAGTGAACCCTCCGGGAGGACACGGCATGTAGAACGGGACATCGGTGTTGGTGTCGACGCGCTCGTAGGTGAGGAGTTCCGGGCGGGCGAGCGACCGAATGACCCGTGTCAACTGCGAGAGCCGCGATGGCGATCGGATTTCGCTGAGGTCGACGTTGGTTACGGCGAAGCCGTAGGCGTAGATGACAACGCCGGCGATGATCGCCAATGCAACCAGGAGCGCGTGCCGACGGGACTTGCGAGGTCCGGTGGGTCTAGCCAACGCGCTCAGCCTCCTCCCCGTAGATGTCCTTGAACTTCACGTCGTCGATTTCGGAAGGCGGCCCCTCGAACACGAGGTGCCCGTCTTTGAGGGCGATCGTGTTGTCTGCGTAACGGTGAACGAGGTCGAGGAAGTGGAGGCTGCACAGGACCGTCACCTCGTCCTCTTTGTTGATCAGTTCGAGGTACTGCATGATCGAGTGGGCGAGGACGGGGTCCAGGCTGGCGACCGGCTCGTCTGCGAGAACCATCTCGGGGCTCTGCATCATGGCTCGGGCAACACCCACCCGCTGCTGCTGGCCACCTGAGAGCGTGTCGGCGCGCTTGTGCGCCTGATCCTTGAGGCCAACACGGTCGAGTTGGGCGAGAGCACGTTCGACTTGTTCCTTCGGGAACTTGTTGATGATGCTGAGCGCAGGGTTGACGTATCCCAGGCTTCCTTGGAGCACGTTGGTGAGCACCTTCGATCGGTGCACGAGATTGAAGTGCTGAAACACCATGCCGATGCGCCTGCGGATGCGACGCATGTCATCCTGGGAGGCGGTGGTGATGTCGACCCCATGCCAGGTGATGCGTCCCTCCGTCGGCTCGATCAGACGGTTGATGCAACGCAGAAGGGTCGATTTCCCCGAGCCGCTCAGGCCGATTACGGCAAGAAACTCACCGTCCGGGACTTCGAAGCTGACGTCCTCGAGGGCAACGGTGCCGCCTTCGTAGACCTTGGTGAGATGTTCGACTTTCAGCATCTGGACCTCGCTCAACCCTTTCTAGCGAAGGAGGGGCAGGAGATGTCTCTCCTGCCCCTCCTTCGTTCGCATCGGATGCTCAATCAGCCTTCGGGGGTATACCCGACGAGAGCGACCATCTTGCGCACAGGGTCGTACTCGGCGTCTGTTGCAGGAGCGATGCCGGTCCAGCCGTAGAAGTCGTTGTTTCCGATCGACTGAGCCCACGCATCGGTCTGCGAGAAATCGACGAGGGCGGTTTCGATCTGGCTGCGGACGTCCGCGGGGAAGTCCGGTCCGAAGGACAGGGTGTCGTTCGGGATGGGTGGTGAGATCATAAGGATCTTCACCTTCTGGATGATGTCGGGGGCGTCGGTGCGAACGTTGGCGCGTGCGTCGAGCACGCGCAGGTCGCCGCACATCAGCTTGCTGCCGTCTTCGGTCGGAGCGCACGAGCTGACCAAGTCATCCGGCACGTCCGGCGGGTCGCCTTCTGCCCAGCTTCCGCTCGGAAGCAGCGGTGGGCTGAAGAACGATGTGGAGAAGTCTGCCTGGCCGTTGTAGACGGCGAGCACGCCAGCTTCGTGACTGCCAGCTTCGACCGTCTCGCCCGGCGTGATGCCTGCCTCGTTGAACATGAGGGTGGGGACCATGTAGCCGGACGTAGATCCGGTGTCAGGGTAGGCCCACTTCTTCCCGTCGAGGTCCTCCAGCGTGTTGAGGCCGCTGTCGCGGCCAACCAGGATCTGCGACCAGTAGACGGACCATCCGTACCGGACGGCCTTGAAGGCCACATCAACGCCGCAACGATCGCTGGCGAGGGCGTACCCGAGGGCCGGGATGAAACCGATGGTGTTGGTCGGCGAGGCACACATCTCTTCGATCGTCGCCGCGTACGACGTCGGCACGCTCACTTCGAAGGTGAGCCCGGTCGCCTGATTCAGCGCGTCGGCCATGATCTCGCCACCGGCGACGATGACTTGAGCATCGACCGATGGTACGAACAACACTTTGATCGGGTTGTCAGCGCTTCCGACCGATGCCATTGCTTCAGTTGTTGTGGGTGCTGCCGTTGTTGTGGGTGCTGCCGTTGTTGTGGGTGCGGCAGTTGTTACGGGAGCTGCTGTCGTGGTGGTGGCCCCAGTACCGCCGCACGCTGCGGCGACAAGTGCGAATGCCGCGACGAGCAAAAGGAATCTCCAGCTCTTCATTCCGCCCTTCCTTACTCGTAGACGAGTTCCTTGTCGCGGAAAGCCGCGACGCACTGTCGATCGTAGTCGGTCGACGGCACCTGGTCCTAGTTGGCGAGACGTGCCACGAAGGTCGCGAAATCAGACCAGGACGCTATGTCGATGCTGCCCTCAACGGGATGGTTCCACGGGCGGATGAAGCGGCAGACGGCGGCGTCGGGGCGGTTGCGAAGGAGTGACGCTACCTGGTGTGGCGCATCGTCGAGATAGACGTCGCAGGCGACGGTCCACTTGTGTTCGATGATGTGTACCTCGCGCGTGGGGATGCGTCGATCGGCGAGCCAGGCGAATGTGTCGTGGACCGCCCATCCCGGTTTGGAGGTGATGACGACTATCTGGTGGCCTGTTCCGCGGAGGGTGTTCAGCGTCTCGACGGCGCCGGCGTAGGGGTCGAGGTGACGGAAGATCGAGCCACCTCCATGCCCGGACGCCCACGTCCAGAACTCACGGTTGTCGCGGAAGTGGGTGAGCGTGTGAAGCCCGTCCCATGTCTGGACGGCGTCGACCGGGATCTCGCCGCCGAACTCGACGTTGTATCGCCTGATCCATCCCGCGTTGAAATCGGCGACGACACCGTCGAGGTCGATACCGAGGCGGAGGGATCTCATGCTCAGCAAGGGTAGAGAGTTCCCTGGAGCGAGCCAGTTCGCCCCAGGGAACGTACCTCGTACCTGGTACGCGACCTCACCGGGCTGCGCCCGCCGTTCTCGGTTCTCGGTTGTCGGTAGGACCAGTCAGGTGCGGTTGAGGGGTTCGGGCACTGGTGGGAGGTTCCCCTGTGGTCGTGTGGTGACTTTGGGTCGCGTGCTGGCAGGCTGCTGTTGGCTGTGAGCTGTTGGCTGCGACCGAAGGGAGCGAGCTACATCGTCTGTACCAGCGCCACCATCTCGGGAAGGCGACGAGACAAGATCTTGCTCGAGACGAAGAGGCCAACGCCGTACACGATCGCTCCCCACAGGAGCGAACCCACCGTCGCGATCCACGGGGACAGAGCCTGACTGAACGAGACGACGAGGGCGAATGCGGAGACAGACGGCGTCAGGAGTAGAACGATGACAAAGAACGACGCGACCTGGGCTCCAACGGAGAGGCACCCCTGCTCGGATGCCTGGGCGAACATGTCGGTTCCGACGTTCGGGAGTCGAAGTGGTGCAACCACGGACACGATGTTCCCGACGGCGAGCTGGCAGGCTACGGCGGTCACCGCGAGGGGAGGGATGACGCCGAGCACCGCCCACCGACCGGAGATGGCGGCAAGCATCACAGAGAGAGCAGCGGCCTCGGTGAGGATCGCCGCGGACGTCGCGAGGTTCTTGCCGAGGATCATGTGTGTCGGCTTGGCGGGTAGCGCGAAGAGGAACGACGCCGCGTTACGTTCCCAGCCGAACTGATTCAGCGCGACAGGAAGTCCGACGAATACCACGACGAGCGGTCCGAGAAGTGGAAGCCAGGGGCTGAGACGGAGCTGTGTGAGGGTGGCGGTCCCGACGAGCACCGATGCTGCGATCACCCCGAGGAAGATCACGGCTCCGGTCCACACCATCCGCTCCCGTGGATCACGAAGGTAGAAACGGAGTTCCTTGCGAGCGATGAGAATCGGCACCGACCACCCAGGCAATCTGGTGAACCCATGACCGTTCTTCCTCGCGGTCGAGATGGCCGTCGTTTCCGGGAGGGTTGTGAGGCGGTCGATCAGCACTCTCCACACGCCGGCGATTACGACGATCCATGCGCCGGCAATAGCGAACGACCCGAGCGCCGTCACCCAGTGTCCGAGCCCGGCCTCGGAGATGGCGCGCTGGGCGGCGACGGGTGGAAGCCACCAGCCGGCAGTCGAGAGAGGGTGCGCCGTCAGCGCTCCAGACAGGCCCAGTCGGTGGACGGTGCGATCGATGATCTGTTGGAAAGCGAACCCGACCACGCCGAGCGAGCCGACGAGCACCATGGCTAGATCTCTGCCCCTCCGTCCGCGCAGAATCCTGGTGACGAGACCGGAGAACGTGCGGCCAGTGACGATCATCAACAGGAGGAGCGCTACAGCGGCGAGCCAGGCGATTGGCGAGGTCGGGGCGTACAGGCGGAGGTCGGCGATCAGCAATATGAGGGGGACGAACAGCGTGGGTGTGATCAGAGCTGCAGCCGTTAGCCCCACCATGAGCTTGCCATGCGTGATCGGCGCAAGCGAGAAGCGAGCAGGATCGAGGGTCTCGTCGAGTGGAAAGAGCAGCACCGGGAGCGTGGTCCATCCGAGCCACGCGAGAAGCGCCGCCCAGTAGCCGTACTCGATGCGAGCCGTACCGGAGAGCGTCATGACGGTCGCCGTGAAGTGGTCCGACAGCCAGAACGACACCCACACGATGAGGATCAGGACGAGAGGGAAGCCCACACTCCGCTGGCGGTCACGACGAAGCCCGTTGACGAGGAGGCGCCATTTCAGCCAGACGAGTCGGTTAACCACCGCAACCCCTCACCGAGATCCTCCGCGCCAACCGCGCTCATGAAGGCGTCCTCCATCGAACCGTGCCTCGCCTTGAGGTCCGCGGGAGTCGACTCGGCAACGAGACGCCCGTGAAGCATGATCCCCACCTTGGAGCAGAGCCTTTCGACAAGGTCCATCACATGGGACGAGAACACGATCGTCGCACCCTGGGCCGTGTAGGTCTGGAGCAGTCGCCGGATGAGCCTCGCCGAGACGGGATCAACTCCTTCGAACGGCTCATCCAAGAAGAGCACGGGTGGAGCGTGGATCACCGCCGCAGCAAGCGCCAGCTTCTTGCGCATGCCCCGTGAGTAGTCGGCGACGAGGACGGAGGCAGCGTCCTCGAGATCGAGCAGGTGCAGCAACTCGTCCCGGCGTTCTCGGGTGTCCACTTTGGTGACGTGATGCATCGCTCCTGTGAAGTCGAGGAGCTCCGAGCCGGTCAATCGGTCGTAGAGGTTGAACTCCTCGGGGAGCACACCGACTCTGCGCTTCACTTCGATCGGTTGCCGCCACGTGTCGAACGAGGCGATCCCGGCCGAACCGGCAGTCGGTCGCAGCAGTCCGACGATCATCTTGATAGTGGTGGTCTTGCCTGCACCGTTGGGGCCGAGCAGGCCATAGAACTCCCCAGGCTGGATAGAAAGGCTGACGTCGTCGACGGCGGTCTTCTTGCCGAAGCGCCGTACGAGGCCGCGTGCCCACACTGCGGGCGGCGAAGTTGGGTCGTTGGTACCGGTGGTGTCCACTGAACTCCTGATGACATAGCGTATCGGTTCAGGGATCCATGTACTTGACCGCGGCAGGACGCCTGCCCCATGCCCCGGCTACTATCGCACGCAGTGGAGTACCAGGCGATCTATCGCACCTACCGGCCCCAGCGTTTCTCCGAAATCATCGGCCAGGATCACGTCACAGGAACGTTGTCGAGGGAAGTCACCGAAGGGCGGGTCGCGCACGCCTATCTGTTCGCCGGCCCTCGCGGCACGGGCAAGACGAGCACGGCGAGGGTGCTCGCGAAGGCGTTGAACTGCCCCGATCGTTCGGTCGACGGCGAACCGTGCGGCGTGTGTGAGTCGTGCGTGGCTATCGGCGAAGGCTCGTCACTCGATGTGATCGAACTCGACGCCGCCTCCCACAACAGTGTGGAGGACATCAGGGAGATGCGAGTCAGCGTGTCAACCGTCGCGTGGGGTCGCGGCGCAAAGCGGGTGTTCATCCTCGACGAAGCGCACATGCTCTCGAAGGCCGCCGGTAATGCGCTGCTGAAAACGCTCGAGGAACCGCCCGAGCACGTCCACTTCGTTCTGGCCACCACCGAGCCGTACAAGCTGCTCGACACGGTCCGGAGTAGAACCCAGCGTTTCGACTTCAGGCAGGTTCCGGTTGACGTGATCGTCAAGGAGCTTCGCAGGATCGGCGACGCCGAGGGGTACGAGTCTGACGACCTGGCGTTGACGACCGTCGCGCGCCGGGCCGCCGGTTCCGTTCGAGATGCGCTGAGTCTGTTGGAGCAGGTCGCCGCCCTCGGTGAGCAGCACGTGACGGTCGACGGCGTCAACAGGGCTCTTGGGCTCGCCGACTCTGAGGCGTTCACCAGCTTGGCGTCCGCGATCGTCAAGCGAGACGCGAAGAGCGCCCTGGAGCTGGTCGCCAGACTGTCGTCAGAGGGGGTGGATCTTCGCAGGTTCGTCGGCGAGGCGATCGCATCTTTCAGAGGGGTGTTTCTCGCCCACTACGCGCCGAACCTCGCGGAGGTCGTCGACGAGCCCGAATCCACACTCGAGACGTGGCGTGCGATGGCCAAGACCCTGCCCGCGGCCGAGGTGCTTCGCGCAGTCGATCATCTGGGCGAGGCCTTGGTGCGGCTGAGGGAAGGTCGAGAAGAGCGACTCATGCTCGAGCTGACGCTGCTGAAGCTGACCCGACCCGAGACGAGTCCCGACGTGGCATCGGTCGGGGTGCGAATGGACAAGGTGGAACAGGCACTCAAACGGATGGCCAGAGAGCCGCGTCCACAGGTGACTTCGGAGTCCCGTGTCGAGCCGGTTCGAGCCTCATCGATGGCCGAGGCGAAGGTGCCAGAGATGAAGCGACCCGAAAAGGAGCCAGAGCCGACACCGAAGGAGGAGCCACCCCCCGAAGACAAGGCTCCACGCGATGAGCCATCAGCGACGTTGCCTCCGCCCGACGCGCTGACGATCGAGGAGTTCGAGGCTGTGTGGCCGGCACTCGTCGGTTCAGTGAGGGATGAACTCGGACCGAGACGACTAGCGATGTTCAGGGAGGCGAGTCCCGGACATGTCGAGGGAACGACGGTCGTACTCCTGATTCCCGAGCATCTCGCGTTCCACCTGGCGCAGATCAACGGCGATCCCTCCATCGCAAGAACGGTCGCCGACCGGGCATCTGAGCTGATTGGCGGTTCTATCCAGGTCGTGTTCCGATCGGCGGGCGCGCCGGCCGAGGATGGGAACGAGGAGAGAGCGCCCGACAAACACGATCTCGAAGAGGGATCGACTGCAACCGATCCAACGGCACTCGTCGAGGGCCTCCTCGGGGGTCAAGTGATCGACGACCTCCCCTGATACCCTGGTACGCATGGGAATGCGACCACAGGACATGCGCAGGCTTCTTCAGCAGGCGCAACAGATGCAGGAGCAGATGGCCATCGTGCAGCAGCGGCTTGCCGACTCCGAGTTCGAGGGAACCTCGGGCGGCGGGGTCGTCAAGGCCAAGGTGACCGGAGGGGGCTCGGTGGTGTCGGTGGACATCGACCCCGCGGTGATCGATCCCGACGACGCCGAGATGCTCGGTGATCTCGTGGTGGCCGCCGTGAACCAGGCTCTCGAAGCCGCCTCGGGAGCCGCGCAGGATCAGATGGGGGATGTCACCGGCGGCGGGTTGGGCAACCTGTTCGACTGATGTTTGCCGCCCCCGTTCAGCGTGTCATCGACGAACTCGCCCGGCTTCCCGGGATCGGAAGGAAGTCCGCTCAGCGTCTCGCGTTCCATCTGATGGCGACCGAAGATGCAGACGCCCAGCGCCTTGCGCACGCGATCATCGACATGCGGGCACAGGTACACACGTGCAGTCGATGCTTCAACGTGGCGGCCTACGAGGAGTGCGTGATCTGCCGGGATGCGAAACGGGATCTGACGGTCCTGTGCGTCGTCGAAAGGCCGCAGGACATCGTGGTGATCGAGAGGACACAGGAGTTCCGAGGGCGCTATCACGTGCTCGGAGGGGCACTGTCTCCGATTGCCGGCATCGGGGCGTCGCAGCTTCACATCTCCGAGTTGTTGGGACGCGTTCCCGCCGAAGGTGTAGAAGAGGTGATCGTCGCCACCAACCCGACCGTCGAAGGCGACACCACCGCGATGTACCTTGCACGGGAGTTGAAGGCGCTCAATGTTCGTGTCACACGACTCGCGAGCGGTCTACCCGTGGGTGGCGATTTGGACTACGCCGACGAGTTGACGCTCGGCCGAGCGCTCGTCGGTCGGCGTGAAATGCCCTGAATCCCCCACAAAGCGGGGGGAAACGGGTAGATTCTCGGTGTCGTCGGACGCGACGACCAGCTGTACCGAGCGCCGGGAACGAGCGGCGCGTGAACGAGGGAGAACTCGTGAACAAGAAAGAGATGGTCGAGAAGCTGGCCAAGAAGACTGGTCTGACAAAGACCAAGGCTTCTGAGGTGATCGAAGAGATCTTCTCGTCGAAGCCAGGTGAGGGCATTATCGCCGTCGAACTGGATGCAGGCCGCAAGGTTGAGATCGCCGGTTTCGGCAAGTTCGGCACTCGGAGTCGCTCTGCCCGCAAGGGGCACAACCCCGCCACAGGTGAAGAGATCACCATTGCCGCCACCAAGTACGCGTTCTTCAAGCCGGCCACCGGCCTCCGCCGTCGCGTCGCGGAGTAGTCAATCGGCGGTGCACGTCGTCTGGGATTGGAACGGCACGCTGCTCGACGATCTCGACCAGGTGATCGCCGCCGTCAACGCAACACTGAGAGAACTGGGCGAATCCCCAATCTCCGTAGCCACGTACGGGGCGCACTATCAGCGCCCCGTACGTCGTTTCTACGAGTCGCTCTTCGGTAGGGCCGTCCACGATGACGAGTGGCGGCTCATCGATGAGCTGTTCCATGACGCCTACCGTTCACAGCTCCCAAACGTCGCGCTTGCCCCGGATGCAACGGAAGCCCTCGAAGCGGTCGATGCTGCAGGGCATACTCAGTCGTTGCTCTCGATGCTGTCGCACGATGATCTCGTGAACATGACTTCGATGTTCGGAGTCGACCGGTTCATGCGTCGCGTCGACGGTCTAAGAGGGGTCCGGGGTGTGCCGAAGCAAGCGTCCCTCGAAAGTCACATCGAGGCGCTGGGCCTATCGAAGCTGGAAGTCGTGATCATCGGCGATGCTCTCGACGACATCGCCGCGGCCCGTGCCGCCGGCACCCGGTGCGTCATGTACGACCGAGGGACGTTCCCGCGGGACCAGATCCGACAGGCAGGTGTGCCGACTGCCTCGAGTCTGTTGGGGGCCCTACGGGCGGGGGGAGTGATCTAGGGCGAGATTCGCTCGCGTTCTCGGTTGTGGGTTCTGGGCAAGAGGGTCGCCTCAGCGGTTCGTGTTGGCTTGACACAGAGTGTTGCCGACGGTCGGCGCTCCGCTGTTGGCTGTCGGCTCGTTCCCACCGACAACCGAGAACCGATAGTGAGTCCCATAGCCGTTGCCGACTCGCTGGTCGATCGTCTTCGTTCCAGGGTTGCGCGGGCGTCTGGTTGTTCGAGGCTGGAGCGAGATGCCGTTCCTTGTCCGCCCTCGACATCGACAGTTCCTACCGACAACCGACAACTGATGACCGACTACGACTCGCGAAGCGAGTCAACTCAGTGGCACTCTGCTGAGCTTCTCCAACTTGGCCAGGTTGTGGTTGGTCTTCACATACCGAACGGCGCCGGTCTTGGAGCGCATCACCACCGAGTGGGTGGTCGCGCCATCGGCGAAGAAGTGGACGCCGTCGAGGAGTTCACCATCGGTCACGCCCGTGGCGGCAAAGAATACGTTGTCGGAGTTCACGAGATCTCTCGTGGTCAGAACACTGTCGATGTCGAGCGCGTTCTCGAGCGCGTAGGCCCTCTCCGACTCGTCCCTCGGCCAGAGCCTGCACTGGATCTCCCCGCCAAGGCACGTGAGCGCACCGGCTGCGATGACCGCTTCCGGGGAACCACCGATTCCGATGAGCATGTCGATGCCGGAGTCCTCTTCGACGGTTGCGATAGCGGCCAACACGTCGCCATCTGTGATGAGCCTGATCCGGGCGCCCTCTTCGCGAACCGCGTCCACGTATCTCATGTTGCGAGGACGATCCAGAATGATGACCGTGAGGTCGTTGACGTCCTTGGAGAGTGCTTTGGCGATGTGGCGGAGGTTGTGGGCAACCGGAGCATCGAGATCGATGGTGCCGGCTGCACGGGGCCCGACGGCGATCTTGTCCATGTAGACGAGGCTGCCGGGCGCGTACATCGTCCCAGCTTCGGCCATGGCGATCACCGCCAGCGCGCCGGGCATGCCGCCGGCGGTGAGCCGTGTCCCGTCGACAGGGTCGACGGCCACGTCTACCTCGAGCCCTCTGCCGGAACCCACCTTCTCGCCGTTGAACAGCATCGGCGCGTTGTCCTTCTCCCCTTCACCGATGACGATCGTTCCGGCGATTCCGACGGTCGACAGTACGGCTCGCATACCGTCGACTGCCGCCTGATCGACACGGTCCTTGTCGCCGCGCCCCTGCCAGCGAGCGGCTGCCATGGCCGCTACCTCGGTGACACGAACGAGGTCGAGGGCGAGGTTGTGATCTGGAGCTTCGGTCATGACGGGAAGACCCTCATGATCAGGGCGTCGCCCTGTCCGCCGCCACCGCACAGTGCAGCCGCGCCGATTCCGCCCCCTCGAGAACGAAGGGCATTGATCATTGTGACCGTGATGCGTGCGCCGGTTGCTCCAAGTGGATGACCGAGCGCGACGGCGCCTCCGTTGACGTTGATCTTGGCATGGTCGAGATCGAGCATGTGGGCAGACCAGATCGCGACCGAAGCGAACGCTTCGTTGATCTCTATCAGGTCCAAGTCACCGGTGCCGAGACCCGCCCTTTTCAGCGCAACGGAGAGTGCTTGCGCCGGTCGCTCGTGGAGAGAGGCGTCGCATCCTCCGATTTGTCCGTATGCGAGGATCTCGGCGAGGATCGGAAGACCGGCGGCCTCCGCGGCCGACCGGTCCGCGACGATGAGCGCCGCGGCACCATCCGAGATCTGTGAGGCGTTTCCGGCGGTGGTCGTCCCGCCCGGCGTGAAAGCCGGCTTGAGCTTCGCGAATCCCTCGATCGTTGCATCCCTCCGAATCCCCTCGTCCTTGGTGACGACGATCGGATCGCCCTTGCGTTGGGGTACCTCTACGGGAACGATCTCGCCGTCGAAGGCTCCCGAATCGGTCGCTGCGGCTGCCCGCTGGTGGCTCGCCACCGCCCACTCGTCCTGCTCCTCGCGGCTGATCCCGAGTTCCGTGCTCTTGGCGTCCGAGGACTCGCCCATGATGCAGTGGTCGAAGCTGCACCAGAGACCGTCGTGCAGCATCGCGTCGACGAGCTTCGTGTCGCCCATGCGGGCACCCCAGCGCACGTTCGGTGCGATGAAGGGCGTGTTGGTCATCGACTCCATGCCGCCTGCGAGCGCGAACGTCGATTCGCCGAGACGAATCGATCGGTCCGCCATCGCGATCGCCGCCATGCCCGAGAGGCACACCTTGTTGACCAGCGTCGAGGGGACCGTCATCGGTACACCCGCCAGAGCTGCCGCCTGTCGAGGGGTGATCTGACCTTCTCCGGCGAGCAGCACCTGCCCGAAGATCACCTCGTCTATGCGATCGGGTTCGATTCCCGAGCGGCCGATCGCGCCCTTCATGGCGACGCTACCCAGCTGAACCGCTCTGAGGGGTTGGAGTACTCCCGCGAACTTCCCCTGTGGTGTTCTGGCGATTCCCGTGATCACGGCACCCATTCCAGGCTCCTTGTCGGCTGCTATCGAATCGTACTCCAGGTAGGCTGCCCGCCGTGAAGCCGTACAACCTCGATCACGTCGCCCTCGCCGTCGAGGATCTCGACGCGACCATCGC
>Ga0315556_1000953_pt1 | contig 17803 bp, 17 predicted proteins | sample SalMarSW160310MG_FD_202112 | JGI IMG/M metagenome (GOLD analysis project Ga0315556, IMG submission 202112) | Salt marsh sediment microbial communities from the Plum Island Ecosystem LTER, Massachusetts, United States - Salt Marsh Sediment SW1603-10 ...
CTTTGCATGCCGCGCCACGGAATGGATGGTATTCCAGACCCTAATCATATGCGTCTCAATGGAGCCAACCGCGCCTCCGAGCATTTGTGCACGAGAAAGATACACGTGACCTTCGTTTGCACCAAGGTAATTATGAGTATGCAATTTGTACGTCGATGGAGTCCCAATTCTTAAAAAAAGCAGCGCATCAATTTGTGGCTTACGATCGTCACATATTGGTGCGTGAATACCGCATATGTGAGAACTGGCCTTTAAATATAGGTATTTCTTAGGATGAGATGCATGGGCGTTAACGGTGCGTTTATGCGTTATTTGCGGTTAAAACAGCGTTTACTGATTCGGGCATAGTCTTTGCACCACCAGTGTCAGCGTAGGTAATGGTGCTTGCGCAATGAGCATCGGTGATGGTGCATATCACATCATTTAAGAGCGTGATGAAAGTATGCGAATGGCTCAGCCGACTATTGAGAAAGGGTTACATATGAAGAAGCGATGGAAAGTAAACCAGTGGCGGCGCGCGGTAGTGGCGGCCATGGGCGTGGCGTTGTCCGTAACGATGGCTGATAGTATTGCGGCGGGTCCGCCAACATCAAAGGTAAACACTACGGGTCTCGCCGTCACTGATGATACTGTGACGGTGGGCATTCTCCACTCCCTGACCGGCACCATGGCGATCAGCGAAACCGGCGCCCAGGAGGCCGAGAAGCTGGCTATCGACCAGATCAACGCCATGGGCGGTGTGCTTGGGCGCCAGATCAAGTTCATCCAGGAGGATGGTGCCAGCGACTGGCCGACCTTCGCGGAAAAGGCCAAGAAGCTGCTTGAGAACGATCATGTGGCCGCAATCATGGGCTGCTGGACTTCCGCCTCGCGCAAGGCGGTGTTGCCGGTGCTGGAGCGTGACAATGGCTTATTGTACTACCCGACCTTTTATGAAGGCTTGGAGCAGTCCAAGAACGTCATCTATACCGGCCAGGAGGCTACGCAACAGGTGTTCGCCGGTCTCGACTGGGTGGCCAAGACCAAGGGTGCCAAGACGTTCTATCTGATTGGCTCCGACTATATCTGGCCCCGCACGACCATGAAGCTTGCCCGCAAGTACATCGAGACGGTGCTGCACGGCAAGATCGTGGGTGAGGAGTACGCCGCGTTGGGCAGTACTCAGTTCGGTTCGACCATCAATAAGATTCGTCTGAAGAAACCCGACGTGATCTACGCCGCAGTTGTGGGCGGTTCCAATGTGGCCTGGTTCAAGCAGCTCAAGGCCGCCGGTATCACCGGTAAGAAGCAGACCCTGCTGACCCTGTCGGTCACCGAGGATGAGGCCCACGGCATCGGTGGTGAAAACCTGCTCGGCTTTTACTCCGCTATGAAGTACTTCCAGTCCTTGGATACCGCGGAGAACAAGTCCTTCGTCGCCGAGTTCAAGAAGAAGTGGGGTGCCGACGCACCTATCGGTGATGTAACCCAGGCCGCCTATGAAGGCCCGTGGATTTGGAAGGCGGCGGTCGAGAAGGCCGGCAGCTTCGATACCGACAAAGTGGTCAAGGCCGAAGAGAGCGGCACCATCACCTTCGATGCTCCTGAGGGCAAGGTGTATCTCGAGTCTAATCATCACTTGAAGACACGGTTGCGGATCGGTGAATGGCGTGCCGACGGTCAGGCGGATATCGTCTATACCTCCGACTACATCATGCCTAACCCATTCCCCAAGGGCTATTGATCTCAGTTAAGACGTCTGTTCCCCGGGGTAGCCGAATGCGCCCCGGGGACACCCCGGCGATGCTGCATCGTATATAGAACTGGAGAATCCTTATGTTTGGCTACTCGCTATCGGATTTGGGATCCATCGTGGTGATGCAAGGCTTTTCCGGCCTGAGTCTCTTCAGCGTCCTATTATTGATGGCGCTCGGACTGGCGATCATCTTCGGCCAGATGGGCGTGATCAATATGGCCCATGGTGAATTCATGACCATCGGCGCCTACACCATCTATATGATCGGCAAGGTGACGGAGCAATATTTCCCCGCATTCCTGCCCTACTATTTCTTCTTCGCAATCGCCGCCGCGTTTGCCATCGCCTTCATAGTCGGCTATCTCGTCGAGTATCTGATGATCCGCCATCTTTACAGGCGGCCGCTGGATACGCTTCTGGCCACCTGGGGCCTGAGCCTCATCATGCAGCAGATATTCCGCTCCGTGTTCGGCGGCCGCGAGGTGAGCCCCAACCTGCCCGATTGGTTGATGGGCTCGTGGTCGGTATCGGACACCATCGACATTCCCATCAACGGCATGGTGGTGATGGTCGTCACTCTCGTAGTAACCGGCGGTGTGGTGGCATTCATGTTCAAGTCCCGCTGGGGTCTCAAGGTGCGGGCCACGACCCAGAACCGGGTCATGGCCGGCGCGGTCGGCATCAACACCAATATGGTGGACCGCATGACCTTCGCGGTCGGCTGCGGCATTGCCGGTATCGCCGGCGCCGCCTTTACCACCATTGCCTCCACCGGCCCGACCAGCGGCTCCCAGTATATCGTGGATACCTTCCTGGTCGTCGTGTTCGGCGGCGCTACCAGCATACTCGGCGCAGTTGCATCGGCGTTTTCCATCGCTCAGGCGCAATCGATTCTCACTTTCTTCTTGACCAATGCCATGGGCAAGGTGGTCACCCTGCTGGTTGTCATCGGGATTCTGATGATGAAGCCCGAGGGCCTGTTCGCCAGCAAGGTTCGGAAGTAGGCAGTAACAAGGGGGAAATGCATGAACACATTCTATACAAGATGGTTGGGTGGCCGGCAGGGAAGTATGGGAATTGCGATCCTGGCACTGTTGATCTTCGCGATCATGCCCATGTGGCTGGACATATTCCGCCTCAATCTGGTGGGCAAGTATCTCACCTATGCCTTCGCCGCCGTCAGTCTGGTGATGGTGTGGGGTTACGGTGGGGTGCTCAGCCTTGGCCAGGGGGTGTTCTTCGGTCTCGGTGGCTATTGCATGGCGATGTTTCTGAAACTGGAGGCATCGGACCTGACCAGTACCGCCCACCAGACCACGCCGGGTATTCCTGATTTCATGGACTGGAACCAGATTACCCAGCTACCGCTGTTCTGGGAACCTTTCCACAGCCTGACCTTCACCATCATAGCGATCTTCGTGGTGCCGGCAATCTTCGCCTATATTATCGGTGCGGCCATGTTCAAGCGCAGGGTGGGCGGGGTGTACTTCTCCATCATCACCCAGGCGATAGCATCCATCCTGACCATTCTGATCGTGGGGCAGCAGGGTTACACCGGCGGCATCAACGGCATCACCGACCTCAAGACCATACACGGCTGGAACATCAACAGCTCATCGGCCAAGTACATTCTGTACTACTTCAACGGGGCCTTGCTGATCGGCGTGATCATGGTGTGTCGCTACGTACTGTCCTCTAAGCTCGGCCGCCTGCTGCTGGCGATGCGCGACAAGGAGGACCGGGTGCGGTTCTCCGGTTACGATGTGTCGAACTTCAAGATCTTCACCTTCTGTCTGGGGGCGATGATCTCCGCCATCGGCGGCGCCATGTTTACCCTCCAGGTAGGCTTCATGTCGCCGTCCTTCGTCGGCATCGTGCCCTCCATCGAGATGGTGATCTTCGCCGCGGTCGGCGGCCGCATGTCCCTGATCGGGGCGGTGTTCGGCACGCTGCTGGTCAACTACGGCAAGACCGCCTTTTCGGAATCGTTCCCGGCCCTATGGCTGTTCCTGATGGGCGCCTTGTTCATCGCCGTGGTGATGTTCTTCCCCAACGGTCTCGCCGGGCTCTATGAACAGTACGGCAGTCGCCTTGCCAAGCTGTGGCAACCGCTGGTGCGTCGCTTTTCTAAAGCGCCGGCAGCCGTCGTGCCACCACCGGCGGATACTCCCCCATCGCCGCCACCGGTCGTTCGCAAGCTTGCCGACAAGCCGGTCGCCGCTGAACCGCTACCCGAAGAAGCTCTACGCACCAGGAGACCCGCATGAACGCCGCAACCGCAGAAGCCAGCATGAAGAAGGAGTTTATTCTGACCATTGAAGATCTGACGGTATCCTTTGATGGTTTCAAGGCCGTCGACGGACTCAATCTCTACGTGGATAAGAATGAACTGCGAGTGGTGATCGGACCCAATGGTGCGGGCAAGACCACGGTATTGGATCTGATCTGCGGCAAGACCAAGGCCACCGCCGGCTCGATTCAATTCAAAGGCAAGGAACTCACCAAGCTGGCGGAGCACGAGATCGTGCGCGCCGGCGTGGGGCGCAAATTCCAGACGCCGTCCATCTATGAAAATCTCACGGTGTTTCAAAACCTGGAGATTTCCTTTCCCCGCGGCCGCGGCGTATTCGGTTGCCTGACCTTCCGTCGCACGCCGGATGTGGTGGAGCGGGTGCAGCAGATCGCCGAGGAGATTCAGCTGCAGGACCATCTGGAAATGGATGCGGCGCTGCTCAGTCACGGCCAGAAGCAGTGGCTGGAGATCGGCATGCTGCTCATGCAGGACCCGGAGCTGTTGATGCTCGACGAGCCGGTGGCCGGCATGAGTGTCAAGGAGCGCGAGCAGACCGCGGCATTGTTAAACCGTATTTGCAAGGGTCGGTCGGTGATCGTTATCGAACACGACATGGAATTCGTCAAGAGCATCGCCCACAAGGTGACGGTCCTGCACCAGGGCAAGATTCTCGCCGAGGGCAGCATGGAGAGTGTGCAGGCCAACGAAAAGGTCATCGAAGTCTATTTGGGCCATTAAACACGGCCGAGGAGGATGAAATGTTTCAAGTATCCGGGTTGCATGTCAGCTACGGCCAAAGCGAGGTGATACACGGTCTCGATTTGACCGCTGAGAATAAAGAGATGGTGGCGGTCATGGGGCGTAACGGCATGGGCAAGACCACCTTCTTCAAGGCCTTGATGGGCATACTGCCCAGCACCGCCGGCAAGATCAGCGTGGACGGCAACGAAGTCAGCGGCAAGGATAGCTATCAGCGCGTCGCCGGCGGTATCGCCTATGTGCCGCAGGGCCGCATGATCTTCCCCAACCTGACGGTGAAGGAAAACATCGAGACCGGTATGGAACGTTCCAAAAGCCGCGAGATTCCAGACGAAATTTACGTCTTATTTCCGGTGCTGTTCGATATGCGCCATCGCAAGGGCGGCAACCTTTCCGGCGGCCAGCAACAGCAGCTGGCAATCGCTCGAGCCCTGGTCACCAATCCCAAGGTGTTGCTGCTTGACGAGCCTACCGAAGGCATCCAGCCGTCGATCATCAAGGATATCGCCAAGATATTGCTGGAGATCCGCAAGCTGCGCGATATCACGGTAATCGTTTCCGAGCAGGTGCTGAGCTTCGCCCTGGAGGTCGCCGACCGCCTGCTTGTGATAGATGGAGGGCGGTTTATCCACGAGGACGTGCGCGCCAACGTCGACACGGCGAAGATCAGTCGCTACCTGTCGGTGTAGGGGTTTGCGATTAATTCGTTTGGTATGTCATTTCGACGTCAGCGAGAAATGACACGTAAAGCGGAATCTTTCAACTACAGTTATATATTTTTTTTCAGGAGGTCAGTGCAATGAGACATGGCGACATTTCATCCAGCAAGGACTGTGTCGGTGTAGCAGTGGTGAACTACAAGATGCCGCGCCTGCACACCAAGGCCGAGGTCCTGGACAACGCCCGCAAGATCGCCGACATGATCGTCGGTATGAAGGTCGGTCTGCCGGGCATGGACCTGGTGATCTTTCCCGAATACAGCACCCACGGCATCATGTACGACCAGCAGGAGATGTACGATACCGCAGCCACCATACCCGGCGAAGAGACCGAGATCTTCGCCGCCGCCTGCCGCAAGGCCAAGACCTGGGGCGTGTTCTCCCTGACCGGCGAGCGTCACGAGGACCATCCCCACAAGGTGCCCTACAACACCCTTATCCTCATGAACGATCAGGGCGAGATCGTGCAGAAGTACCGCAAGATCATGCCCTGGTGTCCCATCGAGGGCTGGTATCCGGGCTGCAATACTTTTGTCTCGGAGGGGCCGAAGGGCCTCAAGATCAGCCTGATCATCTGCGACGACGGCAACTATCCTGAGATCTGGCGCGACTGCGCCATGCGGGGCGCTGAACTGATCGTACGCTGCCAGGGCTACATGTATCCGTCCAAGGACCAGCAGGTGATCGTCGCCAAGGCCATGGCCTGGATGAACAACTGCTATGTCGCGGTGGCCAATGCCAGCGGTTTCGACGGCGTCTATTCTTATTTCGGGCATTCCTCCATCATCGGCTTCGACGGTCGCACCCTGGGCGAATGCGGCGAGGAGGAATACGGTATCCAGTATGCCGAGTTGTCCACCTCCTTGATCCGCGATTCTCGCCGCAACGGTCAATCGCAGAATCATCTTTTCAAACTGTTGCATCGCGGCTATACCGGCAAGATCAACTCCCAGGAAGGGGAGCACGGCGTGGCCGAATGTCCCTACGAGTTCTATCGCACCTGGGTGAACGATCCGGATCAGGCACGGGAGAATGTCGAGGCCTTTACCCGTTCCACCGTCGGCACCGATGAGTGCGCCATCGAAGGGCTACCCTCCGGCGAGGCGGCCAGCTATCAATAAGTTTGCCGTTGCGATTCACGACATCGCTAGCTAATTCTCACCAGTGGCGCTTTCACCTTCCCTCTCCCTCAGGGATTTATGCCCTATAGGGTAGAGGGACAGGGTGAGGGGTAGTAGAACTCACCGATGCATCCTCGACGGTTGCATCCCTTCCTCAGTGCTCACCCTCGGGGAGTGGGGTTATGCCGTCCCTCCCTTGTATTAATACCAGCGTAGACGTAGTCTGAGTCCTGCGCATAGCACCCAGTCAGGTTCGGCTGAATACGCCCGGCGACAAGACTTACTACCAATAGGGTCTCGACATACTTCAAAAACACGGGCTAACATCGACAAGACCCGGCGGCCAGCTCCGTAGATTTTCACCCAGACAATAGATAGCTACTGCGATGCTCACATTCCCCATACCAATCGAAAAGATCCGTATCGGCGTCAGCAGTTGTCTCATCGGCGAACGGGTGCGCTACGATGGCGCCGATAAGCGCGATGTCTTCATTGCCGAAACCCTGGGCGCTGCCTTCGAATTGGTACCGGTGTGTCCCGAGGTCGCCATCGGCATGGGCGTGCCGCGACCGCCGATCCGCCTGGTCGGTGATCCACAGCAGCCGCGGGCGCTGGGTATCGACGATCCGGGCCTGGACGTCACCGCACCCTTGACCGCCTTCGGGCGGCGCATGGCGGTGGAGCTGGATGATATCGACGCCTACATCTTCAAGAGCCGTTCACCGAGTTGCGGGCCGGCGCGGGTGAAGGTATACGGGCCCGGCAAGGCGCCGCGTGCCCAAGGTGTCGGTCTCTACGCGCGGGAGATCATGACCCGTCAGCCGCTGCTGCCGATTGAAGAGGAGGGGCGGCTCGTCGAGCCGCTGCGGCGCGACAATTTTATCGAACGCATCTTCGCTCATCGGCGTTGGCAACAGTTGCTGGCTGCGGGTTTTACCGCGGCCGGGCTGATGGAGTTTCACGCCCGCCATAAACTCATCTTAATGGCGCACGGTGCGGTCTATTATCGCGCCCTGGGACGCCTGGCGGCGGAAGGCAAGGGATTGCGGCCGGCCCGCTTATGCGAGGACTACGGCATCGGATTCATGGCCGCTCTTCGCCATCCCGCCACCCGCAAGCGTCACGCCAATGTCTTGCAGCATCTCATGGGTTATCTCAAGAAGCATCTCGATCATTACGACAAGGCGGAATTGCTGGAGATGGTAGACGCCTATCGCCTGGGCCTGCTGCCCTTGATTGCACCGCAGACGCTGCTGCGGCATCACTTCCGTCGTTTCCCGAATGCTTATGTGGAGAAGCAGCTGTATTTATACCCCGAACCGCTCGAACTGCAATTGCGTTCTCATACGTAAAGAAACCGCCAATCATTGTCATTTCGACCGGAGGGAGAAATCTTGGCTTGCGTCGGTTGTATCGCAGCCTTCGACAGAAGATTTCTACCCATGGGCATAAATCGCTGACGCTCGAAATGACACTACGGATGGACGTAGCTGTGATTCATGGTGTCATTCCGGCGCAGGCCAGAATGACAAATATATCTGATGCAAAGTTTAGCCGCCGACCCCGATATGATGGAGATGGCTGTTCAAAGTCATGTGCACCCAGATGCTGGCGGCATAGCCCAAGGCCACCGCCCAGCTCCATTTGAGGTGGGCGAAGAAGGTGTAGACGCCGCGGGCCTGGCCCATTAGCGCCACGCCCGCCGCCGAACCGATGGACAGCAGTGAGCCGCCCACGCCGGCGGTCAAGGTGACCAGCAGCCATTGGCCCAGGGACATGTCGGGGTTCATGGTGAGCACGGCGAACATCACCGGGATGTTGTCGACGATGGCGGACAGTACGCCCACCAGGACATTGGCCCAGGTCGGGCCCAGTCCCGTATAAAGATGCTCCGACACCACGGCGAGATAACCCAGGGCACCCAGTCCGCCGACGCACAGGATCACGCCGTAGAAGAACATCAATGTGTCCCATTCCGCTCGCTTCATGCTGATGAAGATATCGAAGGGGCGTTGGCGCGGCTTGTAAAGCCGCAAGGCCTCTTCGCCGATCTCGAGTTGCTCGGGGCCTTCATTGTTGTGCATATGGTTGATTTCATAGAGGCGCAGGCGGTAACCGTAGAGTTTGAGCAGTCCCAGCCCGGTCATCATGCCCAGCACCGGCGGGAAGTGCAGGAAATTGTGGAAGGACACCGCCATGACGATAGTCAGCAGAAACAGGCCCACCACCACCATACCCCCGTGTTTGATGCGCGCCGTTTGTTTCATGGGCTCCGGTTTACCCTTGGGGACGGCGAATGACATCAGCAGCGCTGGCACGAACCAGTTGATCAGGGAGGGGATGAACAAATTGAAGAAATCCCAGAAATACACCACGCCTTTTTGCCAGACCATCAAAGTGGTGATGTCGCCGAAGGGACTGAAGGCCCCGCCGGCATTGGCCGCCACCACGATGTTGATGCAGGCCACGGTGATGAATTTGGGGTTACCGGCACCCACTGCCATGACTACCGCGCCCATGATCAGGGCGGTGGTCAGATTGTCGGCAAGCGGCGAGATGAAGAACGCGAGCAGTCCGGTGAGCCAGAACAGGCTGCGCAGCGAGAAGCCCGATGAAATCAACCATGCCCGCAAGGCATTGAACACCTCCCGCTCCTGCAGGGTATTGATGTAGGTCATGGCCGCCAGCAGGAACAGCAGCAACTCGCCGTATTCCAGGAAATTGTGACGAAGGACTTCCACGGCGTATTCGGTGCTGCCGTGCATGGCATAGGCGGTACCCACCAGTGCCCAGATGATGCCGGCGGCTACCACCACCGGCTTGGATTTGCGCAGATGCAGAAACTCCTCGGCGATCACGAAGCCGTAGGCGATCACAAACAGCACCAGCGCGGCAATGCCGATATCGTGGGTGGTCAGATCCAGGGCCCCGCCGCCGGTGTGAGCGTCCGCGGCCCATGCGGCCGGCGCAAACAGCGCGGCAATCAGAAATGGCAATTTATTTTTCATGTGCGGCTTGACGGCGGTTGAATAAGTGCAAAATAGAATGATCCGGAGATTATTATCGAATTGTTCGGTGAGCGGATTGTCCCATGTCGCGCTGCCGGGGTCCAGACCGCGGGACATCACGGTAATAAAGTAATCGGATAATCAATCCTGCATATACGCCCCGGCGCTTAATACGATGAGTTCGATCTCCTCGGTGATGAGTTCCTGGCGCAAATTGTTATAGCGCTGCGCCAGGGTGGCGCATTGCCTGTCGATATGTTCGATCGCCCCTTGCAGGTGTTGCAGACGCAGTTGATGTTCTGCCGCCAGCGAACTGTACAAGACGCTGTGCAATACGGCGAATAGATAATGATCCAGCAGTTGTGGAAAAAATATCTCCGGCGCGACATTCAGCAAGGGCGGATAGCCGCGACGGTTCTTGGTGGCAGCGAGATGGTGGAACGGTTGATGGCGGCGTATTTCCTGCGTTTGTCCGTCGTAGTGGTGATGGACGATGCTCAGCTGCAGCGAGCCGTGACGGGCGCTGAGTTCGCGCAGCTTGTCGACTACGGCCAGGAGCACCTCGGGCACATCCTCCACGGTGCTGAGTCCCGCCACCGCCTCGGCATGAATCTGGCGTTCATTCAATTTAGCGGCCAGCTTTTCACCGACGGCGACCAGGTATGGTTGTGTGGCGCCGGCCTGGATCTGCTCCAGCAGGCTCTCGTTGAAATCGCCGCAAAAGCCCCGTTCCGAGCCGATGAGCAGAACGATATCGATGGCGGCATCGCCACCGGGCAGCGCGTGCGGATAGTGGCCGAGAAAATCCCCCATGGCCTGTTCGATACCATCCATTACCCGTTGCTGGCTGGCGAGGAAACGGCGCAGGCGCTGGCTCTCGGTGAGAGAGATGTTCTTTAGGGCCGCCATGATGTCGCGAATATCATGCAGGGCGCCGAGGTGGCGTTGATGCTGAACGAGGGTGCTCATGCCGCGGGAACGTCGGTCACATCGGCCAGCCATTCCTTGACTTTGGCCTGCCACTGTTCGCGACTGTCTTCGAGGTGAATGTCGCTCTCCTTGAGGCGCGCCGCCATCTGGTCCAGATAGCGATGCACCTGCGGGAGTTCAACCGCATCCAACAAGCCGGCGTTGTAGGCCACCAGCCACGCCATCTGCAATTCGATGGGCAAGGGCAGCAGGCGATCCTGTTTGAGGATCTCGCGCAACAAACGTCCGTGCTGGATCTTGTGTTCCACCGCGGGATCGAGGCGGGTGCCAAAACGGGTAAAGGTCTCCAGTTCCAGGAACTGCAGATAATCCAGCTTCATGTGTCCCGCTTCTTCCTTGATGCGCGGATGTTGCGCGGCGCCGCCGATGCGCGATACCGATTTGGTGACGTCTATGGCCGGCAGGAAGCCGGCGGCGAACAGTGCCTTGTCGAAATAGATCTGGCCATCGGTGATGGAGATGAGATTGGTGGGGATGTAGCTGGCGATATCGCCTTCCTTGGTCTCGACGATGGGCAGGGCGGTAAGGGTGCCGCCGCCCGCCTCGGCGCTGAGGCAGGTGGCCCGCTCCAGCAGGCGGGCGTGCAGATAAAAGATGTCTCCGGGGTAGGCCTCGCGGCCGGGTGGGCGGCGCAATAACAGCGACAGTTCGCGATAGGTTTGAGCATGGGTGCTGAGATCGTCGAACACCACCAGGGTATCCTTGCCCTGCTGCATCCAGGACTCGGCCACCGTGCAGCCGGCGAAGGGCGCCAGGTACTTTAGACCGGGTAGCGCCGTGGCCTCGGCGACCACTACGGTGGTGTGGGCGATGGCGCCGCTATAGCGCAGGGTCTCGATGATATCCACCGCGGTGGAGCGTTTTTGCCCTACCAATACGTAGACACAATACACGTCTTTGTCGCGCTGATTGATGACCGCATCCACCGCCAGGGCACTCTTGCCCACGCCGTCATCACCAATGAGCAATTGCCGTTGGCCCTTGCCGACGGGGATCATGGTATCCACGATCTTGTTGCCGCTGTACAAAGGATCATGGACGAAGTCGCGATCCACGATGGGCGGCGACAGGATGTCCAGAGGCAGCAACTTACGGCACTCGGGGGCGGGCAGGCCGTCTAGGGGTGCCCCCAGGGGATCGATGACCCTGCCCAATAATGCGTCACCCACGGAGATGACCAGGCTGCGACCGCTGCGATGGGCGATGGTCCCCGCGGTTAGGGCATCGGTCTGATAGAGCAGAATGGCGCCGATGTGCTCCTTGCCGAGGCGAAACACCAGGCCGGTGCTGCCGTCGGCGAAATCCAGCAACTCGTCCATGGCGGCGGAAGGCAGGCCGCTGACCCAGGCGACACCGTCGCCCACCGAGGCGACGCTGCCCACTTCGCTGATGCGCAGACCGGGCTGATAGTCCGGCAGGCATTGGTCGGCATTGGGCAGGAGGGGCAGGGCGCCGCGATCATTAATCTTCATGACGGAGGATGTCGCCGAAGAAGCGCAATTCTTCTTTGAGATTGGCCTGCAGGTAGTGCGCGCCGATGTGGATGCTGACGCCGGCCACCACGGTGGGATCTTCGCGGAATTCGCAGCTGATCGCCATTTCCAAGGTTTTTTGCAAGGCGGCGCTCAAGCGCTGGCGCTGCGCGTCATTGAGGGGGAAGGCGCTGATGACCTGCACGGGGGCCTGGTTGTCGCGCTGCGCGGCGACGAGGTTTTTGCGTTGTTCCTCGGGCAGGGTGGCCAGATCCTCCAGCAGCATCTCCAGCAAGCGTCCTTCCACGGCGGGACCGGCGACACGGTTCAACAGCTTTGCAGCGAATTGCTCGCTGAGTACTTGCGCCTGTTGACGCGCCTCGCGCAATAGATTCTCATCGCGGCGCGCGGCCAGTACCTGTTCCTTGCGGCGTTGCTCTGTTAACTCGCTTTGCAGTTGTGCCATGAGCTTTTGGCGTTGGGCCTCGATCTCGTCGCCCAGTTGTTTGCGCGCCGCTTCCCGCTCCTGTTGCCAATCCCCCAGGCGATTTTCATATTGTGTCTTGAGTTCGGTAGCCTGTTGCTGGGTGGTCTGCGCCTCCTGCAGGCTTTGCGAAATGGTGGCGCGGCGTTGCGCCACGACATTCATCACCGGCCGGTAGAGAAAGCGCTGCAGAATCCACACCAGCACCAGAAAGTTGATGATCTCGAGTATGAAGGTGGTCCAATCCAATTCCACGAATGCGTTTCCTTCCGTGATGCCCGTTTATTTCAACAAGTATTCCAGCAGCGGATTGCGGAACAGGATGATCAGCACGATCACCAGCACGTAGATCGCCAGGGACTCGATCATGGCCAGGCCGATGAACAGGGTGCGGGTGATGGACTTCTCCGACTCCGGTTGGCGAGCCAGGGCATCCAGGGCCTGGGCGATGGCGCGGCCCATGGCCTTGGCCGGGAACATGACCCCCAAGGCCATTGCGATGGCGGCGGCCACCGTGGAGGCGAGGGTGAACCAGCTCATGTCTGACATGCCTTACTCCTTTTCACGTTGTCTTTGTAATTGGTGAGACTGCATGGCGCCGGCGATGTAGATCAACGCCAGCATACCGAAAATATAGGCCTGCACCAGGGCCTCGATGATGTGCAGCATGAGAATGGGCACCGGCGCGAGAAAACCCGCCACCAGCAGGATCAGCAAGGCCGCCATCTCCAGACTCATGATGTTGCCGAACAGGCGCACCGCCAGGGCCACGGTGCGGGTGATCTCGCTGATGATATGAAACGGCAGCAACAGCGGGGTGGGGCGCAGATAATGACCGAGATAGCTTTTCAATCCCTCGCTGCGGATTCCGAACCAGTGCACCGAAAGGAACACCAGGATCGCCAGGGCGGCGGTGGTGGAGAGATGACCGGTGGGAGCGTGCACGCCGGGGATGACGCCGCTCAAATTGGCGACGATTAAAAACAGCCATAGGGTGGTGAGAAACGGCAGCACCTTATCGGCCTGCTCGGGCAGCACCGCGCGGACCGCGTCATCGATGGCGCCGAGACTGCCTTCCAGCGCGGTCTGTAGCGGGCCGGGCTGCAGTCGCAGGCGGCGGTTGGCCAGAATGGAAAACAGGGCCAGCAGCGCCATGATGATCCAGGTGGTGACCACCGCGTCGTTGATCGCCAGAGGGCCGATATGAAATAGAATCTGGTTTTCCATTTTGTTATATATAGTTCATTTACCGATTGCGTGTTGCAAGCACCTATGCTTTCTCACTTAAAATGAAGCCAGGATGAGAGAATTATATTATCGATCTATCCCCTCACCCCAACCCCTCTATCCTAAAGGGCATAAATCCCGGAGGGCGAGGGGATAAACTGCTTGGCCTTGTTAGTTCGTTCCCTCCCTCTCCTTCCGGGAGAGGGCCAGGGTGAGGGAAATAATTCGAGTTGACTCGTAACGTTAAACCCAAGCTCGCAGTTACTCCCTTACATACAAATAAACGTTGATGGCGCCCACTACCAATCCTAAAAAGATCATACTCAGCGTCCAGCGCATCGAGTAGCCCGCCATCATGCTGTCCAGCCAGCGGCCCAAATAGGCGCCGCCGATTACCGGGAGTACGAACAACAGTCCCAGGGTGCCGATATACGTGGTCTGCGCCAATAGTGTGGGGCGGTCCCGTTCCGCCTGCTTGAGGCGCTCAACCTGTTCATCGATGCGCTGCTGCAGGTGTTGCTTGTCGTCCTTAGGGTCTGTTGCCATTAGCCCGGACACCTAGTGTACTGCTTCGAGATTGCCGGTGTTTATCAGAACCCCTTCCTCGCTTTCCTCCAGAAGGAGCGGAACGAGGGAGGTGCAGTCATTGGGATGAGAGGCTAGAGCAAAATATTTTATATTATCCCTCATCCTGTCCTTCTCCCTCAGAGAGAAGGAACGTTCTTGCAAACATATGGGTATACGAATCGCACAATATAAATTCCAAGGACAAGGAAGCGCTACATCAGCCACGCTGTATCTCCCGCAGGCGTTTGAACATTTCCTCCTCCATGCGGCGCAGGCTTTCTTTAATATGCCGCAGTCCGGTCTCCTCCTTGCGCAACTGCTCGCGCAGCGCGGCGTTGATGCGCTCATAGTCATCGTCGCGCACATAACGCCGGGTGTTGAGAAAGAGCTGATTATCCACAAAGTAGAGCAAGGCGCCGGGCAGTGCAAGATACTGCCAGGTTTGCGCGCCGCTGCGGTAACGCGCCAGACCGAAGCTCAGCGAGGCCATCAGCCGCGCATGCCCGGCCTGAATGCCGAAACTGCCGGAGTCGTCTTCGCCGACGAAACTGGTGACGTCGACGATGGCTTCGTACTGGGTGGCGCTTTGCAGGTGTAAGGTGAAGACGTTCATGGTGAGGTCTCCCGCAGAGTGCCGCGCATATAACAATGATCTTCCGAGACCTCGTCGTAATCGCCGCGCAGGAACGCCTCACAGTCGGCCAGGGTATCCTGCAGGGATACTGAAACGCCGGCCATGCCGGTGTGGGCGGCGGTGACGTGAAAGGGCTGGGTGAGATAGTGTTGCAATTTACGGGCACGCAGCACGATGCGCCTATCCTGAGCCGAAAGCTCGGACATGCCCAGCATGGTGATGATGTCTTCCAGTTCATGATAACGGGCCAGATGCTCACGCACCCCTTCGGCGATGGTGTAATGGCGGTCGCCGACGATGTGGCGGTCCATCATCTTGCTGCCGGATGCCAGCGGGTCCACCGCCGGGTAGATGCCGCGCCCCGCCTGGACACGGGACAGGATCACGCTGGTATCGAGATGGCTCAGTAGGGCGCTCACCGCCGGGTCGCTCATGTCATCGGCGGGGACGTATACCGCCTGTACCGCGGTGATCGCTCCTTGCTGGGTGGAGATGATGCGATCCTCCAGTTCCGCCACCTCGCTCATCAGCGTAGGTTGATAACCCACCGTGGCGGGGATGCGCCCCAGCAGCCCGGAGATCTCGCTGCCTGCCTGGACGAAGCGAAACACGTTATCCATGAGAAACAGCACTTCCTTGTGCAAGGTGTCGCGCAGATATTCGGCGTAGGTGAGCGCACTCAAGCCGACGCGGAAGCGCACCCCGGGGGAGGCATCCATCTGACCGAAGACCATCAGGGTTTGGGGCATGACTCCGGCCTTTTGCATCTCGCGCCACAACTCGTGGCCCTCGCGATTGCGTTCGCCCACGCCGGCGAACACCGACACGCCTTTGTGAATGGTGGCGATGGCGTGCATGAACTCCATGATCAAGACCGTCTTGCCCACGCCGGCGCCGCCGAACAGCCCGGTCTTGCCGCCGCGCACGAACGGACACAGCAGGTCGATGACCTTGATGCCGGTCTCGAGGATCTCGTGGGAGGCGATGGTCTGGTACAGGGGGGCCGGTTTGGCCAGGATATTGCGATATTCCGTGGTCTGCAGCGGTGCACCGCCGTCCAGGGGTTCGCCGAAGACATTGAGAAGGCGCCCCAGACAGTCCTCGCTCACCGGTACATGTACCGGCGCGCCGCTGTCATATACCGGCATGCCGCGATACAGTCCGCCGGTGCGATGCAAGGTGATGGCACGCACATGGCGTTCATCCACATGGCGATGCACCTCGAAGATGAAACGTTCGTCGTTGAGAAAGGTGTAAAGGGCGCGGTGCAGGGCCGGCAGGGTGTCGCAGGCGATATCCACCACCGGCCCGTGCACCTCGACAATGGTGCCGATGAGGGGATGATCCGGTGCCGGTTGGGGTACGGCTGCCATGCGCGGCTATCCTCCATTTATAGTATTGGTCCTGGCCCTGTCACTATCATAGCAATAGCGCGGCTATTGCGGTGCGGCCGCCGCCGAATTAAACAAAATAATTTATTCGCGGGCAGGCGACACAGTGGTAGAGTAGAGTGGCGTTGGGGACGGAAGGAGGCTTGTTTGTTTCCGCCTTGTCATGTGCTTCCGGTGTTATTTCGAGCGTCAGCGGGAAATCTTAACAGCAATGTCAGTGCGAAGTATGGTGGAACAAGATTCCTCCCAGCGGTCGGAATGACAGCTGGTTAATACGTAGTACTAATACTCCTGTAGGGAAAGGTATTGTCATGACGGCAGGTTTAACGACCTATAAGCATGGGCCTGCCCTCCTGAGCGTAGCGCATGACATTCGTTGCGCCGGGAAGACTTTCACATGAAGAACGGAACGCGGGTGCTCGCCGTCAACGTCGGCTCCTCATCGCTGAAGCTCGATGTCTGGGAGACGGGCGCGGTGCAAGCCCAGCTCAGGCTCGAGGCGCGCGGCATCGGTGGCGAACACGGAACGCTGGCGGAGAACGATCACGTGGTCGCCCGGCGCATCGTTGCCGATCACGAGACGGCATTGCAGGAGTTATTGCAGCGCGTTCCCGCCGCGGAAAGGATTGCACGTATTGGACATCGCGTGGTGCACGGTGGCAGCCGCTATCGAAGCAGCGTGTGGCTTGATGATGGCGTAGCGGAGGATTTGCAGTCCTTGGTGAGGCTCAGCCCCTTGCATCAGCCGCCGGCGCTGGCGGTAATCCGCGCCTGCCGCCGGCGCTTTCCCGGCATCGCGCAAGCGGCCGTATTCGATACCGCTTTTCACGCTACCCTGCCTGCGTGTGCCGCCACCTACGCCATCCCCGCCGCGTGGCGTGATGCCGGGGTAAGACGTTATGGATTCCACGGCATTGCCTGCGCCGACATTGTGATGCAACTGGGTAAGGAACTGCGCGAGCGCGCCATTATCCTCCATCTCGGCGCCGGCTGTTCCGCCACTGCGATGTTGCGGGGCGAGAGTATCGACACCACCATGGGCTTCACGCCGCTGGAAGGTTTGGTGATGGCCACCCGCGGCGGCGATATCGATCCCGGGGCCGTGCTCTACGTGCAACGGGAATTGGGCTTGTCCCCGCAGGAGATGGAACGCGTGCTCAACCAGGAGAGCGGATTGTTGGCCTTGTCAGGGTCCAGCGCCGATATGCGTGACTTGCTACAGAGTCAAGATGAAAAGGCGGTATTGGCGGTGGAGATCTTTTGTTATCGCGCAGCCAAGGCGGTGGGTGCCCTGGCGGTGGCCCTGGGCGGTCTCGAGCAGATCATATTCAGCGGCGGCATCGGTGAACACAGCGCCGTGGTGCGCTCCCGCATCGGCGCCTTGTTGCAAGGAATGGGTATCG
>Ga0315556_1000956_pt1 | contig 17783 bp, 16 predicted proteins | sample SalMarSW160310MG_FD_202112 | JGI IMG/M metagenome (GOLD analysis project Ga0315556, IMG submission 202112) | Salt marsh sediment microbial communities from the Plum Island Ecosystem LTER, Massachusetts, United States - Salt Marsh Sediment SW1603-10 ...
CCGGCACCCCCGCATGATTCAGGTAACGGATGGTCTTGCGCGCCCCGCTGCCCCCCATCCAGGCGGCGAACACGGGCTTGTGGGACGTTCGGGCGGCCGCGGTCACGGCCTCGGCGACGTGCCTGCTGCTGGTCAGCGGGTGACTGGCGTAGATCACCAGCACTGCGTCGTTCGCCCGGTCACCGAGCACAATCTCCAGGGCCCGGGCATAGCGCTCCGGACCCGCGTCGTCGAGCAGGTCAACGGGATTGCCGTGCGACCAGCCGGCCGGAAGCAGATCGTCCAGTCGGGCGATGGAGCCCTCGTCGAGATTCGCGAGTTCACCCTTGCGGGTAATCAGCGCGTCCGCGGCGATGATGGCCGGCCCGCCGGCGTTGCCCACGATCGCCAGTCGCGGGCCGGCCGGCAGGCGCTGCGATGCCAGGATCTCGGCCACGTCGAAAATATCATCCAGGTTGGTCACCCGGACGACCCCGGCGCGCTCGAACACGGCGCTGTAGACGGCATCCTCGCCGGCGATGGTACCGGTATGCGACAGCGCGGCGCGCGCGGTGCGCTCGAAGCGGCCGGACTTGTAGACCACGATCGGCTTGCGTGAGGCGAAGGAACGCGCCGCCGATATGAAACGACGGGCCTGCCGGATCGACTGTATGTAGAGAATGATGGCGTGCGTCTTCGGGTCCGTCCCCAGGTACTCGATCAGGTCGCCATAGCCGATATCCATGCTGTTTCCCAGCGACACGAACACCGAGAAACCGACACCGGCGGCCGCGGACCAGTCCAGTACGGCGTTGGCAAGCGAGTGCGACTGCGAGACGAACGCCAGGTGCCCCGCCCCCGGAAAGGCCACGGCCTGGCTGGCATTGAGCCCGAGTTCCGGGACGATGATGCCCAGTGAATTCGGCCCTATGATGCGCATGCCCCGGTAACGCGCCGCGGCCCCGGCAAGCTGTTGCTCGAGCAGCCGCCCCTCCGGTCCGGCTTCGCGGAAGCCCCCGGACAGGATGATGACACCCAGGATGCCGGCCTCATAACAGCTGGTTACATGCCGCAGGACGTCCCCGGCCGGTGCACAGATGACCGCCAGGTCCGGTGTTTTCGGCAGGCCCGTCACACCGGGATAGGTCGGCACGCCGCTTACCGATTCGATGCTGCTGCTGACCGGGTAGACGATACCGCGGAATCCGGCATCCAGCAGATTGGCCAGCACCCGCCTGCCGAGGTCTCCCGGTGCAGTGCCCAGCCCGACCAGGGCCACCCGGCGCGGCTTGAAGATCTTGTCGAGATTACGGATGCTCACGGCCGTTGGATCCGTGCCGCAACACTGCGACGTTCAGCCCGATGGTATGCCCGATGTGCCGGCAAGTCCATGCGCCAGGATCCGCTGCGGGCACGGTTCCCGCAGCCGTTCCGTGTCCGGTGTGACGGCAGTGCTGCACGGCCGGTGTCATGCCCCGGACCGGGCGCACGTCCCTGCCGGGGGATTGCGCGGGATTTATGAGCCGGGTTCTAGTCCCGTTTGCCGCCCCCCGGTTTGCCGCGCATGGCATCCGGCAGGTAGCTGCTGAGGAAATTTTCCTGCGCGGTCTTCCAGAGCTCCAGGTTGCGCTCCGCCATGTCCTTCAGTACGGAGGACGGTGCCATCTTCAGCATGTTTTCCATCTGGTCCTGCAGGCTCTTCTGCTGGTTCACGAATGCGTCCATGCTTTTCTCCAGATAGGTGCCGACGAACGCCTGCAGGGTATTGCCGTAATGGAGGATGATCTGCTCCAGCAGCCGTGTACTCAGCATCGGCTGTCCCTGTTCCTCCTGCTCGACAATGATCTGCAGCAGGATGCTGCGGGTGATATCGTTACCACTACCGGCCTCGATGACACGGAACGGCTTGCCCTCCGTGACCAGCTGGCGGATGTCGTCCAGGGCAATGTAGCGGCTCTCGGCCGTGTCGTACAGGCGGCGGTTGGCGTACTTCTTGATGATGCGCTCTTCAGCCATGGTATTCGATGGCTCCTGCCCCTCAGCTCATGTACTGGCCGCCGTTTACCGGTATGTTGGCACCCGTGATGAATCCGGCTTCATCGGCCGCCAGGAACGCCACCACGCGGGCGATATCTTCCGGTCGACCGAGCCTGCCCACCGGGATCTGCGCGATGATCTGCTTGCGCACTTCCTCGGGCACGGCATTGACCATGGGGGAATCGATGTAGCCCGGCGAGACGGTATTGGCGGTGACCCCCTTGCGTGCGCCTTCCTGGGCCAGCGACATGGTGAAGCCGTGGATGCCCGCCTTGGAGGCGGCGTAGTTGGCCTGTCCGAACTGGCCCTTCTGACCGTTGATGGACGAGATGCTGATGACGCGGCCAAATCCGCGTTCCAGCATGCCCTCGATGACATTGCGCGTGGCGTTGAAGACGCTGTCCAGATTCGACTGGATGACCGCATGCCATTGATCGGGCGTCATCTTGCGCAGTGTCGCATCACGGGTAATGCCGGCGACATTGACCAGGATGTCGATCGGTCCGGCCTGTGTCACGGCTGCCCGGGTGGACTCGAAATCGGACAATTCACAGAATACGGCGGCGATATCGTAGCCCGCGGCCTGCTGCTCGGCCTGCCAGGCGCCGGCACGCTCCTGCTCCGCCGGCAGGCAGGTCGTGATGACCCGGCATCCCGCCTGGCTGAGCTGCCGGCAGATTTCCGTTCCGATGGTACCGGTGCCTCCGGTGACCAGTGCTGTCTTCTGTGTCATTGAGATTCTCCAGGTCTGTTGTATCAGGTGATACTGCGGTATCCGTTCACCCGCCCCTCATCCCGTCCGCAGCGAGGCAGGCCACCACACGGGCCAGGACCGCCCTGTCGTCCGGGCCGCGGGCGGAGCGCGGGCGGCTGCTAGCGTTCCACGGCCGTGGCGACACCCTGCCCGCCGCCGATGCACAGCGTCGCAAGGCCCTTGCGGACATCCCGCTTGCGCATCTCGTGCAGCAACGTCACCAGAATACGCGCTCCGGACGCGCCGATCGGATGCCCGAGGGCGATCGCGCCGCCGTTGACATTCACCCGGGCGGGATCCCAGCCGAGTTCACGGTTCACGGCGATGGTCTGGGCGGCAAAGGCCTCGTTGGCCTCGATCAGGTCGAGGTCACTCACCTCCCAGCCGGCCTTCTGCAGGCAGCGCCGGGTGGCAGGTATCGGGCCGGTGCCCATCATGGCCGGGTCGACGCCGGCACTGGCGTAGGCCGTGACCCTGGCGAGGGGTTCCAGACCCAGTTCCCGAGCCCGGCGGGACGAGGCGACAATCAGGACCGCCGCCCCGTCGTTGATACCCGAGGCATTGCCGGGGGTAATCGTCCCGTTCTTCGTATTGAAGGCAGGCCGCAGAGCGGCCAGCCCCTCGGCGGTGGTACCGTGCCGGGGGAACTCATCCACGTCGAACACCAGCGGCTCCCGCTTGCGACGGGGGATTTCGACCGGGATGATCTCGTCCGCGAAACGGTTGCTCTTCTGGGCCGCTTCGGCTTTTTGCTGTGACGCGGCGGAGAATTCGTCCTGTTCCTGGCGGGTGATGCCGTAGTGATCGGCGAGATTTTCGGCCGTGCACCCCATGTGATAATCGTTGAAGATGTCCCACAGACCGTCAAAGACCATGCTGTCGATCAGCGGCCAGTCGCCCATGCGCATGCCACTGCGCGAACCGGGCAGTACGTGGGGCGCGAGATTCATGTTTTCCTGACCACCCGCCACGATCAAATCGGCATCCCCGCAACGAATGGCCTGCACCGCCATATGGACCGCCTTCATGCCGCTGCCGCAGACCTTGTTCACGGTCAGCGACGGGACCTCGGCCGGCAGACCCGCCTCGATGGCGGCCTGGCGCGCGGGATTCTGGCCGACACCGGCGGTCAGCACCTGTCCCAGGATCACTTCATCCACCGCCCCCGGCTGCAGACCGTTGCGTTGTAACAGGGCGGCGATCACCCTGGCACCGAGCGAACTTGCCTTGACACTCGCCAGGCTCCCCTCGAACTTGCCGATGGCGGTGCGTGCGGCATCGACGATTACTACGTCTTCCATCTGTTCTGATCTCCTCCGGGCAATTCCAGCCGTTCATCGCCCTGGCGGCGACTCTTGTCTGGCTGAGGATTTATTATTCGTGCCTGCGACGGCGGCGGACGACTGTGCCGTCCACCGCTGAACGTGCAGGCGAACGGGTACAACTATAGCACGCCGGCCGCGCCAGGCGGCCGGACGTGCTCCCTGCGAAGGGTCACTTGGGCTGGACGCCGCCGGTCGTCATCCGGCCCGCTTCTTCCGCCCAGCCGGCGATGGCCTGCTGGGTCTCGGTGGCGATGCGGGTGAATTCCTGGGCACGATTCATCAACCGCTCGCCGAACTCGGTCACCAGCTCACCCTGTTCCGTGAGCATTTCCTCGGGTTTTTCCGCCTTGCCGAGAATCGAGGCCTGACGGGTGCCGAGATCCAGGTAATCGCGCGCCACATCCAGCTGCTGGCGGGCAACCCGTTCCATCGCCGCAACGGCGATCTCGTTCAGTTTCATCATGGGTTCAACCGCGCTCTTGGTGAGCTTCACCCATTCGTTGAAGGCTTCGGTACTCATGACTGCTTCCTCTCTGTTCGTGGTCTATCCGGCTGCCTAAGCGCCGCGTATCCAGTATTGCTGCATTGCAGCATAGCTGTCTGAGAACCCAAAGTCAAGTCCAACCGGAAACATACAACATATTTTCTTCGTTTAATTTATCTAATTAATTTTATTCACTTTTAAATGGGCCACCGGGGTACTGGCGCGACGACCCGACAAGCGGCGAACATTTATGTTGCAACGCAACATTCTCCTGTTATACTTAGGGCCAGATCAACTAGTTAGGGAGGACCCGCAGATGGCAGGCTTTGCGGATACCTGGAGCCAGGCGTGGCTGGACATGCAGCAACAGTACATGGATGCGTGGAAAAAGCTCTCCTCCGGAGCCATGCCGGGGCAGGCGGCGGGCGCGCCGTTTTCCACGACCGGAAGCAACCTGTGGGCAAACGCCTTCGATCAATGGTCGTCACTGTTCGGGCAGGCGATGCCGGCCAACGCCCGGGGCGTCAGCACACGCCTGTTCGAGCTCGGCAAGAATTACATGGACGCGAGCGAGAACTTCTGGAAGCTGATGCAGCAGGGCAGCATGAGCACCGGGGACTGGCAGCAGGCACTCAAGGACACCTTTGCCCAGGCCGGCAGGGGAATGGGATTCCCCGGCGGCGCCTCCGACCCGTGGTCGGGCTTCGCCGCCCTGTGGGGCCTGCCGTTGAGCAACTGGCAACGCATGGCAACCTCGTTCTCCCCGTTCCCGGGCGAGATGGAAAAGGCCCTGCGCCCCGGTCACATACCGCAACCCGGTGACATGACCCACGCTGTGCGGCACTTCCTGTCCCTGCCGTCGGTGGGCTACACGCGCGAGTGGCAGGAGCAGTTCCAGGAGTGGGGAATTCTGGCCCTGGAATACCAGCGCGCCGTGCAGAACTTCTCCACGTTGCTCGGCAGGGTCGTGCAGAACGCGCAGGAATTGTTCGGCAAACGGCTCGCGGACAGGCTCGGGCAGGGCGACTCCTTCGACGACCTGCGGGCGATCTACAATCTCTGGATCGACTGTGGCGAGGAGGCGTACGCCGGGCAGGTCGCCAGCGCGGAGTTCCCGCACCTGCAGGCGGAAATGATCAACGCCCTGATGCGCATGAAACACCATGAACAGGGCATGGTCGAGGAAATCATGACCGGTTTGAACATGCCGACCCGCCAGGAAGTGGATACCAGCCACCGGCGCGTATACGAATTGCAGCGCCAGCTGTCCCGCCTGCAGGATGCCCTGGAAAACGGCAACGGCCCCGCCGCCGCGACCACGACCCGGGCAAGCGCGCAACCGGCCGCCCCGGCAAGGAAGAAGACCGCAACCCGCAGGAAAACCGGTACCACCGCAAAGCGCGGCGGAAGCTCCCGGACCAGGAAGGGATAGACCATGATCAAGCTGCCCGTGAACCCCGAACAGATTCTGAAAGAGGCGCTGGACTTCAACCGCAAGGTAGCCGCCGGCCTGGACACCCTGAAGAATATCGGCGATATCGACGTCGGTACGGCACCAAAGGAAGCCGTCTACCGCGAGGACAAGATGGTCCTCTACCATTACAGGTCGACGTTCGACAAACCGGCCGCCACCCCGCTGCTGATCGTTTACGCACTGGTCAACCGTCCCTACATGACGGACCTGCAGGAAGACCGCTCCATCATCCGCAACCTGCTGGACCACGGCGTGGATGTCTACCTGATCGACTGGGGTTACCCCGACGGTGCCGACCGTTTCCTGCAACTGGACGACTACATCAACCGTTACCTCCATCATTGCGTACGCCACATCTGCAAGGCACACGGTCTGGACAGGATCAACCTGCTCGGGATTTGCCAGGGCGGCACCTTCAGTCTGTGTTACACGGCCATCCACCCGGAACGCATCGCGAACCTGGTGACCATGGTGACCCCGGTGGATTTCCATACCCCGAACAACGTCCTCAGTGACTGGGCACGCGGCCTGGACGTCGACCTGATGGTCGATACGGTGGGCAACGTGCCGGGAGAATTGCTGAACTGGAGCTTCCTGTCCCTGAAGCCGTTCCGACTCACCAGCCAGAAGTACGCGGACCTGGCCGACATCATCGACGATCCGGTAAAACTGAAGAATTTCATGCGCATGGAAAAGTGGATCTTCGACAGTCCGGACCAGGCCGGCGAGGCGTTCCGCCAGTTCATCCGCCTGTTCTATCAGCAGAACCGGCTGGTGACGGGCGGACTGGAGATCGGCGGGCACCCGGTCAGCCTCGAGCAGGTCAGGTGCCCGGTACTGAATGTCTACGCACTGTACGATCACCTGGTGCCACCGGAATCGTCACAGGCCCTCAAGCAGCACGTCGGATCACGCGATTACACCACGGTCGAGTTCAAGGGCGGGCACATCGGCATCTACGTCAGCGGCAAGGCCCAGCACGATATCCCGCCGGCCATCGCGAGCTGGCTGCAGGAACGCAGCGACTGAGCGACTGATCAGTCCAGCAGGGCGCCGAGGTGGGCCGCCACGCAGCCGGCCAGTGCCGGCAGCGAGTAGCCCCCCTCCAGCACGGAGATGATCCTGCCCGCGGCATGCCGCCCGGCGAGCATGCCGAGTTCCCGGGTGATCCAGGCGTAGTCCTGTTCGGTCAGGTTCAGATCGGCCATCTCGTCCCGCCAGTGCCCGTCGAATCCGGCCGAGATGAAGATCAGTTCGGGTCGGAAGGCATCCATCCGCTGCAGCCATTCACTACGGATGCGGCTGCGGAATTCGCGGCCTCCCGTCCCGGCGGCCAGCGCTGTCTTCACGTGTTGCCTTCCCGGGATGCCGGTGTCGCAGTTCGGGTAAAGCGGATGCTGGAAGGACGAGCAGTACAGCACCCGCTCCTCGTCACGGAATATGTCCTCGGTGCCATTGCCGTGGTGAACGTCGAAATCGACGATGGCGATCCGGTGCAGACCGTACTGTGCCAGGGCATGCGCGACGCCCACCGCCAGGTTGTTGAACAGACAGAAACCCTGGGCCTCCGCACGCGTAGCGTGGTGCCCGGGCGGACGAACCGCGCAAAAGGCAAGTCCCTCCTGCCCGCCCTGTACCAGGTCGACCGCATGCACCACGGCGCCCGCCGCATGTAGCGCCGCTTCCAGGGAGTGCGGATTCATGACCGTGTCGGTACCCAGCCAGCGCAGGCCCGCCGGTGGTGCCTGTGCATGGATGCGGTCCACGTGGGAGGGGTCGTGCACGCGCAGCAGCTGCTGCCGCGTCACCGCCGGTGCATCATAGCGGCGGATGGCGAATTCCAGCCCGGTTTCCAGCAGTTTGTCCTCGATGACGTCCAGCCGCGCCGGGATTTCCGGATGTTCACTGCCGACGTCGTGCAACCGGCAGGCGGGATGGCTGATGTAGGCGATGGTCATGGCGGTACCTTCCTGGCTTTGGTCAGGATGATGATGTCCGGTGATCCGTGCAAGCCCCGGTTCCGGACAGCCCCCTCACCCGGACCGGCCCGACCGGACGGAAAGCGGCGGGAAAACCGGGATCCCGGCACCCCGATACGGACGAACGATGGCCTGCCCACTGCCCGGAAGCGGAACCTTTGCGCCGGCTACCGGATACGCAGGATAATTACTCCGATACCTCCTGATGCCGGATCGCCCCCGTGGATGACGAGCAGTTGCTGCGCTACAGCCGCCAGATCCTGCTGCCGCAGATCGATGTGGCCGGCCAGGAACGGCTGCTGGCCGCACAGTTCCTGGTGATCGGGGCCGGCGGCCTGGGTTCACCGGCCGCCATGTACCTCGCCGCGTCCGGTGCCGGACGGGTCGTCATTGCCGATCCCGACACGGTCGAATGCTCCAACCTGCAGCGACAGTTGCTGCACCATGACCGGGACCTCGGCCGGCCCAAGGTCGACTCGGCATACGACAGCCTGCATGCGGTCAACCCGCGGCTGCAGGTCAGGGCACTGCAGACCCGGCTGGCAGACTCACAACTCGCCGCCGAGGTGCAGGCCGCGGACGTGGTGCTGGATTGCAGCGACAACTTCGCCACCCGTTTCGCTGTCAACGCGGCGTGCGTGGCCACCGCCACCCCGCTGGTCTCCGCCGCCGCCGTGCGATTCGAGGGGCAGCTGGCCGCCTTCGACACGCGGCACGCGGACAGTCCCTGCTATCGCTGCCTGTACCGGGAAGGGGAGGAACCCGACCAGACCTGCGCGGAGAACGGGATCCTGTCACCCGTCGTGGGTGCGCTCGGAACGCTGCAGGCACTGGAAGCCATCAAGATTCACCTGCAGCTCGGCAATCCGCTGGTGGGGCGACTGGTCCTGTTTGACGGTCTTGCGCACGAATGGCGCACGTTGTCCCTGCCCCGTGACCCGGCGTGCCCGGTATGCGGCGTCCGTCCGGCGGGATAGCCGCACACGCCAGCGGACAGCAAGCGGGACACCCGGGAGGCACTCCCGCGACATCCCGGTCCACTCCCTGTAAATCCCGCGCCTGCGCCGTAAGCGACATGGCGAAGCACCTGTGCGCCCTGCCGATTCCCCGCGTAGCCCGGGCGTTCATGAGAGGGTCTAAAGATCGATGCCGGTATGCCGACTCCCTGCGAGACAAGACACGCATTCCAGCCGGTACGGTAATGCGAATCAATCGCAACGCATATACGCAGGTGATGCAACATGGCATATCTGTCCTGGGATCACGAGCTGGACACGAAAATTCCGGTCATCGACAACCAGCACCGCAGGATCGTCGAATATATCAACGAACTGCATGAAGCCATCACTTCCGGTAACCGGGAACTGGTCGGGGAGGTTCTGGAACAGCTGGTTGACTATACCCTGTCCCATTTTGCCTTCGAGGAAGAACTGATGGAGCAGTCAGGATACGGGTTCCTGTCCGCACACAAGAAAGTTCACCTGATGTTTACCCGCAAGGTCGGGGAGTACCAGCAGCGGTTTGAACTGGGAGAGGATATCTCGCGACAACTGCTGACCACGCTGCGCACCTGGCTGATCAACCACATCAAGCGAGACGACGCCGACTACGCGGACATCGTACGCATGGCCATGGACCTGGAAAGCCCGAAGAAAACCGGGTTCCTCAGGCGGCTGTTCGGGTAAATCCTCACCCGCCGGCTCCGTCCCGGAAAGTCCGGAGCACCCTGCCGGCCACTCCACCGCCTCACCGGACGGATGCGAGTCAGTCACCGCTCACCCGAACCGTGAATCCCGCCCCGGACAAGGCCCGCGCCTGAGACGGAGTCAATCCGTCCGCCTGCAGCGGTGTGGCCGCAAACTCGCGGCGGACGGGATATTCCTTGCGCAGGCGGTCGAAGTACGCGGCCCGCGCAGCGGGCTCGAGCGTCCGGATGAGACGCAGGCGCGCGTCATCGGCGCGGACATCATAACAACCCGTAACGGCGTCGCGCACCATGGCCTCGACCGGGCACCCGTCACCGCCCTGCAGGTGCAGCACAGCGGCTTCCGGCAGTACCTGGCTGACGTCCCACTCCGGTGCCTTGCCGAGGAATGCACAGACCGCCGCATGGATCATCTGCGTCCCGCGCAGCTTGCCGTCGAGGCTGTAACCGGCAATGTGTGGCGTGCCCAGCGCAACCCGGTCCAGCAGCGACAACCGGATGTCCGGTTCGCCCTCCCACACGTCCAGCACCACGTCGGGGCTGCCACGCCGGTCGAGCCGTGCCTCCAGTGCCGCGTTGTCGACGGCCGCCCCGCGGGCGGTGTTGACCAGCACCGCACCGGAACGCAATTGTGCCAGGGCAGCGGCATCGAGCAGGTGAAAGGTGGGGTGTGCGCCCGTGCGCGTGAGCGGGACATGCAACGTGACGACATCGCAGGCCAGCGCGGTTGCGAGATCGACATACGAATCTGCCACCCCTTCGGCCTGGCGCGGCGGATCGTTGATGCAGCAGTGCATTCCCAGCGCCGCCAGGCGCGTGCGCACCCGTGAACCGACATTGCCGCAACCGATGATCCCCACCGACCGCCCCGCCAGAGGCTGCCCCTGACGTTGTGCCAGTACCAGCAGTGCGCTGATCACGTATTCCGCCGCGGAGGTGGCATTGCTGCCGGGCGCGGTCGCGAACCCGATTCCGCGCGCCGCCAGGTACTCCCGGTCCACGTGGTCGAAGCCGATGGTGGCCGAGCCGACAAAGCGCACCCGGGACCCGTCCAGCAACCCGGCATCGATCCGTGTCACCGAACGCACCAGCAGGATGTCGGCATCCCGTACCTGCGCTGCCGTCAGGTTGCGGCCGTTCACCAGTGTGACCGTGCCCAGCGGTCCGAAGGCGTCCGCCACGGCGGGGATATTTTCGTCAGCAACGATGTTCATTCAGTATTCAGGCTAGCACTCGATTTCATGCGCAAGCCCGGAGCGGGCGTTTTGCATGGTATTGTTTCGCCCTGCCCGGCAAGCCGCTTTTCTTTGCATGCCCGAAGAAATACAGGCAGGTTGGGCTGAACGCTGACAAGCCCAACGACCCGGTTGTTGGGCTGCACCTTGCTCAGCCCGACCTACACACTAAAATCCTGCTATGCAGGATTTCCTGTCGATACTCGGCGGGCCGCTCCCGGCAGGGCGGAAAGCAAAGCAACAAGGAAACTCGCGGGTACAGGTCAGCTGTCCAGTTTCTTCTTCAGCAGCTCGTTCACCTGCCCGGGATTGGCCTTCCCCTGCGTGGCCTTCATCACCTGGCCCACAAAATAGCCGAGCAGCCTGGTCTGCCCGGCGCGGTACTGTTCGATCTGCTTCGGGCTGCCGGCCAGCACCTCGTCGATAATGCCCTCGATGGCGGAGCTGTCGGAGATCTGCTGCAGGCCCCGGCTCTCGATCACCGAGTCGGCATCGCCTGCCCCGTTCCACATCGCCTCGAACACCTGTTTGGCCAGCTTGCCGGAGAGCGTGCCGTCGTGAATGCGCAGCAGCAGCCCGCCGAGCTGGGCGGCACCAACCGGGCTCTGCACGATCTCCAGTCCATCACGGTTCAGTGCACCGGTCAGCTCCACCATCACCCAGTTGGCGGCCAGCTTGCCCTGCCCGCCGGCCGCTGCCACCACGGTTTCGTAGTAATCGGCCAGCTCGCGCGCGGCGGTCAGCACACCGGCATCGTACTCCGACAGCACGTACTGCTGTACGAAACGCGCCTTCTTCGCATCCGGCAGTTCCGGCAAAGCGGCACGCACGGCCTCGATGTAGGCCGAGTCGATTTCCACCGGCAGCAGGTCGGGGTCCGGGAAATAGCGATAATCGTTGGCCTCTTCCTTGGAGCGCATGGGACGGGTTTCGCCCTTGTCCGGGTCGTACAGGCGGGTTTCCTGCACTACGCTGCCGCCGCTCTCGAGCAACAGGATCTGGCGCTCGACCTCGTAGTTGATCGCCTGCTCGACGAAACGGAACGAGTTGATGTTCTTGAGCTCGGCGCGTGTGCCGAATTCCGCCTGGCCCCGGGGACGCACCGAGACGTTGGCATCGCAGCGGAACGAGCCTTCCTGCATGTTGCCGTCACTGATGCCGAGGTAGCGCACCAGGGCGTGCATCTTCTTCATGTAGGCCACGGCCTCTTTCGCCGAGCGCAGGTCCGGCTCGGAGACGATCTCCAGCAGCGGTGTGCCGGCACGGTTGAGATCGATGCCGGTCATGCCGTGGTAGTCCTCGTGCAGCGACTTGCCGGCGTCTTCTTCCAGGTGCGCCCGCGTGATGCCGATGCGCTTGCTGCTGCCGTCTTCCAGTTCGATGTCGAGATGGCCGTCGTGCACGATCGGCAGCTCATACTGGCTGATCTGGTAGCCCTTCGGCAGGTCCGGATAGAAGTAGTTCTTGCGTGCGAACACCGAGCGTGCCGCCACCGTGGCGTGCGTGGCGAGCCCGAACATGGTGGCCATGCGCACCACCTCGGCATTCAGCACCGGCAGCACACCGGGCAGGCCGAGGTCGACCGCGCAGGCCTGGGTGTTCGGTTCGGCCCCGTAGGTGGTCGAGGCCCCCGAGAAGATCTTGCTGTGCGTGGCCAGCTGGGCGTGAATCTCCAGCCCGATGACGGTTTCCCATTGCATAGTTCTTTACCGGTAATACGCCCTCTCCCGCAGGGAGGGTTGGGGTGAGGGGATCAAAACAGGTAACTCGCCTGTTCATATCCCCTCGTCCTGGCCTTCTCCCGGCGGGAGAAGGAACGCTCTGTTTTACAAGTGAAAGCAAATCACCTTGCTCATAACCCGATGGTGCGCGCGGCGCACCCTACTCGTAGCCCTGCGGACAGCGCGTGTGCCAGTCCGTCACCTGCTGGTAGCGGTGTCCCACGTTGAGCAGGCGGCCCTCGGTGAAATAGTCGCCGATCACGTGCAGGCCCACCGGCAGTCCGTCGACGAAACCGGCGGGCAGGGACATGGCCGGCAGTCCGGCCAGGTTGGCGGCGATGGTGTAGATATCGGACAGGTACATGCTGACCGGGTCGTCGGCCTTCTCCCCGAGGCGGAAGGCCGTGGTCGGCGCGGTCGGTCCCATGATCACGTCCACCAGTTCGAAGGCGCGCAGGAAATCCTCGCGTATCAGGCGCCGCACCTGCTGCGCCTTGAGGTAATAGGCGTCGTAGTAGCCCGCCGAGAGCGCGTAGGTTCCGATCAGGATCCGGCGCTTCACCTCGGGTCCGAACCCTTCCCCGCGCGAACGCGTGTACAGGTCGGCCAGATCCTTCGGGTTGGCCGCCCGGTAGCCGAAGCGCACGCCGTCGAAGCGTGACAGGTTGGACGAACACTCGGCCGGTGCCACGACGTAGTACGCCGGCACGGCCAGGTGCGTGTTCGGCAGGGTGATCTCCACCAGTTGTGCGCCGAGCCTGCTGTACTCCTGCAGGGCCGCCTCGATGGCCGCCCCCACGCCGGCATCCAGGCCGGTGCTGAAATATTCCCGTGGCAGCCCGATCTTCAGGCCCTGCAGCGGCGCCTCCAGCATGGCGGGGTAATCCTCCACCGGACGCTGCACGCTGGTGGAGTCACGCCCGTCGAAGCCGGCCATGGCCGCGAGCAGGAGGGCCGCGTCCCGGGCCGAGCGCGCGAACGGCCCGCCCTGGTCCAGGCTGGAGGCAAACGCGATCATGCCGTAGCGCGAGACCCGCCCGTAGGTCGGCTTCAGCCCGGTGACGCCGCACAGGGCCGCCGGCTGGCGAATCGAACCCCCGGTATCGGTGCCGGTGCTGACCGGCACCAGGCGGGCGGCCACGGCGGCGGCCGAACCGCCGGAGGAACCACCAGGGACGCGCGTCTCGTCCCAGGGGTTCTTCACCGGGCCGTAGAAACTGGTTTCGTTCGACGAGCCCATGGCAAACTCGTCCATGTTGGTCTTGCCGACCATGACCGCGCCGGCTTCCCGAAGCTTGTGTGTCACCGTGGCATCGTAGGGTGCCGGAAAATTGTCCAGCATGCGCGACCCGCAACTGGTCTTCACACCGCGGGTACAGAAAATGTCCTTGTGGGCGAACGGGATCCCGGTCAGCGGCCCGGCCTGCCCGGCACGGATGCGCGCATCGGCTGCGCGTGCCGCGGCCAGCGCCTGCTCACCGGTCACGGTAATAAAGGCGTTGAGCCGTTCGTCCAGCCGCTCGATGCGTGCGAGGCACGCCCGCGTGAGTTCCTCGCTGGAACAGGTTCCGGCCTGCAGATCGGTGGCCAGCTCGACCAGGCTCCTGAGATGCATGGAGGGCTACTCGATCACCTGCGGTACGAGGTACAGACCGTCCTCGGTTTGCGGCGCAACTGACTGGAATTCATCGCGTTCATCGGTTTCGGTCACCACGTCCGGACGCAGTCGCTGCGTCGCCTCGAGCGGGTGCGCCAGTGGCTTGACCGCGCTGGTATCCACCGTGTCGAGCTGTTCGACGAAGGCGAGAATGGCAGACAGGCTGTGTGCATAATCGGGCACATCCTGCGGATCGATCCCGAGGCGGGCCAGGCAGGCGATCTTTGCAACCGCGGCGGTATCCAGCGCCATGATGTCTCCAGTGCCGCTCGGGCAGGAAAAAACAGGGGCGCAAAAGGTAGCACAATCATGCGCGCGCGACACCCTGCAGATCGCCCGGCCGCGCGACCGGTGTGCACGATAGCCCCCTGTTTTTCCTTGCCCCGAACGTCCCCCGTTGCTAGATTACCCGCTTCCTTTCTGGCCGCCGGTTCACGGATCTGTTTGCATGCTGATAAAAAGCCTGTTCGGGATTTTCTCCAACGACCTCTCCATTGACCTGGGTACCGCTAATACGCTGATTTACGTACGCGGGCAGGGCATCGTCCTGAACGAGCCCTCGGTGGTTGCCATCCGCCAGGATCGCGGACCGGGCGGCCCGAAGAGTATTGCCGCCGTCGGTCTCGAAGCCAAGGCGATGCTCGGCCGCACCCCCGCCAACATCACCGCGATCCGTCCCCTCAAGGACGGCGTGATCGCCGATTTCACCATTACGGAGAAGATGCTCCAGCACTTCATCCACAAGGTGCACGAGGCCCGCTTCTTCAAGCCCAGTCCGCGCGTGCTGATCTGCGTCCCCTGCGGCTCCACCCAGGTGGAGCGTCGTGCCATCCGCGAGTCGGCCGCCGGCGCCGGTGCACGCGAGGTCTACCTGATCGAGGAGCCGATGGCGGCCGCCATCGGCGCCGGGATGCCGGTCGACGAGGCCCGTGGCTCGATGGTGCTGGACATCGGTGGCGGTACCTCGGAAGTTGCCGTTATCTCGTTGAACGGTATTGTCTATTCTTCCTCGGTCCGGATCGGCGGCGACCGCTTCGATGACGCCATCATCAATTACGTGCGGCGCAACTACGGGACCCTGATCGGCGAAGCCACGTCCGAGCGCATCAAGCACGAGATCGGCTCGGCCTATCCGGGCAAGGAAGTGATCGAGCTGGAGGTCAAGGGACGCAACCTGTCCCAGGGGATTCCTCGCAGTTTCACCCTCAACAGCAACGAGATCCTCGAGGCCCTCCAGGAACCGCTGGCGGGCATTGTCGGCGCGGTCAAGACGGCACTCGAACAGACCCCGCCGGAGCTGGGCGCCGACGTCGCTGAGCGCGGCATCGTGCTGACCGGCGGTGGTGCGCTGTTACGCGACCTCGACAAGTTACTGATGGAAGAGACCGGTCTTCCCGTCGTGGTGGCGGACGATCCGCTCACCTGTGTGGCACGCGGGGGCGGACGGGCGCTGGAACTGTTCGACGAACGCGGCGGCGACGTGTTTACCGTGGAATAAGCAGGGACAATTTCCGAGCTGCATGTATTTGTCCGGTTCGTACGTATAATCACACCTCAAACCAGTCGCATTGTTATGATCCCCTTTTCCCGATCCTCTCCCGGGGAGAAGAGGGAGAATGAGGATGTACAGTCACTGGTATTACTGAATGCGGACTGCTGCATTTTTATGCCCCCTCACCCCGGCCCTCTCCCGGAGGGAGAAGAGGGAGAATGAGGATGTACAGTCACTGGTATTACTGAATGCGGACTGCTGCATTTTTATGCCCCCTCACCCCGGCCCTCTCCCGGAGGGAGAGGGGGAACGTGGATGCGCAGTCCCTGCGCATCACTGATTGAGAGGTGTCCGATCAAGCTTATCTTCACACAAGGCCCGTCCATCACGACACGGCTGACCCTGTGTATTGCGCTGTCCGTGGTACTGATGGTCATGGACCACAAGTACCACAACCTGGAATCCCTGCGCGCCGCCCTCTCGGTGGTCATCTACCCGCTGCAACTCACCACCGATCTGCCCGGTACCATCTCCGAGTGGGTCGGCGAGTCTCTCGCTTCGCGGCGGCACCTGCAGGAGGAAAATGACACCCTGCGCACGCAGGAACTGATGCAGAAGGTGCAGCTGCAGCGCCTGTCCGCGCTCGAATCGGAAAACATGCGCCTGCGCGAGCTGCTCGACTCCTCATTCAAGGTCGGCGAAAAGGTACTGATTGCCGAGCTGTTATCCGTCAATCTGGATCCCTACAAACACCAGATCGTCATCAACAAGGGCAAGGTGAACGATGTTTATCCCGGCCAGCCGCTGCTCGATGCCAAGGGTGTGATGGGACAGATCGTCCACGTGGGACCGTACACCTCCACCGCGATGCTGATCACCGACAGCTCGCACGCGATCCCGGTCCAGGTCAACCGCAACGGGCTGCGCACCATTGCGCTCGGGACCGGCACCATCAACCGGCTCGAGCTGCCGTATATCCCGAATAACGCGGATATCCGGCCCGGCGACCTGCTGGTCACCTCCGGTCTCGGCGGCCATTTTCCGCCCGGTTACCCGGTCGCCGAAGTCACCGCGGTACGGCACGACCCGGGACACACGTTCTCGCAGGTGGCCGCGGCCCCGCTGGCTGAACTCAACCGCAGTCGCGAGGTCCTGCTGGTATGGCCGGGCAAGATCACGCTGCTGGAACCGTCCGACAAGGTCATTCCCGCCGAACAGGCTACCGGCCCCGCCACGGCTGGCAGCCAGCCGGCGGCCCGGTCCTCGTCTGCCACGCCGGTGCAGGTGGATCCGGAGGATACGGAATGACCCTGGCCAGGCACCATGGTGGCGGCATGATCCTGTTCACCTTTTTCGTCGCGCTGGTGCTGACCATCGTGCCGCTGCCGGACTGGATGCGCCTGCTGCGGCCGGACTGGGTCGGCCTGGTGCTGATCTACTGGTGCATGGCTCTGCCGGAACGGGTGGGCGTGGTCAGCGGCTGGCTGGCCGGCCTGCTGGTGGACCTGCTCACCGGCGCCGTGCTGGGCCAGCACGCCCTGGCGCTGAGCGTGGTGGCCTGGCTGACCCTGCGCTTTCACCAGCGGGTGCGCTTGTTCCCCATGCTGCAGCAGGCGGCGACGGTGCTCGTGCTGCTGATCCTGCACCAGTTGCTGTCGCTGTGGATCAGCCGTTTCATCGGGCGCCCCGGGGTCGACTGGGTCTACTGGGCACCCTCTTTCCTCGGCATGCTGATCTGGCCGCTCGTGTACAGCGCCCTGCGGGGTATCCGGCGCGGTTTCCTGGTGAACTAGGCCGTGCCCTCGCCAGTGTCGCCACGGCTCACCCTCAAGGACCATATCCTCGAATCCCGCCTGATCATGCAGCGGGCCATCGTGCTGCTGAGTATCGGTGGCCTGCTGTGCCTGATCCTGTTTACCCGCCTGGTGTACCTGCAGGTGA
>Ga0315556_1000957_pt1 | contig 17776 bp, 14 predicted proteins | sample SalMarSW160310MG_FD_202112 | JGI IMG/M metagenome (GOLD analysis project Ga0315556, IMG submission 202112) | Salt marsh sediment microbial communities from the Plum Island Ecosystem LTER, Massachusetts, United States - Salt Marsh Sediment SW1603-10 ...
CCGTCAAAATCCGGGGCCGCGCCGTGCGCGACAGTGCGGGTTTGCCAGGCATGCACGGCGCAGACCAGGACCAGTATTCCGGCCAGATCGACCAGCCAGCGCCACCAGGGTTGCCGTTTTGACCCCATGCCGGTTCTGCGCCCCGCCGCTGGTCAGACCAGCAGCTTGCGCCGCACCAGCAGCACGGCGATGACGTAACTGACCAGGGCGTAGGCCACCAGCACCGCCACATCCAGCCACGGGTGGGCGAGGCCGGCGCCGGCGACCAGTCCGCGGGTGAGGTAGACCCCGTGGGTCAGCGGCAGGAACTGGACGAAGCCATGTACCACTTGCGGCAGGGTATCCACCGGGTAGAACACGCCGCACAGGATGAACATCGGGGTGATCACCAGCACGAAGTAGTAACTGAAGAAGTCGTAGCTGCCGGCCAGCGAGCTCATGATCAGTGCCGGCCCGGCGAAACACAGGCCGATCAGGAACACCACCGGCAACGCCAGCAGCGCATGCCAGTCGTGCACCACGCCCAGCAGCGCGGCCACCGCCAGGATGGCGCTGCCGCTGAACAGCGCCTTGTTGGCACACCACAGCATCTCGCCGGCCATGATGTCGTCGACCTCCAGCGGCGTGGCGAGGATCGCCTCGTAGGTCTTCTGCGGCACCATGCGCGTATACACCGAGTACATGCCCTCGAAGCTGGCCGTGGTCATGGAACTCGAGGCGATGATGCCGGAAGCGAGAAACGCCAGGTACGAAAGCCCGGCCATGTCGCCGACAAAGTGGCCCAGTCCGAAGCCGAGCCCGAGCAGGTAGATGGCCGGCTCGCCGAAGTTCATCAGGATCGCCGGCACCAGCAGTTTGCGCCAGACCAGGATGTTGCGGCGCCACACGTACAGGGCGCCACGGCGGATGCGGGGCAGTCGCAGCGGCAGCATCAGTCGCGCAGCTCCCGTCCGGTCAGCCGCAGGAACACGTCTTCCAGTCCGCTCGGCCGGTGAATGTAGCGCAGGCGAGTGCGACCCTTGAGCCGCTCGATCAGTCCGGCCGGTTGCCGGGTGTAGCAGTACAGGCTGTTACCCATGCGTTCGAGCCGGCAGCCGGCGGCGGTGGCCAGCGCCTCGATGTCAGCGGGCGCGCCGCGCACCTCGATCACCTCGGGCTCCACGTGCCGGTGGACCAGGTCAAGCGGTGCACCCTGCGCGAGGATGCGCCCGTGATCCATGATCACCAGGTCATCACACAGGCGCTCGGCTTCCTCCATGTAGTGGGTGGTCAGCAACAGGGTCTTGCCCCGGGTCTTCAGCTCGTTGAGCCTGCCCCAGATGACATGCCGTGCCTGCGGGTCCAGTCCCGTGGTCGGCTCGTCCAGCACCACCAGTTCCGGGTCGTTGATGAGTGCACGGGCGATGGTGAGGCGCCGCTGCATGCCGCCGGACAGGGCGTCCGGGCGCGAGTGGCGCCGGTCGGTGAGCGAGACGAAATCGAGCAGGGCATCGATGTTTTGTGCCACCTGCGCGCGCGGCAGCCCGAAGAACGAGGCATATACCTGCAGGTTCTCCTCCACGGTGAAGTCGGGATCGAGATTCTCGGCCTGCGGCACGATACCCGCCCGGGCACGGATCGCGGAGGCGTGCTGCTGCACCGGCAGGCCGAACACCGACAGGGTGCCGCCGCTGACCGGGGTCAGCCCCATGGTCATCCGCAGTGTGGTGGTCTTCCCTGCCCCGTTCGGGCCCAGGAAGCCGAAACACTGGCCCGCCGGGATTTCGAAATCGATACCATCCACGGCGACGTGGCCGTCGAAGCGTTTGCACAGCCCGCGGGCATGGATGAGCGTGGTCAAGGATGATGGGTCCTGAGCGGTTACGGCGCTACGCGGCAACGCACAGTCGTCATTCCGCATACCCGAAACAGTCGATGTAGCGTTGCAGGTACGGCAGGATCGGCTCAAGGTGTTTTCCGTAGTTCTCCCAGCGCCGGAGAGCCCGTTCATATATCGGAGAGGTCACGTCCATATAACTGGGTGTGCGTATGTGCTTGTTGCCAGCGCTGCGGTGAAAATCCGCTGCACTTGCGTCCCGGTTCTCGCCGATGAAGCCGAACAGTCGGCGGGTGACACTGTCGAAATCGACGATGAGGTCCTCGTATTTGTATTCAAAATAGCGCAGGTCGAGAACGTCCCGGTAGTGTAACCACAGGTCCATGACACGATCGTAGAATCGCGCGGTGGACGCCAGGGTTGTCATGTGCAGCATGGCGGGATTCATCTTGAAGTCCTGCATGAAGGCGCTCAGACAGCAGTCACGGGGGTCACGCAGGACAACGATGATCGGTGACTCGGGGAACAGGAGATTGATGAAACCGAGCTGAATCAGGTTCAGCGGCAGTTTGTCGATGATTCTCGTGCCTTGCTGCAGGGGCTGTACTTCGGTCTGAACAAGTTCGAAATATCTCCTGCGCAGACGATACACATCATCGCTTTTGAGTGTCGCCGCCGAACCGAATACCGGTATCTCTTCTTCCAGCAGGTCTTCATGTTCACGTATCAGCTGGTCGATGAGCGGTTTCTCGCCGGTGCTGACCGTATCGGGCACGGTGAGCAGTACCTGTTCGATCAGGGTGGTTCCTGATCTGGGGAACCCGACGACAAACACCGGGGGAAGGAAGGTTCCGTCTACTGTCCCCGGTTCCACAGGCCTGCGCACCGGATTGTGGAAGTTCTCCCTGTTCTGCTTGATCAGGGACAGGTAAAAGTGTTCATCGAAAGGCAGTGTCTCTGCGATTTTCTGACTGATGGAGGATGCCTTTGCGCAGGCTGCAAACGCGTCATCGAACCGTCCCGTCCGGTCCAGAATCAATCCCAGTAACTTGAGGGCCGATACCGCGATGACCTGCGGCGGTTTGAGCTCGAGGAGCCTGCGCAGGGTCGACTCGGCCTGGACAAATTCGCCGGCCCGTTTCAGGATCTTTGCCTGTAGCAGGAGAGCTGCGGGATTCAGCGGATCGAGTGCAAGAGCCCTGTCCAGCAATTCGCTGCAACGGTCCTGCTGCCGTAACTGTTCACACGCATTGGCAAGGGCAAGCAGCAGGTCGATCCTTTCCGGCATGGCGGACAGGGCCTTTTCGAAATGGGGGACTGCATCGGCCGCATTGCCGCGAAAGTACTGGATGATGCCCATCTGGGCGTGGCTGGCGGCATGACCCGGATCGGCTTCGAGTGCCCGGTCGATATACGGCATTGCATCACTGATCCGGCTGCCGGCAAGCAACAGGGATCCGACGCCGCACAGAAAGTCCGCATTACCGGGGGAAAGCGCCTCCGCCTTGCGACAATGGTACAGGGCCTCATCAAGATTCCCGGCCTGTGTCAGCAGTACGCCCAACTGGTAATGGGATAGCGCGTCGTCAGGCAGCACAGCAAGCAATTGGCGCAGACAGTCGGCGGCTCCTGCCGGGTCTCCTGCCTGGATGCGCGAAGTTGCCTCGTTCCTGAGTCGTTCTGTCTGGCTGGTGGAGGTCATGGTTGTTGCTGGCCGACCGTAACCGTCGGTCCGCTGCACATGGAACAATTCCCGTTACGGGTCGATTGTATGGTGATGGTAATGATAACGCGGGTTGGTCGGCGAGTGTACTTGATACCGTCATCGCAGGCCCAACGGGGGCGGGTGCCGGCAAATCCGGGCGGGACCTGGCCGGCCTACGCCGGCAGGAATTCGATCGGGTAGGTGATGGTCACCTCGTTGACATCCTTGGCACCGAAATTGAATCTCTTCACCCGACTGGTGATCTTGCGGCCGAGACCGGGGTCGCCCAGTTCACTGGAGACGACGCTGCACTGCGTGACCTTGCCGCTGGGTGCGATGGTGAGTTTCAGCACCACCTTGCCCTGCAGCGTCGGGTTGCTGCGCAGGGCACGGTTGTACACGCTGTAGATCAAGCCCTTGTTGCGGTCGAACACCATCTGGATTTCCTCGATGCTGCGTCCGGCCGACCTGTCTCCCCTGCCCTTGCCGCCGACGCTGCCACCCGTGGCGTTGCCGGCCGGGCTGTGCACCCGCGCCGTGGCGCGTCCGGCCAGGGCGCTGCCACCGGTGTCCCGGCTGAGGCCGCTGGTGCGGATGCCGCCGCTGCCGCGGGTGGTACCGGCGGTCAGGATTGCGCGTTCGGTATGGCGCGCATTATCACCACCCTGGGTCAGCCGGGTGTTGCGGAAGTTGCTGGCCACACTGTTGTCGCGCAGGTCGGACAGTGCGTCGCTCATGGCCAGCAGGCCGGCGCGCTCGGCCTGCTCGCGGGCACTCGGTTTCGGCACCGGTTTCGCGACCTGTTTATGCACCGCCCTCGGCGCCGGTTTCGGTTTCTCGACCTTCTGCGGCAGGGGTTCCGGTTTCCGTTCGACTTTCTTCGGTGGCGGTGGCGGCGGGACGATTTCCTTCTCGAACACCACCGTCGCCAGTTGCTCCGGCTGTTCCGCCACCAGGTGCTCGACCGGCGGTACCGGCAGCAGCGGGATGAGGACGCCGAGCGCCAGCGCCAGCAGGAGGTTGTTGCGGACGATGCGCCGGAAGCGCCGGTCATCGTCGTTGACGACGCCCCAGTCCAGGTTGAAGGTCAGGACGGCGGCGGACATCTCAGCCCCCCTCCTGCGGTTTCTGCAGCACGGCCAGGGACAGGCGCTGGTAACCGGCCCGCGTGACCGTGGCCATGACCTTTTTCAGCAGCTGGTAGGGGATCTCCCGGTCGCCCATGATGGTGGCTTCCATCCGCACTGGGGTGGCACCGTGCTGCCCGGCCCGTGCCGCATTCAGGGTCCTGACCAGTGCAGCCCGCAGCAGTGGCGAAGTGCTGCCGTCCCGGTGCAGGAGGCGGTCGACGCTGGTCACCACCTGGCCATCCAGCATGACGTTGTCCGGGCTGATCATGATCACCACGGTCTGGCGCGGCTGTTGCTCGGAGACCGACTCCGGCAGCCGGACGGACTTGTGGGATGGCAGCAGCTCGCCGTCCGAGGAATTCACCAGCAGGAAGAACACCAGGATGGTGAAGATATCCATCATCGATACCAGGTTGATACCGAGTGCGGCCTTGCTGCGCCGGTGCTTGCGGTCCATGCGCCGCGCACGCCGTGACATCCTCATTGGCTGGCTACCTTCACGCCCGCAGGTGCGTCGCCGATGGCGATTTTGGGGAACAGCTCCGCGCTGCGGACACCGCCTGCCACCACGACCTGTGCCACCCGTACCCGGTCCATGACCTGTACGAGCGTGTCGTAGGAGATGTCGGCCTCCAGCAGCAGCGTGGCGTCCTGCTTGTCGGGGAAGCGCGCCTTGATCTGCCGCAGCAGCAGCGAGAGCTGTTCGTAATCATATCCGGTTGCCGTCATTGGAATGCGCCTGATCAGGCCACCGTCGCGATCGCCCACCTCGATTCCGTTGCCGCGTACGGTGATCTCCAGGGAGAAATCCGGCTTTTGCGGCGCCTGGTCGGGGCCGGCCGCCGCCGGCAGGTTCAGCTGCAGAATGGTAATGCGCGAGAACACCGCCGTGATGAGCAGGAACGGCACCAGGATCACCATCAGATTCATGAAGGCGGTGATATTGATGTCCGTGGACTGATCCTTCAGCCGACGGCGAACGAGGCGGTTTCTCATCCGGCCCTGGCTCCCTGTGCCGAACTCTCCGGCAGGCTGTTGAGGAATTTCACCGAGGCCATCTCCAGGCTGTCGACCAGCTGGGTGGTCTTGGTCTGCAGCACGGCGTAGATCAGCAGCAGCGGGATGGCCACCATCAGGCCGAACGCCGTCGTGTTCATGGCCACCGAGATACTGGCAGAAAGCATGTCCGCCTTCTCGGACGGGTTGGCGGAGGCCACCGCGGTGAAGGCCTGGATCAGGCCGATGATGGTGCCCAGCAGCCCGAGCAGCGTGGCGATATTGGCGAAGGTCGCCAGGTAACCGGTGCGCTTCTCCAGGTTCGGCACGGTTTCCATCAGGCCCTCCTCCATCGCCATCTCGACGTCGTCACGCCGGCGCGAGGTCCGGGCCCGGTTCAGCCCGTAGCTGAAGATGTGGCTGATGGCCGAACTCGATTTTTCCGTCAGCAGGGCCACCTGGCGCAGGTCACCGGCGGCGAGGTGCGGCTGGATCTTTTTCCACAGCCGGAAATTGCTGGTGCGCGCCACGCTGAGGTACAGCCAGCGCTCGATCGCGATGGCAACGCCCAGCGCCAGCACCACGACAATCGGATACATGAAGATGCCGCCGGATTGAAAGAATCCGACCAAGGTATGGTAGATGTACATGGATGACTCCTGTTGCTTCCCCGTTGATGACCATCAGGCACTGCATACAAACCGGATCATCGGCAGATTCCGGCTGTATTCAATAACCATATCCACCGTCACCGGTGTGAACTGTGAACGGCTTCGTAATATTCGAGCTCCCTGAGAAACACGTCACGGTCGACCGGGGCCAGTGCCTCGTCCACCAGACTGTTGAGCGGGCGTCCGGCCAGGTCCCCGGTGTCGGCCGGGCGCCAGGGCACGATGGTCAGTGACTTGGGCAACTCCTGGTTGCCGGTGATGGTGGTGCCCTGCAGTTCCACGCGATCTGCCGCGTGCACCAGGCCGGTGGCGCATATCAGGGCCAGCAGCCAGTTACAGTACGGATGCCGGCTACGGCCGGTGCGGGTCTGGCGGTTCATTTGCCTGTTCCTCTGCGGTCAGGGAGGCCGGTGCCGGTTGTTGCTGTTCCAGGGTCACGATCCAGCGCTGCAGCTGGGGATCGGCCGAGCGGGTGAGCTTGCGGTAGGTGGTGTACTGCGCCAGCGCCCGGGCCGGGTCCGGCAGGTAGCGGTCATACAGGATCGCGAGATTCCAGTGTGCGTCCGCGTGATCCGGTGCGGCCTGGATGGCGGCCTGCCAGGCCTTGCGTGCGTCTTCCAGCCGGTTGGCGCGGCGGTACAGCATGCCCAGCTGGTTCCAGGCCTCGGCATGCTGCGGGTTCAGTTTCAGCGCATGCCGGAAGCTCTGCTCGGCGGCATCCGCCTCGCCCAGCTGGACCTGGGTGATTCCCAGGTCGACCCACAGACCCGGATAGGGCGGATGCTGCACGGTCAGCTGCCTGAGGCGGGTTTCGGCCGTGTGCCATCGTCCGTCCTGCATCAGCCGCACGGCAGCCTGGAAGGCAGCCTTGAGTTCGGCACCGGGTGGGGGCGCCGCCGGCATGACTGCCGCGGCTGCGGACGGGCCGGGTGTCGCCGGCTGCGGGGGCGTGCTGGCGCAGCCCTGCAGCAGGACCAGGCCGCAGGCCAGCATGGTGGCCCGGATCACGTGGATGCCGTGTCGTGCAGCGTTCATGTGCAAGCCCTTACCGGAGTTCCGCCACATAGGTAGCCCCCCGCTCCTGCTTGGCATATTTTGCCGGGACGAGTGTTGCCAGCGCCTGCAGGCTGCGCCCGATCCAGGCGTCGTACAGGCCGGATTTCATCCGCGCCACGTTGGTTTCGTACAGGGCGATGGCCTGTTCCTCGAACGGATAGGCCTGGTCTTCCAGCAACGCGTTGTATTCCTCCAGCGCCTCTGCGTCGAGCTGGTGCGGGCGCTCCGAGCGCAGGATGGCGGTGGCCAGTTCGCTGTAGAGCTCCGCGGTGTGGAACGCACTGGCCGTGGTCACCTCCGCGACCGAGTAAGCGGCGCCCTGTTTATATTGTGCCAGTGCCTCCTGGAGCAGGCGTTTCTTGGTTGCCAGGGTCTGTTTCAGGGGCAGGCGCAGGGCCACGGCGCGGTAGCGTTCGTGTACCTGGTCGGCCAGCGCCAGCTGAGCCATGGCCGCGAGATAGCGCGTACGCTTCGTGCGTTCGGCGCCGGCCTGGCGGTCGGCGTCGATGATTTCCTGCAGCCAGTGCGTGTACTCGCGCGTTCTGCCCGCGGTCTGCAGTTGCACGGCGACGTGGTGGCGCGCCTCGATCGCGGCCTCGGCCGGGTGCGGGAACTGCGCGATGTAGTAGCGGTACACGTCCTGGGCCTGCCCGGTCGCGCCGGCGCGTTCGTAAAGGTCCGCCGCCTGCCACAGCGCCTCGCGACGCAGCTCGTCCTTGCCGCTGCCCTTGCCGATGCGGGCAAATTCCTGTGCGGCCTGCAAGGGCTGGTCGCCCTGCTGGTAGGCCGTCGCCAGGCGCCGTGTGACTTCCGCCTGGCGCGGGTCGTCCGGGTAGTCCGCGCGGAAATCGCGCAAGGCCGTGGCGGCGGCGCGCCACTGTTGCTGTTGCAGCAGGCCGGCCGCGGCATCGTACTGGGCCGTGGCAACGATGCTGGAGCCCGGCGCCGCGCTGCGCACGCGCTGGAACTGCGCGACGGCCGTAGCCAGGTCGCCGGCCTTCCTGGCAGCCTCACCCTGTTTGTAGATAGATGCCGCAAGTTTTTCGACAAGCACGGGTTTTTCCTTCGAACTCGCCGCGGTTCTGGCCAGCGCCTGCTGGTAGGCCTGCTCGGCGTGCAGGTAGTCGTGGAGGTCAAACCAGGCGTGCGCCTGCACGGTCCAGCACACCCGCTGCTGTTCCGGGGTGGCGGCGACATTGCCCGTGACCCGCTGTGCAACCTGCACGGCACGTGCGTTCTCGCGCAGGGCCAGCAACTGCTCCGCGGTCTTGCTCAGCACGGCGAGGGCCTGCGGGTGTTGCGGGAAGGTGGTCGCGAAACGGATGGCATGCTCGATGCCGGCGCGATGCCAGGCGGTACGCTGCGCGCCGTCGAGGTGCTCTTCCGCGCGTGCGTAGGCCAGTACGGCGGCATAGCCGGCCTCGGCGGCCCGGGTATGCGCGCCGTAGTCGTAGGCCGTGTGCACGTATTCCTGTGCGGCGTCGTGGTAGTTGCCGGCATCGTACAGCAGGTCCGCGAGCAGGAAATTCATGCCGGGTGCTTCCGGGCTGTGCGGGAACGAACCCAGAAAGCTGCGATACCAGCGTGCCGCCTCGGCATAGTCGGCCGGCTTTTTGCTCTGCTGCGCCTGTGCATGGTAGTAGCGCGAGAGGTCGGTCATGCAGGTCTTCAGGAAGCCCTGCACCTGCGGGCTCGTGGCGCGGTCGTGCTGCTTCCAGTAGGCGCTCTGCAGGTTGTAGCGTTCGACGAAATCCTTCTTGCCCTGCAACACCAGCGACGGGAAACCGCCGGCCTGGTAGGCGTCGATCACGCGCATCTGGAACGCCGGTGCCTGGGCGTGTTGCGGGTTGTTGTCGACGAAGGCCTGGAAGGTCTGCGCGGCATCGGTATAGCGTTCCTTGGCCAGGTACAGCTTGCCGAGGCGCTCGTACACGAGGTCTTCCCAGGGCCGCTTGCCCTGCATCCGGAACAGGGCGGTAACGCTGCCCGGACCCTGCTCGTACGAAAATGCCAGACTCATCGCACGCAGCGCGTCATCCAGCCGCTCCTGGTCGGCGCGGCCCGGTGCGGCAGGCGGGGTGCCGAACCGGGTACCCAGCTTGTGGTCCAGCAGCGTCAGGAAGGTAGCGTTGCCCCGGTCGTAGCGGCCCTGTTTGAACTCGCACCAGCCCAGCTTGTACAGCGCCTGCTCGTAGAAGGCCCCCTGCGCGCCCACCTGCACCACGGACCGGTAGGACTGTGCGGCCGCGGCATACTGCCGGCGCACGAACAGGATCTCGCCGCGCCGGAACAGGGCCTCGGCGCGGTAGGCGCTGGCCGGGTAACGCTGCACCAGTTCGCTCAGACTGGCCAGCGCCTGTTCCGGCTCGCCGGCCAGCTCGCTGGCGCGCGCGAGCTGGTAGAGCACGCTGTCGTTATCGGGACGGTCCGGGTACCTGTGCAGCACCTGCCGGTACAGGCGGATGGAGTCCTCGGCCTGCTGCCGGCTGGCGGGTGCCGATGCGCTGGCGTCCGGTGCGGTGTCCACGGCGGCATCCGCTTCCAGGTTGATGTCGGCGAGCCGCCGCATCGCCTGCGGGCGTGCGGCGCTCTGATCGTCCGTGGCCAGGAAGTCCCGGTAGGCGTGCATGGCCTGCTGTTCATTCGTCGCCAGTGGCTGGTCTTCAAGCCGCACCGGTCGGTTACCCAGATCGGCGATGGTCGGCGGTTCGTCGTGGCGCAGCCACGTACAACCCGGCAGTCCGGTCAGCAGCACAAGCAACGCGGGCAGCAGGCGCTTCACGGTTTGCCCTCCGCCTGCGCATGCAGTGCCGTATCGTAGGTCTGCGCCAGGGCGAAGCGCGCCTGCACCAGGTAGGTGTCGATGCGCTGCTGTTGCCGCTGCAGTTCGTTCACGGCGAGTCGTTGCAGCTGTTTCCCCTGCCGGGTACGCAGTGCCAGGGTACGGGCCTGCAGGGAGCGCAGGGTCGTGCGCAGTGCGTGAATCTCCTGGTTGCGGGCGGCGAAGTTTTCCGGCGTGTCGCTGCGGGCCTGCGCCAGGCTGTTGAGCGACTGCTGTGCCTGTTCCAGCCGCTGTGCCACCTGCTTCAGGGCACGTTTGGCCTGCCACAGGCGCGGTTTGAAGTCGGTTGCCAGCCGCCAGCGCAGCACGCCCGTCAGCAAGCGCTGCCGTGCTTGCAGGTCATCGGTCTCCGCAGCGGCCGGCAGTTTTGCAAGCCGCTGGCCGATCTGCTGCAGTTTCTCCCACTGCTGCAGCTCTCTGGCGTTGGCCAGGGCCAGCGCATCAGTGCCGGTTTCGGCCTGGCGCACACGGTAATCCAGGGTCGCGTAGCGCTGGCGCAATGCGGCCAGGTCGTTGTTGCGCAACGCGTGCTCGGCAGCCTTGCGATGGGCGGCGAAACGCCGGACCCGGGTCTCCAGCATGTCATCGAACGCGCCCATGCGCTCCGCCCACTGATCCAGATTCTGCTGCAGTGCCAGCAGGTCGCGATAGTTTTTCACCGCTTCCTGGAAATCATGCGTGGCCATCAGGGTGAGCTGGTAGCGCAGTGCCGGAGAACGGGAGTCGAGGGTGAGCTGTTGCAGCCAGCCGGAGCCGCTGCTCAGATCCTGCTTGTCAATAATATTCAGCAACTCTCCGTCTTTAATGGACTTTATGGATTCATCCAGGCGGGTTTTCTCGTGGGTCAGCGTGTCGATGGCGGCGTGGTAACCGTGCACGGCCCGGCCATGCAGGTGCAGTTTCGCCAGCGCATACGGCACGGCCAGCAGGGCCTCCTGCACCGCCGGGTCGATCACGTCGCGTTTGCCCAGTTCCGTCCAGGGCACCAGTGCCTGGGCGAAGGCGCTGGTGTCGGTATCGGCCCAGCCGGTGCCGAGCAGGGCCTTGTTGGAAAACGGTCCGCTCAGGCGCACATGTTCCAGGCGCGCGCGCGAACGGTTGCCGTCGCCGGCCTGCAGGTAGGAGTAACCCAGCGCAAGGTTGGCCTTGTCGCGCAGGCTGCGCAGTTCCTCGCTGTCCGTCTCCAGGTTGCCGATGGCGACCAGGGTCTTCGCGCCGGCATCCAGTTGACCGTTGCGCACCTGTGCCACGCCCAGGTTGTAGGCCAGGTACGGGGTCCAGGCATGTTGCTTGCGGGCGCTCTCCAGCAGCCGGATGGCATCCTGGTTGCGGCCCAGCTTGAGCAGCACCAGGCTGCCCAGCAAGGCACTCTCCGTACGCGTACCCTGGCTCATCGCGCCGTTCAGTTCGCCCAGTGCCTTGAGCGCGGCCTGCGGGTCGGCGCGGTCCCAGGAGATCCGCGCCAGGTAATACCAGGCGCGGTTGCGGGTCTGTGGGTCGCTGTGTGTGTCGAGCAGGCGTTCAAAGATCCGGGTCGCCTCGCCGCGCAGGCCGTAGGACAGGTCGAGGCCGCCGAGCAGCAGTTCCGCCTCGTCGGCGGTATGCGGCAGCGCATGCTGCTCCTGGGCTACCTCCAGGCGCACGATGCTGCCGAACCAGTCCTGCTGGTAGTAGTGGAACAGCGCCTCGCCGTACTGGAGATCCTGTGCGCTGGAGGGTTTCCGTGCATCGGCCGGCGTGCCGGCGGCCGGGAACAGCAGCAACAGGCACCCTGCTGCCCGCAGGGCACGCCATACGCTATGCCGGCGACCGATCTGCATGGCGCGGTATCAGTCCCACTGGCGGATGCTGAAGTCGGGCTGTTCCGATGCCGGGTTGTCGACGATCTTCAGCTCCACGTAACGGGCACCCAGGCCCTTCTCGACGGTGAGATTGGCACCGCGGCGGTAATCACGGCCATGCGGCCCCTTGCCGGTATAGATGGCCACCAGTTCATGGGAACCGGCCTTGAGATTGCCCATGTACAGCCGCTGTACGCCGCCACGCTGCAGTGCCTGCACCTCGCGCGGGGTATACAGGTAGCTGCTGACGAGCTTGTTGTCGATCTTGAGCTGGACCGAGTCGAGGTTGAAGAACTTGCCGACATCGAGCGATACGAACACCGCCACCTGCGTGCTGGCCGGATAGAGCAGGTCTTCTTCCAGGACGAACAGGTCCCGGTTGAGCGCGATCACGTCCTTCTTGAGCGACTGGATCTGGTCGTCCAGGCTTTCTTTGCCGTTGCCGGCCGACAGCGCGGAACCGGCATGGCACAGGGACAGCATCAGCAGTGCGCCGGCGAGCCAGTGGACGGGTCGAAGGATGGCTGGAGCGGATGACATGGCGAACCTCGATGCGGGCCGGAAGCGGCGCTGCGTTTCCATGAATAATCGGTAGAACCGGGTAAAAATTGACCCGCCGGAAACGGCAAACCGCGCCTTCGCAAAGTGTGCGCCCGGACATTTTCCCGGGATGAGCAGCCGGTCACAGTTCCGGGCGGGTGCTGCCCGGCGTCCCGCCTAGCGTTTCCCGGCTGCGACCGGGGCGTTCGCCGGGGCCAGGCCGTTCGAGTAGTGCAGCTTGCCCGCGTTGTCGACCAGCACGGCCTCGGTGTCGGGCAGGGAGTTGACCAGTTCCAGCCCCTTGCGCACACCCAGCACGAACACGCTGGTGGAGAGTGCGTCCGTGTCGGTCGCGCGGGCGGCGATGATGCTGGCGCTGTGCAGCCGGCGCGCCGAGTCACCGGTGGCGGGATCGATGATGTGGTGGTAGCGCACGCCGTGGTCATCGAAGAAGCGCTCGTAGTCACCGGAGGTCGAGATCGCGGTATTTTCCAGCGGAATGATGCTGACCAGACCGTTGCGCCGGCGCGGGTCACGGATTCCGACATTCCAGGGATGCCCGTGGTGGTCGCCGATTACCCGTGTGTCACCACCGGCGCTGACCATGGCGTCGCGGATGCCGGCGTCCAGCAGCAGGTCGATACAGCGGTCCACGGCGTAGCCCTTGGCGATGCCGCCCAGGTCGATGCGCACGTCCCGGTGCAGAAAGCGGACCGTGTGGTGCACGGGATCGAGCTGCACGAAGTGCCAGTTGATGTCCGGCTGCAGTGCGGTCAGCTGCTCCGGTGTCGGCCGCTTGTCATGGCGGAAGTCATACAGGTAGCCGACACTGGCATAGGTGATATCGAACGCACCGTGCGTGACTTCGGAATAGTGCAGCGCCTTGCCGATCAGGTCGAAGAGCTCCCGGTCGACCGCCACGGGCTGCTGCGCGGCCAGGCGGTTGACGCGTGAGAGTTCGCTGGTGTCCTTGTAGGTGCTCATCAGCGCGTCGATGCGACGCATCTCCGCCAGCACCTTGTCGATCAGGGCCTGGCCCTTTACCGGGTCGTCCGTCCACAGCTCGGCGCTGACCGAGGTGCCCATGATGGCCGCGTCCTGGCGCAGCCATTGTGCACCGGCGCGCAGCGGCAACAGGCAACAGAGCAGCAGGATCGGCAGGCAGCGCAACAGGGGCATGCGCCGGTTATCGGCCGCTTTCGCCGTTTCCGCATACCCGGCGGCCCCGGGCCGGCCGGGGCTGTACGCGGCGCTGTCCGCCCCGCCGGAGTGGACCCGGGATCAGATCGTGTGGCTGACGATCGGGCTGAACGCGGTCAGGCTGTCCAGCATGGTGGCATTGCCGAGCCCGTGGTTCGGAAACAGCGTTGCGAAATTGCCCTGCTCGCCGTGCAGTGCCATGTAGTTCAGGATCACCGTCTGGGCCAGCAGGTTGACCTGCAGGGCGGCCGGTGTGGCGCTGGTCTCGACCGAGGCGTTCGCCCGCATCCAGCCGATCTGCTGGTGGCGCGCCTGCGCAGCGGCATCCGCACCCAGCAGTTGCGCACGGCCTGCGGGATTGTAGACCAGGAAGTAGGTGGACGCGGTATCGGAGTTGTCACCGGTCCACACGCCCTTCCCGCCGCCTGCCGTACTGTTGTCGATCATGCCGTTGCTGAAGATCGAGCCATCGCTGAAGACATATACCATGACCGGCACGTTGAGGCGCGCGGCGTATTCCAGGCAGGCGCCGATACAGCGGCCGGCACGCAGGTCGCGTGCTTCGCCGGTGGCACGGTCGCCGGTGTGGTAGTCGTAGCCGCCCATGGTAATGGTGCCGGCACCGGCGAAGCCGTTCATGACCATCTTCATCACCGAGGCGGTCTTGCGGAATTCCGCGTCGCCGTCGAACTCGGTCTGCGTGAAGATGCCGGTCGGGCCCACGATATCCGGGTCCTGTGCCGGGTCCAGCGAGCCGGGCGAGCCGAAGCGGTCGGCGATGTCGGCGGCCTTGACGTAGCCGCACTGCACCAGGTCCTTGATGACGGCATCTGTGGTGATCTGCGTATTCACGCTGTCCAGCTTCATGCGGCTGATCCGCTCGATCGATTCCATGACCGCGACCGCATCCTGCTGCGAGAGCACGCCGATGAGCTGCCCGGTGTCGACCATGCCGGTCACATCCGAGGGTCGGTCGACCTTGGTGGGACGTATCGTGGGGTCGATCATGTCGGCCGGCGCCATGGAATTGCCGCCGGAGTCCGAACTGCGTGACCCGATCAGGGTCACCAGGCTGCCGTCGGCACCGGCGCGGGCGATGCCGTACATCGGGTTATGCGGATTGTTGCCCGTGTCGTTGTCCGAACGGGCCGGGATGACCGCGCCGTTGATGTTTGCGCTGCGCATCCCGGCCTTCTCGCGGATGCCCGTGAGCATGGCGCTGTTGGCATGGAACCCCAGGCCGAAGTCGGCATTGGCGAAGCTCAGCCCGGTGACCGGGTCGGTCCCGGACGGGATCATGTCCCCGGGCAGCCCCAGCTTGCTGTAACCGGCCGTGCTGAGAAAATCCAGCTGCCCGCCCTGCTGCCCCACCAGCACGTTGGAACCGGCGATATTGGCGCCACCGGCGAGGTCGAAACAGATGAACGGGATCTTGCCGGCACCCAGCGACTTGATCCCGCAGGACGATTTCAGCGCCTCGATGTCGGGGGCCAGCGCGGCGGCGGCCTCGCGTGGATTGGCGAACAGCCCGAACAGGGTCGGCGCCGTGACCAGGCCGAGACCGGCGATCAGTCCCTGGCCGAGAAAGTCACGACGCGTCAGCGGGCGACCGTGCGCGTTCAGGCGCAGTGGTTCGTTCAGAGCTCGGAATTTGCGGTTTCTGGCCATGCCCGTTTCCTCGAAATGGTCTGTTTCTGGCGGTTACTGGATCAGCATCGCGGCACTGCCGAGGGCGGCGGCGCACGTGGCCTTGACGACCTGCTCGGTGCGCAGGCTGGTCGCGCAGGTCGGGCTTGCGCCGCTGGCGCAGGCCGTCAGGCCGGTGATCAGGCTGTCCAGTTCCGCGCCGACCGCGGCCGGGTCCGGTTGCGTGGTCAGCCCGGTGTTCATGACGTGGTCGATCAGCGGCTGGGTAACCAGGGCCCGTTTCGCTGCGGAATCGAACGCGGTATCCGCGCTTGCCGGGGACATTCCGGCGCTGAAGAATCCCGGGAAGTAGGCGTCGCGCGTGATACTGCCCTGGTTGTCGACCAGTGCACTGCAATACTCGATGGCCATCTGCGAGATCGCCATCTGGTGCGCCGACAGGAAACCATCGAGGTTCTCGACTGCCGGCAACTGCTGCCTGACCGTGGTGAACACGTTCTTCACCCCGCTCTGCTGACGGCTGACCCCGGTGATGGTGGACATGCTGGCGTCGATCTCGTCGAAGGTACGCACGCCGATATCGGAGGCCGGTGGCAGGTCCGCCGGCGCGGCCGGTGCGAGTGGCGCCGGTTCCGTCACGATGTGCGTGTCGGAGCCCAGCACCTCGAAACTCAGGAAGAACTCGTCGGACTCCGGACCCTTGTCCAGCGCAATCACCGTACCCAGCGGCGACAGCAGCTGGCCGCTACCGGGTGTGTACTGGGTGGCACTGACGGTCGTGTTGACGTTCTGGTACGCCTGGCCGACCGCGGCCTCCTTGCCGTTGACACCGATCCGGATGCCGGCGATCGGGATGTTGTCCGGCGTCACCGACGCATCGAGCACGATGAAGCGCGGCTGGTTGAACAGGTAGCTGTAGTTGTCGAACTGGCTGACCTCGAACAGGACATAGCTGTCGGGTATCCCGGTATGTGCGGCGACGTTGAACAGCACGAAGTACTTCTCGCCCACTCCGGCTTCGAAGTTCTGCTGGATCTGCTCCGGGGTCAGCGCCCGGTTGTGGATCGCCACCATGCGCAGCTTGCCCAGCCATGGCTTGTCACCGGATACCTCGTTACCGAGGACGAAGGCAAAGCTGTTGTCCCAGTCGTTCAGGTTGCCTCCCGCGACCGGGTCCATATCGCCGGTGTACTGGCCGTTGACATAGACGCGGCGCCCGTTGACCGGGTCGTAGGTGAGCACCACGTGCTGCAGCGTCGCCTGCAGGTCCTCGTCGCCGGCGGCGGTCTGCAGCTCCGGCATGCCGTTGGCGTCGGTGGTACTGCTGCGCTGCAGGAAATCGTAGCTGTACATGGTCTGGCCCATGGTGAAGTTGCGGGCATCCGTGCCGGCCGAGTAGCTGATGATGCGCGCGGGCCCTTCCTGCGTGACGTTCGCCGGTACCACCCAGGCCTCGATCGAGTATTCACCGGTGGCCTTGATCATGTCATGCAGCTTGCGGCTGCTGGCGGTGGTGGCCTGGGCCTTGCCGCCGGTGAAATCGAGGCCCCAGCCGCCGACCCAGCTCACGCCGCCGCTCAGCGTCAGGTGCATGTCCGGCAGGACGCCGCTGGTGTCATGGGCGATCGTGCCGCTGCCCTCCTTGAACTGGTAGAGCGCGATGACGTTGGCGTCGTAGCGGTTGCCGCCGCTGGCGATGATCCCGTCGGGCAGCTTCATGGCCTTGCTGGTGACCAGTGCCGGGTTGATCGGGGTGACGTTGATCCCGTCGGCAAACTGCTGGATCGCGTTCTGCATGACGGTCGCCGAGGCGGCACAGTCGGTATTGCCGGTGTTGTTCGGATCGAAGCAGTTGTGAAATTCGTTGCGCAGGCGCACTACGAAGCGCGAGTTGGCCGGCGTGTCGAGGTCGATCTTCGACTTGGCGTACTCGTAGGCCGAGTCCGGATCGGGGTCGGCGAAGAACGGCGACTGCGGGGTGCTGGAGGATTCGGTATGGCAACCGGAACAATGTGCGGTCAGCACCGGGTGCACGGTGCTGGCGAACAGGCCGGAATCCGTCGGGAAGGACTTGGTGTCGCCCGGATCCACCAGGGTCGCCGGGGCCGTCAGGGCAATCACGTTGCCGCCGCCGCTGGCGCCGCCGGCCCAGGCGGTGATGTAGGAAACCAGGGTGTCCGCGCAGGCCTGCCAGTCCGCCGGTGTGTCGCCCAGCCAGCAGTTGTGACCGCCGCCTACCTTGGCCACCATGGCGGAATTGGCCGGGCTCGCGAGGTCGACCACCGGGTAGGCCTCCGAATAGGCCAGGTTGATGTCATCGCTGCGCGCGAAC
>Ga0315556_1000959_pt1 | contig 17754 bp, 14 predicted proteins | sample SalMarSW160310MG_FD_202112 | JGI IMG/M metagenome (GOLD analysis project Ga0315556, IMG submission 202112) | Salt marsh sediment microbial communities from the Plum Island Ecosystem LTER, Massachusetts, United States - Salt Marsh Sediment SW1603-10 ...
CCGCCGTCGATTATCACATCGCCCGCCAGATCGCGAATGGCGAGTGGTCGCGACCGGCGAAGGGAGGGAACAAGTACCGACTGTTTTTAAAGCATATAACCGAGGATTTTGCGCGTGCCGCCGCCGTCTTCGAAAGCGAATATATCTTTTGCTGGCTGGATTGGGACGGTGACAATGTTCTGATGAACGGCGCCGTCCTGGATTACGGCTCGGTGCGGCAGTTCGGTCTCTATCATCACGAGTATCGTTACGATGATGTGGAACGGATGTCCACCACCATCACCGAGCAAAAGAACAAGGCCAGATATATCGTGCAAACCTTCGCCCAGATCGTCGATTACATCGTCACCGGCAACAAGAGGGCGATCAGGCACTTTGCCAGGCACCCGGCATTGGATACATTCAACGAGATTTTCGAAACCGCTAAAGACACCATCCTTATAGAAAAGCTGGGCTATAGCGACCAGCAGTGCGATATCATTCTCAGTCATAAGAACTTACGGCGCGAGCTGCGTCAGCTGAGAACCATACTGCACATGTTCGAGCGGGTGCAATCAAAATCCGGTGTGTATAAGATCGACGACGGCATCACCGCCGACGCGATATTTTGCGTGCGGGATATTCTGCGGGAGCTGCCCGCCCATTATCTGTGCCATGACGAAGATATGCCGCCCCAGCAATTTGTCGCGATCATGAAATCCGAATATGCCACGGAACGCGACACGCTGTTGACGCCGGCGCGCAAGGCGAAGATCAAGGAATTTCAACGCTTGTATCGACGCCTGGTTGCAGCCGTGGGCAGTCACAGTGAGCAATCGCCCCGCGCGGTCTTGAAAACCATGCTGGGCCGAGCAGCCTTGATTAACCGCTATGCCCGCGTTACCGGGGATGCCGTACTGTATGCGGGCGAAAGACTGGTGAAGAGCGCCAGACACATGGATTCTCGCGCCGTCCATGCCATGTTCCGGCAGTTCGTCGAACAACAGGTGTTACAACCCGAATATGCTCACACCAACAGGTCCAGCCGCGGTGTGCTGCGCAACCCCAAGGCCCGCCATATTCTGCGAGCTATGTTGCAGGATGTGAGAAATCTACGTTCCGGTTTATAGCCGCAAGCGGGCGGCGGCCGTATACACCCTGTGCCCTTCATGATTTAATACCCCTCAGGTATTCACGCATAGCTGGCGGCCATGTTCAATGCGATTACAAGCCCCTATCTGGTTCCGTTCGACGGTAAGTTCCAAATAAAGAAAGCCGCCACGGAATCGCCCGACAGCAGCCTGGGCAAGAAGGATTTCAAGCGGCTGCTGGGCGAATTGGTTGTGGATATGGATGATTTGCAGCGCATGCTGTATGCGCAGGATCGCTATGCCGTGCTGCTGGTTTTTCAGGGCATGGACGCCTCGGGAAAAGACAGCACCATCCGCACCGTTATGAACGGCATCGATCCGGCCGGATGCCAGGTGTTTTCGTTTAAACAGCCCACCGTTCACGAATTGGATCACGACTTCCTGTGGCGTACCGCCGTGAGCCTCCCCCAACGGGGACGGATCGGCATTTTTAACCGCAGTTATTATGAAGAAGTGCTGGCGGTGCGCGTCCATCCCGAATATCTCGAGGCACAACGCTTGCCAGGGGAGATCGAACTTGAACGGCTGTGGCAGGAGCGCATGGAGTCGATCAACGACCATGAAAAGCACCTGGCGCGCAACGGGACGGTGATCCTCAAGTTCTGGTTGAATATTTCCAAGAAGGAGCAACGCAAGCGCTTTTTATCGCGTATCGATGAGCCGTATAAGAATTGGAAATTCGCTGAAAGCGACGTGCGCGAGCGGGAACACTGGGATACCTATATGCAGGCCTACGAACAGGCGCTCGCCGCCACCTCCCGGGAGTGGGCGCCGTGGTATGCGATTCCCTCCGACCACAAAGCTTTTATGCACTATTGCGTTGCCGACATCATCGTCCAAACGCTCAAGTCGCTGGGTTTGACCTATCCGCGCGTGGATGCGGCCCAAGAGAAGAAATTGCTGAAAATGCGCAAGCTCCTGGACAACAAGGATTGAAGCGGCCGGCTCGGCAGCGTCGTGACGCTCAGACTGGCCACTGTTTACGTCATCTTTTAGCGATATAGATTCGCCCAGATGTTGGTGCGGGTGCCGTCGGATTGTTGCCACACCGCCGCGGCCTGATCGTTGCCACCGACGGTGATCTGCGCAAGCGATGCGGCGCCCGTATTATCGGTTTCGATGAGGGTCGCCGTGTCCCAATTTCCGCCGGTGCTGTAACGATTGCTCCAGATGTTGGTGCGTGTCCCGTCGGACTGCTGCCATACCGCCACCGCGTTGCCGTTGGCGCCGACGGCAATCTGCGGAAGTGAGGCATCGCCGCTGTTATCGCTAACGATGATGGCTGCTGTGCCCCAGCCGCTGCCGGCCGTGTAGCGGTTGGCCATGATGTTGTAGCGCATACCGTCGGATTGCGACCATATCGCCGTCGCGTTGCCACTGGCGTCGCTGGCGACCTGGGGATAGGTGGCCGGGCCCGCGTCGTTATGCTCGATGAGCGTCGCGCCATCCCAGCCCGTCGCGGCACTGTAACGATTGGCCCAGATGTTTTGGGTAGTGTCCAGTTGTTGCCATACTGCCACGGCGTTGCCGCTGGCATCGACGCTGATCTGCGGCGCAGCCACGCTCGTTCCACCGCTGCTGATGCTCGTCGCCGTGCCCCAGCCACTGCCTACCAGATAGCGATTGGCCATGATATTGTCGCTGCTGCCGTCGGATTGCGCCCACACCGCCACGGCATTGCCACTGGTATCGGTGGCGACCTGAGGGACGGTCGCATTGCCCGCCCCATCGCTGATGGTGGTTGCGGTGCCCCAGCCCCAGCCGGCGAGATAGTGATTGGCCCAGATGTTTTGGATGCCGTCCAGTTGTTGCCACACCGCCACGGCGTCACCATTGGTATCGACGGCGATCTGCGGCGCAGTGGCCACGCTCGTTACCCCGCTGCTGATGATCGTTGCCGCGCCCCAGCCCACCCCGACGGTGTAGCGCGCGGCCCAGATACTGTTATTTTGCACCCACACCACCACGGCGTTGCCGCTGTCGTCCACGTCGAGCTGGGGCGAGGAGGCGGCGTTGCTGTCGCTGTCGATGCGGATGGGCGTCAGCCAGCCGTTGCCGGCCACATAGCGATTGGCGCTGATATGAGTGGCGGATAATCCGTCGGCTTGCGCCCATACCGCCACGGCGTTGCCGGCGTTATCCGCGGCGACCTGAGGATCGCCGGCCGCCCCCGTGTCGTCGTGCTCGATGAGCGCGGCGCCGTTCCAGGTGCGGCACACCACCGCCACGTCGCTGATATCGGCGCCGGTGACCGTGCCGCTACCATTGCTCACCGTGCAGCTCTGTTCGCTGGGCGGGGTGAGGACCGTGACATTGTAGGTACTGCCGCTTAGCAGCGCGGTGGCGAAGCTGAAACCGCCATTGGCGCTGACGGTAAGATCGTCGCCACCATTGTTCTGCAGGATGACGCTCTTGCCGCTATCCAAACCCGAGACGCTGCCGCCGATGCTGCGACTGACGGTGACGCAGCTTACCGCCACATCGGTAACGTTCAGTCCGAACAGTAAGCCGTTGCCGTTGCTGACGGTACAGGTCTGGTCCGCAGGCTGGGTGAGCACGGTGACATCATAGACGTTACCACCCCCCAGCGCGGTGGCGAAGATGAAACCGCCGTTGGCGCTGAGGGTAAGATCATCGCCGCCATTATTCTGCAGGACGACGCTTTTGCCGTTTCCCAATCCGGAGAGGGTGCCGCCGATGCTGTACGACACGTCGGACGAGCTGCCGCCGCCGCAGGCACTGAGTCCCGAAATGATCACCAGTGCACAGCCGAGCAGGGCAATGGACCGAGACGGGATGTGCGGCGGCTTCATAGTGATATCTCTCTACGGGTTGGGCATGGCTGAAGGTCAAGTAGAGGCTAAGTGTAACTTGGAAAAATACAATTGTTACACTTTCGCATAAGGTATGCGCGGTGCCGGTATCATGGCCGGCAGCATGTGCAGAGCTGTAATCGCAGGCTAAGCCATTGATCGAGGGATGACCCGCCAATAATGACCGCCGTGCCAGGTGCCGGTCATGTCCATCCGGGGGTCGGTAGGGTAAGCTATTCTGATATACATAGGCAGGACGGGCGTGCGCCGTTTGCCGGGCAGCGGGTTATACTTGCCCTATATGACGAGCCCGTCCGGGCCCGGAACGATTATTTCTTTCCGGGGGCGAGGCGTGAGGCTGGGTCATAAGCTTATTGGGATTGAGTATCGGAGTGGGGTCGCTAATGGCGGACATTAAAGAGTATATGCAGCAGGTGGGTCAGCGCGCCCGTGGGGCGGCGCGACACATGGCGCGCGCCGAGACCGCGGCCAAGAACGCCGCATTGCTGGCCATGGCGGCGCAGATCGATGAGCGCGCCGCGCAGCTGGTGGAAGTCAACCAAGCGGATCTGGATGAGGCGCGGGTCCAGGGTCTGGACGCGGCTTTATTGGATCGTCTCAGCCTCACCGCCAAGGGCGTGGTCGCCATGGCCGAGGGCCTGCGGCAGATCGCCGCTCTGCCCGATCCGGTGGGGACCATCAGCGATCTCAATTACCGCCCGTCCGGCATCCAGGTGGGGCGGATGCGCGTACCCCTGGGAGTGATCGGCATCATCTACGAGGCGCGGCCTAATGTCACCGCCGATGCGGCGGGCTTGTGTTTGAAGTCGGGCAATGCCGCGATCCTGCGCGGCGGCTCCGAGGCGCTGCGCTCCAATCAGGCCATCGCCGCTTGCGTGCGGGCCGGTCTGGAACAGGCCGGGCTGCCGGCCGAGGCGGTGCAGGTGCTGGAAACCGCCGATCGTGCCGCGGTGGGGGAATTGATCCGCATGAAGGACTATGTGGATGTGATCGTACCGCGCGGCGGCAAGGGTCTCATCGAACGGGTCAGCGCCGAGGCCCTGGTACCGGTGATCAAACATCTGCACGGCAACTGTCATGTGTACATCGACGACAAGGCCGATCTCGATAAGGCCGTGGCCATCGCCGTCAACGCCAAGACCCAGCGTTACGGCACCTGCAATACCATGGAGACCCTGCTGGTGGCGGAAGGCATCGCCGCCCGGGTATTGCCGCCGCTCGGCAAGCTCTACCGGGATAAGGGCGTAGAGTTGCGCGGCTGCGCGCGCAGCCGCGATCTGCTCCCCGATATCAAGGCCGCCGCCGAAGAGGATTGGACGACGGAATACCTGGCGCCCATCCTGGCGATACGGGTGGTGGCGGACATCGACGAGGCCATGCAGCACATCGCCCGCTACGGTTCCCAGCACACCGACGCCATCGTCACCGAGGATTATTCCCGGGCGCGGCGTTTCTTGCGCGAGGTGGATTCAAGCTCGGTGATGGTCAACGCCTCGACGCGCTTTGCCGACGGCTTCGAATATGGCTTGGGGGCGGAGATCGGCATCAGTACCGACAAGATTCACGCCCGCGGCCCGGTCGGTCTGGAAGGCCTGACCTCGCAGAAGTACGTGGTGCTGGGTGAGGGGCATGTCAGAAAATAAGCTGCAAGTCGACTATCGCATGCGACAAGAGAGATGCGTCGAGCTCAAAGCAGTTAGCCCACAGGCATGATCGGCATACTCGGCGGGACCTTCGATCCAATCCATTTCGGTCACCTGCGCCCTGCTCTGGATATGCAGCAGGCGCTGGGATTGGAGGAATTGCGCCTGTTGCCCTGTCGGCAACCGCCGCATCGCGATCAACCCCATGCCACTCCCGAGCAGCGTTTGACCATGTTGCAGTTGGCGACGCGAGGCGAGGCCGATTTGTGCATCGATGAGCGGGAATTACACCGCGACGGGCCGTCTTACATGGTCGATACCCTGCTGTCCCTGCGCGCGGAGCTGGGGGATGAATCTTCCTTGGCCTTGCTGATCGGTATGGACGCCTTGCACGGCCTGGATCGTTGGCAGCGCTGGCGGGAATTGGTGGATCTCTGTCACCTGGTGGTGGCCACCCGTCCCGGTTGGAGCGTGCCGCAGCAAGGGGTAGTGGTTGATCTGGTGCGGGAACGGCAGGTGGAGGATGCGGTGCAGTTGTGCGAGCTGCCGGCGGGTAAACTGATGTTTTGTCCGGTGACCTCGTTGGATATCGCCGCTTCGCGCATCCGCGCCCTGGTGGCCGACGGCAAGAGCGCGCGTTATCTGCTGCCCGACGCCGTGCTGGAATATATTCAAATGACAGGTCTGTATCAGAAGTGAAAGTGAAGTAATGCAAAGTGAACAATTAAAAGACGTGGTGGTGGCGGCCTTGGAGGAGATCAAGGCTAAGGACATCGTGGTGCTCGATGTACATAAGCTCACTTCCATCACCGACATCATGGTAATCGCCAGCGGGACCTCCAGCCGCCAGGTCAAGGCGCTGGCCGACAATGTGGTGGAGAAGGCCAAGGCCGCCGGGTGTCGGCCCTTGAGCATTGAAGGCGAGCGTGAGGGGGAATGGATCCTGGTGGATCTCGCCGATGTCGTGGTGCACGTGATGTTGCCGACTACCCGGGATTTCTATCAGCTGGAAAAGTTGTGGGGAATGGAAGAACGGCGCGGTCAAGAGACGTCGGTGTAGCGAAAAAGTTCTCGCCTAAGTCCAGGCCTGTTTGCTGTGTAAAGCTTTCGCCGCCGCCTGCGCCGCCCGCTGCAAGCCCGCTGATTTTCTGACATAGTAAGCGCCTGGATTATCCGCCGTAGTCCGGCGCGGAAAGGAAGGATCAGGTGCGCATACATCTCATAGCCGCAGGTCACCGCATGCCCGAGTGGGTGAACATGGGTTACGGTGAATTCGCCGGCCGCATGCCCTCGGAATGCCGCTTACACCTGATTGAAATTCCCTCGCCCAAGCGCGCCAAGGGTCACGACACGGCGCGCTGGGTCGAGCAGGAGGGCGAGCGGATGCTGGCGGCCATTCCCAAAGGCTGCCAAGTGATCGCCATGGAAGTGAACGGGAAGGAGTGGTCCACCGAAGAACTGGCGGGAGAGTTATCGCGCTGGCTGCAGAGCGGACAGGATATCGCCTTGCTGGTGGGCGGTGCCGATGGCCTGGCGCCGGCGTGTGTGGCGCGGGCGGACAGGCGCTGGTCGCTTTCGCGTCTCACCCTGCCCCATATGCTGGTACGCGTGGTGGTTGCCGAGCAATTGTACCGGGCATGGACGGTGTTGCAGGGCCATCCCTATCATCGGGGTACGGCCGAGTGAGCGGACAGGCGCCGCAGTTATATCTCGCCTCCGCGTCGCCGCGGCGTCGCGAATTGCTGGAACAGATCGGTGTCGCCTATCGCCGGCTGGCGGTCACGGTGGATGAAGAACCGCATAGCGGAGAGTCTCCCGAATTATATGTGTTGCGCCTGGCGCTGGATAAGGCCAGGGCGGGGTATGCGCATGTGGCTGACAGGGACGCAGGGTGGGTGTTGGGTGCCGATACCAGTGTGGTGGTCGATCATGACATCCTGGGCAAGCCGCGCGATCAGGGGGAAGGAGTTGCCATGCTGCGGCGCTTGTCCGGCGTGACGCATCATGTCTATACCGGCGTGGCGCTGGTGGGCAGGGACGGGGAGGGGACCCGCCTCAGTGTCAGTGCGGTCAGTTTTCGCCGCTTGAGTCAGCAGGAATGTGAAGGCTATTGGTGCAGCGGCGAGCCCGCCGACAAGGCCGGCGGCTATGCGATTCAGGGACGGGGGGCGATGTTCATCTCCCGCTTGGAGGGAAGTTACTCCGGGGTGATGGGCCTGCCCTTGTTCGAGACGGCGGAGTTGTTGCGGGAGTTTGGTTTGAACGGCTTGCCTGGCATACGGGAATAAGGGACAGTCGCTTACCGGAGTGGCGTGCGCTTTGAAACCGAAACCCATTAACCCATTCATTATTAAACCTGCTAACCTGAAAATATATCATTCAAAAGAAGACGCTGAGCCGTTATGAGCGAAGAGATATTAATCAATGTCACTCCCCAGGAGACCCGTATCGCCGTAGTGGAGAACGGCGTGTTGCAGGAGGTTTATATCGAACGCACCCGGCGGCGCGGTCTGGTGGGCAATATCTATAAGGGACGGGTGAACCGGGTCTTGCCGGGTATGCAGGCGGCGTTCTTGGACATCGGCCTTGAGCGTACCGCCTTCCTGCATGCTTCGGACATCATCAACCAGCCGGTGGAATGGTCTTCCAGCGAAGAACGGCGGGTGGGGCAGATCGCCGAACTGGTCAAGGAAGGTCAGGAACTCACCGTGCAGGTGCTCAAGGATCCCTTGGGGACCAAGGGCGCGCGCCTCACCACCCAGCTCACTATACCGTCGCGCTATCTGGTGCTGATGCCGACGGCGCGCAATATCGGCATCTCGCAAAAAGTCGAGGACGAGACGGAGCGGCAACGGCTCAAGGATATCGTCACGGACATGGCCGGCGATCTGGACGGCGGTGGCTATATCATTCGCACCGCCGCCGAAGGGGCGGACGCCGAGTCTTTGCGCGCCGATATGGAATATCTGAAAAAGCTGTGGGATTCCATAGCCCGACAGGTAGAGAATGTCACGCCCGGTTCCGTCATCTATGAAGATATGCCGCTGGTATTGCGCGCCTTGCGCGATCTGGTGGATCTGGATGTGGAAAAGGTGCGCATCGACTCCCGTGAAAATTATAAGAGGGCCCTGGCCTTCGCCCAGCAGTTCGTGTCCCAGGTGGCGCCGCGCATCGAATATTATCCGGGAGAACGGCCGATATTCGATCTCTACGGCGTGGAGGACGAAGTTCAAAAGGCGCTGGAGCGCAAGGTACTGCTCAAATCCGGAGGTTATCTGATCATTGATCAGACCGAGGCCATGACCACCATCGACGTCAACACCGGCGCCTATGTGGGACACCGTACCCTGGAAGAGACTATCTTCAAGACCAACCTGGAAGCGGCTTATGCCATCGCCCGGCAACTGCGCCTGCGCAACCTCGGCGGTATCATCATCATCGACTTCATCGATATGCTCGAGGACGATCACAAACAACAGGTCCTGGCAGCCCTGGAGAAAAATCTGGTACGCGATCGCGCCAAGAGCCACATCAGTGAGGTGTCGATGCTGGGCCTGGTGGAGATGACCCGCAAGCGCACGCGCGAGAGTTTGGAGCATGTACTGTGCAGTCAGTGCCCGACCTGTCAGGGACGCGGTTCGCTCAAGACTCCCGAGACGGTGTGCTACGAGATCTTCCGCGAGTTGTTGCGCGAGGCGCGCCAATTCGATGTACAGCAGTATCTGGTGTTGGCCTCGCAGGAGGTTGTGGATGTATTGCTGGATGAGGAGGCGACCAGCCTGGCCGAATTGGAAACCTTCATCGGCAAGCCCATCAAACTGCAGGTGGAAGCCTTGTACAGCCAAGAGCAATTCGACGTTGTCTTGATGTAGTCCGATATAGATGAGAGAGGTTTGGTAGCGGGTCGGGCAATCCTTGCGCAACCCATCTTATGAGTCTTATGTGAAACTGCTACGCTTTCTTATTTCCGCATTGTGGTTGAGCCTGGCGACGCTGATCATCGTCATCGGCCTGCTGTTCAGCGTCGCGCGCCTGGTGCTCCCCGAGTTGGGCAAGTACCACGATGAAGTGGCGGCATGGGTGGGTGATGCCTTGGGTCAGCCGCTGAAGATCGGCGGCCTGGCGGCGAGCTGGCACGGTCTGGGGCCCAGTGTCGATCTGCGCGATGTCACGGTGCTGGATGCCGCAGGCCGACAGGCGGTGTTGCAATGTGCATCGGCACGCATCGATATCAATCTCTGGGAATCGCTGCGCCGCTGGCAATTCGAGCCGGGACAGTTGACGGTGAGCGGCCTGCACCTGGTGGTGGTGAGGCGCGCGGACGGCGGCATCGGCGTGATGGGTCTGGCCGCGGCGGCGAAGCAAACCGCCGGGGATATTTCGAGCGGGGACGCGCTCGAACAATGGCTGCAGCATCAGCAGCGGCTGGCCATCAAGGACAGCTCTCTGGAATGGCGCGATCTGAGTCCAAAGGGTCAGACACTGCAATTCACCGCCGTCAATCTGCAATTGCGCAATCAAGAGGATCGCCATCGCCTGGATGGCACCGTGGACCTTCCCGCCTCCCTGGGTAAAGAACTGCGGGTGGCGGCGGACCTGCGGGGCGATCTATTCAGTCCACAGTCATGGCTGGGCCAGGCCTATGCCAGCGCCAGCGCCTTGCGTGTGGGGAATTGGTGGGGAGACCAGACCCGCTTCGGCATCGCCGTCGTGGACGGGGTGGCGGATTTCCGGGCCTGGAGCACCTGGGGTGATGGTGTGCAGCAGGTGGAAGGGGATGTCCGTGTCCAAGCCCTGCAGGTCACCCCTCAAGCCGCGGCGCCGGCCGATGCTGATGGCGCAGCGGTGCCGCCGGCGCAGGTGGCGCTGGCGGGGATACAGGGAGGATTTCGCTGGCAACGCCGCGCGACGGGATGGAGGGTCGATGTTGATCATTTCGTTATCGCGCACCAGCAAGCAGCGGCCGAAAAGCCCGCCCAGTTACGGTTTGAATACACGCAAGACAGGACCAGCGGACGCCGCGTAGTGCAGTCGGCTTACAGTGAATTACGCGCCGAGGATGTCGCGGACGTGCTGCGTGTCGTCCGGGAACTGCCGGCGGATGTGCGCGACCGATTACTGGCGATGGCGCCCACCGGCGAACTGGACGACGGTTATCTGCGTTACCAGAGCGAGCCGCAGCAGACCCCCAAGCTGCTGTTCCATACCCGCTTCGCCGACCTGGCATGGCAGCCGGTTTCCCGCTTGCCGGGGGCGCAAGGCATGGCGGGCGCCATCACCGCCAGCGCTGATCAAGCGGTGATCACGCTGGCCACGGACAAGGCGGCGCTGGATTTTGCCAATCTGTTCCGCGCGCCCCTGCCCTTGGATGCGCTGACGGGCAGCGTCTACTGGCATCGTGATGCCGCAGGCTGGCGGGTACTGGCCCAGGATGTCGTCGCCCACAATGAAGACGTGCAGGTAAAATTGTCCGGCTATGTGGATGGGCCGCAGGGGGGCGGGTCTCCCTATTTGGATTTGAGCGCCAGCTTTGGCGACGGCAAGGGGGATCATGTCTCCCGCTATCTGCCTGCCAAGATCATGCACGCCGGCACGGTGGCGTGGCTGGACAAGGCCATCGTCAACGGCCGGGTGTCCGGGGGCAGTGTCCGTATTTACGGTCCGCTGGCGGATTTTCCCTACGACGACGGTAAAGGTCTTTTCGAGATTCGTTTCGATGTGACGGACGGCATCCTGGAATATGCCGCCGGTTGGCCGCGCCTGGAAGAGATCGAAACGGAAATACAGTTTCACGGCCGCCGTTTCGAGGCCCATGCGGCAGCGGCCAAGTCGCTGGATTCGGAGATTACCCAGGCACTGATCACCATTCCGGATATGACCGCCCATCCGGCGGTGTTGACGGTGGACGGCAAGGCCCAAGGACCGACCCGCGATGCCGTGCGCTATGTCACGGAGAGTCCCTTGCGTCACAGCTTGGGCGCCTATCTGAATGATGTCAGCGCCGGCGGCAGCAGCCGCCTGCAACTCAGTTTGAAATTACCACTGGCCAAGCGCAAGCAAGCCCCCCGGATCAAAGGGACATTGCAGATCAGTGATGGCAGCCTGCTGTTCAATGCCGTGAAGATCAATCTTACGCACATCAACGGCAGCTTGGATTTCTCGGAGCGGGGACTGGCTGCGGATCAAATTCAGGCTGACTTGCTCGGACAGGCGGTAAGCGTTTCGGCAAAAACCACTGCTGACCCAGACGGGCCCACCACTATCTTCAGCGCGCAGGGAAAGATGAGCGGGCCGGCGTTGGCCAAACGCTTCGCCGTGCCGCTCGCCCCCTATGTGGTCGGCACCGCAGCCTGGCATGGCGAGTTGCGCATTCCGCCGCATAAAGCGGGCTGGGTAGAACTGGACGTGGCATCGCCCTTACAAGGCGTGGCGGTGAACCTGCCCGCTCCCATGGGCAAGCAGGCGGAGGAGGCGCGAGAGCTGTTGGTGCAGATGCCGCTGCCCCTCATGTCCGAGAAGCCTGTTCATGTGCGTTACGGAGAAGATGTCGACGCGCAGTTGTCCTTGATCGGTACCGACCGTGGATTGCAGCTGGGGCGTGGTGAATTGCGCCTGGGCCCTGGGGTCGCGGTGCTACCGTCACAGGCGGGTATGCGCGTAGTGGGTACGTTGCCTGAATTCGATGAAGCGCAATGGGCCGGGATCCTCAACAAGGAGACTAGCGGTAAACAGATGCCGGTACCGCCGAAGGTGAGCAGCGTGGATATGGCGTTCGGGACCCTGAAACTGCAGGGGCGTCAACTGGATAAGGTACAGCTGCAAGCCGAACGCCGCGCCGCGGCCTGGGATGTAAAGATAGACAGCGTACAGGCGGCCGGTCTGATTCACTATCCCGATGCGCAGGACGCGACCCTGGTAATGGACATGGATCGTTTGTACCTGGAGCGCTTTAAGAAGGGCGCCGACGCCGAATCCGGCGCCGATCCCAGAAAGGCGCGGCCGCTGGATATCAGCGCCAAGAGTTTTCATTACGGCAATGTCGATTTGGGAGAACTGCATATGCGCGCCACCCGCAGTCCCGCGGGTTTGATCTTTGACGATATCCACGCCCATTCCCCGCAACGTAATCTGAAGGTCAGTGGTCAATGGGTCATGGAAGATGATCAGCCGCGTTCCTCGTTCCAAGTCACCTATAAGGGTGACGATGCCGGCAATACCCTCACCGCCTTGGGTTTCGCCGGGATGATCAAGGGCGGCAAGACCGATACCGAATTTAAGCTGCAATGGCCGGGTTCGCCGGCGGATTTTGCCTTGGCGAGGGCGGTGGGCTCCATACACTTCGAGATCAAAGACGGACGGTTGCTGGACGTGGAGCCGGGTGCCGGCCGCATATTGGGTCTGCTGAGCTTTCAGGCCCTGCCGCGCCGGCTTACGCTGGATTTCAGCGATCTCTTTCGAAAGGGATTTAGCTTTGACACCCTGGCTGGTAGCTTTACTATTGAGAAAGGTAATGCCTTTACCGATAACATGTACATGGATGGGCCCGCCGCGCGCATCGAGGCGCACGGACGGGTGGGATTGGCCGCGGAGGATTATGATCAACGGGTGACGGTGATCCCCAACGTGAGCGCCGGTCTTCCGGTTGCCGGCGCCCTGGCGGGCGGTATCGGTGGAGGAGCGGCCATGTGGTTGGTTGAGAAGATCCTAAAGCCGGGGATCGATAAGATCACCAAGGTCGACTATGAGGTGACCGGGCCTTGGGCGAACCCGACCGTGACGCGGATTACGACGGCGGGCCAGGACCAGCATACGCAAGACAAGAAGCACTGAAGCAAGATTGAACAACAACGAACGATTACAATTGCGGCAGTACGAGGAGCGGAGATGATATGAGCAGTCGGGTAGCAGCGGTGCAAATGGCCTCGGGCCCCAATATCAGCGCCAATCTCATGGAGGCGGCGCGCTTGATTGCGGTGGCGGCAAAAGATCACGGCGCCAAATTGGTGGTGCTCCCGGAGAACTTCGCCCTGGTCGGTCTATCCGAGCAGGACAAGGTCAAGATTCGCGAGACGGAGGGTTCGGGCCCCATCCAGGACTTCCTCGCCAATCAGGCGGCCCGTCACGGCGTGTGGCTGGTGGGCGGCACCATTCCCTTAAAGGCCAACGATCCGCAAAAGGTGCGCGCCGCCTGTCTGCTGTGGGACGAACGCGGCCGGCGCATGGCCCGTTATGACAAGATGCATCTGTTCGATGTGCACATCGAACAGACCGGCGAGAACTACGCGGAATCAATGACCATCGAATCCGGCGATCGGCCGGTGGTGGTGGACACCCCCTTCGGCAAGCTGGGCCTGGCGGTGTGCTACGACCTGCGCTTCCCCGAGCTGTTCCGCGCCATGCTTGAACAGGGCATGGAGGTCTTGGCGGTGCCGTCGGCCTTCACCGCCGTGACCGGCATGGCACATTGGGAGACCCTGGTGCGCGCCCGCGCCGTGGAGAATCTGAGTTACGTGATCGCCGCGGCCCAGGGCGGTTACCACGCCAACGGCCGCGAGACCTACGGCGACAGCATGATCGTCGATCCCTGGGGCGTGGTGCTGGACCGCCTGCCGCGCGGCTCGGGTGTGGTCAGCGCCGCGCTCGAGTCGGCGCGTTTGAAGAGTATTCGCCGCAATTTCCCCACCATACAACACCGCCGCCTGTTGTGCGTCTTGCCCGACGAGGCGCAGCGCGATTCAGCCTGAAACCTGTGTTACCCTGTAGCCGCCGGCGCCTTTAGCGCCGGCGGCTTTCCAAGCCGATAGTTTGAACCTGCAATAAAATACGCTGGTCTCAATAGTTGCCGCCTGCAACGCGGGCGGACCGTCGCTTGCCCCGGAAGATGTCCGGCATGGCGAGCGGCACTGTGATTTGCAGCAGTCTTAACCAAAGAAAGATTCGAGCACATGACCGCAGCCCTTGATTTAGCCGCCAACATGATCCTCGCCCCGGCGGGTTTGAACGAAACCGATCTGGAGCGGGTGCTGCATCAGTTGCTCACCCACCAGGTCGACAACGCCGATCTCTATTTCCAAAGCAGCCGCCATGAGGCCTGGTCCCTGGAAGACGGCATCGTCAAGAGCGGCGCCCACAGCATCGAGCGCGGCGTGGGGGTGCGGGCGGTGAGTGGCGAGAAGACCGGTTTCGCCTATTCCGACGAGATCGTATTGCCCGCCCTGACCCAGGCCGCCTCGGCGGCGCGGGCCATCGCCCGTCTCGGTCAGGAGGGCCAGGTGCAGGCCTGGTCGCGGCGCGGTAAACAGGCGCTGTATCAGCCGCTGGATCCCATCGAAACCCTGAAGGCGGAAGACAAGATCGCGCTGTTGCAGTCTCTGGATGCGGAGGCGCGCAAACAGGATCCGCGCGTCAAACAAGTAATGGTGAGCCTGGCCGCGGTCCACGACGTGGTGATGGTGGCGGGCAGCGACGGCACCCTGGCCGCCGACGTACGGCCGCTGGTGCGTTTAAATATCAGCGTGGTGGCGGAAGACAAGGGCCGTCGCGAGCAGGGCACGTCCGGCGGCGGCGGCCGCGTCGGTTTCGGCATGTTCCTCGATCAGGATCGCGGCCTCGGTTACGCCCGCGAGGCGGTGCGCCAGGCCCTGGTGAATCTGGAGGCGCGTGATGCTCCCGCCGGCACCATGACCGTGGTGCTGGGGCCGGGCTGGCCCGGGGTGTTGTTGCACGAGGCCATCGGCCACGGCCTGGAAGGCGATTTCAATCGTAAGGGCAGCTCGGCCTTTTCCGGACGCATCGGTGAACGGGTCGCCTCCGAGCTGTGCACCATCGTCGACGACGGCACCCTGGCCGACCGCCGCGGTTCGCTCAACATCGATGACGAGGGCACGCCCACCCAATGCACCACGCTCATTGAAAAGGGCGTGCTCAAGGGGTATATCCAGGACAAGATGAACGCGCGCCTCATGGGCGTGGTGCCTACCGGCAACGGACGCCGCGAATCCTATGCCCACCTGCCCATGCCGCGCATGACCAACACCTACATGCTGGCCGGCGCCCATGACCCGCAGGAAATCATCGCCTCGGTTGACAAAGGGCTGTACGCGGTCAACTTCGGCGGTGGCCAGGTGGACATCACCTCCGGCAAGTTCGTGTTCTCAGCCAGCGAGGCTTACATGATCGAAAACGGCAAGGTCACCTATCCGGTGAAGGGCGCGACCCTGATCGGCAACGGCCCCGATGTGCTGACCCGCGTCAGCATGGTGGGCACCGACCTGGAGTTGGACACCGGCGTCGGCACCTGCGGCAAGGAAGGTCAGAGCGTGCCGGTGGGCGTGGGTCAGCCGACGCTGCGCATCAACGGTCTCACCGTGGGCGGCACCGGCTGATTGGCAGCTGGCTTAAACCTTCATTCGTTCCTTCTCCCTGAGGGATTTATGCCCTTTCGGGTAGAAGGTTGGGATGAGGGGGATATATCAAACGCCCGTGCGCGATTTAATCCTCTCCCTCCTCGTTGATGAGGGGTGCACCGAAGGGTAAGGTGCGACGCGAAAATAATAAAACTACTCCTCGTCCCCAGTCTCGCCCGCTTCCGCCATCAATTCCCGCAAGGCCCGAAACAAGGCCCGCGCCGCGGCGGGCGGCTGACCCGCCTCCTGTTCCTTGCGCGCCTTCATCACCAGCTGGCGCAGGCTTTGCCGTTCCGCCGTAGGGAATTCATTCAGCAATTCCGCCAGTGCCGTATCGCCCTCGGCAATTAGCCGTTCGCGCCAGTGTTCCAGACGATGTAACAGCGCTGTCTCCGCGCGGTCCTTGCCCTCCAGTCCTTCCAGGGCGCTGCGAATCGGTTCCGCGTCAATGCCGCGCATCAATTTGCCGATGTATTGCAATTGGCGCTTGCGCCCCCCGCGGGCATGGATGGCGCGGCAGGTGGTGAGCGCCTCGCGCAGATCCTCCGGCAGGTCCAGCTTGGTCATCATGGCCGTAAAGCGCGCCGCCGACAGCTCCACCAAGGTCTTGCCCATCTCTTGCAAGGCCTCCGCGTCGCGTTTCAACTGCGATTTGGAGGGCGGTTCGAATTCGTTTTCGTATTGGTCTTCGTCGTGAATCATAGGGTATGAATCATACATCAAGCGGGCTCAATACGCCGCGTCCGCCGCGATTCAGGACATGGGTGTAAATCATCGCCGTGGCTACATCTGCATGCCCCAATAATTTCTGCACGGTGCGGATATCATATCCCGATGCAATTAGGTGAGTGGCAAAGCTGTGGCGCTGGGTGTGCGTAGCGGCGGGCTTGACAATTTCCGCCGCGCGTACGGCATGCTTGATGGCCCGTTGCAGTGCCTGCTCATGAGTGTGATGGCGGCGCCTGATGCCGAGCGTGGATCGACGGCCAGTTCGCGCGCGGGAAAGACCCACTGCCAGCCCCATTCCTTGCCGGCATTGGGATATTTACTGGACAAGGCATCCGGTAGATAAACCCCTGGGATATTCTTCCTGCGGTCAGTTTCAAACAGGGTGCGCACTCTGCGCAAATGGTCACGCATAGGTGAAACGAGGGTATTGGGCAACATGGTTATCCAATCCTTGCCGCCCTTACCATCACGGATAATATTTTCCCGGTTATCGAAATCCATATCCTTGATCCGCAACCGGAGACATTCCATTAAGCGCATCCCGGTCCCGTATAGCATGCGCGCCATCAGCGCATGGGTACCCTCCAGACGATTGATTAAACGATCAACCTCATCGTGGCTCAGTACCACCGCAGCCGTTTCGGCTTTTTTGCCCGCTCGATGTCAGTCAGCCATGGCAAATCGATGGCCAAGGCATCTTTGTAGATAAGCAATAAGACCGCCAAGGCTTGATTTTGCGTGGTGGCTTCGTCATTGAAATCCGGGATATAGCGTTGACTGCTCATTGGTTTTCCTCCTATGCTTGAATTTTAAGCCGGAGGTGTCTACTAGTCCCGGGGCAGTCGGGGCACAAAGTACCGTTACGCTCCTTCAAACATAGAATAACAACAGGGTTGCTACCGCCTTACCACTACCTTGCCAGATGGTCCGAACGTGGAGTATGTTATAAATAAATGGTCACAAAACAGCCTGAACGTTTACTAAGAACTTGAAATAATTATAAAAAAAGGAG
>Ga0315556_1000961_pt1 | contig 17744 bp, 15 predicted proteins | sample SalMarSW160310MG_FD_202112 | JGI IMG/M metagenome (GOLD analysis project Ga0315556, IMG submission 202112) | Salt marsh sediment microbial communities from the Plum Island Ecosystem LTER, Massachusetts, United States - Salt Marsh Sediment SW1603-10 ...
AGATCAAGTCAAGAGACAGGCCGCAGGAAAGGCAAGATACTCAGCAAAGAAGAGCCCCCACACAAACATGTAGAACGACCGGACAGAGGCCGGATCTGACAGATCCACCCTCGTGGTAGCTACCCATAATGCAGCCAACAACGCCAGGTGGCTGGCAATCAAGACACCTGGATTGACGCCGGGCAGCCCAATCCAACCCGCAGCAGCCACGGACAGGTAGCAGACGGAAAGCAGCGACGCGCCAAGTTGAACCACACGCCGTGCCCCCAGGCGTGCGGAGAAAGTCCAGATTCCATAGCGTCGATCACCAGCCATGTCCGGGATGTCCTTGTACCAGGCGATCACTAGGCTCAGCCCCAGAACCACGCCTGTCAGCACCCAAATCTTGCTCGGTATGCCCGCCGGAGACGACGAGTTGACCGAGAAATGCAGGAAGATGAGCAGGTTGACGACCACGCCACGGACGAGTGCGATGCTCGTCCCGGCCCAGAGCGGGAAGCGCTTGATCCGCACGGGCTCAAGCGAGTAGATCGCACCGATGGACGCCGCCAAAATGATGGCGATGAACAGGAATCTCCCCTGCGATGCCGCCACCAAGACCGCCACCAAGAGCCCAAGCAAGGTGGCAGACCAAGCGGAGTCACGACCCATTGCGCCCGATGCGAGGGGGAGTTCAGGCTTGTTGATTCGATCGATGGGGACATCGGTGATTTGATTCAAACCGACGATGAAAACATTAACGCCGAGCGCGCTGACAATGGCCAGCAGAAGACGCGGAAATGAAAATGTTACCCCGGGTTCGGCGGCAGCGATGGCGCTCAACCCTACCAGGCTCAAAACCGTGCCCACGATCGTGTGAGGGCGGCTGAATCTAAAGAGGGCCAGGGTCGCCGATTTATGGCCTCCGGTTGGTTGCACGGCCTCACCAAGACCCCTTCAAATAGCCTGCCGACCGATGAGCATCCCCCCGCTGTCGGGGAATGCTTTCCATTATGGTAGTCGATTTCGCAGCCACCTGCCCGCCCCACCGAATCTCTTGGCTGCCTTGCATTTGATACTGGGCGTGTTATCCTGTCGTGCTGATTCGGCCTCTTGATCTCCTTGGGCCATGAGCTGACCCATCCTGCCCACATGATACAAGTCCCACAGACCAACGCGGCTCTCCGAACTAACACCCGACACCTGTACGCTGACGTTGCTTGGTTCGGCGTGCTCTCAGGCAGCACGCTGGCCTTCCTAAACGTCTACGCTGCCCGTCTTGGGGCAGATGCGGTCCACCTTGGCCTGATCAGCGCTGGACCGGCCCTCGTCAATCTCGCCTTGTCTCTACCTGCAGGAGCCTGGCTCAGGAAGCGACCTGTGCTCAGGGCCACATATTTCTCTTCACTCTGGAGCAGATCCGCCTATTTGCTGATCATCCCACTCCCCTGGCTGTTCGCGTCGCAGGGAGAAATCTGGGCCTTGATCGCCCTCACCGCCCTAATGTCAATCCCGGGGACGTTCCTTGCTATTTCTTTCAACGCCGCCTTCGCCGACATCGTACCGCCAGATTGGCGAGGACACATCGTGGGTAGAAGGAATGCGTTGCTTGCGATGAGCATCCTTGCCACTTCCCTGATGTGCGGGCTGGTACTGGATCGGATCGCATTTCCTTACAACTTCCAGGCGGTCTTCGCCTTCGGCGCGGTGGGCGCTGCGATGAGCAGCTTCCACCTGGGAAAGCTCTTGCCGGCCAAGGCCATCGGACCGCCTCGCGTCCGACCGCCAAACCCACTCAACGACGTTGCACGTCCAGGCATGATGCGCTTCATGGATGCTGTACGTCCAGCATCCGGCCTGCGTTACCTAGCGCGCGCCCGCAACGGCCTGTTGAACTTGGATATCTTGCGCGGCCCGTACCGTGCCATACTCATTGCCTACCTGTTCTTCCACACCGCCCAGTACTTCTGTATCCCCCTGTTTCCCCTGGTGTGGGTCTCAGCACTACACCTCTCGAACACCGTCATCAGCATTGGGAACGCTCTCTTCTATGCAGCCATGCTGCTGGCGTCGCTTCCGATGGGACGTATCACTGCCCTTGCCGGTCACCGTCGGGTTCTGCTGACCGGCGCCTTTCTCTATGGACTGTATCCCCTTCTGCTCGGCCTGGCTGCGTCTGACGCGCTGTTCTTGGTGGCTTCCGTCGTAGGCGGCGCTGTCTGGGCTGTTCTCAATGGCGCCCTGCTCAATCATCTGATGGACAAGACCCCTAAGGACCAGATGCCCACACACATGGCAGCCTACAATCTGGTTTTGAATGTGGGCATCCTCGCCGGCTCCCTGGCAGGGCCTGCCGTTTTGGCTACGGTGGGGCTTCACGAGACTTTGCTCTTGGGCGCAGGCCTTCGGCTGTTGGGCGCCGTCTTGTTTGCCCTGCTGGTCTGATGTCATTCCTTGCCTGGCCTTCGTGTGGCCTGTGGGATAATCACAGGGCCATGCACAGCCAGCCCTGCATCCGCCATCCATCACATCGCATCCGTGCCCTGGCGATCGGCATCTGTCTCGCGCTCGCCAGTCTGCTCTTCTCGACGGCCGCCGCCAGAGTTTCCCCCACACAGAATGACGCCTCCCGCGCCTCCCAGCTGATCGCCGAGGTCAACGCTTTACGCGCCTCAAACGGATTACCGCCCTATGAGCCCGATCCGATCTTGATGACCGTCGCCGCCCGACAAAACGATTGGCGGGTATCGGTCGGCGCCACCACCCACACAGGACCCGACGGCTCTTCTCCAAAGCAACGGGCGGCCGCTGCGGGCTATGGCGGCGGGGCCACCATCTTCATATCTGAAAACATTGTCGACGGAACCGGCTTGACGCCAGCCCAGGCCGTCCAATGGTGGACCGGGGATGCCCCCCACCTGAACACGATGCTCGGGGCCAACTATCTGAACGTCGGTGCGGGCGCAGGCGAATCGGACGGCATTTGGCGATACACGCTGATGGCAGGGTATGTTGCCGGCGGCAGCTACCAGCCTGGCCAGGCACCCAGCCCCCTCCCGGCATCGTCTCAGTCCGCCCTTGCCGAGCCACTCGTCAAGGCTACGCCTCTGCCGAATGGCTCGCTCATACACGTCGTGGGGGCGGGTCAAAGCTTGTGGACGATCGCCGCGATCTACGGCGTAGACCTCGATACACTCATGACCTTGAACGGCCTTACCACCGCTTCCGTGCTCCACGAGGGTGACCGAATCATTATCGAACCAAGCTGGACCCCAACCACCAGCCCTGCGCCCATCAGCACAACTACATCCACGCCATCGGCCACGATCACTCCTCAGGCGAGTGTCACCGCCACTGAAATCATGCCCTCGCCGGCCCCAACCCCTTCACCAGCCGCGCCCTTCAGCTCAATTTTCGTTTCACTCCGCCCCACAAGCCTTATCCTCGTCGGCCTGGGCATCTTGCTGGTCCTCGCCGGAGTCATATCCGCCTTCCGAGGCTAGCCCGCCATCCGGCGAGAGATTGTGAAATTTCTCACAAGCTCCCATTCCCCTTTCCGAGGCTGCGAGAACGGGCTCGCTACCTGAGTGGCCCGTCCCCTGCTTGGTGACATCCAGCGTGAGCGGAGGCGCGTCTTGTCACTTGAACGAGATCACGGGGCCATTATTGTGGAGACGTCTTTGTGCATCCATCTTTGTCGATGGGGCGAAGCTCCAACCGCCCCCACCTGGCATGATGCAACAGACCAGGTATCAGAGTATAGAAGGCAACGGCGACGAGCCCATCACCGCAGCGGAGTGGCCAGCGGTCGGCTCAAAGCAGGGAAAGGAGGTGGCCTGAGGACTGCGTCCAGCCCTTGATGGAATTGCCGGAGGCGAGGCGGCTGCGCCGGCACCAACCACGGCGAGAACAACAGCCTGATGGCCATCACCCGCAACTACTCCATCCCCGTGCTGATGGCGGCCGGTGTGATAACCATCATCCTTGGCTTCATCGGCAAGCTGGCAGCGTTAATCAACACCGTGCCGACAGCCGTCATCGACGGCCTGTCGATTTATCTGTTCGGTGTGATCGGGATGAAGGACGTTGCGCTGATCCAACTAGAGAAAGTCAACCTATTTGAGCCACGCCAGCTGGCCATCGGCGCCACCATCCTGTTCACCGGCATCAGTGGCGACCTTGCTTTACAGGACGGGCTCTTCCCGTTCAGTATCCCGGTGATCTTCCCCAACGGTATCCCGGCGATTGTGTTCGCCGCCATCGTTGGCATCTTGCTGCAGGTGCTTTTCCTGGTTCTCCCGCCGTCGGTGTTCGGCGTGAAGGACCGCGACAACATCAACATTTAGCCGCAGAATCGAACATTCCTGGGGGAGGCCTCACCGCCTCCCAGGACCTGGTCAACAGAGCGGGGCCAGACAAAGGGGGCTCCGCTCCTTCATGAAGAGGTGACCCATGGCCGACGCACATCCTGGCCTCCCTGAATTCGACTATATCCGGCCCGCCTCACTCGCCGACGCCTCAAAATTCCTGGCCGATCATGCAGGTGAAGCGCGTCCGTTCATGGGCGGAACCGACGTCTTCGTCCGTATGCGCGACGGCATTTGGAAGGACCGCTATCTCGTCGACGTCAAGCATCTCGATGGCACGTCCGACCTTCGCTTCGATCCCAAACTTGGCCTGACGATAGGGGCCGGTGTTCCTATGAACACTCTCATCGCCTCGCCAGAGGTGCAGGAACACTATCCCCTTCTGGCTCAGGCCGCCAAGACGGTAGCCGCCTATCAGCTGCGCAACCGCGCCACGGTGGTGGGCAACATCTGCAATGCCTCCCCCGCCGGGGACACCATCGGAGCCTGTCTTGTGTACGAAGGCATCATGATCGTCTATGGCCCCAGTGGACGGCGCGAAGAGCCCCTGCGCACGTTCTTCAAGGGCCCTGGTCAGACTGTCCTCTCCCCGGGCGACATCGCCCTGGCAATACGTCTGCCGATACCGCCAGCAGGGCATGCCGGACGCTACCTCAAACTCGGGCGCAACCGGCTCAGCGATCTGGCTATTGTCGGCGTGACAGCCCTTGGCTACCCGGATCCCGAGACAGCTTCTGGCTTCCGCTTCCGGCTTGCCCTTGCGGCCGTTGCCCCGACCCCGCTCGTACCAGACGAAGCGGAGAAGATCCTAGCCGAGGGTCCACTCGATAAGGCCACCATCGCCAAAGCAGCCGAGGCTGCCATGAATGCGAGTTCTCCTATCGACGACGTCCGCGGCAGCGCCCGGTACCGGCGATTGATGGTACGCAATTTGACTCGCCAAGCCGTCGACCTGGTTGTGGCGGAACTATCCTGAGCGGTGCCTGTCCATTGGCCGCGGGAGTGTTTTCCGCCGGCCCAAAGCGAGGTTGAAACAACTATGGCCCAACATAATCTGACTCTAACCGTCAACGGCGATCCAACCACCGTCACTGTGCCGTCCCATTACACCCTGCTCCAGATGCTGCGCGAGAAGCTGGCACTCACCGGAACCAAGAATGGCTGTGCAGCGGGTGAGTGTGGTGCTTGTACGGTAATGATGGATGGTGAGCCGGTCAACAGCTGCATGGTCCTGGCGGCTGAGTGCGACGGCGCCCGAATCGACACGGTGGAAAGCCTGGCTCAAGACAGCCAGCTTGATCCCATTCAGGAAGCTTTCATCGAGACCTCGGCAGTGCAGTGTGGCTTCTGCACGCCGGGTGTGCTCATCTCGACTCGCGCCCTGCTCGACCGCAATCCCGATCCGACCGAGGCAGAGATACGCGAAGCCATTGTGGGCAACTTGTGCCGTTGCACCGGCTACTTGAGCATCATCAAAGCCGTTCGCAAATCCGCCAGTACGCGTGCAGAAGCCGAAGTTTGAGACCAGCTCCGCCACCGAAAAGGCAGCTCATTCCAGCGGAAAGGTCCAGGAAGGTCATGATGGTCAAGAGCATCGAACCCACCCTCGCCTCGCACCCTTCAACCAGCCCCGTGGGCGACAACGCCCCTCGGGTCGACGCCACACAGAAGCTCACCGGCGCCGCCACGTTCACAGACGATCTTCAGTTCGGGCCGGGCTTGCTCCACGGCCGGGTGGTCCGCAGCCCACATGCCCACGCTATCATCAAGTCGATTGACACCTCCAAGGCGGAGGCGCTCCCTGGGGTTCGGGCCGTCGTGACAGGCAAGAACTACCCCGGCTACCTCGGCCTATACTTGCAGGACAGGCACATCTTCTGCCGCGACCGGGTCCGCTACGTTGGCGACCCCGTGGCCGGAATCGTGGCCACGACCGAGGATGTCGCCGAGCAAGCCCTGGATCTGATCGACGTCGAATACGAGGAACTCGAGGGCGTTTTCGACCCCGTCTTCGGCGCCACGCCGGAAGCCCCCCTTATCCATCCCGACATGGGGGATTATGTTGTTGCGAATTTCATCTTTCCCAAGCCAGGCACCAACATCTCCAATCATTTCAAGATCCGCAAGGGAGATACAGAAGCCGCCTGGAAGGAATGTTCGGCGGTCATTGAGAGAACCTACCGAATTCCCCACGTTCAGCATGTGCCTCTCGAGCCGCACGCCGCCATCGCTCGCGCCGATCAAGATGGGACGGTCACGCTCTGGAGTTCAACACAATCCCCCTTCGCCCAGCGCAATCTGATTGCCAAGGCGCTCGGCAAATCGCAAAGCGATGTGCGCGTGATTGGCCACTACGTAGGCGGAGGTTTTGGCTCGAAGGCCGGGGTGACGATGGAAGCACCGGCCGTAGTCATGGCGATGCAGGTGGAGGGCCAACCGGTCAAGCTGAGGCTGACGCGTGAGGAGGAGTTCTACACCACCTTTGTGCGCCAAGGCCTGGTAGCCGAGATCAAGCTCGGCTGCGACTCAACCGGCAAGATTCTCGCCATGGAGAACAAGTTCTACTGGGACGGGGGCGCCTATACCGAGTATGGAGTCAATGTCACTCGGGCTTCGGGCTACAGCAGCACCGGACCCTACGAGGTCCCCAACGTTAAAACCGATAGCTACTGTGTCTACACGAACCACCCCGTAGGCGGTCCGTTTCGCGGCTTTGGCATGCCCGAGATGCATGCCGGCATCGAGCAATGCATCGACGAATTGGCACTCGAAATCGGGATGGACCGCGTCCAGTTCCGTCGCATAAACTGCCTGAAGGAAGGCTCGATCCTTGTGACAGGCAGCCGCATGCACCCCACGGGCCTCCCACAATGCCTGGACAAAGCCGCCGAAGCCATTGGTTGGGGCAAGAAATCGGAACCCAGCGGACCGAACAAGCGGCGCGGCAAAGGGCTGGCCCTCATGTGGAAGGCACCCGCCATGCCACCCAACGCTGGCTCCAGCGCCTGGGTGGAACTCCGCGAAGACGGCACGCTGAACGTTGGGCTTGGAGGACAGGAACTAGGCCAGGGCACATTCACGGTGTCCGCTCAGATGGCGGCAGCAACGCTCGGCGTCCCCTTCGACTGGGTCCACATCGCGTCGCCCGTTGACACCAAGTACAGCCCCTACGAGTGGCAAACGGTTGCCAGCCGGCTGACCTGGAGCATGGGCAATGCCATCGTCAATGCTGCCAAGGACGCCCGCAAACAGATCATCGATCTGGTGGCCGAGTCCTGGGAAGAGGATCCAGCGGATCTTGATATCGTCAACGGCGAGGTGATTTCCTACAAATCTGAAGAGGCGATGTCTCTCAAAGATATCGTCATCTACGGGTTGCCCAAGGAAGGCGACAGCGGCTGGATCGGGGGGCCGGTGGTGGGCCGAGGCAGGTTCATGCCAACCTATGTCACGGGCCTGGATCCCGAAACCGGGCAAGGTGAACGGGCTGTCGTTCACTATACGACCGGTGCGCAAGCTGTCGAGGTCGAGGTTGATCTGGAAACCGGCCGCGTGGAGGTCCTACGAGGTGTTGCCGCATTCGACATGGGCAAGGCCATCAACCCCGATCAGGTCCGCGCTCAGATGGAGGGTGGCCTGGTTCAAGGGATGAGCACCGCCCTGTTCGAAGGCTTTAAGCTGGAAGATGGACACCTCCTAAATCCAAGCTTTGTGGACTACCGCATCGCCACATCCGCCGACGCTCCAGACCAGATCGAAGCCATCATCGTCGAAGTCCCCCAGGACGATGGGCCCTTCGGCGCCCGCGGGATCGGCGAACATCCCATGGTGCCAACCATTCCGGCGATCGCCAACGCCATCGCCGACGCCTTGGGCATCCGAATCTCTGAGCCGCCGTTTTCGTCCGAGAAAGTGTACTTGGCCATGCTCGACAAGGGGCTGGTTGACTAGACACCCTCTGCTCAGGGAGGCCCAGACAAGTTCGACCTCCTGATTCGAGGCGCATTGCTGCGATGAGAACCAGGTCAGAATAGCGACTTCGGGATTGTGGACGGGACTGTTTGTGCTAATTTTCACCAACACTCCCCCAGGAACAACCGAAATCGGAAACTTGGCCAGTAATTCGGTGACAACCGTCGGCTGTGCCCGCGCAGCCCCATGAATACGCTCGTTGTGGCGGGTAGCTCTCCCGAGGATTGTTCTCGCACCACGACCGTCGGGGGACACGATTCCACCGTTCCGCGCTGAGGGAGGCCATTGCATGGTCGACAAGGCCCAGGCTCCGGTAGACGACAGTCATATGACCCCGGAGGCGAATTCGCCCAAGACGCATGGCGAACTCGCCGATGAATTGATCAAGGCACGCCGGCAGGCCGCACTTGGAGGTGGGGAAAGCCGGATTGAGGCCCAGCACGAAAAGGGAAAGCTCACGGCACGCGAACGCGTGGACCTGCTGCTCGACCCCAGCACCTTCCAAGAAGTTGATCGCTTTGCGAGGCACCGGCACACAGATTTCGGCCTGTCTGAAAAGAACTTCTCCGGCGACAGTGTCGTCACCGGTTTTGGGAAGATCGACGGCCGGACGGTGTGTGTGTTCGCACAAGATTTCACCGTCCTAGGGGGCTCATACTCCGAAGTCGCTGGACAAAAGATCGCAAAGATCATGGACCTGGCCCTGGAATCCGGCGTGCCCGTGATCGGGCTCAATGACTCAGTTGGGGCACGGATTCAGGAGGGGGTCTACAGTCTGGCTGGCTATTCCGAGCTGTTCTGGAGAAACACTCAGGCTTCCGGCGTGGTCCCCCAGATCAGCGTCATGCTTGGACCCTGTGCCGGCGGCTCCGTCTACTCTCCGGCTCTGACCGACTTCGTCATCATGACCCAGGGGCTGAGCCACATGTTCATCACCGGTCCGGAGGTGATCAAGACCGTTACAGGGGAACAGGTCGACTTGGAAACCTTGGGCGGCGCGGTCACGCATGGCTCGGTCAGCGGTGTTGCTCATTTCACCGCCCCAGACGAAGCTGCCGCCATCGCCACCACACGCAAGCTGATGTCCTATCTGCCTTCCAACAACACCGAACCACCACCGGCGATCGAACCGACCGACGATCCATGGCGGGCGGACAAGGCATTCGACTCCGTCGTCCCCATCGATCCAAGCGAAGCCTACGACATGAAGGACGTCATCAACCAGGTGTTCGACCTGGGATCCTTCTTTGAGGTTCAGGCGGATTTTGCCGGGAATGCCGTTGTGGGCTTCGCCCGGCTGCACGGACAGGGTGTCGGCGTAGTGGCGCAGCAGCCGATGACCTTGGCCGGCGTAATCGATATCAACGCCGCCGACAAGATGGCCCGGTTTATCAGGTTCTGCGATGCGTTCAACTTCCCACTGATCACGTTCATAGACTCCCCCGGTTTTCTTCCTGGCGTGGCGCAGGAGCACGGCGGCATCATCCGCCATGGCGCCAAGATCGTCTACGCTTATTCGGAGGCCACCGTACCCAAGCTGGCCGTCGTCACACGCAAGGCGTACGGCGGCGCGTACATTGTGATGAGCAGCAAGTACATCCGCACCGACTTGGTCTTTGCCTGGCCGACGGCGGAAATTGCCGTTATGGGCGCCGAGGGCGCCGTCAATATTCTTTACGGCAAGGAACTCAAAGCCCTCGGCGATGAAGCCGAAGGCAAGCGCGCTCAACTGGTTGAGTCTTTCCAGGACACATTCTCCAAACCGTACCGAGCGGCTTCAAGCGGGCATGTCGACGACGTTATCCTGCCGTCTGAAACCCGTTCTCGTCTGATCGGGGGACTGGAGCTCGTTCGCGACAAACGCAGCCAGCGCCTGCCTCGCAAACACGGCACGATGCCGCTTTGATCCGGAGGATCTGGTGACCATCATCGAACAAGGCCTGCTTATCAGCCTGCTTGGACTGATGCTGACCTTTCTTGCGTTGGGCATGCTCATCCTAACCATCGTCGTCCTGCAGCGACTGTTCAAGCCGAAGCCAGCTGTGTCCCCCAAATCAGTGCCAAATGGCACAGACCCGGGCGAAGGCGATGCCGAACTGGCTGCCGCAATGGCAGCCGCGATTCTCCTCTTGAGAGCCAAAGACAGACGTTCGTCCGCCCTTGGCAGCACACTCGAAAACGGCCCTGGCCGATGGTGGCAGCAGGCTCAGACCGTGCTATCGTCTCCCACCCAAGAACACGCCAATGGAAGGGATCGGTGATGTCACCCTCGTCAAGTCGTCGAAATCTGACTTTGGATCTTAACGGGAGGACGTACCAGATCGAGGTCGATGATCTGGATCGGTCCCCCTTTGAAATCAAGGTTGATGGAAAGCCCTACCTGGTCACGCTCAACGAGGTGCCCTCCGAAGCCATCCCTGCACCGGTACAGGCGGCCGTCGCCTCGATACCGGCCCCTCCCCAGCCCGAGTCCGCTTCGCCCACGGCTGCCGCACCAGCCTATTCAGCACAGGAGATTCGTTCGCCGATGCCGGGGAACATCCTCGATATCGCTGTTGCCCCCGGCGATCAAGTCAGTATCGGGCAGCCCCTGTGCGCCCTTGAAGCCATGAAGATGAAGAGCGCCATACGCTCTCCACGGGAGGGCGTGATCGCAGCTGTGCTCGTGACTCCCGGGCAGGTCGTCGTCCACGGCGAACTGCTGTTCACTTTCGAGTGAGGCGGGCATGGATCTGACACGTCTCCTTCCACTCATCGACGCACCCCTCCATCTCACATGGCAATCACTGGTTATGATGATGGTTGGGGGCATCCTGATCTATCTGGCCGTCGCCAAGGATTATGAGCCGGTGCTGTTGCTGCCCATCGGTTTTGGGGCCATCTTGACCAACCTGCCGCTAACTGGAATTGCTGAATCGGGCGGAATGCTCGGCATCCTCTATAAGGCCGGAATCCAAACAGAACTCTTCCCGCTGCTGATCTTCATCGGCGTGGGTGCCATGACCGACTTCGGGCCATTGCTGGAAAATCCGCGCATGGCACTCCTCGGGGCAGCTGGACAGTTCGGCATCTTCGGCACGTTGATGTTGGCCCTGGTGCTCGGCTTCAACCTCAACGAGTCGGCTTCGATCGGCATCATCGGGGCGATCGACGGACCCACCGCCATTTACGTTTCAACAAAACTCGCGCCTCATCTGTTGGGGCCCATCGCCGTGGCCGCGTACAGCTACATGTCCTTGGTCCCCATTATTCAACCCCCGATCATGCGCCTCCTCACGACGGATGCCGAACGCACGGTTCGCTTGCCTTACACAGAGAAGCACACCTCGCGCACCGTCAGAATCCTGTTCCCTATTGTGGTGACTGTGCTAATCTCACTCTTGGCTCCAGTGGCTTCACCGCTGATCGCAGCCCTCATGTTCGGCAATTTGATGCGTGAATCTGGGGTTGTCGAGCGCCTCTCCCAGTCGGCGCAAAACGAGATAGCCAATGTGACCACCATCTTCTTGGGCCTGGTCATCGGAAGCACGATGACCGGCCAAAGCTTCATCCAAACGGACACCTTGCTGATACTTGGCATGGGCCTGCTTGCCTTCGTGCTCGACACCGCCGGAGGCGTGCTCTTCGGCAAGCTCCTGTATGTCCTCAGCAATCACAAATTCAATCCGCTGATCGGGGCAGCCGGCATCAGCGCCTTCCCGATGTCGGCCCGAATCGTTCAGCGGATGGGCCAGGAGTACGACTTCGAAAACTTCCTGCTAATGCACGCTATGGGGGCCAACACAGCTGGCCAGTTGGGCAGCGTTGTCGCCGGAGGTGTTGTCCTCGCCCTGCTTTCTGGAACCGTCCTTTAGTCACAAAGTGAGGCAAGTGCGTTGACTCTTCGAACCCTCATCAAACCCAGTCAGTACCACGATTCCGTCTCGCTCATGTTGGTGGCGCGGGAGCTCGCCAAGCTGCCCGGTGTCAAGGACGCAGCCGTCGTCATGGCCACCGATGCCAACAAGAGCATCTTGGAGCAAAGCGGCCTCCTCGGACCGGAAGCCAAGGCAGCCTCCCCGAATGATTTGGTTGTCGCCGTCCAGGCTGATGACGGTTCGGGTGATGCCGCCCTGGCAGAGGCAGAGAATCTCCTTCAAAAGAAGGCCGCCGTCGAAGAAAGCGCCGGCTTTCGCCCCAAGACCATCCGCAGCGCTGTCAAATCCAAGCCGGACGCCAACGTGTGCGTCGTCTCAGTCGCCGGCAGGTACGCCGCCGGGGAGGCCTGGGAAGCCTTGCGGCGCGGGTTGCATGTCCTTCTCTTTAGTGACAATGTCGATCTGGAAGACGAAATCGCCCTCAAGCGCTACGCTCGCGATCACGGCCTGCTTCTCATGGGCCCTGGCGCCGGCACGACCATTCTCAATGGCGTGGCGCTTGGTTTCGCCAATGTGGTCCCACGGGGTCCGGTCGGCATCGTCTCCGCCGCTGGGACCGGGCTTCAGGAAGTCAGCACCCTGCTCGCCAAGCGCGGCGTGGGTATCACACAAGGCCTCGGTGTTGGGGGACGCGATCTGAGCCAAGACGTCGGCGGGATCATGATGCTGGAGGCGCTCAAATCGCTCCAGGCAGACGACGAAACCAAGGTCATCGTCCTTGTCAGCAAACCTCCTGCTGACGATGTCGCTCAGGCTGTCCTTGAGCAAGTGGGGGTTTCGGACAAGCCGACTGTCGTCTGCTTGCTCGGAGGTCAACTCGACCACGGACTCCCCTCCAATGCGACCGTGGTAGCAACGCTTCAGGAAGCGGCCCTGTTGGCGGCCAGGCTGGCCGGCGGGGACGTGCCCGACTTGGCCGACCTTCTCGACAAAGAGGCGCAGCAAACCAAAGCGCGGGCCAAAGAGCTGACAGCCCTCCTGGCCCCGGAACAACGTTACCTGCGTGGGCTCTTCTCTGGGGGAACGTTGTGCTACGAGTCCCAGGTCATCTGGCGCGCAAGCAGTGACCTGAAGGTCTGGTCCAACGCGCCGCTCGACAAGACGCTTCAGATGCCCGACTCAACCCGCAGCCAGGAACACAGCGTGGTCGATTTGGGTGAAGAGGAGTTCACAGTTGGGCGTCCCCACCCGATGATCGACAACGACCTTCGGATTCGCCGAATCCACCAGGAAGCCGCCGATCCCGACGTGGCTGTCATCGTGCTGGACGTGGTGATTGGCTACGGCGCCCACGACGATCCAGCCGGCGAGCTCGGCGTAGCGATCAAGCGGGCGCGAGCCGAAGCCAAGGATCAAGGGCGCGAGCTCATTTTTGTGGCCTCGGTCACCGGCACCGAAGCGGATCCCCAGGTGTTGAGCCGTCAGGCGAACACTCTGGTCGACGCCGGGGTGGTGCTGTGCGAAAGCAATGCCGAAGCTGCCCGATTGGTCGGCGCTATTGTGGCCAGCCGCTAACTTATGTCGTTTTTCAGAACCCCTCGCGGGGTCAAAGACACGAATCGCAAGGACAAATCATGAGCCAACCCAAGATCAACGATGTATTCGGCAAGCCGTTGACCGTCGTGAATGTCGGCCTGGCCAGTATGGCCGAATCGGTCGAGGCGCAAGGCGTCCCGACGGTGGACGTCGACTGGCAGCCCCCTGCCGAGGGCGTTCCCCGCTTGCGCGTGACAAAATCCGGCCTGGATATCGATGCCGCCAACAGCGAGACGACCCAACGGATTCGATCGGGCCTCCCAGTTTTGACTGGGTTGGGAATCGCCCGTGACGTCGTTCCCGGTATGCACGACCGGATGATCCTGCACGCTGGCCCACCCATCACTTGGGAGCGCATGTGCGGGCCGACGCGCGGCGCCGTGATGGGGGCGCTGATCTACGAGGGTCTGGCAGAGGATGAACGCCAAGCTGAGGCGTTGGCCGCTTCAGGCGACATCGAGTACTCACCCTGCCACCACCACCACACCGTCGGACCCATGGCCGGCATCGTGTCGCCACGTATGCCGGTCTTCCTCGTCCAGAATCAAGCTTTTGACAATACGGCCTACGCCACGCTGAACGAAGGGCTGGGGAAGGTGCTCCGCTATGGCGGAATGGGCGAAGAAGTCTACGAACGGCTGCGCTGGATGGAGAACGTCCTCTATCCCAATCTGGATCGGGCCCTGGCCAGCATGCCTGACGGGATCGACCTCAAGGCGATCATCGCGCAGGCACTGCACATGGGAGACGAGTGCCACAATCGCAACCGGGCAGCAACTTCTCTCTTCTTGCGGGCCATCGGCCCAGCCCTGGCGCGCACACACACGGACAAGGAAGACCTGGCCAAAGTGATCGAGTTCATCGACCACAACGACCATTTCTTTCTCAACCTGAGCATGCCGGCTGGCAAGGCGATGCTTGAGCCCGCCGAACGAATTGCCGGGAGCAGTGTGGTGACCGTGATGGCACGCAACGGGACGGATTTCGGCATCCGGCTGAGTTCAATGCCGGACCGCTGGTTCACGGCCCCAGCCGGAGAAGTGGAAGGACTATACTTCCCTGGGTTTGAGGCCAAGGATGCCAACCCGGACATCGGCGACAGCACGATCACCGAAACAGCCGGTTTCGGAGGTTTCGCCATGGCAGCTGCTCCCGCCATCACGCAGTTCGTGGGCGGGACCCCGCAAATGGCGTACGAGACCACGCTGGAGATGTACGAAATTACATTCGACGAACACGACGGGTTCACGATTCCTGCCCTGAACTTCCGCGGCACACCGCTGGGGATCGATGTGCGCAAAGTGATGGAGACCGGGATCCTGCCCAAGATCAACACCGGGATCGCCCACAAGGACCCAGGCGTAGGCATGGTCGGCGCCGGCATCCTGCGCGCCCCGATGGAGCCCTTCAAGGAAGCCTTTGAAGCCCTGGAGGCTCAGTAGACTCCGCCCCACCCACCTGAGCGAAATCAGGCAACGGGACCACACACTTATCGAGGAGAGCCATGAAGATCATCGACCTTACCATTCCGCTTGGCATCGGCACGCCACCCTGGCCGACCTACGAACCGCTCCAAGTCAAGTACTTCAAGCGCCTCGCCCCCAACGGCGCCAACGGCCAGCTGCTCACCCACTCGAATCACTTGGGGACCCATCTGGACGGGGAGATCCACTTCTACACCCCCGGCAAGGACATGGCCGCCTTGCAGATGGACTACCTGGTACATGAGGGCGCCATCGTTGACCTGAGCGACGTCTGCGGCGACTATGACGTGTACACCAGCAAGATGGTGGAAGATCGGGTTGAGGTCAAAGAGGGCGACATCCTGGTCATCCACACCGGGTATCACCACTTCGGATGGGACCAGCCGACAGCCGACGAGATACGCTACATGGTCAAGCACCCCGGGCCAGACCGCGAGTTCGCTGAGTGGGCTAAAGCCAAGAAGCTACGCTGGATCGCGGTGGACTGCGGTAGCGCGGACCACCCCATGAACACCATTATCCGCACCTGGATGCCCCGCCAGGCGAAAGAGGCGGAAAAGGTGTTCCAAAAGAAACAAGGTACGAGCCTCGAGAAATTCTTCGATGACAGCAAGTACCAGCTGATGCACATAGAGATGTTCCCTCACAGCATCATCCATGCTGAGTGCCTTGGGGGCGATATCGACTTGCTCCTAAATCAAAGGGCTACGATTGGCTTCTTCCCATGGCGCTTTGTCGATGGCGAAGCCAGCATCGGACGGTGCGTGGCGTTTATCGAAGATGATCGGTACGAAGAATTGATGAAACAAAAGGAGGCCATGTCCAAATCCCGCTTCGGAGACGCCATCGATCCATCACATGTCGAGTCACTCGACAAAATCACAAAAGCCAACATGAGCTGAGCGCCCAACTTTCGGGGCCAACACGCACAGGACAAGGAGTTGAATGTCATGAGACTTGAACCGCCGGAGAAGGTTTCACGCGAACAGCTGACCATCGACGTCCGCGAGATCGAGCCCCTGCTTCAAGGGCCAAGCATGGACCTCAAGCCCTGGCCGGGCGCCATGATTACCCTGAAAGATGGGCGGACGCTCTACATCCGGGAGGCGCGGCTCGAAGAAGCGCCCAAGATGATGGAATACATCAAGAAGGTCATGGAGGCCGACCATGACTTCTATGACATCGTTGGCGCACGCGTATACGCCGAGATCCTCGGCTGGTATCGAAAACGCATGAAGGACCCCTACACGCTGGTGGGACTGATTGACGGCGTGTGGGCTGGCTTCGCCAACGGTCGGCTGATGGACGAGGATGTCAACATCAGTCTGCACACGATGGCCCTGATGCGTGGTGGGCGGATCGGCGCCATCATGTACTACGCCAAGGCATACTATGGATTTGAAATCCTTGGCAACCAGGAATGGTGGGCCACCTACGAGAGCTACAACGGATGGCTGCGCTGGGGCGTGGGCATGGCGCAGAACACGTATCCCTGGCCAGAATATCAGCACGAGTTGGGCGGCGCCCGCGTCTACTACGTGGACAAGAAATACTGGGACAGCACGGTCAAGGACTATGTCCGCCAGATGATCGGCGCCGATCTCGTCTTCGACGTTCCCAAGGACGTTGTCGAGGCGAACAAGGAGCTTCAGGTGCCGGAGGAAGTGCTCGTCTAGCCTTCAACGAACGAGTTCCCCAGAACACTCATGGGCCCCCGGGCGCCTTCCATGAAGGCGCCCGGGATTCTTTGTGGGGGAGGCTTTCGCCGCCTGATTGGGCCAAGTTCGGGGCCAAGAGCTTGTGCCTTCCTTCACAAACTTCTGGATCCCGTGGGCTGACCCTTCGGCGGGTGGATGCGTGACCCCGATCCCGGGGTTGGCTCGATGAAACCCCCGACCGCTTGAGAGACACGAAGAGCCGGCCCATTGGGGCCGGCTCTTGCAGGCGACAACTGTTGGTGTTGTGGGTCAATCAGTGCGGGACGGTCGTCTGGACCTCGTCCCAACGGACGGCGGCAGCTTCAGCTGGCATGCCAAAGGCATCTGCGAAGTCGTCACGAGTGCCGCCGCGTTTGCGGAAGGCCTCGACCATCATGGCCGGCGCCACCAAGGCTCGTGCGAAGCATTCGGCCGAATCGCGGAGTTCTGACAAGAGCAGATCCGCCAGGCCCAGGGCACGGCCCTGCTTGCTGGTGATGAGCGCGCTCAACGTCTCCCGAGCCAAGGCGAAGCGTCGGTTCTCAGGGTTCAGGTTGACGTGCACGAAGACGTTACCGCGCTGCGTCAGAGGCCGGGCGAAGGTGGCGTCCCACAGGCTTGAGTACATCTCGACCACCCCGAAGTCATTCTGATAGAGCTCCGGTGGATGCTTGAGCATCTCCTCCACCGGTACGGGGGGTTCTGAGGTGCCTGTGTAGTCAGCCAGGCCTTGCGCCAGGTTCCTGACGAACCAGCGGCGCTCCTCACGCGTAGTGGAAATCATGCAACCTG
>Ga0315556_1000963_pt1 | contig 17730 bp, 15 predicted proteins | sample SalMarSW160310MG_FD_202112 | JGI IMG/M metagenome (GOLD analysis project Ga0315556, IMG submission 202112) | Salt marsh sediment microbial communities from the Plum Island Ecosystem LTER, Massachusetts, United States - Salt Marsh Sediment SW1603-10 ...
CTCCAAGAGGCGTCGTGCGAAATTGACCCGCATCCCAATCGCCCCTATGGACTGTGTTGGACCGTCATGCAAATCGCGGGCGAGCTTCTTTTGAGCTTCTTCTTGTATCTCGGAGATGCGTTCCTTTTCCTGCTCAAGTTCGTGGTAGAGACGTGCGTTTTGAAGAGCGGTCATCGCCTGCTGCGCCGCCAACTCCATGAGTTCGATTCTGTCCGAGCGGTCGAAGAAGGCAGGGTTCGGATGAGCGAATAAGAGAACCCCATAGATGTCAAGCCCCACACCCAAGGGGATGACCAGAGCTTGTCGCGTCGGCTGGAGGGCGGCGATGAATTGAAGTTCGGCATCGCGTGAAGGCTCTTCGCAGAGCCGGGCTTCACACGCAGTAAGCGCTTCCCCGAGAACGCCGCTTCGCCCTGGCAGGGTCACGCGGCTGTCAGCCTGCGAGATCCCGCGAGCGGCGGCGACATAAAGCTTGTCCTCATTGAACAGAAACAGGGCGCCCACAATGCGCTGGCCACCATTTCCAGTATCCGAGAGTACCGCCGTCCCCAGATCGATCACCATATCCAGAACCCGCTCGAAGTTGAGAGTCGCCGTCATGGCCGCCGTCTTGCGCAGGACCAGCCGCAAGCGGGCTACCTCCTCTTGCAGATGGGCAGCTCTCTCCGCATCCGTTCTGCCGGGACCACCAGCGGCACTTGAGTCGTCCTGAGGCGCATCGAGCAGAGAGCGGAACCAGCCGGCCATCGCCATGGCACCTAAACCAAGACCTCCCCACTGAATGAGGCTGACGATGGCCTGCTGACTTGCGCTAATTGAGGTCAATCCGGAGATCGGAATCATCTTTGGTGTGATCTTCTTTGGGACTGGGTCATTTTAACGGGAATCCTGTCGATTTGGAAATCCACTCCCCAGGAGTGATTGAGCTGCGAAGTTCGATGTGCACAGCCGGGGCGGTCTTCACTCCTCAAATCAAGTCTTGTTCCAGCCCTCTTACAGTATCGCAGATCTGACCTTGCCGGTACCTTACAGGCCGTTTACAGTCACCAGATTGTTGAAGCAGGAGGATCCCGCACCTGCATCTTGGGGCCAGTCGTCCAGTCTTGTCATACGCCTGTCGCAACGGTATGATTGACCCAATGACCCCTCCAGCCTTAATTTCGGCTTCTATCCTGGCAGCCGATTTTTCCAAGTTGGGCGAGGCGATCCATCAAGTGGAAACCGCCGGCGCCGACTGGATCCATCTAGACGTTATGGACGGTCACTTCGTCCCCAACTTGACGATGGGGCCAGCCATTGTGCGGGCCTGCCGCAGCGCCACTGCCCTGCCCCTGGATGTCCACCTGATGGTGGAAGAACCCGAACGATTGCTGTCAGAGTTCATTGAGGCCGGAGCCGACTCCCTCACGGTCCACGTTGAAGCCGGCCCCAATCTCCATCGAACAGTGATGCAGATCCAGGAGTCAGGCTGCCGAGCAGGCGTAGCCATCAACCCGGGCACACCGGCGGAGGCCCTTCGAGCAGTCATTGCTCAAGCCGACCTGGTGCTGGTGATGACCGTGGATCCTGGCTACGCTGGCCAGTCGTTCATTGAGTCCAGCGTTGGTAAGGTCGAGACTGTTCGCCGGCTGAGAGACGAGGTCGGAAGCGGCGCCCTGATCCAGGTTGACGGAGGGATCAACGAGACCACAGCCCCCCTGACCAGGCACGCTGGGGCAGAGGTCTTTGTGGCGGCCAGCGCCATCTTCAAGCATCCAGAAGGAATCAGGGTCGGTGTCGAGTCGCTGCGCCGTGCCCTGGAAACCAAGGTGTCACGAGACCGTGCATAAGAACCGGCCGCCCTTTGCTAGGCGGCCGGAGACAACTCCTCAGGAGAGGATGAATTTATTGGTGTCAGACTTTGGCCGTGCGTTTCAGGCACTTGCTGCAGAGAATCTTTTGGACCTGGTGCCCGTTTTCCATGACCTTCACCTTGTGCAAGTTCGGCCGGAAGGTGCGCCGGGTCGCCTTCATAGAGAAGCTGCGATTGCGTCCAAAGCTGGTCGTCTTGCCACAGTGTTCACACTTTGCCATCGACCGAGAATCCTTTCCTCGATTGAGTATTCAATCTCAAGCGGCGCTAATGTTACCACACATCATCCGTCACGTTCCTACGGATCGGATGCAGGAGCACGTTCATTATGACCGCTGGCGAAGCAACCACCCTAGGCACCATCAGCATTTCGCCCCGGGCAATTGCCACCATTGCCTGCCAGGCGGCGACTCAGTCTTACGGGGTTGTCGGCATGGCTGCCAAGAACCTCATGAACGGCCTGGTAAACGTTCTGGCGGCTGATCCTACGCACGGCGTGGTCGTGCGAGCCGAAAGCAGCCATATCGAGATCGACATATATATCGTGGTTGAGTACGGAACCCGAATCGCTACTGTGGCTCACAGCGTGGCCAACGCTGTTAAGTATCAAGTGGAGCGTGCCATAGGTATGTCCGTCGCGTCGGTCGACGTGCACGTGCAGGATCTACGCATTAGTGACACTGACTGAGTTGACAGGATGACATCATTGACTGAGGTTACCCCGCGATTGCAGCAACGCTTGTCGGCTCGCTACGCGAGTGTAGACGGCAATGCGCTGCGTCAAGGCGTTGAAGCCGCGTATACGTGGCTCAGGACAAATCATGAGGTTGTTAACAACCTGAATGTATTCCCCGTGCCGGACGGCGACACCGGAACAAACATGATGCTCACCATGCAGGCCGCATGGGACGAGATCCAAGCTCAGGAAGATGGCTCTTTGGGGACGATCGCCAAAGCCGTGGCCCATGGCGCCCTTATGGGCGCCAGAGGCAATTCGGGCGTTATCCTCTCCCAGCTGTGGCGGGGCTTTGCACGCGCAGTTGATGACAAAGATGAGATCGATGTCGGCGGTGTGGTCGAAGCCTTGGCAGAGGCGCGCGATACGGCCTACAAAGGCGTTGTCCGCCCGGTCGAAGGGACGATTCTCACCGTGTCCAAAGACGTGGCCCAAGCCGCTGATGACGCTTTGGCGTCCGGTGTTTCCTCGACGCTCGAGCTCCTCGAGAAGGTCGTCGATGCGGCGGACACATCCGTCGCCAACACCCCGGAACTGCTCCCCATCTTGAAGCAGGCGGGCGTTGTCGACTCGGGCGGCATGGGGCTCTTCTTTATCCTCGAGGGGATGCTCCGATCCGCCTACGGCTTGCCCTTGGATCAAACTCAGCAGGCCACGCACCCTCTGCCGAGTTTGGATTTCGAAAACGCCCAAGATTCTGTCGAACCAGGTCAGGACTGGGAGGTCATTGTCGATTTCCGCCCGGACGGCGGGTTGGATGTGAGCGATTTCTATCAACACTTGGAGGCCATGGGGACATCGATCCAGGTGGGCGAATGGGATGGGCTCTACCGCATGCACATCCACGTCCCCGACGACACCCAGTATGTGCCCATTGACTACATTCGCGACCTGGGCACCATTACCAAGGTTGCCATCGAAAATCTGATGGACCAGGTCGAGCCGGCAGTTGGGTCGGGTGATGGGATTGAGATCCACACCGAAAATGCGATGCCCGGAAGCGTGGCGGTTGTGGCGGTGACTCCCGGGGCCGGCCTAGCCCGCGTCTTCACCAGTCTGGGGGCTGCGGCTGTGATTGAAGGCGGTCAGACGATGAATCCGAGTACGAAGCAAATCCTTTCTGCCATCGATCGGCTGGCCAGCGAAGAAATCCTGATCCTACCAAACAACAAGAACATATTCATGGCAGCCAACCAGGCAGCCGAATTGACGGTCAAGCACGTCAAGGTGGTCCCGGCCCGATCCGTCCCTCAGGGCGTCTCTGCCATGCTCAGGTTGGACCGCGAGGTTGACCTTGAGACCAATCAAAGGCTAATGACCGAAGCGCTAGGTGAAAGCAGGACCGGCGAGATTACCATCGCCACGCGCAGTGTTGAGATCGACGGCGTGAATGCTGAGGAAGGCCAAGTCATTGGGTTGCTGGAAGGGGAGCTGGTGGTTTGCGGCGACGAGCTTGGCCTGATGCTTCTGGCCCTGCTTGAGACGGCCGAGGTTGCGCAGGCGGAACTGATCACCCTCTACCACGGCAAGGACCTTTCGGCCCAAGAGGCAAACGCCCTGGCGGATTTGGTGCGGGACCGCTGGCCAGAGCTCGAAGTTGAACTTGTGGACGGCGGCCAGCCACACTATTGGTTCATCCTATCGATCGAATGAAAAACTCACGGGTTCGCATCGTTACCGACTCCTCCGCCCGATTCCCCAACCCAAAGCTGTGGGAACACCCGCTGCTCACCCCGATCGAGTACACCATCCGGCAATCTCAACAATGGCGGGTCGAGATTCCCGGTGCCAGTATGGAAGACTATCGAGATCTCTTCCTCGAAGGCGGCGAACCCACGGTGGCCGAGGACCCCGGCCTTGCTCGATTTGTGCGTACGTACCAAGAGCTGCATCAGCAGACAGACCAGATCATCTCACTTCACACGGCCTCAGCCGCCAGCCAAGCCTATTCGCACGCACTCACAGCAAGCGAGCAGCTCCTAGGCCGATGCGAGATACAGGTCATCGACTCGCAGACTATGTCCTTTGGGCTGGGCCTTCTGGCACAAGCGGCTATTCAAGCGGCCGAGGCCGGCCAATCCTTCGATGACATCGTTCGTGTCGTGCGCGGCATGATCCCGCGTCTATACATGATCTTCTTTTTGGAGGATCTTTCTCATCTGCAAAGGCATCAGCTTGTGACCCGGTCGCAAGCCATTTTGGGCAACATGCTGGGAGTGATCGCCTTCTTGACCATGGAAGATGGTCGGCTGATCCCGATGGAGAAAGTCCGCTCTCGTCCCCGTGCGCTTGAGAAGCTGATTGAGTTTGTGGCCGAGTTCTCCGATCTGGAGCACATTGCCCTCATGCACGGCCTCAGCCATAACCAGGATGATCTCGGCTGGCTGGATGAAAGACTTGGGTCCCTGCACCCTGGCGTGCCGATCAGTCACGCCGACTACGGGCCAACAATGGGAACCTTGGTGGGGACAGATAGTCTGGGCGTGATCGTGCTGGAGAAGAATGGTGGCTAGTAGATGGGTGCTCGGATCGCCAGGGGAGCCAATGGGACGTGTGCCGCGGCCGAGGTCTTACAGATCAGGCGCGCACGCGCGCGCGATGGTATCATTGGCACCCGTTAGTTTTGCCTGCCGTCCGTGTATCGGAATCGATTGAAACAGCTACCCCATTATGAATCCTTCCATTGAGAAGCTCGTCAAATACATCGAACTTGAGTGCCAACGCGGGTTCGACAACAAGGCAGTCATGGGGGGGCTCGACCGGATGTTGGATCCTTGGCGCTCTGACGCGGAGGCTTCAAGGTTGGACCCAACCTTGATCGAAGCCGTGATGAGCCGCGTGAGGGATTATTCCGGCCTTAGTCCGACATCCAGAGAAGAAGCTCTTCAAGGCCTCTGGGCTCGGTTGGCGAGGGAAGAGGGCGATCTGGGAGCGTTTCCCATATCATCCGAAGGGGAGGCGCCGGTTGAAACAGCTCCTGAGCCATCGGATGATGTGAAAGAAGACGATCTCGCTGAAGCGAGTGATCCATCGCCTCAAGAAACCAAACCGCCCTCAAAGAAGAAAACCCGGTCCCCTGGGTCCCCTGCTTCCATTCCCGGAATTGAAGAGCAGGATGGCGCGCCAGCCGCCATGGGGGCGCCTCTCACCACAATTGCCGGCATCGGGCCCAAGTCTGCGAAGACACTTAGCAAACTCGGCCTGCAGACCCTTGGTGACCTGCTGTGGCATCTCCCTCGCCGGTACGATGACTACTCTCAACTCAAGACCATAAATCGCTTGTGGTATGGCGAAGAAGTCACGATCATCGCAAACGTTGACAAGATCCGGGTTCGACCCGTACGCGGCGGCAAGATGAAGTTGGTCGAAGCCGTCGTGACGGATGGGACGGGATCATTGAGGGTAACATGGTTCAACCAGCCCTGGATTGCCACCAAACTCAAGCCCGGCCAGGCTGTCGTCCTCTCCTCCCGAGTGGATCAATATCTCGGCCATCTCACAATGAGCAGCCCCGAATGGGAACTGCTTGAGCGCGAGCAACTTCACACAAACCGCATTGTGCCAGTCTATCCCTTGACAGCGGGCATCACCTCCAAGTGGATGCGCAAGGTGATGCACTCAGTGGTACTCCGCTTGGCGCCTCGACTTCCAGATCCGATGCCTGGCTCGGTCCTCAACACCACCGGGTTGATGAGCTTGAACGACGCCCTCATCCAGGTCCACTTCCCGGAAGATCAGGCGACGCTTGGCCGGGCCCAGAAGCGCCTGGCATTCGACGAGATGTTCATGCTTCAGTACGGGGTGCTGCGTCAGAAACAATCTTGGGAGCGTCTCGAATCAAGAGCGATGCCTGTTCCCGACGATTGGTTGTCCCAATTCACGGAGCGCTTGCCATTTGAACTCACCCAGGCCCAGGTTCGCGCCCTGAACGATATCCGATCCGATATGACCGAGAATCACCCCATGAACCGACTCCTGGAAGGGGACGTGGGGTCGGGCAAGACGGCCATCGCCGCAGCCGCCATCGGCATGGCGGTCGCAAATGGATCGCAGTCAGCCATGATGGCCCCCACAAGTATCCTTGCCGAACAGCATTTCCAAACGCTGGGCGCGATGCTGCCGACAGCTGCGGATGTACACTCCGATGCCATCCAACTCATCACCGGCGCTACTCCGGAATCTGAAAAGGAGGCCATACGCCAAGGGTTGAAGGATGGATCGATCAAGGTGATTATCGGAACGCACGCCCTGTTGGAGGACCCCATCGAGTTTGCTGATCTTGGATTGGCGATCATCGACGAACAACATCGTTTTGGCGTCGAACAGCGCGGAACATTGCGAGGCAAGGGTGAAGCCCCAAACCTGCTAGTCATGACCGCCACGCCCATCCCCCGATCGTTGGCGCTGACGATCTACGGTGACCTTGAGCTCTCGGTAATCGATGAAATGCCGCCGGGGCGCATCCCCGTCGAGACAAGAGTGCTTGCGCCGCTTGAAAGATCGCGAGCGTACAATTTCATCATTGGCCAGCTCGAATCCGGCCGCCAAGCCTTCGTTATCTACCCACTCGTGGAAGAGTCGGAGAAGATCGAGGCCAAAGCAGCAACTGAAGAATATGGCATCCTTCAGGAAAAGGTCTTCTTCAACTTCAAGGTCGGTTTACTGCATGGCAAGCTGCCCCAAGAGCAAAAGGACAGCGTCATGGAGTCCTTCCGCCAAGGGGAATTTGATGTCTTGGTTTCAACCTCAGTGGTGGAAGTCGGCGTTGACGTGCCGAATGCATCCGTAGTACTCATCGAGGGGGCCAACCGGTTCGGCCTTTCTCAGCTGCACCAGTTCAGGGGCCGAGTCGGACGAAGCCAACACGCGTCATACTGTCTTCTGATCCCAGACAGCGAGTCTGAACAGGACAATGAGAGACTCAAAGCCATGGAAGCGACCAACGATGGCTTCGAACTGGCCGAACTCGATCTGGCCCAGCGGGGGCCTGGAGATTTCTTCGGCACTCGCCAGTCCGGCATGCAGCAGCTCCGAACGGCAAAGCTGACCGACGTCAAGTTGATCGAGCTTGCCCGAAAAGAGGCTAAATCCATCTTCCAGGACGATCCCGAACTCGCACACCCCGAGCACCAAAACCTGTCTGAGGCTGTAGAGCGCTTCTGGTCAGGTGGAAAGGGAGATATCAGTTGAGGATCAGAGCGCTTTTCCCTGGGACATTCGACCCGATCCACTATGGCCACATTGATATCGCCAGGCGGGGCGCAAACCTTTTTGACGAACTCGTGGTTGGCGTGTACGACCGGCCACTGAAGAGCCTCCTGTTCTCACCTGAAGAACGAATCTCCCTGGTGAAAAGCGAGCTAGCGGAGATTGGCAACATACGCGTGGTGGGATATCAGGGGCTGACGGTCGATTTCTGCCATGAGATATCCGCCAAAGTGATCGTTCGTGGCCTGCGCGTCTTTTCGGATTTCGAACATGAGTTCCGCATGGCGCTAGCCAATCACCGCCTGGCCCCTGACATCGAGGTCGTTCCGTTGATCACCAGCGAAGATCACACATTTCTCACGGGAACAACGGTTCGGGAGATCGCCTCCTTGGGAGGCGATGTAACCGGTTTCGTCACTCCCAGTGTTGCCAGAGCGCTCAAGCGTCGCTTTGAGGAACTTGGCGAAGAGGGCTCAGGCATGTTCTCTATTTCCTCACTGCGGGACTGACCTGTTGACCGTCTGAACCATTCGGTGTACGCTTCGGCCTGAACCTTGCACCTTGAGGCATAGGTCCGATCGACCGAAGTGGTGGACCGGAGGCAAGCATGGACATCCTGCACTTAGTGGACCGATTGGAGGAGCTCTTCAATGAGAGCCGTCCGATTCCGTTCACACACAACGTGGTGGTCGACGAGGATCGCATCCTCGAGATCATCGATCAGATGCGCATCTCGATCCCTGAGGAGGTCAAGAAGGCTCAGCAGGTGATCGCGCAGCGAGACCGCGTCCTCGCCCAGTCGCAGGAAGAGGCCAACCGGACGATCAATTTGGCCAAGCAGAAAGCCGACGAGTTTATCTCCCGAGACGCCGTTTCTCAGGCTGCCCAAGCACGGGCAGAACAGATCATCGAACAGGCACGCGCCGACGCAGAAGGCGTCCGCCGAGATGCCGACGAGTATGTCATCGAGAGCTTGGGCGCGCTGGAGGCGGAACTCACCCGGCTCCTCACCCAGGCCCGCAACGGGATTGCCACGCTCTCAGCCGAACGCCAACGCCGCCTGCCCCAAGAGGACCTCCCACAGGCAGTTGACCAGGAACAGGCATAAGATCCACTCCTTTATCCCCATGGAATCAAACGGGACAGTGCCCAACAGGCACTGTCCCGCTTCTTTTCTCAATGGATCGAACGGATGTCAGGCGGCAGACTCAGCTTCGGCGGATTGAAGCTTGGCTGCCTTTCCGGTCTTCGCCTTGCGTTCGACGACAGCTTCTAGGAAACCTCGGAAGAGGGGATGCGGCCGATCAGGGCGGGAGAGAAACTCGGGATGAAACTGGCTCCCCACCATGAACGGATGCTCCTTGAGCTCAGCGATTTCAACCAGGCGTCCATCGGGTGAAAGCCCGGAGAAAGCCATGCCTCGATCACCGAACAGTTCACGGTAGGTGTTGTTGAATTCAAATCGGTGGCGGTGGCGTTCCTCTACCTGTTCGCTTCCGTAGGCCGAAGCCGCCCGCGTGCCGGGAACGAGATTGCACGGGTAGAGTCCAAGCCGCATTGTCCCACCCATATCGCCGATGTCTTTCTGATCTGGCATCAGATCGATCACGGGATGAGGCGTGGTTCGATCGAACTCCGTCGAGTTGGCATCTTCGGTGCCGAGGACATGCCGGGCAAATTCGATCACCATCACCTGCATCCCAAGACACAGACCCAGATAGGGTACCTGGTTCTTTCGAGCGAAACGCGCCGCTGCGATCTTGCCTTCAATACCGCGCGAGCCGAAACCGCCGGGCACAATGATCCCATCAGCTGTCTCCAATTCATCCCAGCCTTTGCCCCTCTCAAGTTCGGCTGAATGGAGCCACAGGATCTCGGCCTTGACCCCTGCAACCAATGAGGCATGCCGAACCGCCTCACGAACACTCATATACGCATCCTGCAATTCAACGTACTTGCCGACCAGGGCTATCCGAACAACCGGTCGCGTTTCTCTTTCACGGTCAACCAGCGCCTCCCACGAGGTCCAGTCAGGTCGACGCGCCGCTTCCAGACCCAGTCGGTTGACCAGATACTCGCCCAGTCCCTCCCTCTCCAAGATCAAGGGAACCTCGTACAGCATCGGTGTGGTCGTCAATGGTATGACGGCTCTTGTTTCGACATCACAGAAAAGCGCTATCTTTGAACGAAGTTCCTCACCGACGACGTAGTCCGAGCGGGCGATGATGACATCCGGCGAGATGCCAATGCCACGCAGTTCCCGCACCGAGTGCTGGGTTGGCTTGGTCTTAAGCTCATCGGTCGCTCCGATGTGGGGCAGCCAGGTCACATGGACGTAGAGGCTGTTTTCCCGCCCGACGTCGGCCCGCATCTGCCTGAGAGCTTCAAGAAAGGGAAGCGATTCGATATCGCCTACCGTCCCGCCCACCTCAACCAGCACAATCTCGGCATTGGTACTGCGCGGGACCATCCCAATTCGTCGTTTGATCTCGTTGGTGATGTGGGGAACGACCTGAATAGTGCCACCGAGGAAGTCGCCTCGTCGTTCCTGGGCGATCACATCCGAGTAGATCTGGCCGGTCGTGACATTGCAGACCTTGCTCAAACTGGCGTCTATGAACCTTTCATAGTGCCCCAAGTCAAGGTCCGTCTCCGAGCCATCATCGAGCACGAACACTTCTCCGTGCTGGTACGGGCTCATGGTGCCGGGATCGACATTGATGTATGGATCGAGCTTCTGCACAGCAACCTTGAAGCCGCGTTCTTTAAGCAGCTTGCCCAGGGCGGCCGTGGCCACGCCTTTGCCTACTGAGCTGACTACTCCGCCAGTCAAGAAAATGTACTTTGTCATACGCCCTCCCACCTTGGCCAGCCTGCCTCTGCTTGGACGCGCCTGAAACAAAGATGAAGCGCCGGCCCTTTTTGGGTGCCGGCGCGTTTGCCAATCGTTCTGGGGTTCCTGTTTCCAGGGTGCATGAAGAAGTCTAGCACATAGTTTCGGACGACGTCAAGTCGGATGTCATCCAGCTCATGTACAGTACTACTCTTGAACCTCGCGCAGCCCCGGGATTAGCGTGACTGTTAGTACGCCTGATTCCAAGTCAACGGAGCGGACGACTGAATCAATGGCCGGGATGAGCAAATCCTTCTCTGCCGCTCCGCTGACCACGTAGACATCGTTGGCGCCGGTCTCAATGATTCTGGTCACGCTGCCCAACGTCTCGCCTTCGTCGCTGACCGCCTTCAATCCCATAATCTGCCAGTGGTAGTACGATCCGGAAGCAAGCTCCTCAACGTCGGCCGTCGGGATACAGATCTCAGCCGTGCGGAGTTTCTCTGCGCCATCCCTGCCCGCGAGACCATCCAGGCTTACAAGATAGCGATTCTGATGGGGCCGCACGGCAGCGACCTCCATCGGCATGCGTTGGTCGCCAACATAGACGGTCTTTCCAGGCATGAGGCTGGCCATCAACTCAGGGGCACCCTCGACCAAGATGTCCCCGCGCACGCCATGCGGGCGTATGATGCGCCCGGCAACCAGGTATTGCCCAGGTTGCCGGGCGCGTTCACGGTCTTCCTTGGATAGGGTTTGGGCCACGTCGGCTTCAGGGAATGTCGAGCGTGGCGCGCGTCCCCTGCTGCGTGGCAGACACGCGAAGCAGTGCGCGCATGGCATTGGCCACGCGGCCGCCTCGGCCGATCACACGGCCTTTGTCTTCGTCGGCAACGATGAGCTCAAATCGAATGCGTCCCCGTTCGAGATGCTGCTGCACCTCGACTTGAGTCGGATCGTCCACGAGTGACTTCGCCACATATTCGATCAGTTCCTGCATGAGTCGCTGTGCCTCCTAGAGGCTGGTCCGTTCCCCTGGATGAGGTCAGTCCTTTTCGCCGGCCTTGTCTTCGTCTTCGTCGGCTTCTTCCTCTGTTTTGGAGTCCGAATCTCCCGCCTCATCCGTCTCCGCATCGTCGGCAGTTTCCGATTGCTCTTCGGTCTGTTTCTCAACCTTTGCTTCAGGCTCAGGAGCGGAATCTGACGTTTCTGAATCGTCTGATTTATCAGCGGGCTCGGCTTCGGAATCCGTTTCGGCTTCCACTGCCGGCTCGTCTTCCCCTTCCGCTTCAGGCGACGTTTCCGGTTCAGCAGGGGCCTCGGCTTTCGTTTCCGCTACCGGCTCGTCTTCCCCTTTCGCTTCCGGCGACGTTTCCGCTTCAGCAGGGGCCTCGGCTTCGGGCTCCGCTTCCGTTTCCGCTACCGGCTCGTCTTCCCCTTCCGCTTCAGGCGACGTTTCCGCTTCAGCGGGGGCCTCGGCCTCGGGTGCGGGCTCAGCCTTGGTCTCGGTTGGCGCTTCGGCTTCAGCCCCTTCGGCTTCTGCCTCCTTCGCCTTGGCCTTCTTCGATAGACGCGAGCGGCTGAAATCTTGCCGTCGTGTGCGCGGGTCGACCTCGGGCACAGCCGCTTCGGCTTCCTGTACGAGGGTTTCGATATCCTCGCCTGCCTTAAAGCGTTCCCAGCGCTCCCAAGTGCCCAGAGCGTTGAGGGCTGAGCGCACGGCGTCCGTCGGCTGAGCCCCGTTGCTCAGCCAGTGAAACAGCCGGGCTTCGTCGACGCTGACCGTTGCCGGCTCTGTCCTCGGGTTGTAGTGACCGAGAATCTCCAAGAAACGACCATCGCGCGGGCTGCGTTTGTCAGTCGCCACGATGCGAAAACTGGGTTGGTTACGCGCGCCAACCCGGCGCAGTCTGATACGAACCATGTGCTATCTCTCTCCTGTTAGTTGTTTCAATCGAAGAACACTTCCCCTTGGTCGTCTTGGAGAGAGGGACGAGCCGGAAGGAGGGCTCGACATATTCCCGACGACGCGCGGGCTTGAGTTCTCATCGGATGAGGCTGGACAACTTGGGAATACCACCTTTGCCCAGCATCTGGAAAACCTTGCGCATCTGCTGATACTGGCGCAGGGTCTGATTGACTTCTTGCACGGTTGTCCCCGAACCCGATGCCACACGCCGTTTCCGGCTGGCATTCAAGACCTTCGGGTTCCGCCGCTCGTCCGGGGTCATCGAACTGATGATGGCCTCAGTATGAGCCAGCCGGAGCTCGGCTTCCTGTTGGTTGAAACTGGTTGCCTTGTCAGCCAGTCCTGCCGGCAGCATCTCCAGGAGTTTTCCCATCGGACCCATCTTCCGTACCTGGGCAAGCTGTTGCGCGAAGTCCTGGAGATCGAACTCGCCCCGCGTCAGCCTTTTCACTTGATCCTCAGCCTCGGAAACATCGAACTGCGCTTCGGCCTTTTCAAGCAAGCCGACCACGTCGCCCATGCCGAGGATGCGTGACGCCAAACGAGAGGGATCGAAGACCTCAAGGTCCTCCAGTCTCTCGCCGGTCCCCATGAATTTTATCGGAACTCCGCTGACAGCGCGCATCGAGATTGCGGCTCCGCCGCGGGCATCTCCATCAAGCTTGGTCAGGATCAAGCCGGTCAACGCGAGCGTCTCGCCAAACCCCTGGGCAATATGGACCGCCTCCTGCCCTGTCATCGCGTCGGCGACCAAGATGACTTCGTTGGGTTTGATGGATTCTGCCAAGCTCTTGAGCTCGCCCATCAGCGCATCATCCAATTGAGATCGACCCGCGCTGTCGATGATTACAACCGATGCGCCCGCTTTTTTTGCTGCCTCCAGGCCCTTTGAAGCGACCTGGTTGGGATCAAGACCTGTTTCATGAAAGACAGGTATCGAAGCCGATTCACCCAGGATTTTCAGTTGCTCGACAGCGGCTGGCCGCTGGATGTCTGCTGCCACCATCCATACACGCTCGCCCTCCTGCCGCAGGCGGGAGGCCAGTTTTGCAGCCGTAGTCGTCTTCCCTGACCCCTGCAATCCGACCAGGAGGATCGTACGTGGGTGCTGCCCGGTGAGCTGAAGCGGAACCGGTGTGCCCAGCGTTTCCACCAGCCCCTCGAATAGGGCCCTCAGGACCTGCTGGGATGGATTGAGTGCACGCGCAACATCTTCGCTCAATGCTCGGGCACGGACGCGATCAAGCAGGGGCTTTACCAGCGTGAAATGGACATCGGCTTCCAGGAGCGCGCGGCGAAGTTCGCCGAGCGCCTGGTCGACGTCCTCTTGGCTGAGCTTGCCATGTCGTGCAAGCTCACGGAAAATGACCTGAATCCGCTGGGTGAGCGTTTCGAACAAAGTGTTGTGTCCCTTAGATGCAATCCGCCGATCGGACTCTGCCTGAGGGGCAGCAGCCGGCCGGCGGTGACATGGTCTGGTACTGAAATGGCCCGTTTGGCATGCTCATTCTAGCCGCGAGCCCCAAGGCGGTCAAGGGAGGCGCATTTCAAACGTCGAACTTCTGCCAAGAAAGCCGCCTGTTTCAAGGTTGCGACGAGATGGCAGACTCAAGCAATTCTCGCCCGATGCTTCGAGCTTGCATGGGGTCAGCCTGCTCGAGCGCGATCACGACAAGGATCGGATTCTCCGTAGACGTAGTGGCGCCTTCATACCACGCCAGTTGTGAGTTTCCCGAACCGGAGATGGCATAGCCGGTCATCTCAACCCACTGGCCATTCGGGCTGGCCAGAGAGGCCCGCACACTCTCGGCAGAGGCCGAAGATAGGGCGATCGTCGCCTGCGATTCGACCGGTACGGTCTGCCAAGCTGAGCCGGGAGGTCGCACGGCCTCGACCAGCTGCAGTGCCGGAAGGCTGCCGTCCGCTACGAGCGCCGAGAACGCACGCGCCAATTGAAGGGGACTTACGGTCAGATTGCCCTGCCCTACCGATTCCAGGCCAACCAGGGACGGCGTGGCTGGGACTGCCACGCGACCTGCCGCGGTTTCAATGCGCAGCGAAGGCTGCCTGCCGAATCCGAAGGAATCTGCCATGGCCGGCAACGCATCCGAACCGAGGCTCTGACCAAGTGCAAAGAAGGGCATTGGGCAGCCTGCTCTGAGCGCAGCTGCATAGGTTCCTTCGGCGCCTTCGGGAAGCGGCTGCACACAGCGCAACTCTTGGCCGTCCACAGGCACAGGCTGACTCAGATCGCGTGCGGCCTGGTCAGGAACAACGCCGCCCTGTTCCAGGCCCCATGCGAAGACAAACGGAGCGAGTGCCGTGCCAGGCTGGTATTCTCCCTGACTGGCGCGGTTGAGAAGTGGGGAAAGGTCACTGCTCGTCAAGGCAGGCCAAGTTTCTTCCAGGCGGTTGGGGTTGAACGTCGGCGATGAGGCGAGCGCGAGCAAATGGCCGCTGGACGGATCCAGCAAGACGGCAGCCCCCACACGGCCTGACAGCGCCTGCATCGCCAACGATTGAAGCCCCCCGTCCAATGTCAGCCTGACATCATATCCGGCCGGCGGCGTGCCCTGGATCAGTCTGTGCCAGAAGATCTTCTGGGCGTCGTATCCGGCTTCGCCTCGAAGGTAGGCGTCCATCGATAGCTCGATGCCGGACTGACCGTAAACAGTCGAGTCATACCCAATCACGGGCGCCACGGCCGGATCCGGGTAGACACGCTGATAATCGCCACGCTCACCTGCTGTCTCTGCCAGCTGCTTCCCGTTGCGATCGAGAATTTGGCCTCGAGGGGATTCCGTCTCGGCCAGCGCCCGGCGAGGGTTGTCAGTCCGGTTGACCAAGGCAGGCGCACGGTAGAGAGACCACCAACCCAATACAATGGCCAGAGCCACCCACGCCAGAGAAAACCCGAGCTGGACATTCATAAACGACGGCAGGAATTGAGACTGCTTTTGATGGCCCCCGGAGACATGGACCAAGAAGGCAAGGCCAACCAGACTGGTGAGGAGGGATGATCCTCCGTACGACACGAAGGGAAGCGTCACACCGGTCAGCGGCAGGAGGCGCACAACCCCGCCGATGATGAGGACGCTCTGTAGGCCGAATCCGATGGATACTCCGGCGGCGAGGATCACAGCAAAAGGATCCCGGGCTCGGCTAGCTGCTCGGAGCCCACGACTGACCAGCACAGCGACCAGACCTATCAGCGCCAGTCCGCCGATCATCCCCCACTCCTCAGCGATTGCAGCAAATATGAAATCGGTATGGGCAGCGGGGACGAAGCCAGGTGAACCAAAACCCGGCCCACTCCCCAGGAGCCCACCCGAGGCGATGGCAATCAGCGATTGCACGATCTGATAAGCATTGCCGGAGGGGTCGGCCCATGGATTGAGCCATGCTTCGATCCGCAGGCGAACGATCCCGATGAAGAACCAGCCCAGCAGGCCCCCTGCCGCAGCCGCAATAATCGCCCCCAAGAGCGCTTTCCAACGGCCGAAGGCCGCGTACACCAAGACTGCCAAGAGACCAACAAACAAGGTGCCAGTCCCCAAGTCTCGCTGTGCGATCACCAGAAGCACGGAAAGGCCCCCGATCGCCCACAGCGGCGCAAATTCGGCCCGACCGAACGTTTGCTCGTGGCCCCAAACCAGACGATCCCCAAAATATGACGCCAGAAAGACGATCAGGAGCAGCCGCAAGACTTCGGAAGGCTGGAGATACAGGCCGCAGCAGCCGAGCCAAAGGTGCGGTTCCCCACCCGACGGGTTGGTGCCCAGAAGCAGGGTCAGGCCAGTTAGTAGAATAGCGCCCGTCATCCACAGGTATCGATAGCGCCGCAGCCAGCCCAAATCAGACGGGCGACGGAAGACCTGAATCAAGACGACGGTACCGACCAGGAACCAGGCTGTCTGACGAGCGCCGAAGCTAGGAAGCAGCCGCCAGATGGTCAGTGTCCCCCAACCTGACAGCAGATAGGCAATGGGCAGAAGCATGGGATCGCGGTTGGGTTTGGAGCGTGTGAGGACTCTTCGAACGGCCCACGCAGAGCCCATCCATACCGGGAGCACAACCAAGGGCGCCAGGCGGGCGGCAGTGAAGTGCCAGCGATCGAGTCTGGCCGACGGCGCCAAGGCCGAGGCCAGAGCGGTCAGACCCAGAAAGAGAAACGCGAGGGCGAAGAAGCGTCCCTCGCGTTGGGCATTCCCGCCTGCCGCCTCAGGAAAGATATCGATCGACGAGGAGAGAGAGGCGTTCACGAACGTCTTCCGGAATATGGTCTGGGGAGGTCGTCAGGGCGTTTCTTAGCGCAAAACCGCACTCGCATTGCCTCTCTTCAGGCATTTGGGCCACCGCCCGGCGGATTGCCCGCTGAGCGAGAGCTGTGTTGGCGTCAACGGTGCCCATGACCATGTCAACGTTCACGGGTTCTTCTGACGTCCGCCAGACGTCATAGTCGGTGACGTGGGCGATTACCATATAGCACAGCTCGGCCTCGCGAGCGAGGAACGCTTCCGTGCTGGTTGTCATTCCTACGATGGACATCCCCCAAGCTCGATAGGTGTTGGACTCTGCCCGAGTTGAGAAGCGGGGTCCCTCAATGGTCACAGACGCCCCGCCGCGATGCACCGTCCCTTCTTCGGCGGCTATGCTCTCGGCGATTAGGGATGATAACTGTGGGCAGAAGGGGTCCGCCACACTCACATGGGCTACCATGCCCCGGCCGAAGAAACTCGCCTCGCGCTTGCGCGTGTTGTCGTAGACCTGATCAGGCACGACGATGTCTCCGGGGGCATAGTCCTCACGCAGCGAGCCACAGGCGCTGACAGAGATTACACGCCTGACCCCCAACTGCTTGAGGGCATAGATGTTAGCGCGGTAGTTGATCTCCGATGGAGGGATGATATGGCCGAGGCCATGGCGGGCCAGGAAGACCACCGACCGCCCATCCAGCTCGCCCAATGCCAAACGTGAACTTGGCTGCCCGAAGGGTGTTTCGACGTCAATTTGCTCGCGGATTTGCAGGCCCGTCATTTCATAAAGCCCGGAGCCCCCAATCACACCAATCTCAACATCTTGCATGCTCGCCTCCGCACTGGGGACACGCGAAGAGATCGTATCACACGCAA
>Ga0315556_1000965_pt1 | contig 17721 bp, 14 predicted proteins | sample SalMarSW160310MG_FD_202112 | JGI IMG/M metagenome (GOLD analysis project Ga0315556, IMG submission 202112) | Salt marsh sediment microbial communities from the Plum Island Ecosystem LTER, Massachusetts, United States - Salt Marsh Sediment SW1603-10 ...
CAGATGTCCAACCGGTATCCTGATTTACAAAACCTATTCCCTCGAGATCGTCAATATCACTAATCTGAATTTGATTCCAGCTATTCCCACCGTCAGTAGTTTTTATAACGCTTGCAGAATTAAAATTCTCAACCGAAACATATCCGTTTAATCTGGTCGGGAAAGAAATCTTCCATCCCCATTCACCAGTAGTTTGCCCGATGTATTTAGTTTGCCATGAATTTCCTCCATCGGGAGTAAAAAGGATTACAATTTTTACTGTAGAAAGATCACCATTAAATACGCCATCATCCAGGTCCCCAATTACAAATCCGGAATCTTTATTAAAGAAATGACAATCAACTAAGGTTGAAGTATAACTGCTCATATCAATAGCTTGCCAGTCCAAACCACTATTTGTAGATTTAATAACTACAGGCGGCCCAAAATAGGCACCGGAACCATAAATCACATCTTTGCTAACTACACTCAATCCGCAAAGTGCTACAGGAGCAACAGGATCAATAGGAAGATTTGTAACAAGGTTCCAAATTTTTCCGCCGTTTGTAGTATGATATAGAAGTTGGTTTTTATCAAGTGTTCCAGCCCAACCGTTTAATGAATCGGCAAATTTAAGCGATCTTAAATATGCTGTAGTCTGTAGCTGTACTTGCCAGGAATCTCCGCCATCAGTGGTTTTATAAATTCCGCCTGATCCGGTTCCAACCCATCCTATCATGGGTGATATAAATGATATATCATCATTTCTCCCTGAAACAGGGGCATTAGGCAGCGGGCTCCATTCATAAGTCTGTGAATAATTAAAAGGCGCAAAGTATAGTATCAGAATTAAAATGGCTGCAATTTTTTTCACTTAAATCTCCTTTATTTATCCTTTGTAATATAATTGTACTATGTTAAGATGAAACAGAAAAATCATATTTTTTAAATTATATTTCATCAGATAAATAAATTGATCTCAAGCTATAATCAGATGACTATTAAATGGAGATAGGAAAAAAGCAAATAAGTTTTATAGTTCAGAAAGCACTTAGGTCGAAGCATATATTGGGCGGGGACGACACATCTGCTGTCTTTTATGATCTGTTTTTTATTGGAAGAAGAATCGGTGAACTAAAGAAAGCTTTTCCTCAAAATACTTTGCATGCAGTTGCAATAAAAGCTAATCCTTTTTTAAATAATCTGAAATTCGTTAAAGCATTGAATGTTGGTGTAGAAGCAGCATCACTTCCGGAAGTATATATAGCCTTAAAAGCAGGATTTCCAGTACACAAAATTGTATTTGATTCTCCGGCAAAAACTGAAGTAGAGATTTCATTTGCCTTGAAGAAGGGTATAAACATTAATGCCGATTCATTTCAAGAACTTGATATTATTAAGGCACTATTAAAGAGAAACAAAACTAAAAGCAAAATCGGGATCAGGATTAATCCGCAGGTAGGTACCGGGAAAATCGTTGAAACAAGTGTAGCCGGTGATTATTCAAAATTTGGGATACCAATTAAAGAATACCGAAATGAATTACAAGATTATTTCCTGAATAATGAATGGTTACGTGGAATTCATCAGCACATTGGCTCACAGGGAATTAGTAAAAATATGTTGATAAAGGGAGCTAAGATTGTTTACAATTTTACTCAGCAGACAAATACTATCTTAAAGAAGAACAGGAAAAAACAGATTGAAAGATTTGATATTGGAGGCGGACTACCGGTTTCGTATTATTCAGATAAAAAATCAGTTACCTTGAAAGAATATGCAATCGGATTAAAGAAAAGTTGTCCTGAATTATTTGCAGGTAAATTTAAGCTTATAACAGAATTCGGAAGATACATTTATGCAAACTCAGCGTGGGCTATAAGCAGGGTAGAATATGTAAAGAAGAGTAAAAATCTTAAAACGGCAGTAATTCATATTGGCGCAGATATGTTTATCAGGAAAGCCTATATGCCGAAAAAGTGGCATCACGAAATTTTTGTGCTGAATAAAAATGGTGATGTCAAAACAGGTCGAAAAGAAAAGTATGTAATTGCCGGTCCACTTTGTTTTGCAGCAGATGTTTTGGCAAAAGGAATTTTACTTCCAGAGGTAAGTCCGGGTGATTATATTATCATTAAAGATGTTGGCGCATATACTTTGAGTATGTGGTCAAGATATAACAGCAGACAAATGCCTAAAGTAATTGGTTACAAATTTAGAGGAGGAAAATTTTCGATACTAAAAGATAGAGAGAAGATAAATAAGGTTGTAGAATTTTGGAGCCGGGCCTAATTTAAATCTGTCAGATCAAAGAATTTCATTATTGTACTTTAACATAATCTCCGTATGCTGCACCAATGAATAATCCTATTACGTTGTTTCCATATACATTCCAAATAATTTGATCTCCTCCCTGGGAGAAAACATCGGAAACAGGCTGGCTATTGTTCCTGGTTTTAAAAAATTTCAAATAAGGTGAATCATAGGCATATACCCTAATGTACCATAGATAGCTATAATTGTTTGTCCTATATTCAGCTGGAAGGTCCATTGTATTTACGGGAATAGTTGATGTACTAAAAGGATCTGCGTTTTGAACTACTTCTTTAAAATCCGGCGCACTATCAATTACATCATTGGTAACACTATTATAAATTTTCCATGCGGCTCCATAAACCGCACCAGGCTTTGTATAAATATTTGCGCGAAAGCTTGATTTATCAATAATATTTGCGGATGCAGTTCTTGGTTTTTCAGGCACTGTTGTAATACTATATACACCAACACCATTTACGTTAGCAAAAAGCTCATATGTGGAATCAGAGTGTATTTGTATTCGATCACTTGCTTTATACATACCGTTTCCAGCGTGATACAATGGGACTACTTGAACTTTCCCAATTTTGAGATAAGCAGTTACATTTGAAGTTATAGCATCGTTGGTGTTGTCATATTGCTGATTTAGAGGCTGAGTTCTTGTGAATTTTACACCTGCAAAATCCTCGCCTGCGATCAACTCTGCTCTCACAACGATATAGTCTTTATAGCTTAACTCAGGATTAACCACAGAAACATCATTACAACCGGTAATGAAGAACAAAATTAAGAGAATAACTATATTAAATATTCTTTTCATATATCAATCAAAATTTCATAGTAATACCAATCATAGGTATAAATGGGAACAGTGATATTTGGTTAATTTTAGGTGCCGGTAAAGACGTTGATGTAGCACTTGTGTTGTATGTAGTATAATATGCGAAAGGATTATGTCTGTTATATACATTATAAAAACTTAAAAAAGTTTCAAATTTATAATCCTGCCAGTCAAATTTATATGAAACACTAAGATCAAGTTTATGATATGCAGGCAATCTATAAGCATTTCTATCACTGTAATTAAATTGCAAAGCTTGCTGTTCTAAAGGCCCGACAGATTCAAAATTATATTGACCAGTTGGCAGAGTATATCCCTGCCCTGTTTCATAAGTCCAGGTTAACCCAAAGTTCCAATGGTCATTTAAAGTATATGCAAGCGCAACAGAAATATCGTGTCGCCTGTCATATTTTGGATAATAGACTTTCCCTGAATTCAGATAATCAAATTTTCTCTTTGTCCATGAAACAGTGTATCCTATCCATCCTGTCAGGTTTCCATATCGCCTATTTGCAAAAAACTCAACTCCATAAGCTTCACCCTCGCCTTTTGTAAAAAGGTCGGCAACAGATTGATCAATTTTAAGAGATGGGCCCCCTTCAAACTCATAAAGATTTTTCATGTCCCTGTAGTAACCTTCCAGGGAAAAGGCATATTGTTTATCATCAGTACCGTAGTCAAAACCTGCTACATATTGGTTTGAACTACTTGGGTCGACATTCGTGGTTGAAGGATACCATAAATCCGTTGGTAGTGCGATATCATTCCTGAGAACCAGATGCAGAAACTGATGTGTAAATGCATAGGCTGTATTAAACGATAAATTGTCGTTTAATAATACCTGAAATGAGACGTGAGGTTCCGGGCTAAAGTATTCCTGAGCTTTGAAATAATAACCTCTTAACCCAATGTTTGTTCTGAGCCAGCTAAAAAGCTTACCTTCGTTTTCTACAAAAAATGTTGCTTCACTTGTTACAACATCAGGGTTGTCATTTAGTGTATTCTGCAACAGAGGATCATAAAAATCGCTGTAGAGTAATGAATAGGAATGAAACAAAAAGCTGAACCCTAATTTTAAAATGTGATTGCTTAGCCAATGCATTTCTGCATTAGACTTAACATTTAAATCTCTGAGTTTTGAATAGGAATAATAATTATTTGCAGTTGATTTTGGGGTATTATCAAGCAGAATCGAACTGAATTCATATGATACAAAACTAAACGAAGTTGTTATAAATAATGAATTAGAATTGATATGTAGCCATGTTAAATTGGCAAGAGCATTTTTCCACTCAATATCATAACCTTGAGTGTTTTCAGATGGACTTGTAAGTTTATCATTGCTGTAAAGGCCGCTTAATGTAAAAACGTTTGATGCAGAAGGGGTGATAGTTATTTTACCGTTTAAGTCATAGTAGTTGTATCTGGGGGATGTATTATCTTTAAGAAAATTATCCTGAACAAAATCATAGTACATCTTCCGGCCTGAAATCAGGAAAGTTGTGTTGTTCCCAAGCGGACCCTCAAACATCATGTTAGAACTTATCAATCCAAGTCCGATTTGCCCTTTTTCTTTTTCTTTGGTGCCGGAACGTAGTTTAATATCAAGAACGCTCGACAGTCTTCCTCCATATTCGGCGGGATAAGCTCCCTTGATCAATTTTATACTTTGTATAGCGTTTGAATTAAACGAAGTTGTAAAGTTACCTATGTGTGATGGATTATAAACCATACTGCCATCTATTAAAGTTAAATTCTGATCTGGTGAACCCCCGCGTACATAAATTCCATTTGAAAGATCACTCTGCACTTTAATTCCTGGCAATAATTGTAAAGCTTTAAACAAGTCAGCTTCGCCGCTAAGAGTAGGTAATTTTCTTAAAATATCGGGGTTAACTTCTATCGTACTTGCAATAGGTTTTTGTTCTCTTTTACCTTGAACAACAACCTCATTTAACTCAATACTTTCGCTCACAGCTTTAAAATTAATCTGAATGTTTCTATTTGTAGAGTTTACTTTAATTCTATCGATTATTGGAGCGTAGCCTATATTTCTTACAATAATAATGTAATTTCCCATAGATAACTTTGGGATAGCATAGAAACCGTAAGAATTGGTAGTTGTAGCACTGAACGGTGGGTTGTTTGTATCAATTGAGTCTCTATAAACGAGTATATTTGTACCGATCAAAGCTTCGCCGCTGGTAGAATCTCGAACGAACCCTGATATTGTAATGCCTTCATTCTGTGAAAATAATTTCGGAGTCAATAAAACAAGGAAAATGAAAAAAAACTTGGCTATTTTTGTTGTCACTAAATACCCCGTATGTAATACCCTTTGAATATATATAAATGATATATTTATGTCAAAAGTATTCTGCTAAAATAATTTTTTAAATAATTAGCTGTCATTAATTTTTTATGTTGATTTTTAATCCCAATATTTTTAGGTACAAAGGGGATCAATTGTTCTGTGAAGATTTAAGTATTAAAACGATCACTGAACATACAGGTACCCCTGTTTATATTTACAGTAAAAAATATTTTGTAGAAAAATACTCTGAATTTTCAAATGCTTTTATAAATATTAAATACAGGATATTTTTTTCTGCCAAATCAAATTTTAATCTAAACGTTATACGAATCTTTTCTAAATGCGGCAGCGGAATTGATATTAACTCTGCTGGTGAACTTTTTAGAGCTGTTCGGGCAGGTGTAGATCCACGTGATATTATCCAAACCGGTGTCGGGAAAACAGAAGAAGAAATCGAATACGGAATTGAACAGGGAGTTAAGCTGATAAAAACTGAATCATTTGATGAAATATGCCTAATTGATAAAATTGCCGGAAAATTAAATAAAAAGGTCGAGACTGCCTTCAGAGTTAACCCTGATGTCGATGCTGAAACACATCCTTATATTTCAACCGGGCTGTCAAAAAATAAATTCGGAATTAGTTCTGTCGAAGCTGTAAAGATTTATGAAGAGGCTGCTAAGCTGAAAAATATTTTATTAACAGGAATCGATATGCATATTGGTTCACTCGTCTCAACGGTTTCTCCCTATCTTGAAGCTGTGGATAAACTCTCTGAAATTTTCTACCAGATAAAATCTAAAAGAATTGACCTAAAGCATTTTGATATTGGTGGTGGAATGGGGGTCAACTATGTTGATGGGACACCTTTCAATATAAAAGAGTTTGCTGAGATGCTTATCCCGAAATTCAAAAAATTAAATTGTGAAATATGGTTTGAGCCAGGCAGATATTTAACGGCAAACGGTGGTGCGCTTATTACTAAAGTGCTTTTCAATAAGCGGAATGGGAATAAAAATTTCATAATTGTTGATGCAGGTATGAATGATCTTTTAAGACCCAGCATTTATGGTTCTCACCATCATATACAACCTGTTGAAAAAAATGATTCCCGAGAAGAAATAACTGCCGATATTGTTGGGCCGGTTTGTGAAAGCGGTGACTTCCTTGCAAAAGATAGAATAATTTCTGAAGCGAAGCCGGGAGAATATCTTGCAGTAATGTCAGCAGGTGCTTATGGTATGACAATGTCATCTAATTATAACGCAAGAAGGAGACCTCCTGAAGTTATTGTTGACAAAGATAAATTTTATATAACAAGGGGAAGAGAAAGTTTTGAACACTTACTTTATGATGAGAAGATTATAGAAGATCTTTAGGTAGAATAAAAATTATCCTCTGCACAATTTACTTAATCCAGCCAGGTTTGCTTTTTCACCAAGTGCAATTAGTTTATCATCTTTTTCAAGTATAGTTGAAGATTTTGGATTGTATATAAAACCGCCTTTCAGTTTATTGATGGACACTATGATGATATTTAAATCTTTCCTGATAGGCAACTCTGCCAAACTTTTGCCGATTAGCTCTGACTTTTCATCCACTTCAAATTCTTCCATACTTAGATCAACACTTCTTTCCCGTGCAACCACATCGATAAATTCAATTACACCGGGCCTCAAAAGAAGTTCAGCCATGCGGTTGCCGCCAATTTCGTAGGGTTTAACAACCCTGTTTGCTCCAGCTTTTTTTAGCTTTGATTCTGTTTCTTCTTCTACTGCGCGCGCGACAACATATAAATTTGGGTTTAGCGCTTTAGCAGATAACGTAGTAAACACGTTTTCAGCATCATTTGATAAAACGGCAACCAGACCTCTTGCTTTCATAACACCTGTGGTTGTTAAAACTTCATCGCTGGTCGCATCACCTTTAAGATATAAATAATTCATACTTACAATGCTTTCAATTTTATCCGGTTCATTGTCAATAACAATAAATTTAACTTTAGCAGAAGCTAATTCTTCACAGATATACCTGCCCATTCTTCCATAACCGCATACAATGTAGTGATCTTTTAATCCTTCGAGTTTTTTACTCATTCTTCTCCTCCTGATAATTTGATTCTCAATTAACAATTGAGCGGCTCTTCCGCCGGTGTATGCAATTGAACCAATACCCATTACTAACAAAATAATCGTAAATATTCTTCCCGTATGCGTGAGTGGATGAACTTCTTCAAAACCGGTAGTAGTAATTGTAATGATTGTCATATATAATGAATCGAGGAAGTCCCAATGTTCAATCAACATAAAGCCGAACGATCCGATAAACAAAACAACAAGTAGAATAAAAGCGCCCTTCTTTAGTTGATTTAGTGTTTGATCAATCATATACTGGTTCGGATATTAAAAAGAAGTTTATTAACTTCTGTTAAAATATGAAACATAATTCAAACTAGCTTCCATTATCATCTAAAGTTTAATTAAATTTACTGCTATATTGATTGTTATTTGTTTTACAATCAATTTTCAATCATATTTGTCAATAAAATTTAATGGGGCTTAAAAAGTGAAAAAAAACTTAGTTATTACAATCTTGTTTCTGTTTGCTGCTATCTTTTTCACCGGCTGCCTGGTTTCTGAGAAAATATCCTATACTGTGAAACCTGATAGCCCTACCAGCGGTCTGGTTACAATGCAGTTTTACAATATTAAATCAAACGCAGTTAGTGACAAAGAATTTGGAGAAGATAGAGATAATTTGTTTGATTATATATTTAAAAGTGAAAAGCTAAAAACTCAATTGGAAGGCCAGGGTAAGGATATAATTTCACGTGACCTTTATCTTGACGGTGACAAGTTGAATGGGAAAGCCGAATATAAGTTTAAGGATATAACTAAAGTTGAGGGGATCAGATTTGAAGATGGTTTTTACTTTCTCACATTAGCACTTGATGATAGTGTGATATCAACAAATGGTCAGATAATTAAATCTAAAGAATATAAAAGAATTTTGTGGGATAAGACTTTTAAAGTACTGAAGTTTGAAATGTACAGTTCCGGCTTTAATGATAATACATTTAAAGGACTTGCTCAATTTTATAAGCCAAAAGAATAATGTTCGCAGAAATTGTTTTTCCTCTTCCATTCAGAAATACTTTTACCTACTCTGTACCAAAAGAACTGGAGGCCTTTGCCCAAACAGGCGTCAGGGCTGTAGTTCCTTTTGGGAAGAGAACGCTTACAGGTTTTATAATCAATACATCAGATAAGACAGAAGTTAAAGAAAAAATAAAAGCTATTTCTGATATCCTCGATGATAAACCCATCTTTGATAAAAAGGCACTTAAGTTTTATGAATGGGTTTCTGACTATTATCTTTCATCTCTGGGTGAAGCCTTGAAGCTTGGAGTACCATACGGCTCTGATGTTGAGACAAAAAGAAGAATAATAGTGGATAAAAAATTATGTGAAGATTACTTAAAGAAAGAAAAGAATAAAAATTCAGTTAAAGCTAAAATTTTAAGTTCACTAAGTGAAAGAGAAGAAGTAAATTTCTCATACCTGCAAAACCTGGTAAAGAAAAAGAATATTTATTCACAGGTACAAAGCCTTGAAAGATTAGGTGCGATTACTATTCTGGATGAAATTTCAGGAGCGAAAGTTAAAGCCAAAACCGCAAAGTATGTTGAACTCAACAAATCCATTGCAGAGATATATTCCTCTTCCCCTGAGATTGAAAGAAGGTCACCAAAACAGGTGAAGATACTTTTAGAATTAATCTCGAAAAAAAACAAAGAGTATCTTCTTTCTGAAATTCTGAAAAAAACTGAATCATCGTCTTCATCTATTAATAGCCTGGAAGAAAAAGGGTTTATCAAAATAATAGAAAAAGAAGTTGAAAGGACTTATACAGAAGACTATAAGGAAAATCTAGTTGATTTTGAATTAAGCGAAAATCAAAAATCGGTAATAGAAAAGATTTCAGAAAATCTTAAACCTTTAAAATTTGCACCATTTTTGTTGCACGGAATTACAGGCAGTGGCAAGACACAGGTTTATATCGAATTAATTAAGAAAGTATTAGAATATAATAAGTCGGCTTTAATACTAGTTCCTGAGATATCACTTACGCCTCAAATAACTTCCCGCTTGTTCAATAATTTTGGAGAAAATGTTTCTGTAATTCACAGCAGAATGTCAATAGGGGAAAGGTATGACTCCTGGAGAAAAATATTTAAGGGGAAATCAAAAGTAGTAATCGGTGCAAGATCTGCGCTTTTTGCTCCTTTGAAAAATATTGGAGTAATAGTTGTTGATGAAGAGCACGATTCGAGTTATAAGCAGTTCGATTCTACACCTAAATACCAGGCACGTGATGCTGCTGTAGTACTTGCGAAAAATCACAACTGCCCCATTGTACTTGGTTCAGCGACTCCTTCGATTGAAAGCATGTACAATGCTTTAACGGGTAAATTTAAATTGCTTGAAATGCCGCAAAGAATTGACGATGCAAAATTGCCTGAAATTGAATTGGTTAATATTTCCATTGAGAGAAAACAAAAAAAGATGAAAAACATTTTTTCAAAATTTCTGCTTGATAAAATAGAAGACAGATTAAAGAGGGAAGAAGGAATAATAATTTTGCAAAACAGGAGAGGATTCTCTACACAGGTCTATTGTGAAGATTGCACTGAAATTGAAACTTGTGAAAATTGTTCTGTCCCACTTATATATCACATTAATAAAAATATTCTTCAATGTCATTATTGTGGTTTTATTAAGGATGTACCACATGCTTGTACTAATTGTGGATCTCTTTCAGTCAAATATTTCGGAACAGGCACGGAAAGAGTTGAGGATGAAATTGAATATTATTTCCCTAATGCCCGGATTAAAAGAGTTGATTCAGATTCAGTGGCAAAGAAGAGATCACTTAGCAAGATACTTATTGGATTTGGCAGGGGGGATATAGATATTCTTGTTGGAACGCAGATGGTATCAAAGGGACTGGATTTTTCAAGAGTAACGCTGGTCGGTGTTATTTCAGCGGAAACGACCTTATGGCTTCCTGATTTTCGCGCTGACGAAAGAACTTTTCAATTGCTTACCCAGGTTTCTGGCAGAGCGGGTAGAAGTAAAGTTAAAGGTGAAGTAATAATTCAAACGCAGAATGAAAAGAATTTTACGCTTCAAAAAGTAGTGCAGAATGATTATGCAGGTTTTTATCAAAAGGAAATCACAGATAGAGAGAAAATGGGCTATCCTCCTTTTACGAGAATAGGATTGATAGAAGCGAAAGACCTTGATGAAAAGAGAGCGAAAGGCGCAATCACAGATTTTTATAAGGAATTGAACGCTTACGATAAGTATCTTAAAATAATGGAACCTGCCACAGCCATTCTAGCTAGATTAAAAGGCTTTTACCGTTTCCATATTTTAATCAAAAGCTCAAAAGTAGTTGATCCCGGAGGTGCTATTTTAAGAAAAGCTATTTTGGATTCTTATGTTGAATTTAACAGGAAATCCCGTTTCCGGGATGTTAAATTAATTTATGACGTTGATCCACAGAGTATAATGTGATCTCAAAATTTATTCATCACTTCAATAACTTTCATAATCTGATCTCTTGAATGACAAAACGAACAGGGAAGGCTAAGAGTCGTTTCGTGGATCTCTTCAGAAATGGGGAAGTATTTTTCTTTTATTATTCCTTGCATAGCTTTTTGCCTGTGCGGAGGAACAGGATAATGAATTTCAGTTTTTATTTCGTTCTTTAAAAGGTATTCACGCAGTTTATCTCGTTCCGGGTGTCTAACATTATAAATATGGTGAACATCAAAATAATCAGGATCAACCACTGGTTTAATAAAATCCTCTTTTAAATTTTGGTGATAGAGACGTGCCAGTTCACGTTTATGTGAATTTATCACCTTTAATTTTTTCAATTTGATAATCAAAAACGAAGCTTGAACCTCGTCCAGTTTTGAATTATATCCCACATATTCATTATGATATTTTTTATCAGATCCATAATTTCTGAGTTTTAAAATTGTATCAGCAAGTTCCTTATTATCTGTTGTAATTCCACCAGCTTCTCCGAGTGCACCAAGGTTTTTAGTTGGATAGAAACTAAAAGCTCCTAAATCTCCGAATGAACCGGTATTTTTGCCTTTGTATTTTGCGCCGTGTGATTGTGCGCAATCTTCAATTAATTTTAAGTTATGCTTTTTGCAAATACTAACAATAGGATCCATATCACAGGCTTTCCCATATAAGTGAACAACCAGGATAGCTTTCGTCCTTGGAGTTATTTTATCTTCAATATTATTCGGGTCAATATTGTAAGTTTTTATATCAGGCTCTACCAATACAGGTTTTAAGTCGCTATGTATAACAGATAATATTGTTGCTATGTAAGTGTTTGAAGGAACAATTACTTCATCATCTTTTTGAAAATTTAGCGCTTTAAGTGAAAGGATTAAAGCATCCAGCCCGGAAGCAACTCCTACGCAGAACTTGCTGCCATTAAAACTGGCAAACCCCTCTTCAAATCTTTTTACGAAGTTACTGAGAACAAACCAACCACTATTAAGCACGTTGCCGAAGTTATGTATGTACTCATCAAAAAAGAGTTCGTTTGAGTCGCGAAGATTTTCGTAATCTATCATAATTTACCCGGTGGTATATTAGTCTAAATAGTTGTTAAATTCACCTCTTATTAAGAATTGTTTAAATATTTATTATAAAATAAGTATTTTATAATAATAATTGTAATAAGATATTTTGAAATATAATTAAGATTATAATGAAATTTGCAAAATTGTTAGAAGATATATTTTCTCTTGAGCAATTAAAATTGGACCCACCAGTTTTAATTGATATAGGTGCTTCTGGTATTATACACAAACTATGGAAGGAAATTGCAAAATATTCTATCTGTATTGCCTTTGATGCTGATAAGAGAGAAATGCAAATTATTGAAAATGCAAATAGTAAGTTCAAAAAACTTTTTGTTTACAATTGTATTGTCAGCGATCAGGATGTAAATGAGGTGGATTTTTATTTAACTAAATCTCCATATTGCTCTAGCGTGCTGAAACCCGACACTGATAAATTAAAAATCTGGTCATATGCAGAAAAATTTGAAGTCATAGGAAAGACAAAGATTAAGGTTAAACAATTAAATTTAATTATTAATGAATTGAAAATAAAAAAAATAGACTGGTATAAAAGCGATTCCCAGGGCTTGGATTTAAGGCTGTTTAAGAATCTACCGGATGAAATAAAGAATAACATAATAACAACTGAATTTGAACCAGGTTTTATAGACAGCTATTTGGGGGAAGATAAATTATCTGAAATAATCAGTTATATGGAAACACAAAATTTCTGGCTTTCAGATATTGTTGTTAAAGGCTCACAAAGATTGAGCCAGCAACAGCTTGGTATGATGTTCAGTTCAAGTATTTTTAAAAAACTAGCTCATTTTTCACACAAAACAAGTGCTGGTTGGGCAGAGCTTGCTTACATTAATAATTTTGAAAAGATTAGTAACCTAAGAGAATATTTGTTAGGATGGGTCTTTTCTACAATTCTTGAGCAGCATGGTTTTGCGCTCTCATTAATTGATAAAGCACTATCAAACCAGGAAGGGTCAATTACTAAATTATTAGATAGTTTACAGAATTATTCAAAGTGGCAAATCAAAAAGAACATGTTAAAGCTAAAATTCATGCCATATGCAGTTGAGAAGATCTCCAAAGTATTAAAATTAAATTAAGGATTTATAAAAATTCATATATAAATTAGCTACAATTTCAGGTGTAAAGTTTTTCGTTATTTTCTTCCTTGCGTTAAGGCTTAATATTTCCTTATTATTATTTTCGATAACCCACATTATTCCGTTTGCAAGGCTAATCTTGTTTTGAGGCTCAGCCAGATAACCATTAACTTTATGTTCAACCATATCGGGCATTCCACCAATATTAAAGGCAACTACAGGGGTGCCGCAAGAAAGTGATTCCATAACTGTATTTGGCAGGTTGTCTTCCAATGATGGTGCAACAAAAACATCAGCTGCGTTGTAACATTGCACTAGTTTGGAAACATTCGGAATCCGACCAAGGAAGTTTGTTTTAAAAGGAATTGTGTCAAAACTTTTTGCTTTTGAAGAACCAAAAACAAAAAGCTCTATCTTTTCTTTTAAATCAGGGTTATTCTTTTCAAGAATTAGTAAGGCGTCTCTAAGATAATCAAAACCCTTTCGTTTCTCACTCAATGTCATAGTTCCAAATAATATTAAAATTTTATCTTTAGGCAGGTTTAGTTTTTCTCTAGCAATGCATTGATCATTGGGCCTATAGATATCAGTATCAATTGGATTCGGAATTGTAATAATTTTCTCATTTTGAAATAAAAAGCTTTCTTTAGTTTCCTTAGCCAGCCACTTACTGCAAGTTATAATATTAATATTTAGGTTTTTAAAAACCCTGCTTTTTTCTTTAAAAACTTTATGGGAAAAATCATTTTCGGAACTAAATTTTAGGGAAGGACAATTTTCACATTCAGTAGAATATTTCTTACATCCCGAGCTGTAATGGCAGCCTCCAGTGAATGCCCACATATCATGCAATGTCCAGACAATAGGTTTATTAAATTTTGAAAGTTGTTGAAACGTTTTTATCGAAAAGAATCCCTGATTTATCCAGTGCAAGTGAATTATATCGGCTTGTTTTATTAATGGATGCTCCGTTATATTTAGTCCACAAAAGGGGAATGAAAAACGTCCACGCTCCTTGATACTTAGGAATCTGATTAATAAATAATCCAGCCAGTAACGGATATTAAAAACAAATTTTTGAAAAATAGTATTTGTAGTTGTATTTATATCTCGTCTATCTGATAGCTTCTGGTGAACCAGTAGGGAAGAATCAACACCAATACTTTTTAACGCATCGTTAATATCTATACAAGCTCTCGAAGCACCTCCGCCTCTATCTGAGCTATTTAGATGAATTATTCTCACACACTATAGCCTATAAGCAAAAATATTAAGTTGTAAATCCATATCGGGGCTAATTTTGCTTTTATGATTAATAAATGGCCTTTCTCTTGGTTCATCAGTCTTTATAAAGTATCTGAAATTATTTGTCTTAAGTACTGTTAAAATTTTATCCAGATTCTGATCTCTTCCAATGAAAGAATGATATTCAATAAAAATATTTTTAATTTTTCCCAGACTGTCTTTACAGTCTTCAATTACTTCTGTTTCAGCACCTTCAATATCAAGCTTTAGCAAATCAATTTTACCTTCCATTTCAATTTCGTCTTTAAGCCTGATTGAAGGGACACGAATTTTCTTATTATTACTAAATATTGAGCTGGCATCAGCACCTTCCAGACCAAATTCGATTCCTTCATTATTTACCCATACTGCTTTTGAAATAACCTCAACGTCATTTACTGAATTAGTTGTCAGATTTTTGTTAAGTAATTCCGAAATATTTGGATCAGCCTCGAAAGCCTTTATAATGGCATCAGGGTATTTATCTTTAAAAAATAATACACTAACTCCAATGTTTGATCCACAATCAAAAATTACAGGAGCTTTACATTCACTGTTAAATTCATAATAGCCTTTTACATACATTTCCTTAAATTGAAATATAAATGAAAGACAATCTGACACTGTTATCTTATGATTGAGATATTTTATTGTCTTTCTCTCATTTCTTTTAACCTTTCCATATGTAAAGAGTAATTTTAAGAATTCTCTATAGTATCTACTGGTTAAAACTAAGTTAAGGTTATGAAATTTATCATTTAAGATTTTCATTCTCTTTGCTTAAAATTAGTATTTTATGTAGTTCTTTTGTGAATTGTTAATGTTAAAAAAGCGAATAAATTTTATCTGAATTTGACCTTATTAATTATTTTTCTTAAAAAACTAGGCTCATATAAACTAATTTGTTCACGGATTATGTCGTTGTTAAGTACTAAATTGTTACTCATATTAATTTTTTTATCACTATTGGTCAATACAACATTAAATTTGTCAGTTTTGTTTGTGTGAGTTCCTGAATTATCAGCTCCAATATTTTTAATTAAAGGGAATCTTGGATAAAGACAGTAGCCTTTACTCCTAAAGTGAAAATAGGCCCATTTAATAGCCCAAGAATCAATGGTCCCATTCATTTGCGAAAATAACATTGCTGTTAAATCTTTACCCCCCTCATTAAACATATTTTGCAAATTCTTATTGTTTCTGAATTCTTTAAAATCTTTAATATCCCAATCTACTTTTTTCCATCTATCAAGCCAGGTTCCCCATCCCCATGAAGACGGTCGTGGAGATATAAATACATCACTATTATCATCCGGAAGTTTTATAGGATGTTTAAAGCCCGTAACAGAAATTATTCCTTTTTCATTTTCATAAAAAGAGAGAGATTCATTCATAAATCTTAAAAAACCGGGAGAACATATAATGTCATCTTCTAAAACAATTATTTTTTTATATTCATTTATTACTTTTGTTACCCCGTTGATTACTGAGTTTGCCAATCCCAGATTATTTTCACTTTCCGAAATATGTATTTCTTTAAATCCTACAATAGTCTTTACATAATTCCTAACATTTTTTACCTGTAGTTTTTCTTTCTCAAACTTTGGTCCGTCTGAAAAAATAAACAGCATACTATCTTGTGCTTCTCTGTTACCTAACAAAGACTCAATTGTTTTCTGAGTGTGCAGGAGTCTTTTATAAACAAAAAGCGCTATAGGTGCATTTGATAACATAATTATTTTTTAGTAAAGTCAATTATTAAAGAAGTGTAATTAGGTTTATTGTCGCTGTTTCTTTTATCATTTATAAATGAACGCATGATAAAGCCATTTTCATTATTTCTGTAAGTAGTGATAAAGTTTTTCTCATCATTCCAATATTCAACTGGGATTGCTTTAAATCCTGCTTCCTCGAATATATCTGACAGTGACTTATAATTAAACAGATGTTTATGATCATAAGAACCTTCACCGTTTCCGCCGGGTTTTACTTTTTCAATATATTTTTCATTTGAATGGTAGCCATCCGGAACTGCAACTCTAATATTTATATTATCTGCTGAATAGGAGTAAAAATTCGACAGCATTTTTTTAATTTCTTCTATAGGCAGATGTTCCAGCACGTGTTCAGCAAGAATTTTATTTATCTTCCTTTTACTGAAATATTTTTTAAAATCTTCATCTTTTGTAACGTCCAATGTGTGAATATCAGTTGAAAACCAGCCAGAATATTTTGTCGGACCGGCTCCAATAATCAGACAAATTTCTTTATGCTTCTTTTGATACATGAGCCATTGTAAGTATTTATAAAACCTTAACAGCGGGATCAAATTATTGTAGATAAATTGCTTAAACTTTTTATACATATCTATTTAAATTTCTAGGCAATTATTTTTCTTGTAAAACACGCTGGTACATTTCCTAAATAAAATGCCTGGTGCTATTCCCCAAAAATCTAATTTTTTAAAATTACTTTTAATTAAAAAATCTACTCCATCCTTATATTCTTTTCTTTCAGAATCGTCCAAAATTATGACTCCTTTTTCAGATAATGATTCTAATGAACTATAGATACAATTGACTCTATCCAACGCGTCATCTATAATTATATCAAACTTATTATGAGTATCCTTAATACAGCGGCAATAGTTGCCGTCAGTATCTCCCTCCCGAAATATTATCTCTACATTTTCCGGGATTATTTTAGATATCTTATCAAACCATTGTTTGTCGTGTTCAACGGTGATCAGCGATTTTACTTTTGTTGCATAAAAAAAAGTAGAATTGCCGGAACCAAATTCAAAAATATCAATTTCTTTGTTTAATCTTTCACTTATAAAATCTATAAAAGGGTATGTAACCCATGGAATGGGATTTCCATTTTTGTCTACTGAAGTTTTATTTTTATAGGATTGGAACCAGCCGTTATCAAGTAAATAACCACTGTATAATTGTGATAGTAATATTTTAATTACCGAAAAGTCAGCTTTTAATAATGTCTTAATTCTATCAGTTAAATTGACAGCCATTTTTTATTAAATATTTTATATATATCAATTAGCAAAATTGCTCTAAACATCATTATTGTTTGTTCTCTTGTTTCAGAATTGAAGTATAATGAAAATGTCGCGAAAAAATATGAAGTTAAAGTTGCAATTGCAGAACCTGTAATACCATAAATTGGAATTAATATAAAATTAAGAATAATG